>Ga0209587_1000222_pt1 | contig 28500 bp, 36 predicted proteins | sample NGEPerD_2_FD_184512 | JGI IMG/M metagenome (GOLD analysis project Ga0209587, IMG submission 184512) | Arctic peat soil microbial communities from the Barrow Environmental Observatory site, Barrow, Alaska, USA - NGEE PermafrostL1-D... | ecosystem: Environmental > Terrestrial > Soil > Wetlands >...
CCACATCCCCCCGATGTCCCCCATGTCCCAAGGCGGCACTCTCCGTGCGATGAGCGGCTGATGACTGGGCGGAGGCGGCGGCGCGCCCGGGCGAGTGTAGTCCCGTCGCCCGGCACGCATACCCTGACGGCCCGCCGCGTCAAGGCCGTGGCACGCGGCCGTGGAGACGCACCGATCCGACCCCGGCCCGCTCAGTGCACCGGCACGTCCACGGTCTCCCCGGTGTCGTTGACCACCCATCCGCCGGCCCCCAGGCGCTTGGCCCGGTACATCGCGGCGTCGGCCGCGTCGATCACGCGGTAGGGGTCCCGCTCGCCGCGAGCCGGCACGGCGATGCCGACGCTCATGGAGATGCGTGCGCTGAGATCCTCGTCGGCGATCGGCTGGGAGACCGAGGCGATCAGCCGGGTGGCGATGGCCGTCACCTCCTCCAGGGAGGCGACCCCGTCGCAGAGCACGACGAACTCGTCACCGCCCCACCGCGCCGCCAGCGTCGGCAGCCGCAGCGCGCCGGCGAGCCTGCGGGCGGTGATGGCCAACAGCTGGTCCCCGCGTGCATGCCCATAGCGGTCGTTGACCGTCTTGAACCCGTCGAGGTCGCAGAACAGCACCGCGATCACGCCGTCATCGTCGGCGGCCGACTCCCAGGACTCCAGCGCGGCCGACAGCCGCTGGACAAAGGGCTCGCGACCGGGGAGGCCGGTCAGGCGGTCGTGCGTGGCCTCATGCTGCAGCGCCTGCTGTGTCGCCCGCTGGTCGGAGAGGTCCGCGACCTGTGCGACGACCTGCCGAGTCGCGCCCTCGGCGGGGTCGACGCTGAGCGACAACCCGACCAGGGCCCACGTCACCGCTCCGTCGCTGCCCCGCAGCGCCAGCTCCCCGTACCAGCCGTCGCTGCCCCCCTCCGCCAGCAGGCCGTCCATCGCACCGCTGAAGGCGTCGCGCATGGTCGGCTCCAGCAGCGCGGCGAAGTCGCCGCGCTGGATCTGGTCGACCTGGGTGCCGAGGAGCTGCGCGAGTGACGGGCTGGCCTGGAGGACGCGGCCCTCCAGGTCCAGCACCGCCAGGCCGATGGGTCCATGCGTGAAGGCCTGCTCGAAGCGCGCGAGGGCGATGCGGGTGCGCGTGGCCTCACGGCGCAGCACCTGGAAGACGACCCCGGCGAGGACCACCGGCACGAGGACGAGGATGATGTCGGCAGCGACTGCCAGTGCCTCGAAGGGCCATGCAAGCGCGACGGCGATCGCAGGCAGGGCGGTGACGGCCACGCCGGCCACCCCGTAGCGCACCGGTCCCTCCAGCAACACGAACGTGCGCGTGAGCCAGCCGGCCGCGAGCGCGCCGGGCCCGGCCAGCGCGCCCGGCCCGATCAACGCCGCCGAAGCGACCAGGAAGACCAGGTCGGCGGCCATGGCCGCCGCACCCAGGCGTCGCAGCCCGCTCGCATCGCCCCTGCGCTCATGGGCCATCCGCAGGACGACAAGGCTGGCCATCGACACGGCGACCGGAAGCAACAGGAGGCTCGCCATCCCGGTGCCGGTCCCATCCAGCGCCAGGGCGACGACGGCTTCGGTCACCGCCAGCGTCGCCCGGACCACCGCCAGGAGGGCCTCTGAGCGCGCCGGTGCCGACCAGCGCCCGCCCTGCGGGGCCACCGCTGTCGTGACGGGTCGACGCCGCCCTCCTACCGCCGCCACGCCATCACCTCCACGTGTCTGTGTTCCCCCAACCGCATCCCCCATCTTCCCCCATATGGGGGAGTATCGGAGCAAGGAGTGCTGCTGGCCATGGCCCGTTAGGACCATCCTGGTGACCTAACGCCTACGGTGCGTCATGTTCACGCCCGCGAAGCGCCGGCGCCGCCTCCGCCTGACAACCTGCAGACTACGCTGCGTACAACTCCGCCGTCTGGCCCATCGTGGCCTTTTGGGCCTAATTTTCCCGGACTGCTTCGCCGCCCGGCGTCGGTCAGCGCGCCGTCTCGCCCCCGGCCGCGCCGGGAGCCGGCGCCGACGGCGCGGCCACGGCGCGCACGGCGGCGCGGATGGCGGCGCTGACCGCCTGCGCGCCCAGATGCGCGACCACGTCCACGGAGGCCGGGACCCGCTGGGCGCACAGGAGGAACAGCGCATCGCCGTCGTAGGTGGTGTGTGCGGGCTCCACAGCGCGGGCGATGCCGCTGGAAGCGAGGTCGGCGGCGCGCCAGGCCTCGTGCTTGTCCAGGCGCGCGTCGGTGACGAGGCAGCCGATGACGGTGCTCTCGACCTCGGCGACCACCGGCCCGACGAAGGGAAATCGTGGGCTGCCGGCGGGAGCCCGGGACCCGGCCAGGACCTCGCCGCGCTCGTCGAGCACGTCACCCAGGGCGTTGACCGCGATGAGCGCCCCGACGGTCACGCCACCGCCGCGGGCGACGGCGATCCCCTGGCCGCTCCTGGCCGCGTGCTCGATGCCGGCGGTCTTGCCGACCGTGCAGCCGGCGCCGACACCGACCGCGCCCATGGCGGGGTCGTCGTCGACCGCGGCCTCGCACGCAGCCCAGCCCGCGTCGCGACCGGGGCGGGGAGCGCCGGCCACGCGCAGGTCGAACACGATGGCGGCGCCGACGATCGGGATGCGCGCCACGGCCTTGTCGTAGCCGATACCGTGGCCGACGCACCAATCCACGACCCCATCGGCCGTCGCCAGCCCGAAGGCGGAGCCACCGGAGAGCACAACCGCATGGCACTCCTTGATCTTGCCGGTGGGCCCCAGCGCCGCGCCCTCACGGGTGCCCGGTGCGCCGCCACGCACGGCCATCGCACCGAGGGTGCCCTCCGGCGACAGCACGACCGTGCAGCCGGTGGCGTGGACCCGGTCGGTCCAGCAGCCCACCCGGAAGCCGTCGACGCCGAGCGCCATCAGCCGCCGGCCCGCAGGTACACGCGCGGAACCCGGGCGCCGACGCCGCAGACGATCTCGTAGTTGATCGTGCCCAGCAGCGCCGCCCAGTCGTCGGCAGTCACGCTGACCCCGCCCTGGCAGCCCAGCAGCACGACCTCGTCGCCGACCGCCACATCGAGCTCGCCCGCGTCGACCAGGAACTGGTCCATGCACACGGTCCCCGCGACGGGCAGCTGGTGCCCGCGCACGAGCACCCTGCCACGGTTGCCCAGCGCGCGGCTGACGCCGTCGGCGTAGCCCGCGGGGACGGTCGCGACCGTGGTGGGGCGCTCGGCACGCCAGCGCAGGCCGTAGGACACCGCCTCCCCGATGGCCAGGTGCTTGACCAGGGACAGCCGCGAGTACCAGGCCATGGCGGGTCGCAGCCGGATGGTCCCGGCGAGCCCCGGGGCCGGCTCCAGCCCGTACACCGCGACGCCCGGACGCACCATGTCCCAGTGGTGCTCGTGGAGGTGCAGCGTGCCGGCGGAGTTGCACAGGTGCCGCAGCGGCGGGCGCAGGCCGAGTGACTCGGCCAGGGCGACGCCGCGCGCGAACTCCTGCGCCTGCCGCGCGATAAAGGGGTGCTCGGGCTCGTCCGCGACGGCGAAGTGGCTCCACAGGCCCTGCAGCTCCAGGCCGGGTGCGTCCCGGACCCGCCGGAGGGCGTCGTCCCAGTCGGCCTGGGGGACGCCCACCCGGCGCATGCCGGTGTCGAGCTTGAGATGCACCGCCACCGGTGCGCGCTCGCGAGCTGCCGCAGCCAGCGCCGCGGTGAACGCCGGGGTGTACACCGCCGGGGTGAGACCGGCGTCGAGCAGCGCGCCGACCGCCGCCGGCGGTGGCTCGGCCATGACCAGCACGGGCGCCTGGATGTCAGCGGCGCGCAGTGCCTGGCCCTCCTCGACCAGGGCGACGGCCAGCCAGTCCGCGCCACCGGCGAGCGCGGCGCGGGCAGATTCGACGATGCCATGGCCGTAGCCGTCGGCCTTGACCACGGCCATCAGCAGCGCAGCCGACGCCTGAGCCTTGAGCGCCGCCACGTTGTCGCGGATGGCGGCGGTGTCGATCTCCGCCCAGGTCGGACGGCTCGCCGGCGGCTCTGCCCGCGCCGATCGGATGGCGGTGGCCGAGTCCGCGGCGGGACCGGGGAGGATGCGCGTCGCCGTGGACGTGTCGCGCACAGGACCTCCTCCGGCGAGCTCACCCACGGGCACGGATCTGGGGGCGCCCCTCTGGGGGAACCCATCCTAGGCGCCCAGCCGGTCGAGATCGGCGTAGGCCTTCGGCACGGCGGCGGCGACGTCCAGGGCCGTCACCGCCCGCATGGCCCGCCCGGTGGCGGCGCGCTCGCCGGCGCGGCCGTGCAGCCACACCGCAGCGGCGACGCTGCCGGCATCCGCATCGGCAGCCACGAGCGCCGCCGTCATGCCGGTGAGCACATCACCGGTGCCACCGGTCGCAAGTGCCGCGGAGCCGGTCGGGTTGACCCACACCCGTCCGTCGGGAGCCGCGACCAGACTGCCCGGGCCCTTGGCCACGATCACCGCGCGCCAGTCCCGTGCGCGCGCGGGCACGACCTGGGCGCGCTGGGGCCACAGCTGCTCGACGTCGACGGCGAGGAGCCGCGCGAGCTCCGCGGCGTGGGGCGTCAGCACCAGCAGCGGGGCCGCGTGCTGGGCGAGGTCCTGCCCGGCGTGGCGGAAGCAGTTGAGGCCGTCGGCATCCAGCACGACCGGCACGTCCACCTCGCGCACCAGCCGGCGCACCAGCTGCGCGGTCGCTGGCGCGTGGCCGAGCCCGGGCCCGATCGCCAGGGCGTCGGCGCCGTCCAGCCGCCCGGCCAGCACGTCGAAGGCCGCGTCGGGGTCGTCGTCGGGGACGTCGACGGTCAGCGCCTCCGGCACCGTCGGCGCGACCAGGCGGCGGACCGACGGAGCGGTCGCCACGGTCACCAGCCCGGCGCCGGCGGCCATGGCGCCGCGCGCCACCAGGGTGGCGGCCCCGCTCATGCCCGGGGATCCGGCCAGCACCACCACGACGCCACGCTGGCGCTTGTGCCGATCAGGCGCCGGCACCGCAACGCGGGCGGCGACGTCGGCCGCCTCCAGCACGCGGGCGACGGGTCGCTCCGCCGCCGTCGTTGCCGACACGTCCCCGACGGACTTGCCCGCAACAGACCGGCCTGATCGCAGCAGCGGCAGGTCGCCGAGCTGCAGCACGCCGCAGTGGCCCCGGGCCGGCCACAGCCACAGCCCCCGCTTGTGCGCCCCCAGCGTGACGGTGCGCCGCGCGCGCACGGCCACACCGGGCACCGCGCCGGTGGAGGCGTCGACACCGCTCGGCAGGTCACAGGCCACGACCGGCAGGCCGCTGGCAGCACACGCACGGATGGCGTCGTCATACGGTGGGCGCGGCGGCCCCGTCGTGCCCGTGCCCAGCAGGCAGTCGGCCACGATGTCGGCGCCGGCCAGCGCCCGGTGGACGTCCGTGCTGATCCGACCGCCGCGGGCGCGCCAGCGGGCGAGCTGCGCCGCGGGCAGCGCACCCAAACCGTCCTCGCCGGCCACCAGCACGACCGTCGGCGCGGCGCCGCGGTCCAGCAGCAGTCGCGCGGCGGCGATGCCGTCACCGCCGTTGTTGCCCTTGCCGCACAGCAGCGCCACGCGCAGCCCGTAGCCGCGCCCCTGCACAAACTCGAGTTTGGTGTCCCGGGGCGACAAACTCGAGTTTGCACGGCGAGGGCGAGCGACTTCTGCCAAGAGGGCGCGCGCGAGGTGGCCCGCGGCCTGCTCCATCAAGGCCTCCGGGGATACACCGTGCTCGAAGGCCCGCTGGTCCATGGCGCGGACCTGCTCGGGTGTGTAAAGACCGATCACGGCGCCGGCCGGCCGGGTTCGCCACCCTCGAGCACGACGTTGGCGATGGCCAGCGAGTCCGAGGTGGACAACGACAGGTGCACCGCCTCGATACCGCGACGCTGGGCCAGCGCCGCCGCCGGCCCGTGCAGGCGGATGAAGGGCTTGCCCCACTCGTCGTTGGCGACCTCCACGTCGCACCAGCCGAAGCCGCGCAGCCCGGTGCCGAGGGCCTTTGCCAGCGCCTCCTTCGCGCAGAACCGGGCCGCGAGGCCGCCGAAGCGCAGGTCCCCGCAGCGCGAGGTGCAGCGTGCGAGCTCGGAGGTGGTGAACAGCCGCTGCAGGATCCGGGGGGTGCGCTCGACCGTGCGCTGCATGCGGTCGATCTCGACCACGTCGACGCCGACGCCGAGCACTGCCATCACTCGACCGTGACCGTCTTGGCGAGGTTGCGCGGCTGGTCGACGTCGCGGCCCAGGCGCACGGCGATGTGGTAGGCCAGCAGCTGCAGCGGCACGACCGTCAGGACCGGGTACAGCAGCTCGTGCACCTCCGGCACGTACACGACGTGGTCGGCGTGCTCCTTGATCTCCGTGTCGCCCTCCGTGGCGACCGCCAGGACGACCGCGCCGCGCGCCTTCACCTCGGCGATGTTGGACACGACCTTGTGCCGGACGTGGCCCTTGGTGGCCATGGCCACGACCGGGCCGCCCTGGTCGATCAGCGCGATGGGGCCGTGCTTCATCTCCCCGGCCGCAAAGCCCTCGGCGTGCAGGTAGCTGATCTCCTTGAGCTTGAGCGCTCCCTCCAGGGCGATCGGCAGGCCCACGTGGCGACCGATGAACATCACGTAGCCGGCGTCCGCGAACTGCTCTGCCAGGCCGGCGATGTGCGGCTCCTGCTCCAGCACCTGCTCGATCAGCGGGGGCAGCGACTCCAGGCGAGCGAGCTGGTCGCGGCACTCGTCGGGGAACAGCACCCGTTTGAGCTGGGCGAGCCACAGCGCGAAGATGTCCAGCGCGACTATCTGGGTCGTGAACGCCTTGGTGGAGGCCACCGCGATCTCCGGGCCGGCCCGGGTGTAGAGCACGGCGTCCGCGGCGCGGGCCAGGGTGGATCCGACGACGTTGGTGATCGCCACCACCTTGGCGCGCTGGTCGGAGGCGTGCGCGGCGGCCGCGATCGTGTCGGCGGTCTCACCGGATTGGCTGATCGCCACCACCAGGGTGTGCTGGTCCAGGATGGGGTCGCGGTAGCGGAACTCGCTGGCGATCTCCACCTCGACGGGCACCCGCGCCCAATGCTCGATGGCGTACTTGGCGACCATGCCGGCGTGGTAGCTGGTGCCGCAGGCGACCACGTAGACCTTGTCGACGTGGCGGAGGTCGTCGCCGTCGCCCCGCAGCTCGTCGAGGGTGATGGCGCCGGCCGCGTCGGTGCGACCGAGCAGCGTCGCTCTGACGGCGGCCGGTTGCTCGTGGATCTCCTTCAGCATGAAGTGGGCGTAGCCGGCCTTCTCGGCCGCGGCGACGTCCCAGTCCACGCGGAAGCGCTGTCCCTGCGCGGGGTTGCCCTGCAGATCGGTCACGCGGATGCCGGCCGGCGTCAGCACGGCCAGCTGGTCGTCCAGCAGCGCCTCGACGTCACGGGTGTGCGCGACCAGGCCGGTGACGTCTGAGGCCAGCAGGCTGGCGCCGTCGAGGTGGCCGAGCACCAGCGGCGCCTGGCGCTTGGCGGCGACGATCACGTCCGGGTTGCGCCGGTCCACCACCGCGATCGAGAAGGCGCCCTCCACCCTGGCGAGGGCCGCTCCCACGGCTGCCGGCAGGTCGCCATCCAGGGCGTCGAGCAGCGTGCCGATGAGGTGCGCCACCACTTCCGTGTCGGTGTCCGATGCGAAGTCGTGGCCCTGGTCCACCAGCTCGGCCTTCAGCAGCGCGTAGTTCTCGAAGATGCCGTTGTGGATGACGGCGATGTCGCCGCCGGCGTCCAGGTGCGGGTGGGCATTGCGGTCGCTGGGCGGGCCGTGCGTCGCCCAGCGTGTGTGCCCAAGGCCGGCCGTGCCGTTGATGCGCTGGCCCTGGAGGGCTGCGCGCAGCTCGGAGAGCTTGCCCTCGCGCTTGACCACGCGCACGGCCCCCGCACCGTCGCCGGCGACGACCGCGACCCCGGCCGAGTCATAGCCGCGGTACTCCAACATCGCCAGGCCATCGAGCAGGATGGGCAGGACTTGCGCGCTGCCCGTGTAGCCGATGATGCCGCACATGCGCTGCTCCCCGGAGGTGTGTGGCGTGGACGGGTGTGGGGTGGGTCTGTGTGCGCCCCACGCTAGGGCGTCGCCGTGGGCTCCGGGGTCGGCCGGTCGGTCTGCTCCTCGCTGCCGGAGGGCTGCTCGGTCGCCTCGGCCGCCTCCGCGGCGTCCGCCAGCGGCGGGAACAGCAACGGCTCGCCCTCGGGCACGAGCACGCCCTGGCCACCCTCGTTGTGCACCGCGATGAAGCGCTCGGGAGCGCGCTCGTTCTCGTAGTGCTCGGTGATGAACGTGAGCGCCACGTCGGTGTCGAACTGCTCGCAGCTCTGGCGGTAGTTCCACGCGACCGTGCTGAAGTTGGCGTCCCCGGGCAGCTCGGAGCCCCACGGGGCGACGATGATCTTGGGGTGGTCGCCATCCATCTGCTGCTGCGCGAAGTCCTTGAGCTGCGCAACCTGATCGGGCTCGGCCTGCTGGTCGTACCAGAACACCACGTAGCCGTGCTCGAGGCTGTGCGTGGTCAAGCGCTCGTCGATGGTCACGTCGTAGACGCCCGAGGCGACCACCTGCGGCATGTGGATGCCCGAGCTCGCCGGCCGGTCGTCGTAGAGCTCCTCCGGCGGTGCCGCGGCCAGCGACGCGGGGTCGGTCTGCAGATGGGAACCGCCGAGGTCCGGCTGCAGCGCCGCCTCGGTGCAACCGAGCTCGTCGAGCTTCTCCGCGGCCGCGTCCGAGGCGGCCGCCAGCTCCTGGCGTCCGGCGAGGAAGTCCTGCACGAAGTAGCCGAGCACGCCGACGATCAACACCGCGATCAAGGTGAACGACAGCAGGCGGTTGCGCCTGGCGGCCTTGGCCTGGGTCTGCTGCTCGCGCAGCCGCTCCTGGCGGCGCTGCTTCTGGCGCGCGCGCTTGCTCATACTCGGATCAGACACGTGCGGTCGGCCTCCGTCGGGAGTCGGGATAGCGGGGGGATCCGCGACCGGAACACGGAGCGCTTCCGGCAAAAGGGTCAGCGGGCGACCAGTCTAACGACGCATCACTGATCGGCGGTTCCGGCGCCACCAGCCGCTGGGTCGGCCGGGACGAGTCCCCGGCGGCATCCGCTACGGCTTCCACGAGGGGCCCGCCGGGCCCCGAGGCTCAGCCGAAATCGTCGTGCGTGGGACGTCCCGAACGGGCAGGACGACGGGGATGCCGGCGTCGTGGACGATCCGGACCCGGGCGCCGTAGTAGCGGGCCAGGTTGGCCTCCGTGAGGACATCGGCGCCTGCACCCTCGACGACAACCCGCCCGGCGTTCAGCAGGGCCAGCCGTTCGGCGTACTGCCCGGCGAGGATGAGGTCGTGCATCGTCGAGACCACGGTCAGTCCGTGGTCGCGGCGGAGGCGGTCGACCAGCTCGAGCACCTGCTGCTGGTGGCCGACGTCGAGGGCGGTGGTCGGTTCGTCCAGCAGCAGGATCGGCGCCTCCTGCGCAAGCGCCCTGGCGATGAGCACCCGTTGCCGCTCGCCACCGGACAGGGTCGTCACGACCCGTGCGGCGAGGTCCAGCAGGTCCAGGTAGGCCAGCGCGTCATGCACGGCGGCAAGGTCCGCCGGCCCTTCGACGGCGAGGCTGCGGATGTGCGGCGTGCGGCCGAGCAGCACGTAGTCGGCCACGCTGACGCCGGGTGGCACCAACGGGGACTGCGGCACCAGCGCGATCCGCTGGGCCCGTTGCCGGCGCGAGAGCCCTGCGGCCGACCTGCCGAGCAGCTCCAGCGCACCGGCGCCGCGGACCAGACCGGCGATGACCCGCAGCAGCGTCGACTTGCCCGCGCCGTTGGGGCCGACGACGCACAGCCACTCGCCGGCGGCGACCTCCAGGTCGACCCCGTCGAGGATGCGGTTCCCGCCCAGCTCGACCGACAGGCCCCGACAGAGGATCGCCGGGCCGGTCAAAGGGCGCCTCTGCGGCGGGCGGCGCGCAGGACGAGCACGAAGAACGGGGCGCCGAAGAACGCGGTCACCACGCCGATGGGGATCTCCGCCGGCGATGACAGCATCCGCGCGAGCAGGTCGGCGAGCGCCAGGAACGCTGCGCCGAACAGGATCGACAGGGGCAGGATCACGCGGTGGCTGCCGCCGGCCAGCAGCCGCAGCGTGTGCGGCACGATGATCCCCACGAAGCCGATCAGCCCCGACACCGACACCGCCGCGGCCGTCCCGAGCGACGCCGCGACGACGACCACGAGACGGCTGCGCCGGGCGTCGATGCCCAGGGTCGCGGCTTCGTCGTCGCCCACCGCGAGCACGTCCAGCACCCGCCGGTAGGCGATCACGACCACCATCGTGACGATGGCGTAGGGCAGCAGCAGCAGCACCTCGTGCCAGCCCGAGGTCGACAGGCGGCCGAGGATCCACGAGTACACCTGTCGGATCGTGTCCTGGCTGCGCTGCTGCGCGTAGGTCTGCACGGCGGTGAGGAAGCTCGTCACCGCCACCCCGGCGAGGATCAGTGATCCCGTCGACAGCCGGCTGCCGCCCGCTGCTCCCAACGCGTAGGTGAGGGCGACCGCCCCGAGGGCGCCGGCGAACGCCGCGATCGGTGCCGACACCGGGGTGGGCGCGCTGGCGGCGGTGCCGATGATCGTGATGGTGACGCCCAGGCCGGCGCCGGCGGCCGCGCCCAGCAGGTAGGGGTCCGCCAGCGGGTTGCGGAACACCCCCTGGTAGGCGGCTCCCGAGACCGACAGCGTGGCGCCGACCAGCAGGCCGAGGATCGCCCGGGGCAGGCGGATCTCGCGCAGGATCGCCGCCTCCGCGGTCGTCAGCCCGGACTCGAGCCCGACGAGCTCGCGCACGACCGCGAGCGGCGGGATCCCGACGGGCCCCAGCATCAACCCGGCCAGGGCGGCGGCCACCGCGGCGAGGACGCCGGCACCGAGCCACCACGGGCTCAGCCGGGCGACGTGCAGGCGGGCCGGCGACGGCGCCGCCACCCCGGCTTCGATGGCCACGATTCAGTCGCCTTCGACGGCGCCGAGCGCAGCAACGATCGCGCGCAGCAGCTCCACGACGCGGGGGCCCCAACGGCTGGCCACATCATCATCCAGGTTGAAGACGCGGCCCTGCCGTACCGCGCTCAGATGGTCGAAGCCGGGGCGGGCCGCGAACGTCTGGGCGGTCTGGTCGCAGCACTTCGTGTCGGCGAGGAACACCAGGTCCGGGTCGGCGTCGATCAGGAACTCCGCCGACACCTGCGGGAAGCCTCCGGCCTGCCCGTCGGCATCGGCGGGGTCGGCCACGTTCTCAAGGCCCGCCAGGCTGTAGATCTCGCCGGCGAAGGTCCGGGAGGTCACGGTGAACAAGGTGTCGTCCAGCTCGTGGTAGTAGGTCAGCGGCCGCGCCCGATCCGGCACGCTCGCGACCAGTGCATCGATCTCGGCGCGCATGCCCTCCACCAGGTCCGCCGCGCCGGCTTCGGCGCCGGTGAGCTCGCCCAGCTCCATGATCTGGGCGAAGGTGTCATCGAGGCTGAGTGCGCCCGGCTGCAGCACCGTCGGGATCCCCAGCGCCTCCAGCCCCGCCACCAAGTCGCCCGGATCGTAGGTCACCACGACCAGGTCCGGCTCAAGTGCGGCCACCGCCTCGACGCTGGGCTGGATCGCCGACAGATCGGTGGTCGGCGCTTGGGGCGGGAAGTTCGACTGGCTGTCGACGGCCGTGACCTGCTCGCCGGCACCGATGGCGAACAGCATCTCTGTCGCGGTCGGGGACAGCGACACGATGCGCTGGGGCTCGGCGCTCTCCGAGCCGGTCTCGGTCGCCCCAGACTCGGTCACCCCCGGCGCGGTTGACCCGGGCTCGTTGGCCCCCGGCTCGGCCGCCGTGGGTCTCTCGACGGCGGAGTCAGTGGCGCCGCACGCGGCGACGAGCAGCAGCAGGGCGAGCAGAGCAGCACGGAATGTGCCGCGGAATGAAGACAACGAGTCCTCCTGTCGGTCGCGAGGGTTGCTCGACGCCTCAGGTGGACCCCTGCCGCGCGAACTGGCCCCTTCCTCGAAGGCCAAAGCTCGTCACGCCGCTGGGCAGGCGACCTGGCTCGCCCCGAAAGTTCAAACCTGGGAGGTTCCAACCTGAGGGGGCTCACAGTTGCGGGACAGCGCCGGACTTGCACCGGACTTCGCTGCACCGACGGCAGACGCGGCTGACGCTACCGCCTCAGCCGTGCCGGGTCCAATCAGAGCGCGAGTCGCTCGGCGACGACCCCGGCCAGGCGGTCGGCGACCGCTCGGGCGTCCTCGTCGGTGTCGGCCTCCACCATGACCCGCACGATCGGTTCCGTGCCGGACGGGCGCACCAGGATGCGGCCGCGCTCGGCCAACCGCCGCTCCTCCTCGGCCACGGCCGCCCACAGCGCCGCGTCTGACCCCAGGCGGTCGCGGTCGACCCCGCGCACGTTGATCAGCACCTGCGGCAGCCGGCGCATCACCGAGGCCAGCTCCGCCAGCGGCACGCGCTCGTCGGCCACCGCCGCAAGCAGATGCACCGCGGTCAGGACCCCGTCGCCCGTGGTGGCGTGGTCGGCGAGGATCACGTGGCCCGACTGCTCGCCACCCAACGGGTGCCCGCCGGCCAGCATGGCCTCCAGGACGTAGCGGTCGCCGACAGCCGTCTGGATGACGTCGATGCCGAGGTCCTCCATCGCCTGCTTGAAGCCGAGGTTGGTCATGACCGTCGTCACCACCGTCGCCAGCCCCTCGGTCGCACACCGCCGACGCGCGAGGATGGCGAGGATGGCGTCGCCGTCGACGAGCTGCCCGTCGGCGTCCACGGCGATGAGGCGGTCGGCGTCGCCGTCGTGGGCCAGCCCCACGTCGGCCCCGTGCTCGACCACCGCAGCCGCGACCACCTCCGGGTGGGTGGAGCCGCAGCCGGCGTTGATGTTGTCACCGTCCGGCTCGGCGTGAATCGCGACCACCTCGGCGCCCAAGCTGCGGTACACCTCGGGCGCGACGCGGAAGGCGGCCCCGTTGGCGCAGTCGACGACGACGCGCAACCCCGACAGATCGGTGTCCACGGTGGCGAGCAGATGCTCGATGTAGCGCTCCAGCAGCGCACCGTGCCTCCGCAGCCGGCCGATGGCCGTGCCGATGGGCCGGTCCTCATCGACACGCTGCAGCAGCTCCTCGACGCGGTCCTCCTCTGCGTCGGTCAGCTTGTACCCGGTCGCGCCGAAGAACTTGATGCCGTTGTCCGCCACGGGGTTGTGACTGGCCGAGATCATGGCGCCGGAGTCCAGGCCGAGCAGCGTCGTCAGGTAGGCGACCCCTGGGGTCGGCAGAATCCCGAGCGGCACGACATCGGCCCCGGCGGAGCACAGCCCGGCGACCAGCGCCGCCTCCAGCATCTCCCCCGAGGCGCGCGGGTCACGTCCCACGCCGATCTGCGGCCGCGCGATGCCCTCCTCGCGCAGCGTGCGGACGACGGCCCGACCCAGGCCGACCGCGAGCTCGGGGGTGAGCTCGGTGTTGGCGACGCCTCTGACGCCGTCGGTACCGAAGAACTGCCCCACCAAGGACCCCTGTCCGCCGGCCCGCGCCAGGGCTTCTACCGCTTGGAGTACTGCGGTGCCTTGCGGGCCTTCTTCAGGCCGTACTTCTTGCGCTCCACCTCGCGCGGGTCCCGGCGCAGCAGGCCCGCCTTCTTGAGCGGCGCGCGCCAGTCGGCCTCCTCCTCCTCCAGGGCGCGGGCGATGCCCATGCGCAGGGCGCCGGCCTGGCCGGAGATGCCACCGCCGTGGATGTTGGCGATCACGTCGAACTGGCCCTCGGACTCCGTGATCCGGAAGGGCTCGAGCACCTCCGCGCGCATCGACTCCACCGGGAAGTAGTCCTCCAGCGGGCGCTTGTTCAGCAGGAACTTGCCGGTGCCACGGACGACGCGGACGCGGGCGACGGACGTCTTGCGACGGCCGGTGAAGATCTTTGTGTCAACCATTGCAGGACGGTCCTAGAGCTCGAGGGGGACGGGCGATTGCGCCGCGTGCGGATGATCGGGGCCGGAGTAGACCTTCAGCTTGCCCAGCTGCGCACGCCCGATCGTGTTGCGCGGCAGCATGCCCCGCACGGCCCGCTCCACGAGCTGCTCCGGCCGCTCGGCCAGCATGCGCGCGAAGGGCACCGACTTGAGCCCACCCGGGAAGCCGGAGTGGCGGTAGGCCATCTTCTGCTCGCCCTTGGCGCCGGTGAGCCGGACCTTGTCCGCGTTGACCACGATGACGAAGTCGCCCATGTCCATGTGCGGGGCGAAGATGGGCTTGTGCTTGCCACGCAGGACGTGGGCGACGCGCGTCGCCAGCCGACCAAGGACCATGTCCTGTGCGTCGACGACAAACCAGGTGCGCTCGGTGACGTCGAGCGGACGGGGGGAGTACGTGCGCATGGTGGGGGCTCTTCCGCTAACGGTGGTGAGGCGCCGGACGCGTGCACGTGCCGGGGGCACGTGCCACGGACAGCCACGGGGAACGAGGTGACGCGGGGAAACGGGACGTGAAAGGGCGGGCGTGAAAGGGCGTGCGTGAGAGGGCGGGGGCCCGCGCAGGCCGAGGCCGCGTGCGACCGCACGAACGAACAGACTACGTCGCGACCGCGGCCGCGGTCAACCTGTGCCGTAGCGCACCCCCACCAGCGTCAGCCCGTGGGGCGGCGCGACGCGGCCGACGGCCTGGCGGTCGCCCGCGGCCAGCACCTGCGCTACCTCTGCGGGTGCCCGGTCATGGCGGCCGACGGCGACCAGGCAACCGACCACGGAGCGCACCATCTGGTGGCAGAACGCCTTGCCGTCCACCTCCACGGTGACCAGGTCGGCGCGCCGACGACGCACGGAGAGGCGGTCGATGCGCCGCACCAGGTGCTGGTCACCCGCGCGCCGGCAGAAGGAGCTGAAATCGTGCTCACCGATCAGGTACCCGCCGCCGTCATCCATGGCGTCGGCGTCCAGCCGTGGCGGTCCCAGGTGCCAGGTGTCGTGGCGCTCCAGGGGGTTCTGGGCCACTCCGTCGGCGATCCGGTAGCGGTAGCGCCGCTGCGTTGCGGAGAAGCGCGCGTCGAAGGCGGTGCTCACGCGCCGCACCGTCCGGACGGCGACATCGGCACCGCAGAGCGCGTCCAGTGCCTTGCGGGATCGGTCGAGGTCGTGCAGCAGGCGCGACGCCGGGGGAACGTCGCAGTGCACCACCTGTGCACTGGCGTGCACCCCGCGATCGGTTCGTCCCGCGCAGGTCGTGGTCACGGGGTCGCCGGCGAAGCGACGCAGGGCCTCCTCCAGGACTCCCTGCACCGTGCGTTGGTCGTGCTGCCGCGCGAAGCCGTGGAACTGCGAGCCGTCGTAGGCGAGGTCGATGCGCAGGCGCACGCTCACCGTCTCGCTCCCGGCGGCAGCTCTGCGTAGCCTGGGCGCGTTTAGCGCTGCTCGTCGTCGGTCGGCATGGTCTCCGGGGAGGGTGCCTCCTGCTCGTCGGAGGGCACCGGCGCATCGGTGATGGGACCCTCGTCGTCGCCCTGCTCCTGACCTTCCTGGTCCTGACCTTCCTGGTCCTGAGCTTCCTGGTCCTGAGCTTCCTGGTCCTGACCGTCCTGGTCCTGACCGTCCTGGCCCTGAGCTTCCTGCTGCCCTTCGCCCTGCGCGCCGGCCTCATCCTCGGCGGCGAGACGGGCCTCCACCTCGGCGGGGTCGGCCTGCGGAGTCTCCTCGGCCTCGCCGGCCTCCACGGGCACGGCCTCGCCGCGCTCCGGCTCCTCAGCCCCCGGCTCCGCAGGCTCCTCGTCGGCGGGCGCGCCCTCATCCGCCGCGGACGTGTCCTCGGACGGCTCGAAATCCGGTTCGAACTCCGGCTCGAACTCCTCACCGCGGTCGACCGCAGCCAACCGCTCCTCTTCCCGCTCGCGGGCGCTGCTGGACACGGTCCCGCCCTTGCGGCGGCGCAGCGCCCAGCGGCGTCGAGGTGCCTCCTCCAGCTCGCCGGCACCTTCCAGGCTCACGCCCTCGACGAGCTCGATCAGCGCCATGGGTGCGGAGTCGCCCTTGCGGGGACCCAACTTGAGTACACGCGTGTAGCCGCCATCGCGCTCGGCGAAGGCGGGGCCCACCTGGGCGAACAGCTTGTGCACCACGTCCCTGTCGCGGATCACCTTGAGCACCTGGCGGCGGGAGTGGACGTCACCCTTCTTCGCGTGGGTGATCATCTTCTCCGCCAGCGGCTGCACCGTCTTCGCCTTGGCGAGGGTGGTTCGGATCCGGCCGTGGCGGATCAGCTCGGTGGCCAGGCCCGACATCATGAGGTTGTGGTGCCCGGGCGAACCGCCGAAGCGGGTGGCCTTCCTCGGCTGAGGCATCTTCGCTACTTCCCTTCAGGTGATTCGGATGAGGCGCTGCGACCGGTGTGCGGAGGTTCGCGTGGTGTGGTCGGAGGCGACGTAAAAGGCCCTACCCCGGAGCCGAAGACCGCACCACGCGAACCGACGCGGCCAGACTCAAGCCCCGTAGCCGTACTCCGACAGCCCCAACCCCATCTCGGCGAGCTTGGCCTTGACCTCGTCGATCGACTTGGAGCCGAAGTTGCGGATGTCCAGCAGGTCCTGCTCGGTCTTCTGCACCAGCTCGCCGACGGTCGAGACGCCCTCGCGCTTCAGGCAGTTGTAGGAGCGCACGGACAGGTCCATGTCTTCGATGGGCAGCATCAGATCGGGCGAGGTCGACGACGGCGCGGAGGTGTCGGCGCCGATGGACAGCCCACCGGGGCCGGACTCCTCGAAGTCAGCGAACAGCCCGAACAGGTCCCGCAACGTCTCGCCGGCCGACGACAGCGCCTCGGCCGGGGTGACCGAGCCGTTGGTCTCGACGTCCAGGATCAGACGGTCGTAGTTGGTCATCTGCTCCACGCGCGTCGCCTCGACGCGGTAGGTGACGCGCTTGACCGGCGAGTAGATGGAGTCGATGGGGATGACCCCGATGGCCTGATCGGGATGCTTGTTGCGGTCCGCCGTGACGTAGCCGCGGCCCCGCTCGACGGTCAGGTACATCTCCACCCGTCCCTTGCGGTTGAGCGTGGCGATGTGCAGTTCGCGGTTGAGGATCTCCACCTCGCTCGGCGCGGTGATGAAGTCCGCGGAGATCTCACCGGGGCCCTCACCGCCGAGGAAGATCTCAACGGGTTCGTCGCTGTGGGAGCGCAGGACGAGGTCCTTGAGGTTCAGGATGACGTCGGTGACGTCCTCCTTGACCCCCTCGATGGAGCTGAACTCGTGCAGCACGCCCTCGATGCGCACGCTGGTCACGGCGGCGCCGGGGATGGAGGACAGCAAGGTGCGACGAAGGCTGTTGCCGAGGGTGTAGCCGAACCCCGGCTCAAGGGGCTCGATGGAGAATGCGGAACGGACGCCCTCTTCGAGGACGTCTTCTGAAATCGTGGGGCGCTGGACGATCAGCACTGGGCGATACGCCTCCCTTGGCGGTGGGCTGTTCATTTGATCTTGCGGCTCGGGCGGGCGGACGTGCGGCGCCTGAATGACCTGCACTCGGCGGGTCGGGGGCCGTCGCCCGGGAGCGGGCTAAAAGGCCCTACCCGCCCCGACCGGGCGACGGCCCCCGACATCTACTTCGAGTAGAGCTCCACGATCAGGGATTCTTGGACCGGGACGTCGATCTGGGCGCGCGCCGGCCGATCCAGAACGGAGATCTGCAGCTTGCCGGTGTCCGTGGAGACCCACGACGGGATCTGCTTGGTGCCGATGAGCTCGAGCGAGCCGATGATGGGGACCATGTTGCGGCTGCGCTCGCGGACCGTGACGACGTCACCGATGCGCAGCCGGTAGGACGGGATGTTCACGGTGCGCCCGTTCACCTGCAGGTGTCGGTGCCGCACCATCTGTCGGGCCTCATCGCGCGACCGGGCGAGCCCGCCGCGGTAGACGACGTTGTCCAGCCGGCTCTCGAGCAGCACCAGCAGGTTCTCACCGGTCAGCCCGCTCTGGCGCGAGGCCTCCTGGTAGTAGTTGCGGAACTGCTTCTCCAGCACGCCGTAGATGCGACGCGCCTTCTGCTTCTCGCGCAGCTGCAGCAGGTACTCGCTCTCGCGGATGCGTCCGCGTCCGTGCTCACCCGGCGGGTATGGCCGCTTTTCGATGGCGCACTTCGGGCCCTCGCAGCGAGTGCCCTTGAGGTAGAGCTTCTGCCGCTCACGGCGGCAGAGCTTGCAGTCCGGTCCGGTGTACCGAGCCATGTGGTGTCAGTTCCTTCGAATGGTGTGAGGACGCGGCGTCAGACGCGGCGGCGCTTGGGTGGCCGGCAGCCGTTGTGGGGGATGGGCGTGACGTCCTTGATGAGCGACACCTCGAGGCCGTTGGCCTGCAGGGAGCGGATCGCGGTCTCGCGACCGGACCCGGGGCCCTTGACGAAGACGTCGACCTTGCGAACGCCGTGCTCCGCGGCGGCCTTGGCGGCCTTCTCCGCGGCGAGCTGCGCAGCGAAGGGCGTGGACTTGCGGCTGCCCTTGTAGCCCACGTTGCCCGACGACGCCCACGACAGGACATTGCCCTGCTGGTCGGTGATCGTCACGATCGTGTTGTTGAACGAGCTCTTGATGTGCGCCTGGCCATAGGCGACCTGACGACGTTCCTTCTTGCGGGTCCGCTTTGCCTTGGACCCGGTCTGCTTGTTCTGCTGCGCCACCTGTAGCTCCCTACTTCTTGATCTTCTTCTTGAGGCCGCCCACGGTGCGCTTGGGCCCCTTTCGAGTCCGTGCGTTGGTGTGGGTCCGCTGACCCCGCACCGGCAGGCCGCGGCGATGACGGATGCCCTGATAGGAACCGATCTCGACCTTGCGCTTGATGTTCTGCGCCACCTCGCGACGCAGGTCGCCCTCCACCTTGTAGGACGCGTCGATGAAGTCGCGGAGCTTCTTCACGTCATCGTCGCCGAGGTCGCGGACGCGGATCGACGGGTTGACCCCGGTGGCGGTCAGCACCTGCCGGGAGCGGGTGCGGCCGAGGCCGAAGATGTAGGTGAGGCCGATCTCCACGCGCTTCTCGCGGGGGAGGTCGACGCCGGCGATGCGTGCCATGGTCGGTATCCCTTCTGGGCCTCAGCCCTGGCGCTGCTTGTGCCGGGGGTTGGAGCAGATCACCATCACGCGGCCGTGCCGGCGGATGACCTTGCACTTCTCACAGATCTTCTTGACGGAGGGCTGGACCTTCATCGTCTCTTCCTCATCTGTCTCGCGCCGCACGAACGTGCTGCTGCGTCGTCTGGTGGCGCGACCTGCTGGGGGGAGTTGGGGTGCGGCGGCACCTGGCGGGACTGGCGCACCGTGGCCGGCGCTGGAGCTCCGCCAAGGTGCCGTGCTGCACGCTGCACCCCCGTCGAGCCGCAGGAGCCCCCCAGAAGGTGCGGGTCTCCCAACCTCGCCCGGAGTGCCAGAAATGCCAGGAGCGCCGGTATCGCTCGGACACCGGGCTGCGGGCTGCGGTCACCTGGCGCAACACGGAACGCCCCGCCGGTGCAGAGCCGACCATCGACCCTATCACCCTGCCTCCCGCTCGTCCACCCGGGTCTTTGCCCCGCCACCCCGCCGACCGGTTGCGCCGGTTGTGATCGGGACGCCGGCGCCTCCCGGCACCCGCCCGGGCTCCGCGAGCGGCCAGGCCGGCTCGTCCGAGCGCGCCGTGAGCACCCAGGGGCCCGCTTCGGTGACGGCCACGGTGTGCTCCCAGTGCGACGACAGCGCGCCGTCGGCCGTCACCACGGTCCAGTCGTCCTCGAGCACCTCCGTCTCGCGGGTGCCGAGGTTGAACATCGGCTCCACCGCGAGCACCAGTCCGGGAACGAGCCTGGGCCCTCTGCCGGAACGCCCGTAGTTGGGCACCTGCGGATCCTCGTGCAGCGCTCGGCCGATGCCATGCCCCACGTACTCCCGCACCACGCCGTAGCCGTGCGGGAGCGCGTGCGCCTCGACCGCCGCGGAGATGTCGGTGAGGCGGTTGCCCGCGACGGCCTGGCACAGCCCCGCCCACAGCCCCGCGCGCGTGCGCTCGATGAGGTGGCGGGCCGCGGGGTCCACGACATCGCCGACCACCCAGGTGACGGCAGAGTCGCCGTGGTAGCCATCGACGATCGCGCCGGCGTCGATCTTGATCAGGTCGCCTTCCCGCAGCACGACGTCGGGAGACGGGATGCCATGGACGATCTGGGAGTTGACCGACGTGCACAGCGTCGCGGGAAAGCCCCGGTAGCCCTTGAAGGAGGGCACGGCGCCGCGGTCGCGCACGAAGCGCTCCGCGACGGCGTCGAGGTGGGCGGTGGACACGCCCGGGCGCACCTCTTCACGGACCACCTCGTGCAGGTCGGCGACGACCTTGCCGGCCTTCGCCATGAGGTCGATCTCCGCAGGCGACTTGCGCACGATCATCCGGTCCCACCACCGACGTCGTCGGCGCGCGGCCGCGCCGGCGCCTCCAGGTCGTCGAGGGCCTCCATCGTGCGCGCCGCGACGTCGGCGACGGAGCCGACCGCCTCGACGTCCCGCAGCAGGCCCCGCTCCCAGTAGAAGAACTCCAGGCGCTCGGTCTTGGCGTGGTACTCCTCGAGGCGGCGGCGGACCACGTCCTCCGTGTCGTCCTTGCGCTGGACCAGCTCCGCGCCGCAGCGGTCGCAGATGCCCTGTGCGCGCGGCGGCGCGTGATCGAGGTGGTACACCGCCCGGCACTGCGGGCACGTGCGGCGCTTCACGATGCGTTCGACGACCACGTCCTCCGGGACCCTGAAGCGCAGCACCACCTCCAACGGCCGGTTCTGCTCGGCCAGGAAGTCCTCCAGCGCCATGGCCTGCGGGACCGTGCGGGGGAAGCCGTCCAGCAGGAACCCGTTGCGCGCGTCGTCGCGCTGCAGCCGGTCGGTGACCATGCGGATCACCACGTTGTCGGGGACGAGGTCCCCGCGATCCATGTAGGTCTGGGCCTCCTCGCCCAGCGGAGTGGCCTGCTTGACGTTCTCGCGGAAGATGTCACCGGTGGCGATGTGCGGCACGGCGTAGGCCTCGGCGATGGCGGTCGCCTGGGTGCCCTTCCCGGCCCCTGGGGGGCCCAGCAGCACGAGTCGCACGGATTCGCTCCAGTTCCTGCACGTCCGGCCACGCCGGCATGCGAGGTGGTCAGGTTCTTAGGTGTTGAGGAAGCCCTCGTAGTGGCGCTGCATGAGCTGGCTCTCGAGCTGCTTCATGGTCTCCAGGCCCACGCCGACCACGATCAGCAGCGTCGCGCCACCGAAGGGGAACGGCACCCCCGCGAAGCCGAGGACCAGGAAGGGCAGGATCGACAGCAGCCCGAGGTAGATCGCGCCGGGCAGGGTGATGCGGGTGAGGACCTTGTCGAGGTACTCCGCCGTGGGACGGCCCGGGCGGATGCCCGGGATGAAGCCGCCGTACTTCTTCATGTTGTCGGCGACGTCGATGGGGTTGAACGTGATCGCGGTGTAGAAGAAGGCGAAGAAGATCACCAGGGCGAAGAACAGGCCGACGTACAACGGCCGCGGCGCGCCGGAGAACTCCGTGGCGATGAAGCGCTGCGCCGCGTCGCTGTTGGTGAAGCTGCCGGCGAGCTGCGGCAGGTACAGCAGCGACGACGCGAAGATGATCGGGATGACCCCCGACTGGTTGACCTTCAGGGGGATGTAGGTCGAGGTGCCGCCGTAGGTGCGCCGGCCCACCTGCCGCTTTGCGTACTGCACGGGGATGCGGCGCTGGCCCTGCTCGACGAACACCACCCCGACGATCAACAGCAGGCTCACCGCCATGGCCACCGCGAAGAACCAGCCGCCGGCGTTGACCAGGATCAGGTTCCCCTGCTGCGGCAGCTGGGAGATGATCGACGCGAAGATCAACAGCGACATGCCGTTGCCGATGCCGCGCTGGGTGATCAGCTCGCCCAGCCACATGATGAAGGCGGTGCCGGCGGTGAGGGTCAGCACCTGCAGTGCCGTCACACCGATCGAGTCGTTGGGGATCAGCCCCGGGATGGCGATGCCGAACAGGTTCTCCGGATTGGTCCGGATCAGCACCAGCAGCGCCGTCGACTGCAGGATCGCCAGCACCACGGTCAGGTAGCGCGTCCACTGCGTGATGCGCTTCGTGCCGGTCTCGCCCTCTCGCTGCCACTCCTCCAGTTTCGGGATGACCACCGTCAGCAGCTGCATGATGATGCTGGCCGTGATGTAGGGCATGATCCCCAGCGCGAACACGGCCAGCTGGGTGAGCGCCCCGCCCGAGAACAGGTTCAGCAACGCCGTCGCGCCGCTTGCCTGCACCGAGTCCAACGAGGCGCGCAGCACCTGGTAGTCGACCCCGGGGGTCGGGATGAAGGAGCCAAGGCGGAACACGGCGATCATCCCGAGGGTGAACAGGATCTTGCCCCGCAGGTCGGGGATCTTGAATGCGTTGCCGAACGCGCGGAGCATCGCGGTCCCTTCTCGCGCCTCGGTCGAGGCCTGATCAATTGGCGGCCGGGCCCGGTGCGCCACCCCCTCGGAGGTCATCGCCCCCAGGACGCGTCCGCGCCGTGCCGCGGTTAGCGCTGCTGGGCGTTGCCGGACCCCGGGTTCGCACCCGAACGGCGCGGCAGGACCGTCACCGATCCGCCACCCTGGTCGATCTTGGTCCGGGCGGAGCCGGAGAAGGCGTGCGCCGACACCGACAGCTTCTTCGACAGCTCGCCGTCGCCCAGGACCTTGACCGGCGCGTCGCCACGCCGGATCAGACCGCGCTCGCGCAGTGCGGCGGGGGTGACCTCGTCGCCATCGGCGAAGGCCGCGTCGAGCCGTGCGACGTTGATCGCGGCGTACTCGATGCGGTTGCGGGAGCTGAACCCCGGGAGCTTGGGCAGGCGACGCTGCAGCGGCATCTGGCCGCCCTCGAAGCTGGCCGGCGTGCGCCTGCGCGCGCCGGTGCCCTTGGTGCCGCGGCCAGCGGTCTTGCCCTTGCCGGCGGCCTCGCCACGACCCTTGCGGGTTTTGGCCTTGTGTGCCCCGGCGGCGGGCTTCAGATGGTGGATCTTCATGGTTGCTCGTCTTCCTGCGGACCCGTCTGCGGGTCCACGACCTTCTCTTCCGACGCCGCTGCACCGGGTGCCTTGGGAGCGTCGGGTGGGTCGGTCGACGTCAGGGTCGGCGCGTTGTCCACGAGGTCGCCGATGCTGCCAACGGTACCCGGCACGGCCAGGGCCTCCTCCGCCGCCTCGGCGCGCTCGGCGACATCGGCATCGGCCACGGACGCGCCGGCGACCGGGTTGCCGACTCCGTGCGGCGTCTGGCCGGCATGCAGGTCCAGGACCTCCTCAGCGGCATCGACGTAGCGCACCTCGACGAGGTGCGCGACCTTGCTGACCATGCCGCGGATCTCCGGCCGATCAGGTTGGATGACGGTGTGGCGGATGCGCCGCAGACCCAGCGAGCGCACGGTCGCGCGCTGGTCCTGCTTGGAGCCGATCAGGCTCCGCACCTGGGTGATCTGGAGGTCTGCCATGGCTCAGCGCGCCGCCTTCATGTTGTCCAGCATCTTCTTGGGCAGGAAGTCCTCGACCTCGAGCCCGCGCAGCTCGGCGACCTTGCTGGGGTCGCGCAGCTGCTGCAGGGCGTCGACCGTGGCGTGCACGACGTTGATCGGGTTCGCCGTGCCAAGCGACTTGGCCAGCACATCGCCGATCCCAGCGCACTCCAGGACCGCGCGCACCGGACCACCGGCGATCACCCCGGTACCCGGCGCGGCGGGCTTCAGCACCACATGACCGGCACTGGAGTGCCCGATGACCGGGTGCACGATGGTCTTCTGGATCATCGGCACGCGGAAGAAGCTCTTCTTGGCCTCCTCGACACCCTTCTGGATGGCGGCGGGCACCTCCTTCGCCTTTCCGTAACCGACGCCCACGGTGCCCTCGGCATCGCCCACGACGACCAGCGCCGTGAACGAGAACCGCCGACCGCCCTTGACGACCTTGGCGACGCGGTTGATCGCGACGACCTTCTCCTCGTAGGGGCTGCGCTCTTCCTCACGGCCCCCGCGACGACCGTCGCGTCCGCCGCGTGCACCGCGGCCTCCTCCACCACCAGGTCCAGCCATGATCCTTCTTCTCCCTCGTAGCCCCGTCCGGGGCCGGTTGGAACGCTCTTAGAACTGCAGTCCGGCTTCGCGAGCACCGTCGGCCAGCGCGGCCACGCGGCCGGTGTAGCGGTTGCCACCCCGGTCGAACACGACCTGGTCGATGCCGGCGACTCTGGCACGCTCACCGACGAGCTTGCCGACCGCCTTGGACATCCCCACCTTGCCATCGTCGCCCCGGGTCACCCCGGACTCCAGGCTCGACGCCGCGGCGAGGGTGTGGCCCGCGGAATCGTCGATGACCTGGGCGTAGATGCCGGCGTTGGAACGGTAGACCGCCAGGCGCGGACGAACGGCGTCACCGATGACCTTCTTGCGCAGCCGGTCGTGGCGACGGTCGCGTGCGCCGCGCTTCTTCTTGGCGTCCATTTCCTGTGCTCCTCCTCACCCCCCGCGCCAGTGGCGCGCGCAGGAGTGTGCGAACTGCTAGGCGCCCGCGGCCTTTCCGGCCTTGCGACGGACGATCTCGTCGGCGTACTTGATGCCCTTGCCCTTGTAGGGCTCGGGCTTGCGGATGGCGCGGATGTCGGCGGCGACCTGCCCGACGAGCCGCTTGTCCGCTCCGCTGACCGCGATCTTGGTGGGGGTCAGCACCTCGAGGGTGATGCCGTCGACGGCGGCGACCTGGACCGGGTGGCTGAAGCCCACCTGGATGGTGATGCCCCGGCCGCTGGCCGTGGCGCGGTAGCCGACGCCCACGATCTCAAGGTCGCGCCGGAATCCCTCCGTCACACCCTGGACCATGTTGGCGATGAGCGAGCGGAACAGCCCGTGCAGGGAGCGCTGCTCGCGCTCGTCGCTGGACCGGGTGACGGTGACGGCCCCGTCGTCGACGGTGACGGTGACATCCGGATGGATCTCCTGGGTCAGGGTGCCCTTGGGGCCCTTGACCGTGAGAACGGATCCGGACAGCGCCACCTCGACGCCCGGGGGCACGGGGACGGGTTCCTTGCCGATGCGGGACATGGTCGCTCCCTACCAGGCGTAGGCGATGACTTCGCCGCCGACGCCCGCCTTGCGGGCCTCGCGGTCGGTCATCAGGCCTGAAGAGGTTGAGATGATGGCGATGCCGAGGCCGCCGAGGACGCGCGGGATCTCGTCCCGCTTGGCGTACACGCGCAGACCTGGCTTGGACACGCGACGGACGCCCGACAGCGAGCGCTCCCGCTCGCGGGAGAACTTGAGGGCCATGCGCAGGGTCGCCTGCGGCTTGGTGGCCTCAACGAGGTAGTCGCGGATGTAGCCCTCGCGCTTGAGGATGTCGGCGATGGCCGCCTTCACCTTCGACGACGGCATCGCGATCTCATCCGTGAACGAGACGTTGGCGTTGCGTATCCGCGTCAGCATGTCGGCGACGGGGTCGGTCATGGTCATCGTTGTCTGCTCTCCTCGCGGGTTACCGGGACGCGCCCGGCACTTTCGCGCTGCGTTCTTGGGTCTCGATGTGGATGGAGGTGCCGGCAGCGAGCTGCCTGGGGCCGCATCCGTCGCGCCTGCCTACCCTGCTACCAGGAGGCCTTGCGGATGCCCGGCAGGTCGCCGACGTGGGCGAGCTCCCGGAAGCAGATGCGGCACAGCATGAACTTCTTGAACACCGCGCGGGGGCGCCCACAGCGGTTGCACCGGGTGTAGCCGCGCACGGCGTACTTCGGCTTCTTCGCCGCCTTTGCGATCATGGACTTCTTGGCCATCTGGAGTTCCTCTTCCCAGGCGAATGCTGCGGCTAGCTGGTCACGGCACGGTCGGCGAAGGGGAAGCCGTAGGCCTCCAGGAACGCGCGCCCCTGCTCGTCGGTGGTCGCGGTGGTGACGATGGTGATGTCCATGCCGCGCACCTTGTCGATGTCGTCGTAGTCGACCTCCGGGAAGATCAGCTGCTCGGTGACCCCGAAGGTGTAGTTGCCACGCCCGTCGAAGCTGTCGCCCCTGAGGCCGCGGAAGTCGCGGATGCGGGGCAGCGCCACGGACAGCAGCCGGTCGAAGAACTCCCACATGCGGTCACCCCGCAGGGTCGCCTTGACGCCGATGGGCATGCCCTCGCGCAGCTTGAAGGCTGCGACCGACTTGCGCGCGCGGTTCACGCGCGGCTTCTGCCCGGTGATGGTGGTCAGGTCGCGCACGGCACCGTCGATCGCCTTGGCGTCGTTGACGGCATCGCCCACGCCCATGTTGACCACGATCTTGTCGAGGCCGGGCACCTGCATCACGTTGACGAGTCCCAAGCGCTCCTTGAGCGCGCCCGAGATCTCCTCGCGGTAGCGCACCTTGAGGCGAGGTTGGTACTTGTTGTCAGCCATGTTGTTTACCGCCATGGGTCAGATCCTCTAGAACTCGGCGTCGCACTTGCGGCAGGAGCGAACTCTCTGGCCGTCGACGATCTTGGTCCCGACGCGCGTGGGGGTGTCGCAGGAGGGACAGATCGGCATCACGTTGGAGGCGTCAAGCGGCGCTTCCTCATGGGTGATGCCGCCCTCCTGCGCACCGCCGCGGCTCATCTGGACGCGCTTGTGCTTGGTCTGGCGGTTGATGCCCTCCACCATGACGCGCCCGGCTTCAGGGAAGACCCGCACGACGCGGCCCTGCTTGCCCCTGTCCTTGCCCGACAGCACCTTCACGGTGTCATTGCGCTTGATCCGCTGCATCACAGCACCTCCGGTGCGAGCGACACGATCTTCATGAAGCGGTGGTCGCGCAGCTCTCGTCCCACAGGACCGAAGATGCGCGTGCCGCGGGGGTTGCGCTGATCGTTGATCAGCACGCAGGCGTTGTCGTCGAAGCGGATGTAGGTCCCGTCCGGACGCCGCTTCTCCTTCTTCACGCGGACCACGACGGCCTTCACCACGTCGCCCTTCTTGACGCCGGATGCCGGGATGGCGTTCTTGACCGTCCCGACGATCACGTCACCGATGGACGCGTAGCGCCGCCCCGACCCGCCGAGCACGCGGATGCACAGCACCTCGCGCGCGCCGGTGTTGTCGGCGACCCGCAGCCTCGTCTCCTGCTGAATCATCTCTCGTCTCTCTCGCTCTTGCCTTTTCGGCTCCGCCTCCGACGTCGAAGGCGAAGCGTTGGCCGAGGTCGTCGACCGGTCGTCCGCAGGGCGCTAAAAGGGTTGGCTCTTGCGCCCGAAGGACGCCCGGCCGACGACCGAAAACACTTCTACTTGGCCCGTTCGAGCACCTCCACCAAGCGCCAGCGCTTGGACTTGGACAGCGGCCTGGTCTCCATGACGCGCACGAGGTCCCCCTCGTGGGCGTCGTTGCGCTCGTCGTGCACGTGCAGCTTCTCCGAGCGCGTCACCGTCTTGCGGTACAGCGGGTGCTCGGTGCGGCGGGTGATGGCGACCACGATGGTCTTGTCCATCTTGTCACTCGTCACGTAACCCTGCCGGACCTTGCGGTCGGCGCGGGTCCGCGCGGTGGTGTCGGACGTGGTCTCGGCGGAGCTCATCGGTCTCCCTCGCTGGCCGTGGCCTGGCGCTCGGCGGCGCGCTCGCGCTCGCGTTGCACCGTGAAGACACGGGCGATGTCGTGACGTACCTGCTTCAGACGGGTCGGGTTGTCCAGCTGGCCGGTCACCAGCTGGAAGCGCAGGTTGAACAGCTCCTGCTTGTACTCCCCAAGCTTCTCGACCAGCTCGGCGTCCCCGAGGTCACGCAGCTCTGCGGCCTTCATCACTCAGCCCCCTCGCGCAAGACGAACCGGCATTTCACCGGCAGCTTGTGTGACGCCAGGCGCATCGCCTCGCGCGCCACGTCCTCCGGCACACCGGACAGCTCGAACATGACCCGCCCGGGCTTCACCACCGCGACCCAACCCTCCGGCGAACCCTTGCCAGAGCCCATGCGGGTCTCGGCGGGCTTCTTGGTGTAGGCCTTGTGGGGGAAGATGTTGATCCAGACCTTGCCGCCACGCTTGATGTAGCGCGTCATCGCGATACGGGCGGACTCGATCTGGCGGTTGGTGATCCAGCCGTGGGTGATCGCCTGCAGCCCGAACTCACCGAAGGTGACCTCGGTACCGCCCTTGGCCAGACCGCGCGTGCGGCCGCGGTGCTGCTTGCGGTGCTTGACTCGTCGTGGTGACAGCATTCTCGTTCCTCACTTGCGTTCGGCGGCTCGGTGCGCTCGGGGCCAGGGCTCGGGGCCACTGGCGCCTGCGCGCCGGACCGGCCTAGGCGCCCTGGCCGGCGGGGGGTTCCCCCGGGACGGGCGGCGTGGGGTCGTCGGGAGTGGTGGGTTCCGCAGGTGCTTCCTGCGCCTGCGTGGCCGACAGATCATGACCGG
>Ga0209587_1000223_pt1 | contig 28464 bp, 33 predicted proteins | sample NGEPerD_2_FD_184512 | JGI IMG/M metagenome (GOLD analysis project Ga0209587, IMG submission 184512) | Arctic peat soil microbial communities from the Barrow Environmental Observatory site, Barrow, Alaska, USA - NGEE PermafrostL1-D... | ecosystem: Environmental > Terrestrial > Soil > Wetlands >...
TTTCCAGGGCGAGCAGCAGCCGGTCGCGATTGCTCAGGTCGCCGATGATTTTGCGTTGCGGCTCGGGCGTCAGTTTGATCAGGGTCGGTGTGGCTATGATCCGGGCCTCATCGGCGAGTTCCGGTCGCTCGATCACGTCCACCACTTCAAACTCGCAGCAGCCTCGGAACTCGCCCTCACAAAGCGTACGAAGGTGTTTCCGCGCGAGCGTCGACGCTGGGGTGTGCCCCGTCACAAACAGGCGCAACTGGTATTTAATGAATGCGTTCAAAGATGATATTCCCGGCCGCCCCTTTTAATTACTATTATCAACCGACGGCGTAAGTTGCATCAAGTGTTTTGCGGCTTTTTTGGATCATAGTCCTTCGAATGTGGCGGGGGCAACAACGACCGTGGTGCGTGGTCAACCGGACGCCGCCGTGCGTAGTCCTGGCCTTAGCATCGGCGGCGCGTGCGGTATACTCCGCAGGATTGCGAACGCCGATCCACGATGGCCGCTTCATTTGCCCCGACTCGCCCGCGGTCAGCCGAACGAATACTGGCGCATTCTGTGGCAACGTCACTATCATTATGTCTATCGACACCCAACAAATCCGCGCGCTGGCGCTGGCGGTAATCGAGACCGAGGCTGCCGCGATCGCAGCACTTGCGTCCCGCATCGACGTTGACTTCATCCGCGCCTGCGAATACCTGCTGGCGTGCGAAGGCCGCATCGTCGTGATGGGCATGGGCAAATCCGGCCACATCGGCGGCAAGATCGCGGCCACCTTCGCCAGCACCGGCAGCCCGGCGTTTTACGTGCATCCCGGCGAGGCGAGCCACGGCGATCTGGGCATGATCACAGCGAAAGACGTAGTCGTCGCCCTGTCCAGTTCCGGCGAGACCGATGAGCTGCTGCTACTCTTGCCGCTCATCCGGCGGCTGGGCGCGCCATTGATCGCGTTGACCGGCAATACACAATCCACTCTGGCGCGCGAGGCGACGGTCAATCTGGACGTAAGCGTGGCAAAAGAAGCGTGTCCGTTAGGTCTGGCGCCCACCTCCAGCACCACCGCGCTGCTGGTCATGGGCGATGCGCTTGCCATCGCACTATTGCAGGCGCGCGGCTTCAGCGCCGACGACTTTGCCCGCTCGCACCCGGCCGGCCGGCTCGGCCGGCGCCTGCTGCTGCACGTGGGCGACGTCATGCAGACCGGCGAGCGGGTGCCGGCGGTAACGGAGTCGACGTTGCTCGCCGACGCGCTGATCGAGATCACGCGCAAGGGATTGGGCATGACCGCCGTGGTCGACGCGCAAAAGTGCGTGATCGGCATTTATACGGACGGCGATCTGCGCCGCACCCTGGATCGCGCGATCGATATTCGAGCGACGCGCATCAGCGAAGTCATGACGCGCGGCGCCAAGACGGCGCGGCCCGGGCAGCTTGCCGCCGAATTATTGAAAACCATGCAGGATCACAAGATCAATTCGCTGCCGGTGGTGGATGAGCAAGGCAGGCTGGTGGGCGCGCTGAACATGCACGACTTGCTGCGCGCGGGCGTGCTTTAAATATGGACGACGACGTAATGCGGCGCGCCGCGAACATCAAACTGGCGGTGTTCGATGTGGACGGCGTGCTGACCGACGGCGCGCTTTTGTTCGGCGATGACGGCCAGGAATACAAGGCGTTCAACGTGAAGGACGGCCACGGCCTGCGTATGCTGCAACATTATGGCGTCGTCATCGCCATCATCACCGGCCGCGAGTCGAAGGTCGTCACCCGGCGCATGGCGGACCTGGGCATCGAACACGTCGTGCAGGGAAAAGCCGACAAGCTGCCGGCGTTCGAAAAGTTGCTGAATGGTTTAAACATCGCGGCGGCGCAGAGCGCATACGTGGGCGACGACGTGGTCGATATCCCAGTGTTGCGGCGCGTGGGCCTGGCTGTGGCGGTGCAGGACGCGCACCCGCTGGTCAGCCGTTACGCGCACTGGCTCACGCCCAGCCCGGGCGGCCACGGCGCGGTGCGCGAGGTCTGCGAACTGATTCTTGAGGCGCAAGGCAAGCTGGATGCGGCTATGACACATTACCTGACATGATGCTGCGTCTGCTGCTCCTGGTCGCGTTGATCGGAGTCACGGTGGGTGTGAGCGACTGGCTGCGTGGCCTGCAGGAGGAACTGCAAAGCGTGCCGGCGGTCGCGACGCCGCGCGCGCCCGATTTCGCCTTCACCGACGTGCTGCTCACCATGATGGGCGTGGACGGCGCGCCGAAATACCGCATCAAGGCGCCACGCATGGTGCACTTCCCGCTCAACGACAGCTCGGCCCTTACCTCGCCGGATGTCTGGTTTTTCCGTGACGACGGTCCGCCGGTGGAGCTGCGCGCCGAGCGCGCGCGGGTAACGGCCATGGGTGAGCGGATCTGGCTGCCGGGCGCGGTCGACATCGAGCGTCCGCCGCACGACACGCGCGCGCGGCTCACGGTGAAAACCAGGGACGTCACGGTATTCCCCGATCCTCAACTGGCGCGCACCAGGGCACCGGTGAAAGCCACCAGTGACGCGCAGCGGCTGGAAGGAGTGGGCATGCGGCTCGATCTGGCCGCCGGTACGCTGGCTTTGAGATCGCGGGTGCGGGGGCGATATGTGCCGTAATACCGCCCGTCTGGCGCTGATGCTGATGCTGGTGCTGGCGATGCCGCAGTTGAGCCTCGCTCAACAGAACGATGCGGAACTGCCGCTCGAGATCGAGGCGGATCGCGCCGAGCTTGACGAGTTGACCGGCGTCGGCATTTATCGCGGCGATGTGCGCGTCACGCAAGGCAGTATGGTGCTTAACGCGGACACGGTGACAGTCATCACGGCAAGCAGGCGCCTGCAAAAAATCATCGCCGAAGGCGACAAAAGCACTTTTCGTCAGACCTTCGCCGGCGACAATGCGCCCGCAGACGACGACTCCGGAGAGAATGAGCCCGGAGAGAATGAGCCCGGAGAAGATGCACCCGGAGAAGATACACTATGGGCGGAGGCCTCGCGCATGGAGTACGAGCCGGACAAACATCGCATCACATTGCTTGGCGACGCGTTTTTGCGCCGGGCGAAGAACGATTTTGCGGCTGAAAGAATCGTTTATGACATCCGGCGGCGCGTGGTGGACGCGGACGACCCCGACGGCGCCGGGCGCGTACAAATGACCCTCGTGCCCGAGGATGCAAACGACGGCAATGACTCGCCCGCTGCGCGATGAGCGACCTGCGCGCGCGCGATCTTGCCAAGAACTACAAGGGCCGGCAGGTCGTCGATGGCGTGTCGCTGCATGTGGCCAGCGGCGAAGTGGTGGGTCTGCTTGGCCCCAACGGCGCCGGCAAGACCACCTGCTTTTACATGATGGTGGGCCTGGTCCGCTGCGATCGCGGCGCGATCACGCTGGATAAACGCGATTTAACGCGCGCGCCGATGCATGCGCGCGCGCGCGCAGGTCTCGGCTATCTCCCGCAGGAGGCGTCGGTGTTCCGCAAGCTCACGGTGGCGGATAATCTTATGGTCGTGCTGCAGGCGCGTCGCGGTCTTAATCGCAGGGAGCGCGCGGGGCATCAGGAGCGGCTGCTCGACGAATTGCAGATCGCTCATATCGCCGGTAGTCTGGGGTTCACCCTGTCGGGCGGTGAGCGGCGGCGCGTGGAAATCGCCCGCGCGCTGGCGATGGAGCCGGCCTTCATGCTGCTGGACGAACCCTTCGCCGGGATCGACCCGATTGCGGTAATGGATATCCAGCGTATTATCGGGCATCTGACGGAACGCGGCATAGGCGTGCTGGTAACTGACCATAACGTACGCGAGACGTTAGGAATCTGCGCCCGGGCGTATATTCTGGGTGAAGGCAGAGTCATCGCCGAGGGCGCTCCACAGGACATTCTGGCCGACACCCGCGTGCGCAAAATCTATCTGGGCGAGCACTTCCGCCTTTGAATTAGGCGTTACAGTTCCGGTATGCGCGGTGCCGCGAAACAACGGCGGTGGGGGCGCCGGCAGAGTCCACGTATCAATATGGGAAGAATCGCTGGCGGTGCCTTATACTTGAAGCCATGAAATTTTTTGAATCCGCAATACGGTTGCGTCGCACCGGACGCGCCCGGGCCGTCAGTCACGCTGTCAACCCTAGTAACCCCTGTTGTAAACCCAGCCGTACGCAATAACCGCTGATCGCAATCGAGAATGTCGATGTTGAAACCTTCCATCCAGCTGCGCCTCGGTCAGCAACTGACCATGACGCCGCAACTGCAGCAGGCCATCCGCCTGTTGCAGTTATCCACACTGGAGCTGCAGGCGGAGATTCAGCAGAATTTCGAGAACAACCCCATGCTGGAAACCGTCGAGGATGACGGCGAACCGGAGGGAGAAAGCAATCCGCTGAACGGCGATGCAACGTCGCCTGGCAACGCCGAAACAGCCGCGCCCAGTAACGACGACAGCATTCCGGCGCCCGCCGAAACGCCGGACGATCTACCGGTGGACAGCGGCTGGGATGACAGCTACGACGCCTCCAGCCCCTATAACGGCGCGTCCGACGACGGCCGGGATATCTTCGAGAATCAGAGCGGCGCGCAGGAATCGTTGCGCGATCACCTGCTGTGGCAGATGCGGCTGACGCCGATGAGCGATACCGACCGGGCGATCGCGATGGCGTTGATCGACGCCATCGGCGACGACGGCTACCTGGGCGAAACGCTGGAATCGATTCATGCCAATCTCGCGCTGGAGGCCGATATCGATCTGGACGAAGTAGAGGCCGTACTGCATCTGGTGCAGCGTTTCGACCCCGTGGGCTCCGGCGCGCGCAGTCTGTCGGAATGTCTCGGCATCCAGTTGCAGCAGCTTGCTCGCGATACGCCTTGGCTCAAGGAGGCGCGGCAGCTCGTGGCCGAGCATCTGGATCTGCTGGGAACGCGCAATTTCAAGCAGTTGTCGCGGCGCATGAAGCTTACCGAGCCGGAAGTGCACGCGGTCGCGGCGCTGATCCAGACGCTCAACCCGCGCCCCGGGTCGCAAATCAGCAGCCGCGCGCCGGAATACATCGTGCCGGACGTGAGCGTGTTCCGCGCGCAAGGGACGTGGAGAGTAGAGCTGAATGCAAACACGGCCCCGCGCATCCGCATCAACTCGATGTACGCTGGCCTGGTGAAACGCGCCGACAACAGCGCCGACAACACCTATATGCGCAACCAGTTGCAGGAGGCGCGCTGGTTTATCAAGAGTCTGCAGAGCCGCAACGAAACCCTGCTCAAGGTGGCGACGGCCATCGTGGCGCACCAGCGCGGCTTTCTCGAATATGGCGAGGAAGCCATGAAGCCGCTGGTGCTGAAAGACATCGCCGAGCGGCTGGAGATGCACGAATCGACCATCTCCAGGGTGACCACGCACAAATATATGCACACGCCACGGGGCATCTTCGAATTCAAGTATTTTTTCTCCAGCCACGTCGGCACCGCCGACGGCGGTGTATGTTCGGCCACCGCCATCCGCGCCATGATCAAGGCTTTAATCGCGCAGGAGCACGCCACCAAGCCCTTGAGTGACAGCAAAATCGCCGCCATGCTGGTCGTGAAAGGCATCAACGTAGCGCGGCGTACCGTGGCGAAGTACCGTGAGGCCATGTCCATTCCGCCCTCCAATGAGCGCAAACGCATGGCCTGAATTGCTCGCCTTCCATGTGTTACCAGCGAAAAGGTTTTACCGCTGACAGGTTTTACCAACAATAAGGTTTTCCCAACGACAGGGGGTTTATATGCAGATCAATCTCTCCGGGCATCACGTGGACATTACCGGAGCGCTGCGCGAATATGTGGCCGATAAATTCGAGCGCCTGGAACGGCATTTTGACCAGCTCACCGATGCCCACGTCATACTGACGGTCGAGAAACTGCGCCACCGGGCGGAAGCGACAATGATGGTAAGCGGCAACCGCCTGTTCGCCGACGACGTCAAGGAAGACATGTACACGGCGATCGACGGGCTGGTCGACAAGTTGGATCGGCAGATCGTCAAGCACAAGGAGAAACTGAAAGATCATCACAGAGTGGAAGGGTCGCATCGCAACATATCCTGAAATAGCCTGTCCTGCATGGCGCTTTCGCCTGATCGATGTCCGACGCGTGTGATCGCATGCATATCGTCGAACTGCTCACCCTCGATCGCGTCGTGCATGCGTCCTCCGCCGGCAGTAAACAGGCGGTGCTGGAGGCCTTGAGCGCACGGCTTGCGGCTGCGGCATGCACTGACCGCGCGGACATTCTCAGGTGCCTGGATCGACGCGAGCGGTCGGGCCCCACCGGGCTCGGGCGCGGTGTGGCCGTGCCGCACGGGCGGCTCGCCGACCTTGCCAACCCGGTCGCCGCGCTGATGAAGCTTGAACGGGGCATCGAATTCGGCGCCCCGGACGGCAGGCCGGTTGCGTTTCTTTTTGCGTGGCTGGTGCCGACGGAGTCCACCGACGTCCATCTGCGGCAGCTGGCGCAGCTGGCGCAGCTGGTGCAACTGCTCTCGGCGACGCATTTACTCGATGAGTTGCGCGCCTCCGCAACACCCGCGGAAACGCTGACCTTGCTCAAGCGTAAGGTCGCCGCTCAAGCGGCGTGAATGCTGACCGGGGGGCCGTCGTCATGCCTGGGTAGACTGCCATGACCGAATCGCTGACTGTTCAAACTCTTCACGATGACCTGCTGGCGCGCCTGCGCCTGAAGTGGCTGGCCGGCAAGGGGGGCGGCGAGCGCGAGTTCGCCCAGCGCGGCAACCCCGGACTCATCGGGCATTTCAATCTCATCCACGCCAATCAGGCGCAGGTACTCGGCAAGACGGAACTCAACTATCTCGCGAATCTGCGCAAAAATTGGCGTCAGGACGCCAGCGAGCAGCTGTTCGAGAACGACCCTGTGGTGATCCTGCTCGCCGACGAGTGCGCGCCGCCGGAGGAGTTCGTGCGGCTGGCGGACCGGTACAACGTGCCGCTGCTGCAGTCGGCGATACCCAGCAACGACCTGATCAACGACCTGCGCTATTACTTCACGCACAAGCTGGCGGATCGCATCACGTTGCACGGCGTGTTTCTCGAAGTCTTGAGCATCGGCGTACTGCTGACCGGCGACAGCGGCGTCGGCAAAAGCGAGCTGGCGCTGGAATTAATCTCCCGTGGTCATCGGCTGGTGGCGGATGATGCGCCGGAATTCGCGCGTATCGCGCCGGATATCGTCAACGGCAACTGCCCATCGATCATCCAGGATTTTCTGGAGGTGCGTGGCCTGGGCGTGTTGAATATACGCGCCATGTACGGCGACAGCATTATCAAGAAAGGCAAGTACCTGCGTTTGATCATTGAGCTCAAGCATCTGCGGCAGGGTGACGCGGCGTTCGCGGATCGACTGCGCGACCAGCAGCATTCCCGCAACGTGCTGGGACTGGACATTCCGGTGTTTTCGCTGCCGGTGGCGCCAGGTCGCAACCTGGCAGTGCTGGTCGAAGCGGCCGTGCGCAACCACCTGTTACGGCTCAACGGGTATAATGCGGGCGAAGATCTGGCCGCCCGGCAGCGCCGGCTGATGACCTGAGCGCTGACTTGCAGACCACGGCGGGCGCGGTTCTTCGCACCACTAACAAGGCCTTAATGAAACTGCTAATCGTCAGCGGGCTATCCGGTTCGGGCAAAACGGTGGCGCTGCGCACCCTGGAAGACGAAGATTTCTACTGCATCGACAACCTGCACATGGGGCTCCTGCCCGCGTTTGTCGAGCAGCTTGTGAGTCCCGGGCTGAAGCTCTACGACAAGGCCGCGGTCGGCATCGACGCGCGCAGCGGCGTCGATGATCTCGCGCGCTTTCCGGAGATTGTGGATGCGATCAAGTCCAGCGGGCTGGACGTGGAAGTAATTTTTTTGCAGGCCACCGTCGAGGTGCTTATCTCGCGTTTCAGCGAGACGCGGCGCAGGCACCCGCTCACGCGCAAGGGGATGCCGCTGGTGGAGGCGATACATCTGGAGCGCTCGTTGCTGGAGGCAATCGCCTCGCGCGCCGATCTGAGGATTGACACCACGCGAACGAATGTGCATCAGTTGCGCGCGCTGGTCAGCGAACGGGTTCGTACCAGCGCCAATTCCGCGTTGTCACTGCTGTTTCAGTCATTCGGCTACAAGCATGGTGTACCCACTGACTCCGACTTTGTGTTCGACGTGCGCTGCCTGCCCAATCCGCACTGGCAGCCGCAGCTGCGTCCGCTGACGGGGCGCGACGCAAAAGTCGTCGAGTTTCTGTGCGGACACGCTGATACGGAGGCAATGTTTCTCGCGCTGCGGGATTTTCTGGCGCGCTGGGTGCCACGCTTCGAGGCGGACAACCGCAGCTATCTGAGTGTATCGATAGGCTGCACGGGAGGACGTCACCGGTCGGTGTATCTGGTTGAACGCCTGGCCGACAATTTCAAGGAGTCGCGCTATGAAAATATCACGGTGCGCCATCGCGAACTGGACTGACGCTTAATGCGTGCGCCTCCGGATTAGCATGCTCGTCGTACTATCCAGTGACTGCCCGGTGATTGCGTACAAGGTTTCGATATCAACATGACGGTAGGTTTGCTCATTATTACGCACGGCGGGGTCGGCGAACAGCTGCTCCAGACGGCGACCTCGGTGCTGGGGTTCTGCCCGCTGCAAACCGCACATCTGGCGGTGTCGCAAAAGACCGACCCTGAGTGCGCGCTGCGCGAGGCGCGCGAGCTCTGCGAAAATCTGAACTGCGGCGAGGGCGTGCTGGTGCTGACCGATATGTACGGCTCCACGCCCAGCAACATTGCCAACCGGCTGCTGGACCATCCGCAGGTGCAGGTCGTCGCCGGCATCAATCTGCCGATGCTGGTACGTGTGCTGAACTATCCAAGTCTCAATCTTTATGAAATGGTCAACAAGGCGCTGAGCGGGGGGCACGATGGCATCCTGTTTTGCGAGCGCGAGGAAGAGCGACATGATCGTTAAGGAACTCACCATCATCAACAAACTCGGCATGCACGCGCGGGCGGCCGCCAAGTTCGTCAATCTGGCGTCGAATTTCGAAAGCGAAGTCGAACTCGCGAAAGGCTCGCGCAAAGTCAACGGCAAAAGCATCATGGGCGTCATGATGCTGGCGGCGGGCAGGGGCAGCATCGTAATCCTGCACGCCGAAGGCAACGACGAAAACGAGGCCGTGCATCAGCTCGAAGCGCTGATCAACCGGCGCTTCGGCGAGGAAGAATAGCCGGCGAAAATATCAAACGCCTCTGCATTATGCGGCGGGCATTATCCATCCTGCCTGGCTTCCCCCAACGCAAGCACGGTTCATACGCGAAAAACGCAGTTCGTTCACGACGCCGCATCTCGCTCTTGAGCCCACGCGTGTCGCCGGCCGCCGCTCTCGACTTCGCGGTGTCGCCTGCTACACTGCACGCCGCGAAAATCAGCACCGAAAGGGGCACCCGATAATGGCGGAGCCAGCGCCAGACAGACAGGCAGACGATCATCTGGAGGCTTTGGCCGAGGCCTTGCGCGCGGGCACGCTCAAGCAGGCCCGCGGCATTGTCTCCGCGCTGCATCCGGCCGAGATCGCGCACCTGCTGGAATCGCTGCCGCCTTCGCAGCGCCGCATCGTGTGGGAGATGGTCGATCAGGACGATTACGGCGAGGTGCTGCTGCACGTCGGCGACGAGGTGCGTGCCGGTCTGATCGACGCCATGGATCACGAGGCGTTGCTGTCCGCCACGGAAGGTCTGGATGTCGATGACCTCGCCGATCTGTTGCAGGATCTACCCGATGCGGTCGCCCGCCAGGCGCTGGCCGGCATGGATCAGCAATACCGGCAGCGTCTGGAGGCGGTGCTGTCCTATGCGCAAGACACCGCCGGCGGTCTCATGAATACGGACACGGTGACCGTGCGCGCGAACGTCTCCCTGGATGTGGTGCTGCGTTATCTGCGCATGAAGAGCGACCTCCCGGAGTTGATCGACAGCCTGATCGTGGTCAATCGCTACGATCGTTATCTGGGCATCCTGCCGCTTTCCGCGGTCGTCACCCGCGATCCCGCCATGACCGTCGCCGACGTAATGAACTACAGCGTGGAGGGCATCTCCGCGCAAACGTCCACCGCGCAAGTGGCGAAGATATTCGAGGATCGCGATCTGGTATCGGCGCCGGTGGTCGATGATCACGGCAAGCTGCTGGGGCGCATCACCATCGACGACGTGGTCGACGTCATCCGCGAGCAGGCCGAGCATTCGGTCATGAGCATGGCCGGTCTGACCGAAGAAGAGGACATCTTCGCGCCGGTGATGCCCTCGGTGCGCAGACGCGCCCTGTGGCTGGGAGTCAATTTGATTACCGCGTTTCTGGCCGCGTCCGTGGTTGGACAGTTCCAGGGCACCATTGAAAAAGTCGTGGCACTTGCCGTGTTGATGCCGATCGTCGCCAGCATGGGAGGTATCGCCGGCAACCAGATCCTGGCCCTGGTCATCCGCGGCCTGGCCCTGGGGCAGATAAGCAAGCGCAACGCGCGCTTTCTGGCTACCAAGGAACTCGCGGTCGGCGCGTGCAACGGCGTTATCTTCGCCGTGCTGGTCGGCGTGGTCGCCATGGCCTGGTTTGGCGACTGGCGGATAGGGGCGCTGATCGCCACCGCGATGATCATCAATCTGCTCTGCGCCGCCATGGCCGGCGTCGGCATCCCGTTGCTCCTGCGCCGCTTCGGCATCGACCCCGCGCTGGCGGCAACAGTGATCGTAACCACGGTCACCGACGTCATGGGATTTTTCGCGTTCCTGGGGCTTGCTACGCTGGTGCTGCTTTAGACCAGCGCGTTATCCGCTCAATTGCGATCGCTAGAAATACCTCTCCCAACAATACTGCGGATCCCCGATCACCACGAAATGCGGGTTGAGCAGCGAGTCCTTGGTGTTGTAGCGCAGCTTGTTCATGTCGAGACTGTTGAGCACGCCGCCAGCTTCCTCGACCACGCACTGCGCGGCCGCGGTATCCCATTCGGAGGTCGGCCCGAAACGCGGATAGATGTCCACCATGCCCTCCGCGACCAGGCAGGATTTCAGCGCGCTGCCCATGCTGATGAGTTCGTGATCGCCCAGTTTGTCCAGAAACGCGGCCAGCGAATCGCCGGCGTGTGAACGGCTGCCGGCCACCGTTGGCCGTTTGGGCGTCGGTTTGCGCGTCGCGATTGCTTTGGCTTGCGCGCCAGCTGCGGCCTTGAACGCGCCGAGCCCGCGGCAGGCGTAATAACTTAAATTCTTGGCCGGCGCCGCCACCACACCCAGCACCGCGTCGTGATCGTGGATCAACGCGATGTTGACGGTGAACTCGCCATTGCGCTTGATAAACTCGCGCGTGCCGTCCAGCGGATCGATCAGCCAGTACGTGCCCCAGGTCGCGCGGGTTTCGAACGGCAACTGTTTGGACTCCTCGGACAGTACGGGATATTGCGGGGTCGCGGTTTTTAAGCCGTTCCTGATGATGCGGTGCGCGGCCAGATCGGCGGCGGTCAACGGCGACTTGTCTTCCTTGTCCTGCACGCTGAAGTCCTGATTGTAGATCTCCATGATTTTGTCGCCGGCGTCCGCGGCCAGCCGGCGGGCCGTGGTTAACAGGTCTTGCGGGTTTGCGATTTTCTCATTCATTTCGATTTACATGCCTCTTTCCCTGGATTGTGCAGGAAGACGCGCAACGCAAGGCGGCATAGCCGCACGGCGTGAGAACTGGCCGCACCGCGCGTTGTATATGTCACCCGCGTGTCCAGCGACTGAAGCGCTTTTTACAATAGGCCAGCAACGAAGCGTAATCTGTAAAGTACAGGTCGAAGCCGACCTCGGCGGGCTCGTCGTACTCGCAAAAATCGTTGGAGTGTTCGCGGCAGATCTTGGGCCGCACGTCATAAATGCCGCAGCCGCCATCCGCTCTTAAATGGGCGCAGCGCGAATCGATCAGCAGAAACCAGCCATCTTCGTCCTTGTAGATACTGACGTTGGCATGGCTGACCTGCCATAACAGATGCTCGAAATCGAGTTTTGAGCGCGGAGCATCGATCTGCTGCGTGATATACGTGCAGCACATTGAATTGGTGCAGAAGCCGCACTTGGTCTCCGACGTGAATTGCGGCGCCGGCGTGACGCTCACCTTGATGTCCGCGAGTTTGTTCATATCGTCGGTCCGTGTTGACGACGGGTAGTCTACCAACTCGGCTCGCCGCTGTGTAATCAATCTCCGCTCAGCCGCCATTGCAGGGACCGGATTTCACCATCCGGATGCGCGCGTTCGGTAATGCTGACGTGTCCGTCCCAAGCGATCGTAAGCGCCGTGGAAGCGCGCGTGCCATAAGTCTCGCCGGCGATGAAGATCGGGGATAGCTCACGTTCCACGCGCAGACCGACACCGGTGTCGGGCAGTTCTTGCGTGTCGGCGGGTGCTGTGTCCGTCAACAGATCGAGCAGTTCCGCGGAAGTGATGGTGTCCGCACGGACCAGTTTGTTCAGCGCACATTTCGCGCGCCGGACCTTGGGCCAGGGCGTGTCCAGCAGATGATTGCTCACGCCGTAAGTGCCCGGGCTCAAGTTGCGCACCGCGTTGTCGATGTTACAAAAATAATAGAGTTCACGTTCATCGCCTGCCAGCAGGCTGAAGCCAGAGTATCGGTCGGCGCGCTTGCGCAGATTTTCCATGTACACGCCGGGCGCGTCGCGGCCGCGCAGGTAATCGGCCACCAGCAGGCCTCGCGAAGGAGCGTGCTCGCGGACCGCGCGCGGTTCGCGGTAATTGGTGACCGCGGCAAAGCGGCCCCGCCGGGTAAGCCCGAGCCAGGTGCCGCCGCCAACCTCGTCGCGCCCCGCGATGATGTCGGGCGCATCGCCCCACGGCCCGAGTCCGGCGGCCGGGCGCGCATAAAACTCGTCACGATTGGCGGCCAGGATGAGCGGGAAGCCGCTGCGTTCGCGATACGAGAAGACGATCAGACACATCGTGAACTTAAATGCCGTTGCCGTATTTTCTGGTCGCAAAGGTTATTGTGCATCGTCGCCTCCTCGACTTACTAATGATAATGATTATACTTTGCTTTACGCGAATCGCCGCGGACTGTCCATGCTATGAAAAATTTGCTATGAAAAATGTCATCGCACTGCTTCTGTTAATAGTGCCGGGACTGGCGCTCGCCGACGCCTCCGTGCAAAGCCTCATTCAGATGCAGGATTACGTCGGCGTCGATTATGGGCAAGCGGTGGTGCATGGAGAAATCATCAATGCCTCGGAATACCGCGAAATGCTCGATCTCGCGGGGGGCATCGCCGCGCAGACCGCAGCGCTACCGGCATCGCAGGTCAAGGGGCGATTGCACGCGCAGGCAAAACATCTTGCGCGGTTGATCGAGTCGCGCGCGCCGGCAAGGGCAATCGCCGCCGTTACGTCGTCCATGCGCTCGGCGGTCGTAAGCGAGTATGGCGTCACGACCGTCCCGCAAAATCCGCCCGACTTCAAGCTGGCATTCAGACTTTATGCGCAGTCCTGCGCGGGTTGCCACGGCGCCAGCGGCCGGGGTGATGGTGCGTTTGCCGCGGGGCTGGAACCGTCGCCGACCAACTTTCGCGATGCCGCGCGCTACCGACAGCGCACGCTCTATGGTCTTTATAGCACCATCAGCCTGGGTGTGGAGGGCACCGCAATGCGTGCCTTCCAGAATCTTGACGAACATGAGCGCTGGAGCCTCGCGTTCTACGTGGGCCGCCTCGGCGCCACGGCCGCCGCGGTCGAGCACGGTGAACAAGCGTGGCACACTGGCGGGCGGCAATCCGCGCTGGCTGATCTGGAAACCATGACGACGACCACACCGGCCGAAGCGCGGCAGTCCGGTAAAAATGCAGCCGCCGTCACGGCCTATCTGCGCGCGCAACCGGACATATTGTTCGAAAGCGGTGTCAGTCCGCTGACATTCACGCGCCAGCAACTCGCGAGAAGCTTCTCGCTGTACCGTGACGGCGACGCCAGCGCGGCTTATCAGGCCGCGGTCAAGGGATATCTGGAGGGTTTCGAACTGGTCGAGAGCGGGCTCGATACCGTCGCCGGTGACCTGCGGGTCAGCATCGAAGACGCGATGACTCTATATCGCAATCTGCTGCGCCAGCACGCGCCCGTTAATGTCGTGCGCCAGCAAGTCGAAAGCCTGTACAGCCTGCTCGATGAGGCAGGCGGACGGCTGCGGGCGACGACAGTGACGGGCGGAGCCGCATTCGCGGCTGCCGCCATTATCCTGCTGCGGGAAGGTCTGGAGGCCTTGCTCATCGTCGCGGCGCTGATGGCGTTTCTGGTCAAGACCGAGCGCCGCGATGGTTTGCCCTATCTGCATGCGGGCTGGGTCGTCGCGCTGGCGCTGGGCGTCGTAACCTGGCTGGTGTCGGCGTACCTGATCGATATCAGCGGCGCGGGCCGCGAACTCACCGAAGGCATCGCCGCGCTGCTGGCCGCCAGCGTGCTGTTTTACTTGGGCTTCTGGATGCACGACAAGACGCACGCGCAACAGTGGCAACAGTTTATTCGTGACAGCGTGCAGAAGGCGCTCGGCCGCAGTACCCTGTGGGGCATCGCGGGTCTGTCGTTCATTGCCGTGTATCGTGAGGTTTTCGAGACCGTATTGTTCTATCAGGCGCTATGGGCGCAGACCGACACAGCAGGTCATGGTATGGCACTGGCCGGCATGGGCGCGGCGGCGGTGAGCCTGGCGATCGTGGCGTGGCTGATTCTGCATTACAGCGTGCGGTTGCCGCTGCGTCAGTTCTTCGCCGCTACCGGCGTTTTCATGTTTGTCCTGGCGGCAATTCTTGCCGGCAACGGGGTGGCCGCCCTCCAGGAGGCCGGCAAGCTGCCCATCAGTGTGGTACCGTTCCCGCGTATCGAGATTCTCGGCATTTATCCCAACCTGCAAAGCCTGCTGGCGCAAGTGGCGCTGGTCGCGCTGGCGTTGCTGCTGATCTGGAACAGTAACGTGCGCCGCGCCGCCAGGGAAACAATCGCATGAGGGGGGATGCCGATTTTGCAAGTCCGGAAATAGTCGGCGGTTAACGCAACGCGATCCACGCCATCACGCGGACACACGGCAACTCAGGCTGCGGCGGGTTGAACTTGGCTGACGCAGAGGCTTCCAATCATTGAATGTGTGGTGACTGCTTCGAGTCAGCGCCGCGCACAGCACTGATGCTAAAAACCCGCAACAATGCTTTGACGGAGCAGGATGGAAACCGCAGCTTTTTCGATCGGGCAGGTCGTGCACCACAAAATGTTCGAGTATCGTGGCGTGATATACGATGTCGATGCAATGTTCGATGGTACCGAAGAGTGGTACGAGCACGTCGCGCGTTCGCGGCCGCCCAGGAACAAACCCTGGTATCACGTCCTCGTTGACGGTCAAAACATGCAAACCTATGTGGCCGAGCGTCATCTCGAAGCGGAGCCGGATGCAAACCCCGTCGATCACCCGCTCATCAAAAGCCTGTTCAGTCGGTTCGAAGACGGTTCTTACGTAATGCCCTATAGTTGACCCCGAGGCCGTGCCCTGATCGCGCTTTCGTCGAGAAAATAATTTCCTTGCTGCCCATGCTCAATGCCCTCAAAGCGCTACTCAACACCGGCGACGACTCCAGCGAACCCTCGCCGCTCACCTTGCACATGGCGGCAGCCGCGCTGCTGCTTGAGGTAGGCCGCGCTGATTTCAGCCTGGGAAATGCGGAGCTGAAGGTAATCGCCGAGGCCATTAAACGGCACTTTGCCTTTAGTGACGACGAAACTCATGCGCTGGTCGATGCGGCGCTAGAGCATGAAAGGGAGGCGGTATCGCTGCATCCATTCGTCCGCCTGATCAACGGACATTTTTCCGCCGTACAGAAACGCCGGATTATCGAGGATATGTGGCAGGTTGCGTACGCGGACAGCGAACTCGACAAATACGAGGAAGCCCAGATCCGGAAAATCGCGGATCTGTTGTACGTGCCACACAAAGATTTTATCCGCGCCAAGCTGCGGACAGTGAAAACGGCCGGCAACGACTAATCGATTACCGGCCTCGACGGGCCTGGCGCGGATCCCCCCGATCGACGCGGCACTTTAACGGCTGCCCGATCAGACCATGTCTTTCAGGGCTTTGAGCGGCTGAATCTTGACGGCCTTGCGCGCCGGCTTGGCCTTGAATACGGTTTCTTCTCCAGTGAATGGGTTAGTACCCTTGCGCGACTTGGTGGCGGGTTTCTTGACGACCTTTATCTTCATCAGGCCCGGCAGATTGAAAAGCCCAGCGCCGCCGCGCGCTTTCAAACTTTTCCCTATAAGGCCCTGCAGCGAATCCAGTACGGCGCCAGCCTGTTTGCGGCTGATACCCGTGTCGTCGGCGATGTGATTCAGAATTTCGGATTTGGTTGGCGGTTTTTTTACGGCACTGACGGCATTTACGGCGTTTTGTTTGGTAGCCATGGTTTGCTCCTTAACACGCTAGTTGGACGGGAACGCAACAGGTACAACGCTATTCTTCGATGCCGATTTTTCAGCATCCGTCTTTTTGAGATTGATTTTTTGGCAATCTTAAGTTGTACCGCAACGGCTGACAAGGTTTCTGTTCCGTGCGACGCTTAATGTAAAGCTCTGGTCAGGCGGATCGGCGACAAAAACGATATAGCGCGATCTCTCCCAGCAGGTTGGGCAGCAGACGAATCCCCAGACTCGTGCGGTGTTCATAGTCCACCGCGGTCCGTTCCAGAATCGCAATCTTCTGCCGTCGACACAAATCCTCGAAATCCCGTAACGAGCATAAATGAATATTTGGCGTGTCGTACCAGTCGCTAGGCAGCGCGCGGGTGATCGGCATGCGCCCGCCCAGGGCGAGATGCAGGCGGCTCTGCCAGTGGCCGATATTGGGAAACGTGACGATGCCTTCGCGGCCGACTCTCAGCATTTCGTCCAGCAGGCTGGCGGGGTAATGCACCGCCTGCAAGGTCTGCGTCATGACCACGTAATCGAACGAGTCTTCGTCGAAGAAGTCGGCGAGCCCGGCGTCCAGGTCCGTCTTGATGACTTGCACGCCGCGCTCGATGCAGCGTGTGATGTTGTCGTCGTCGATCTCGAGGCCGTAACCGGTCACCTGACGGGTTCTGCTCAAATGTTCGAGCAATGTTCCATCGCCACAACCGAGATCCAGTACGCGCGTGGCGGGCAGGATCCATTCGGTGATGATTTCCAGGTCCGGACGCATCAGCGCGGCGCTTCCAGTTCTTTCGCCACGCGCCGCATATAGGTGCCGAGCACCCTGAGATACTGCGGAATCGGCATCAGAAAAGCGTCATGACCCTGATTGGCCTCGATGACGGTATAGGTCACTTGCCGGTCGGCATCCAGCAGTGCGCGCGCGATCTCGCGCGAGCGCGCCGGCGCGAAACGCCAGTCACCCGTGAACGAGATCACCAGAAAGCGCGCCCTGGCGCGGGCGAAAGCCTCGGCCAGACTGTTATTATAGTCGGCGGCCGGATCGAAATAATCCAGTACCTTGGTCATTAGCAGGTAACTGTTGGCGTCAAAGCGGTCGACGAACGACTGGCCCTGATGACGCAGATAACTCTCGACCTGAAAATCCACGTCGTAACCGAAATTCAGTTTGCCTTCGTGCAGCTCACGGCCGAATTTGGCGCGCATGGCGTCATCGGAGAGATACGTGATATGCCCGATCATGCGCGCCAGCATCAGGCCGCGCGCCGGCACCGTGTCATGATCGTAATAATCCCCGCCGTGAAAATCGGGATCGGTATAAATCGCCCGGCGCGCGACTTCGTTGAATGCGATGTTTTGCGCGGAGAGCCGCGCCGCCGCGGCGATCACCACCGCGTGGCGAATGCGCTCCGGGTAATCGATGGCCCATTGCATGGCCTGCATGCCGCCCAGCGAGCCGCCGACCACCGCCGCCCACCGCTGAATTCCAAGTGCGTCCGCGAAGCGTGCCTGTTCGCGCACCCAGTCTTTAACCGTTACCACCGGGAAATCGGCGCCATAGTATTTGCCGGTCGCCGGATTGATGCTGCTGGGGCCGGTCGATCCCCGGCAGCCGCCCAGATTGTTGGGACACACGACGAAGAATTTATCGGTGTCGAAGGGCTTGCCCGGACCGATGCAGCTGTCCCACCAGCCCGGTTTGCGATCCGACCCGGCGTGGAAGCCGGCCGCGTGCTGATCCCCCGACAGGGCATGACACACCAGCACCGCGTTGGAACGATCCGCGTTGAGGGTGCCATAAGCCTCGTAGGCGAGATCGAACTGATTCAGTTCCCGCCCACAGTCCAGCGCCAGCGGTTCACTAAAATGCAGGGTTTGAGGTGTGACTAGGCCCACCGTTTCAGCGGGAAGACTGACAGACATGCATGCGGCGCGGGGTTGTATTGAGGCGACCGGGTAGTGTATCGCTATTGAACGCGTCGAGTAAGCTGCATAGCGGAATGAACCTCGTGGAATGAATTCGCGCCCGACAAATTTGACCGGCCGCAACGGCGCGCCGGTCAATACAGCGAGCGCAGGACAATAAGCAGCACATATAGGCTTATGATGACCACCATTGGTGACAGGTCGACCATGCCGATCGTCGGCAGCACGCGCTGTACCGGCCGCAACAGCGGGCGCGTGAGGTCGCGCAGGATCGATACCGCCGGGTTTTCGTAAGCCTGGGAGGGTGCGACCCAGCTGATGATGGCTTGCACGATCAGTGCGAAAATGAAGATCTGGATCAACAGTTCGGCGAGCTGCAGCACCGCGATTACAAACAGTAGCGGCAAGCTCGGTGTACCGCCGGCAATCATCGCCAGCAGGGTCAGTTCCAGCATCTTCAGCACCAGCATCAACAACATCGATGCCGTATCCACGCGGCCGATACTGGGTATGACGCGTCGCACCGGGATCAGCACCGGGTTGGTGACCGTAACCAGAAACTGCGAGAGCGGGTTGTAAAAGTCCGCCCTGACCAGCGCCAGCAGCATGCGCAGCATCAGCGCGGCGATATAAAGCGTAAACAGCGTATGTACGAGAAATGCAGAGACGTTGCTCGCCACGTCATTCATGCCTGATCCTCCGCGAATTCTTCGGCCAGTTGCCGCGCCCGCCGGAACGCCGCGGTAATGGCGTCCTCGAAATGTCGATGCAATTCTCCGCGCTCAAGCGACTCGATGCCCTTTTCCGTAGTGCCGCCCCTGGAGGTGACGCGGGCGCGCAAGGCGGCCGGCGCCTCATTACCCGCCAGCGCCATGCTGGCGGCGCCCAGTGCGGTTTGCTGAGTCAGCCGTCGTGCGATTTCCGGCGCAAGACCCAGTTGCACGCCCGCTTGCTCCATAGCTTCCATCACCAGCAGAAAATACGCGGGTCCGCTACCGGATAACGCCGTGACGACGTCGATCAGCGTCTCGTTCTCCACCCAGATGGCGATCCCTACAGACCGCATAATCCGCTCCGCGAGCGCGCGCTGTGACTCGTCCGTGCGCGGATTGGCGTACAGGCCCGTCGCCGCGCACTTCACCAGTGCCGCGGTATTGGGCATGCAACGCACGACGGCCAACCCACCGCCCAGCCAGCGCTCCAGCGCTCCAACGCGAATCCCGGCGGCGATCGACACGACCAGCGGCTTGCGCGACCGTACGACGCTTGTCAGGGATTCGGCCACCAGTCGCAGCATTTGCGGCTTCACCGCGAACAGCAGGACGTCGCCTTGAGCCGCTGCCTGTGCGTTGACATCCGTAATGTTGGGCAGGCTGTAGTCGCGGGCCAGCAGTCGCCGCTGATGCGGGTCTGGATCGGCGACCCAGAGGCGCTCTGGCGACCAGCCATCAATGATAAGGCCACCAATCAGCGCACGGGCCATATTGCCGCCGCCAATAAAAGCAAGCGTGGGGTCAGTCATGCTGGTAGCGGTCATGGCCGGCAATGATACACGTCCCGGCGCGCCGGTTTTAGCCGCGAGCAGACGATCTGGGGCCGAAGATCGCGGTGCCGACTCTTACCATCGTGGCGCCTTCGGCGATGGCGGCTTCAAGATCAGCGCTCATGCCCATCGACAGATCCGCAACGTCATGGTCACGGCGGGTTAAATCTTCCAGGGCCGCGCGCAGCGCCGCAAAGCTTTTGCATTGACGGTCGAAATCTCCTGTCGCCGCCGGGATTGCCATGAGACCGCGCAGGTTGAGGTTTTGCAGCGTCGCGACGTGTTCCGCCAGCGCCGGCAAATGGTCCACGAGCACGCCCGCCTTGCCGGGTTCGCGATCGATGTTGACCTGCAGACAGATGTTCAACGGCCCCAAATCCGCGGGACGCTGGGCACTAAGCCGCGTCGCGACCTTGGCGCGATCCACGCTATGCACCCACTCGAACAGTCTCGCGACCCGGGCAGTCTTGTTGGTTTGCAGGGGGCCGATGTAATGCCAGCTCAGTCCCGATTGCCGACTGTCGTGCTGTTCGATTTTCGGCGCTGCTTCCTGCAGATAATTCTCACCGAAGTCGCGTTGTCCGCATTCAACAGCGGCTTTGATGCTTTCATTAGTCTGGGCCTTGCTGGCCGCGATCAACACCACGCTGCCGGGCTCGCGGCCGTACCGCCGTTCCGCACGCGCGATTCGTTCCCGCACGCGCGCGAGGCGTTCGCACAGCCCGGTCGATGAGTTCAGCTCGGGCGGCATTCGAAATGCAAGCTCAGAGGTGTTGTGGCGCAAGAGGTCGCTAAGCGCCTGCGTGGGCGCACACGATCATGGCGACCTTTAGTCGTTCCAAACGCGCGCTCCGTCGATTTCCCGTGAGTCCATTGTCGGCGTGTTGTTACCATTTATCGCTCATTCAATGTTCGGGGCGCTGCGATATCGGTGTCCATAATGCCAGCACGCATGCGCTCAGATAACTGATTCAAGCCTTAGAGGACTCAATGGATATCGCGCAACTGCTTGCTTTCAGTGTTAAAAACGGCGCGTCGGACCTCCATCTGTCTGCCGGCTTGCCACCTATGATACGTGTGGACGGCGATGTACGTCGGATCAATGTGCCCGCCATGCAGCACAAAGACGTGCACGACATGATTTACGACATCATGAATGACAAGCAGCGCAAGGCCTACGACGAGTTCATGGAGACCGACTTCTCGTTCGAAATTCCGGGCCTGGCCCGCTTCCGTGTCAACGCCTTCAATCAGAATCGTGGCGCGGGCGCGGTATTCCGTACCATCCCGACAAAAATTTTAACCCTGGAACAGCTGGGGTGTCCCGGTATTTTCGTAGATATCTCCGCGTATCCGCGCGGTCTCGTGCTGGTGACAGGGCCGACCGGTTCGGGCAAGTCCACTACCCTGGCGGCCATGGTCAACCACAAGAACGAGGTCGAGTACGGGCACATTCTGACCATTGAAGACCCCATCGAATTCGTGCATGACAGTAAGAAATGCCTGATTAACCAGCGCGAAGTGCATCGCGACACGCAAAGCTTCAATCAGGCGCTGAGATCCTCGTTGCGCGAGGATCCGGACACCATCCTGGTCGGCGAAATGCGCGATCTGGAGACGATCCGGCTGGCGCTGACAGCGGCCGAGACTGGCCATCTCGTGTTCGGCACCCTGCATACCAGTTCGGCCGCCAAGACGATTGACCGTATTGTCGATGTGTTCCCGGCGGCGGAAAAGTCCATGGTGCGATCGATGCTCTCGGAGTCGCTGCGCGCGGTCATCTCGCAGACCCTTTGCAAGAAGACCGGCGGCGGCCGCGTGGCCGCGCATGAAATCATGCTTGGCACGCCGGCGATCCGCAACCTGATCCGGGAAGACAAAATCCCGCAGATGTATTCAGCGATCCAGACCAGTCACGGCGTGGGTATGAAAACTCTGGATCAGGATCTGAAAGATCTCATCGCTCGTGGCCTTGTAGCCAAGGAAGAGGCGCGCCGGAAAGCGGCCAACAAGGACAGTTTTTAGCGTGACGAGTAAGCCATTGGCGGCGGCGAGTCTCAGCTAATGGATCGCGATAAGGCCATACGTTTCATGCACGATCTGTTGCGCACCATGCACAGCAAGAACGGTTCCGACCTGTTTATCACCGTCGCCGCGCCCCCGTCGATGAAAGTCGATGGCAAAATGACACAAATGACCGATCAGGCACTGGCGCCTGCGCACACACAGGCGCTGGTGCGCTCGGTGATGAACGATCGGCAAATCGGCGAATTCGAGAAAACCCAGGAATGCAATTTCGCCATAAGTCTCTCGGGTGTTTCGCGGTTTCGCGTCAACGCCTTTAACCAGCGAGGCAGCGCCGGCATGGTATTGCGTATTATCAAGACCGAGATCCCCGCACTGGAAAAGCTTAATCTCCCGCCGGTGCTCAAGGAAGTGGCCATGACCAAGCGCGGCCTGGTGATGTTCGTGGGCGGGACGGGCTCGGGCAAGTCCACCTCGCTGGCCGCCATGATCGGCTACCGCAACGAGAACAGCCAGGGCCATATCGTCACCATCGAGGATCCCATCGAGTTCGTGCATGCGCACAAGGGATGCGTGGTCACGCAGCGTGAAGTAGGCGTGGACACGGAAAGCTACGAGATCGCGCTCAAGAACACCTTGCGCCAGGCGCCCGACGTTATTCTCATCGGTGAAATTCGCGACCGCGAAACCATGCAGCACGCCATCGCGTTCGCGGAGACCGGTCATTTGTGCCTTTCCACCCTGCACGCGAACAGCACCAACCAGGCGCTGGATCGCATCATCAATTTCTTTCCCGATGAGCGCCGGCCGCAGCTTTTAATGGACTTGTCGCTTAACCTCAAGGCCGTGATTTCGCAGCGGCTGCTGCCAAAAGCCGGTAGCCCGGGTCGCGTGCCGGGAATCGAGATCATGCTCAACACGCCGCTGATGGCCGATCTCATCTTCAAAGGCGAGGTGCACGAGATGAAGACGCTGATCGCGCGCTCTAACGAAGTCGGTATGCAGACATTCGATCAGCATCTGTTTCAGCTTCTGCAAGAGGGACTGATTACTTACGAAGACGCGTTGCGCAACGCGGATTCGGTAAACGATCTGCGCCTGCGCATCAAGCTGCAGGGCAAAGATGCGAACAAGGCATCGTTGCTTGGTGGCCTGGATGATTTGCTGCTGGAAGAAAAGCCTGAAGAATCCGGGGTCGTCGGCTCGGCTACGCAGGCGTGAACATCACGCCCTAACGTAAACTGTTGGTGGCGGCGCCGCTTAGACGGCAGCGTCTGAATCGGGAAATACGGCTTGCGCATCGAACACCGGGCCGTCCACGCACACGCGCTTCATGGCCGACCCCTGATAGGATTGCACCTCCACCGTACAGCCCGCGCATCCACCCACCGCGCAGGCCATATATTCTTCGAGCGAAACCTGGGCGGGCAGGCGATATTCACGCGCGACCGTTGCCACCGCCTTCAGCATGCCCGGCGGTCCGCAGGCGAAAAGTTCCACTTTTGCGCGCTCTTCGGCGCTCAGCGCTTCGATCCAGATTGTCGCGAGGTCGGTAATCAGGCCGTCGAAACAACCCGCAAAGCCTTGCTGACTCGTGAGACGCGACGGGATGCCCCAGTCATCCAGCAATGGCATGGCGGCGATAACGCCGTCCGGCATGCCGGAAGCCATCAATCGCGATGGTCGTGGCTTGAACGGAAACGGCAGCTCTGAGCCGAGCACCGCCAGTGGCACGAAATCGCTGTCGCGCCGTAAATACTCGGCGAGGAAGATCATCGGCGGCATACCCACGCCGCCGCCCAGCAGCAGCGCCCGCGGCCGCTCTCGCCGTGGCTTGAACGGCTCGCCGATGGATCCCATCACACTCAGTATCTCGCCCGCGGCGCGACGCGCCAGAAGCCGTGTGCCCTGGCCCAGAACCTTGTAGAAAATATCAATCCAGCCCAGCGCCGCGGACGCGCGCATAATCGAAAACGGACGGCGCATGAGCAATTCGGGATCGCACTGCAGATGCACGAACTGACCCGGCTGTGCACGCGCCGCGCACTTCGGCGCGTGCAGACGCAGGATATATTGCCCGCCGGGATGTGCCTGGTGCTCAAGAATCCGCGCATCTTCGACTGCGATGCTGCCGCGGTGCGCTTTCGGGGCTGACGTGGTGTTGCTACTCATCGCGTACCTGAGATCTCATCTCACGCTTGTATTCGTATACGACCTCGCCGCCCAGCAACGTGTGGGTAACGCGGCCGGTGAAGGTTTGCCCACCGAAAGGCGTATTCCTGCCGCGGCTGTTAAGGTGTTCCGGCGACAATGTCCACTGTGCGTCGGGATCGAAAATACAGATGTCGGCAGCGCTGCCGACCATTAAGCTGCCCGCCGCTATCCCCATGACGGCCGCCGGCGCGACGGTTAAATACGCCACCGCCTGCGTCAACGACAGAACATTCGACGCCACCAGCCGCATGGTCAGTGGCAGCAGCGTTTCCAGCCCCGCAATGCCCGGTTCGGTGGACGGAAACGGCGCCTGCTTGGCGTCGGTTTCGTGCGGTTGATGGTCGGAGCAGATCGCGGTGACCGAGCCGCGCGTTACAGCTTGACGCAGGCCCTGCATGTCGCCCGCCGTGCGCAACGGCGGCAGAGTGTGGTAAAGGGCGTCGAAGTTCCCGATATCGTTTTCGGTCAGGAACAGTTGATGCGCGCACACATCGGCGGTAACCGGCAGGCCATCGTACCGCGCGCGGGCGAACATGCTGACGGCGCGCGTGCATGACAGACGGCAAAAATGTGCGCGCACGCCGGTCTGCTCAACCAGAGCGAGAAGCTGTCCCATGGCCGCTGTTTCCGCGGCTGTGGGAATGCCGGGCAATCCGAGGCGTGTCGCAACCGCCCCTTCGTGCGCACAGCCCTGATTGGCCAGCGCGTGATCGAAGGGATGCAAAAACACGGTCAGCGCCTGACTGGCCGCATATTCCATCGCGCGCCGTAATACCAGGGTATTGGACATCGGCTGTAGCGCGTTGCTCACGCCGACGCAGCCGGCGCGCTTCAGAGCCGCCATTTCGCTCAAAATCTGACCACCAAGCCCGGCGGTCAGCGCGCCAAGGTTGTACACGCGGCAGTAGCCGGCTGCCTGCGCGCGCTGCTGAATCAGTTCCACTTCCGCGGGAGAATCGACCACCGGGCTGGTATCCGGCGGCAAGCAAAGACTGGTAATACCGCCCGCGGCCGCGGCGTATGTTTCGGAGGCGATGGTGGCCTTGTGCTCCTGGCCCGGCTCGCGCAGCCGCGCGGCAAGGTCTACCAGGCCCGGCATCACCAGTCGTCCTTTTGCGTGCAGTTGGCGGTTGGGTACGAAGCCGGGTGGGGCGGTGTCCAGTCCCGCGACCTTGCCGTTGACCACGAACAAATCCGTAATCCGGTCCACTTTGCTGGCCGGATCGATAACGCGACCCTGGATAATCCGCAAGGTCATCGTTGTGCGCTGGCGCGCGACCCTACCGCCATAGCCATCACCGCCATGCGTATGGCAATGCCATAAGTCACCTGCTGGAGAATTACCGAGCGCGCGCCGTCCGCGACTTCGGAGGCAATTTCCACGCCGCGATTGATCGGGCCCGGATGCATTACGATGACGTCCGGTTTCGCGACTTGCAGGCGTGCATCGGTCAGCCCGTACAACTGAAAATACTCGTGCGCGCTCGGCAGCAGCGCGCCGCGCATACGCTCTTTTTGCAACCGCAGCATGATCACCACGTCGGCATCCCGCAAACCGTCCGACATGTCGTGAAACACGCGCACACCCAGGCCCTTAACCTCGGCGGGGATCAGGGTCTTTGGTCCCACCACGCGCACCTCTCCGGCACCCATTGTGTTGAGGGCATGAATCTGCGAGCGCGCCACCCTCGAATGCATGATGTCGCCCACGATAGCGACCTTGAGATTACCGAACTCGGGCTTGTGACGCCGGATCGTGAACATGTCCAGCATGGCCTGGGTCGGATGCGCGTGGCGACCGTCGCCGGCGTTGATCACGCTGATATGCGGCGCCACATGCCGCGCGATGAACTGCGCGGCGCCGCTGTCGGCGTGGCGCACCACGAACATGTCGGTATACATCGCCTCCAGGTTGCGCAAGGTGTCTAGCAGACTCTCGCCCTTGACCGTAGAGGTGTCGGTGATGTTGACATTGAGCACGTCGGCGGAAAGACGCTTAGCCGCCAGCTCAAACGTGGTGCGCGTGCGCGTGCTGGCTTCGAAAAACAGATTGACGATGGTCTTGCCGCGCAGCAGGGGCACTTTCTTGACCGTCTGATCCTTGACCCCCGCGAACGATTCGGCGGTGTCCAGTATCTCGGTCAGCAGCGCGCGCGATAGGCCCTCGATGGTCAGAAAATGCCGTAGCCTGCCATCGGCAGACAACTGCAGGCTGGCCGGCAGCGCGCTCGATAAGGGCGTGGCAGCGAGGTCGCCGCTCACGATGTCATGTTCCCCCTGCTGCGTGTGTCCACGATCCTTAAGTTCAGCGGGTCGGGACCGCCCAGCTTGACGTGCTGGTGAGAGGCGAGCTTGAGCCTGTGCCCGACCACCCTAGCCTCGATCGGCAATTCGCGGCCGTCGCGCTCAATCAGCGCGGCCAATGTGACGGACGCGGGTCGTCCGTAATCGAATATCTCGTTCAGCGCGGCCCGAATGGTGCGCCCGGTAAACAGCACGTCGTCGACCAGGATGATATGCCGGTCGTCCACGCTCAACGGCAGGCTCGACGGCTTGACTCTGGGATTGACCCCGATGCGGCTGAAATCATCGCGGTAAAACGAGATATCCAGCAGGCCCAGCGGTTCCTCAAAATTCAGTAGATCATGCAGGCGTTGCGCGATCCAGGCGCCGCCCGTATGAATTCCGATCATGATAGGCCGCTCGATGCCGCGGTCGCGGGTGAGGCGCTTCAAGTCTTCGCTCATCGCGGCGAGCAGCCCGTTGACTTGCATATCCATGGGTAAATCCGGGTTACGGGCGCTGGCGCGACCGCGCGTCCGCCATCCATGCCTCAAGCAGGATAGCGGCCGCCACCTTGTCGATCGCGCCCTTGTTCATGCGCCCGGCGTTCACTCTTCGGGGCGCTCTTGCGTTTTGCCGATTCGTTTTGATGTGGTGATATGCCTCGACCGACGTGTAGGCTTCATCGATCGTATGCGTCGGTCTTTCGAAGCGCGCCGCCAGCGCGCGCCGGAAGCCACCGATAGCAGTCTTCAGTTCACGCGCCGCGTCCGGTGGACCACCGGGCAATCCGACCACGAAGGCGTCGGGGTTCCAGGCATTGACCTGCGCCTGGATACCGTCCCAGTCAACCTTGCCGGCGTGCTGCTCCAGGGTCGCGAGCGGCGTGGCGGTGCCGGTGATCATCTGCCCAACCGCGACACCGATGCGGCGTAAACCGTAATCAAAACCCAGCACGACAAGCGGGCGCGCGACGGCTTCGATCAGGCTCACGTCTTGTTGCGAGCAATGGAACGGCGCCCGCGAGTGACTGTCGCGTCAGGCATGCCCGGCGTGTCCGGCAATCAGACCAAGATCCACGCCCAGCTTGCTTGCGGCCGCCTGCCAGCGTTGTTCGGCGGGCAGTTCGAACAGTATGGCTGTATCGGCGGGCACCGTTAACCAGGCATTGTCGGCGATTTCACGCTCCAGCTGACCGGCACCCCAGCCCGCATAGCCCAGCGCGACCAGACTTCGCTCGGGGCCAATGCCTGCCGCCATGGCGGCAAGAATATCGAGCGAACTGGTAAGCCCCAGGTCGGCTTCGATCGTCAGGGTGGATTCCCACGCACCCAGCGGCGCATGCAGGATAAAGCCGCGATCGAGCTGCACGGGGCCGCCCGCGCAAACCAGCGTGTCCGCCACGCGCTCGTTGTCTGTGACAATGTCGAGATGTTCGAACAGTGCGCCAAGACGCACTTCGGTGGGCCGGTTGACGACGACCCCCAAGGCGCCGTGCTCGTTGTGCTCGCAGATCAACGTGACGGTACGGGAAAAGTTCGCGTCCGCCAGGGTTGGCATGGCGATCAGGAGCTGATTCGTGAATCGCGCCGGGGTCATGGATCGCTAGTATCCGGCCTGCGGGAATTTCAGACAAGGGTTTGGCGGTCGACGTGAATTTGCTTGTCCCTCGCCGCCTAGCGTGTGTTGATCCCGCCTTCCGACGCAAAGACCCACGTGCGGGTCAGCATCAATTGATCGTACTGCGCGCGCATTGCATAAGAAAACGGCACGAAAGGGGACGCGAGTTCGACGATGCGCCGAGCCGCGTCGTCCAGCACCTGCTGACCGGATGGCGAACCCACGAACACGTCGATGATGTCCCCTTCACTGCTCAGCAAAACATGCAGAATCAGGCTGCCGCTGAGCGCACGACGCCGCGCGTCGTCCGGATAATGCAGATTATCCACGCGCTCGACCTTGTCC
>Ga0209587_1000225_pt1 | contig 28360 bp, 32 predicted proteins | sample NGEPerD_2_FD_184512 | JGI IMG/M metagenome (GOLD analysis project Ga0209587, IMG submission 184512) | Arctic peat soil microbial communities from the Barrow Environmental Observatory site, Barrow, Alaska, USA - NGEE PermafrostL1-D... | ecosystem: Environmental > Terrestrial > Soil > Wetlands >...
GGTCCGGACACGTTCGGCGGCCAGCGACCCGGTCGCCACGAGACGCTCGCGCAATGAAGAGAGGGCGAACCAGCGATCTTGCGCGCGAGTCACCAACGGCGCCGCCTCCTGCGCCTCGAGCTCGAGCGCCGCCAAGCGCGAGCGCACCACCGACAGCGCGTCCTCGACCTCGGTACGACGGGCGATCAGGGCAGTCTCGTCGGCGACCTCCTGCTCGAGAGTGCTGGTCAGCTGGACCAGATCGTCGGCAAGCAGCCGAAGCCGTGCGTCGCGGGCATCGGCCTGGATCGTGGCCGCCTTACGCGCAGCCTCGGCCTGGCGACCAAGCGGTCCGAGCTGTCGGCGAATCTCACCGGTCAGGTCGTTGACCCGGGTGAGATTGGCCTCCATCGCCTCCATCTTGCGCAGTGCGCGTTCCTTGCGCTTGCGGTGCTTCAGGACACCGGCGGCCTCCTCGATGAAGCCGCGTCGTTCCTCAGGCGTGGCGCGGAGGATGGCGTCGAGCTGTCCCTGGCCGACGATGACGTGCATCTCATGGCCGATGCCCGAGTCGGAGAGCAGCTCCTGGACGTCCAGCAAGCGGCAGGGCGTGCCGTTGATGGCGTACTCGGAGCCACCGTTGCGAAACATCGTCCGCGCGATCGTGACCTCGGCGTAGTCGATCGGAAGCGCACCGTCGGTGTTGTCGATCGTCAGCGAGACCTCGGCCCGCCCCAGCGGAGCGCGCCCGGCGGTGCCGGCGAAGATGACGTCCTCCATCTTGCCGCCGCGCAGGCTCTTGGCCCCCTGCTCGCCCATCACCCACGCAAGGGCGTCGACGACGTTGGACTTGCCTGCACCGTTGGGGCCGACGATGCAGGTGATGCCCGGTTCAAGCTGGAGCGAGGTAGCCGACGCAAACGACTTGAAACCACGCAGGGTCAGGCTCTTGAGGTACACGTGCGATGAACTCCTCTTGGTACGGCGATGAACGGCCTCACTGTACCGGCGAGGAGCGCGAGCGTCGGGGTTTGCGGATGACGGGGAGTCGGCTCCGCGGTTGGCCCAGAATGCTCAGTGGACGGGTTGTCGGACCGCCTCGACATCTACGGGCAGGTCCGCACGCAGCCGATCGTTGTCATGTTGCAGATGTTCTATAACGGTCTCCAGATCGCGAACCCGCGACCTGAGTCGAGCGCTCTCCAGGACTAGACGATCGTCCCGATACGCTCGCTGACCCAGCAGCGCCTTGGCCATACCAACTCCGTGGAGATCCTTCGCACGTGCGAAGGGCGATGGACAAATCTTGAGGACGCCAGAGAAGCGCCAGCCCATATGGGGGCACTTCTAGAGTCCCACCGGCGTCGCCGCAGGTCAACGTCAGGGACTAGTCACATTTCGTAGAATCCGAATAGTCCTGATTCAAGATCCGCCTCCTGGACGACACACGCCTGCACGTGGCCGGGCCTACGCGTGGTCGAGGGCTCCTCCTCGATCAGCTCGCGGAGCCGCCCGATCGCCTCTGCCGGACCCTGGGCACAGATCTCGACCCTTCCATCGGTCATGTTGCGGGCGAAGCCGATCAGGCCCAGCTCCTTGGCACGCGCACGGGTCCACCATCGGAACCCGACTCCCTGGACCTGCCCGCGGACAAACATCGTGACGCGCTCCATGGCCCGAGCCTACGAGCCCTGCCGTACGAGCACATAGGCTCGGGGTGTGCCCCAAGTCACAGCAGGCCGGCCGATCCGATGGGGATTCCTGGGCGCTGGTGGGATTGCCGCCTCGATGGCTGCCGACCTCCATCACGGCAACAACATGCTGTATGCCGTCGCGGCCCGTGACGCTGACCGCGCGGCCGCCTTCGCCGCACGTTTCGGCGCCAGCCACAGCCACGGCGACTACCGATCCGTGGTCGAGGATCCCGACGTCGACATCGTCTACATCGCCACGACGCACCCCTTCCACCGCGACCAGGCACTGATGGCGATCGATGCCGGCAAGCACGTCTTGATCGAGAAACCGTTGACCCTCAACGCTGCCCACGCTCGTGAGGTGTTGACCGCGGCCAGGGACAAGGGCGTCTTTTCCATGGAGGCGGTCTGGATGCGGGCGAACCCACTGATCCTCAAGGCCCAGGAGCTCGTGGCCCAAGGAGTCATCGGCGACGTCGTGGCAGTCCACGCCGACTTCTCCATCGAGGTCGAGTTCGACCCTGCACACCGTCTCTTCGACCTGGCCAACGGAGGCGGAGCCCTGCTGGACCTGGGCGTCTATCCGATGCACTTTGCCTGGTTGTTCCTCGGCCGACCCGACACCCAGCAGGTGCTCGGCACGCTCTCCCCGACCGGCTCAGATGCCACCGTTGCACTGCAGTGGGGCTATGACTCGGGCGCCATCGCCCAGCTGCGTTGCGCCACCACGGCATGGACGCCCGGGCGGGCCACGATCGCTGGGACGGCCGGCTCGATCTCGGTCGAGCCGTGGTTCCTCAACCCCGGGCGGCTCATGGTCACCACGAGCGATGGTGAGTCCCGGGTCGACGGCGAGGAGACGGGATACGGCCCTCAGATCGAGGAGGTCGAACGGTGTCTTCGCTCGGGACTGCTCGAGAGCCCGCGCGTTCCCCACGCGGACACGATCGCGATCCTCGAGCTGATCGACCAAGCCCGCGCAGACCTGGGGGTTCGCTACCCCGGCGAGGCCTAGCCGACCGTTCTGGGTCGCGGCTGGCACCGGGGGCAGGAGTATGACGAGCGGTTCATGAATGCCTCGCGCCGGATGGGGCTGCCGCATCGCAGGCACGGATTGCCTTCGCAGCCATAGGCGTTCAGCGATCGGTCGAAGTACCCGCTGGCGCCGTTGACGTTGACGTACAACGCGTCGAAGCTCGTGCCGCCATGCTGCAGCGCTTCGAGCATCACGTCGCGGGCATGCCCGATCAGACGCCCAAGGGCCGGCTTCGACAACGCGGCGGACTCCCGTTCGCCGTGGATCTGGGCGCGCCACAACGCCTCGTCCGCGTAGATGTTGCCGATACCTGAGATGAGTCCCTGATCGAGGAGGGACCGTTTGACTGCCGTATGCCGGGCCTTGAACCGGGCGATGACCGCCCGCTGGTCAAAGGCCCGCTCCAGAGGGTCCGGGGCGATGTGCGTGATGCTCTCCGGGATGCCACAGGTCCGCGGTGCCGCGCCGACGGCTGGGACATGTGGATCGGGCACCAGATCGGCCAGGGCCATGCCACCGAACGTGCGTTGGTCGACGAAGCGAAGCTGCGGACCGGCATCGGCGAAGTCGAAGGTCGCGTGCAGGTGGGCCTCGTGCGGCGCGCTGGCTTCTTCAACGAGCAGCTGACCGCTCATCCCGAGGTGGATGATGAGGCCCTGCGGATGACCATCGGGCGCCTCGAGCACCAGCCAGAGGTACTTGCCTCGACGTTCAGCGGCGTGAATCACGTTGCCGTGCAGTCGATCTGCCAGATCCACCGGACCCGGCAGATGCCGACGAACGACGCGGGCACCAAAGAAGCCTGCAGTCGCGATACGGCGCCCGACGACGTGCTCTTGCAGTCCGCGACGGACCACCTCGACCTCGGGAAGCTCAGGCATCCTGTCGGTTGGCGAGCTCGTCCTCACCGTGGGCGAGCTCATCGGAATCGTCAGTGTCGGGGCGGGCAGGCTCGACCTCGCTGGAGAGAACCGCATCCGCCCTACGGTTCAGCTCGGTCCAGGCGATCTCGGCGGCCTTCTGCTCCGCCTCCTTCTTGCTGCGCCCAGAACCCGATCCCAGCATCTCGGAACCGACCACCGACTCGGCCTGGAACATCTTCTCGTGGTCGGGGCCCGTCTCGGTGACGCGGTACTCCGGCACCCCGAGCGACCCTGCGGCCGTCAGCTCCTGCAGGCTCGTCTTCCAGTCCAGACCTGCGCCGAGGCCGGCAGAGGACTCCATCAACGAGTCGAGGAGGTGGTGGACGAAGGTTGTGGCGGCAGGCAGCCCTGCGGACAGGTAGACGGTGCCGATAACGGCTTCCATGGTGTCGGCCAGGATGGAGGCCTTGTCACGCCCGCCGGTGCTCTCCTCGCCGCGGCCCAGGAACACGAACTCCCCCAGCCCCAACGTCCGGGCCACATCGGCCAGAGCGCGCATGTTGACAACCGCGGCCCGCAGCTTGGCGAGCCGGCCCTCGGCCAGGTCCGGGTGAGCCGCATACAAGCTGTCGGTCACCACGAGCCCCAGCACCGAGTCGCCGAGGAACTCAAGGCGCTCGTTGTTCGGCAGCCCGCCGTTCTCGTAGGCGTAGGAACGGTGCGTCAGGGCACGCAAAAGCAGCGGTTCGTCGATCGGCTCGTCGACCACCTCGAAGAGGCGGGCGGCCAGCCGGTCGACGGACCGCTGTAACGCGCGGTCCCCGTCGGGGGACTGAGAAAGACTCACGCGTGCGTTGACCGGTTCAGCCCTGGTGCTCGGTGCGCTCCGCAACGCCATAGTGGCGTCCGGCGTAGGTGCCACAGGAGGGGCATGCGATGTGCGGCTGCTTGGGGGCAGAGCACTGTGGGCACGAGGTCAGCGTGGTCGCGGTCGTCTTCCAGTTCGCACGACGCGAACGGGTGTTGGATCGCGAAGTCTTCCGCTTCGGGACAGCCACGTCAGTTCCTTTTCTCTCGGGTGTCGGCAGCCTCTTGGTTGCCGGGAGGTGTCGCAAGCTTCTGCAACGCCGCCCATCGTGGATCAAGCTGGTCGTGGTGGTGCGTCGGGTCTTCTACCAGGTGCATCCCACACTCGGAACACAGACCGGGACAGTCGCTCCGGCATACAGGTTGGAACGGCATGGCCGGAACCATGGCATCCCGGATCACAGGCTCAAGGTCGAACAGGTCGCCCACGAGCTCGTACACGTCGTCGTCATCATCGTCCTCGGCCGCCACCTCGTGGTGGTGAGCCGCGCGATCGGCATAAGCGAACAGCTCCTGGAAACGAGCCCCCACATGGCGGGTGATCGGATCCAGGCACCGCACGCAAGCACCGGTTGCCGTGGCATCTGCCGAACCAGTCACGAGAACGCCCTCCATGACCGACTCCAAGCGCAGGTCCAGCTCGATGGGCTGGCCGGGCGGTATGGCGATCAGATCAATGTCACCGAGGTCGTTCGGAGCCGGGACGGTCCGCTGCATCTCGATCATGGCGCCTGGACGTCGGCTGAGCTCCCGGGTGTCGAACACCAGGGGCAGGCGCGGGTTCAGGCGGTTCATGGCTTCCGATGATGGCGGACTGTCGTCAATTCCGTGTGCATGGCTCGGCCTACGCCACACACGACGCAGACCGACAAATCAGATTACCGGAGGGGGCGGCGTTCGCCCAAATGCGGGGTCAACGTCGAGGAGCAGGCCAGGGTGGGCGTCCTCCTCGTGCGGCGTCCCCTCGACCAGGGCCTCGATGCGAGCCAGGTCTGTCTCACGCCGGGCAGCCAGGCGTTCTCGGCCGTTGTTCACCTGCGATCCGAGCTGGCCCAGAACCACCTCGAACTCCCCCAGCTTGCGGTCCACGTAGTCATCGGCATCTGCAAGCAAACGGGTCGCCTCAGACCGCGCCTGCTCGACGACCGCAGCGGCGCGCTCACGGGCGGCCTTGAGCACGTCGGTCTGCTCGATCAGGTGGTCACGTTCGGCCCGGGCGGCCTCCACCAGGCGATCTGCCTCTTCGCGACCAGAGGCGACAACAGCCTCACGGTCCGACAAGAGGGCGTCCGCATGGTCAAGATCGACCGGCAACACGGCGCGCACCCGCTCGAGCGCGTCGAGGATCTCGGCCCGGTTGACCAAGCAGGACGCTGACATCGGCATCGCCTTGGCCCCACGAACCGTGGCAGCGATCTCGTTGAGCTGGTCGTGGACATCCATGAGTTCAGCTTCCTTCCACGTTCTGGGCCCGAGCGAGCAGGGCCACCCGCACCGCTTCAGGCACGAGCCCCGTGACGTCGCCACCGAAGGCGGCAACCTCCTTGATCAGCGAGCTGGAGACATGACCGTACCTGGGGTCGCCGGGGAGGAACACCGTCTCGACCCCTGACAGATGGCGGTTCATCAGGGCCATGGGCAGCTCATAGGCGAAGTCCGTATCGCTGCGAAGGCCCTTGACGATCGCCTGCGCGCCGGCATCGCGACAGACGTCCACCAGGAGTCGGCCCGCGAACGCCTCGATACGCACGTTGAGCAGACCCGTGAGTGCCGCGTCCAGCAGCTCGATCCGCTCCTCCACACCGAAGGTGCCCCCCTTGGTCGGGTTGTGCAGCACAGCCACGACCACCTCGTCGTACAGCGCTGAGGCCCGCGAGATCACGTCGACGTGGCCCATCGTCACCGGGTCGTAGGAGCCGGGGCACACGCACCTGCGCTGCTGGTTCGTCACGCAGCGAACTTATCAGCGACGGCTAGGTCTTTCCCCCGACTGCGCACGTCTGCCGAGCTCGACAATGAGAGGGACGACGCGTTCGGCGAAGTCTTCGTAGTCCCCCGCCGTGTTGTAGACGTGCGTGGACAGACGCAGGAAGTCCTGGCCACGCATGCGCACGGGTTCTCGTCCATCATCTGGCGGAAGCCTGCCTGGGAGCGCTGGGCGATGAGAGGAACGGCGCCAAAGACCCGTGATTGAGGTGCCGGACACCATCACTGAGCGACCAGTCCGCTATCGCCGGCTCACCGTCCGGCGTAAGCACTGGCTCGGGCCGCACAACGTCTGCTGCCCCGCGGTGATCGGTGCTCACGACCGCCGCGCTTGGGCTGGTTGGTAGTCACTGGGTCATGCCACGCTGGGCGGCCCGGCGAAGTCGGCGAACCACATCTTGGTCTCGCCGTAACGCCGCTCCCCTGCCCCCTCGAACCCCGGCGGCCACCGCGGTTCGGGAGAGCGAGCCGATCTCTCGACCACCACGAGTGCGTCAGGACTGAGCCATTCATGGGTCACCAGGAGCCTGAGCACGTCCCCCAGCGCCTCCTCGGTGACGTCGTACGGCGGGTCGACCAGAACCAGATTGCAGCGCGCCTTCTCGGAGACAGGACCGGAGAGCAGCGCCCGTTCCACCGTGTCGGCCCTGACCCCGACGTCGACGCCGGGCAGGTCGAGGTCGGCGATGTTCTTGCGGATCACGGCGACGGCAGCCCAGTCGGACTCGACCAACAGGACGCTCGTCGCCCCCCGGCTTGCGGCTTCGAGCCCGAGTGCCCCCGAACCGGCATACAGGTCAAGGACCTTCGCGAGGTGAACGGCGTCGAGGTGCTCGAGCCGTGAGAACAGCGCCTCGCGCACCCGGTCGCTGGTCGGACGTGTGCCGCTACCGGGCGGTGTGTGTATCCGGCGGCCACCAGCCAGCCCGGAGATGATGCGCGTCATCGGCACTTCACCCTCGCTCCAGATAAGCGGCTTGTTCCTCGTCGAGGGCTGAGTCGATCACCTTGCGCAGATCGAGGTGCCGCTCAAGACCCGGATCGGCAGTGACGATGGCGAAGGCGTCCTCGCGTGCCTGCAGGATGAGATCCTCGTCGCGCAGAAGGCGCAGGAGTCGTAGCTGCGACTTACCGCCGCTCTGACGCGCCCCAAGGACATCCCCCTCCCTGCGATGCTCCAGGTCGAGCCGGGCCAGGGCGAAGCCGTCGTTCGTGGCGGCGACGCTGATCAGCCGCTGCTGGACGGCTTCGGACTCGGTCTCGGTCACCAGCAGGCACAGTCCGGTCGATGTGCCACGACCGACCCGGCCCCTGAGCTGGTGCAGCTGTGAGATGCCGAAGCGGTCGGCATCCATGATGACCATGACGGTGGCGTTGGCCACGTCCACACCCACTTCGATGACGGTCGTGGCCACGAGGATGTCGATCGCGCCCGCAGCGAAGGACTGCATGGCCTCGTCTTTGTCCTCGGAGGACATTCGACCGTGCAGGGTCGCGATCCGCAGTCCGGCGAGCGCCGGGTTGTCGCGCAGCTCGGCCTCCATCTCGAGGACGCTGCGCAGCTCACGAGTCGAGGGCTGTGCCGACTCGTCCTCGGCGAAGGCGACCTCGACGTCCTCGTCCGACCAGTCCCCTTTGGTGGCAACGGATCCCGGCTCAGAGTCCACCTCGGAGTCGCCGATCCTCGGACACACGACATAGGCCTGGTGCCCGGCACGAACCTCTTCGGCGACTCGCTCCCACGTGCGCTGGAACCAGCGGGGGTTGCTGACCACATGCGTCGCGATCGGGGAACGTCCCTTGGGCAGCTCAGTGAGGGTGGACGTCTCCATGTCGCCGAACACCGTCATGGCGACCGTGCGCGGGATTGGCGTCGCGGTCATGACCAATACGTGTGGGGACTGCTTGCCCTTGCTGCGCAACGCATCCCGCTGCTCGACGCCGAAACGGTGCTGCTCATCGATGACCACGAGGCCCAGATCGAAGAACTGGACGTGTTCCTGGATCAGGGCGTGGGTGCCGATGACGATGCCCGCATCACCCGAGGCCGCATCCAGCAAGGACTTGCGCCGTATGCCGGCCGGCTGGCTCCCGGTCAGCAGCGTCACCCGGGTGCCGATCTCGCTGCCGCCGAGCATGCCACCCTCGGCGAGGTCGCCAAGCATCGACGTGATCGAACGGAAGTGTTGTGAGGCAAGGACTTCGGTGGGTGCCAGGAGCGCGGTCTGTCCGCCTGAGTCGATGACCGAGAGCATCGCGCGCAAGGCGACGACGGTCTTGCCCGATCCGACCTCGCCCTGCAACAACCGGTGCATCGGGTGCTCGTTGGCCAGGTCCTTGGCAATCTCGGCGCTGACCTCGTGCTGACCCGCGGTCAGCTCGAACGGCAGACGGGCGTCAAAGGCTTCGAGCAGGCCACCGGCGATGGGGAGTCGCGGCTTCGTCTGCAGTCCCTCACCCGCTATCCGGCGTTGGGCGAGAACGGTCTGGACCGTGAATGCCTCGTCGTACCTGCGGCGATACCTGGCCCGCGAGACGTCCTTGTCCGTGGACGGCTGGTGCAACAACCGGTACATGGACATGAGGTCGACCAGACGGCGCCGTGTGCGGACGTCGGGCGGCAGGTGGTCCGGAACCTCGTCCAGGGAGGCGAGCACGATCTGAACCACCTTGGCGACCTTCCACGAGGGCATGGGCTTGCCGGCAGGCAGATAGATCGGTTTGAGGCGCCCCATGTGTTCTTCGACCGCCGCGTCCTCGCGCTCAGGGGGGAAGATCTCGTAGTCCGGGTGAGTCAGCTGCCAGGTGCGCTGGTAGCGCCCGACGATCCCCGAAAACAGGCCCAGCGCGCCCGGCACCAGCCTGTCCTCGTGCCCGTAGGCGCTGAAGAACGTCAGGTCGAGCTCGTGGGTGCCATCGGTGATGGTGGCGTTGAGCATCCGGCCCTTGCGCTGACGCATCGGGCGCGTCGTGGCGCGGTCCACCCGGGCCACCACCGTCACGTCCTCGCCCTCGACCAGGCTGGACAGGTCGGTCAGCTTGCCGGGCTCGAAGTACCGACGGGGAACGAAGTCGAGCAGGTCGCCGACGGTGTGGAGGTTGCGGTGCTTGGCCAGAGGGCTGGCCGTGGGCTTGCCGACGACCTGACCCAGCGGCGTGGACAGATCTGCCACGTCACTCCACCCCCAGAAGCAGCGCATAGGTCGGTTGCCCACCGTCGATGATGCTGACCTCGACGTCGCGGCCACCCTCTCGCGCCGAGGCGGCGACCGCGGACGAGAGCTCCGGCCCCGCGCCGGCGCCGCTGATCAGCGTCAGCAGCTCGCCACCGCCGGCGAGCATTCGGGCAACCACATCCGCTCCGACCACGGCAAGATCCTGGCCGATGGCGACGACATCACCGTCGACCACGCCCAACACGTCGCCCGGGTGACACCAGCCGGCGCTCGTCTGTGCTTCCTTGCTGGCCAGCGTGACTGCTCCGTATCGGGTCGCCGCGGCCGCACCGCTCATGGCAACCAGGTTGTTCTGGACGCTGGCGGCGGGCTCGAACACGGCGAGCGCCGCGATGCCCTGGACAGCCGACCGCGACCGCACAACATGCACCTCGATGCCTGCGTCGGCGGCTGCCGAGGCTGCCACCTCCGCCGCCAGCAAGGTGTCGGCGTCGTTGGGCAGCACGAGCACGAACCGCGAGCGGGCTGAGCGAATGGCATCGAGCACCTGACCGGCGGAGACACGCAGGCCCGGTGCGGGGAAGACCACCACCGCGCCGGCTGTGTGGAACAGGGTGGCCAGGCCTTCGCCGGCCGCGCAGGCCACGACCGCGACCCCGCCGGACTTTGAGGGCATCGTCCTCATCCGGTGCAGGTCGCCGAAATGTGTGACCGCGATGCGATGGGGTCGTCCCGCCTGGATGCCGGCCTCGATGGCCGCACCAACGTCGTCGACATGCACGTGCACGTTCCAAAGATCCTCAACCCCGACGACCAGGACCGAGTCGCCGATGGCATCCAGCCGCTCACGGAGTCCGGACACGGCGGCCTCTGAGCTGTCCGAGAGCAGATACATGACCTCGTATGCCGGCCCGCCCCAGTCAGGCTGGGCGTGGTCACCCGCACGGTGCCCAGCCGATCCGGGGTGAGCCGCAGAACCGGGTGCGAGGGACGTTGCGGGCGCCGCATGCTCCAGGCGCGGGTCGGGCGCCAGCTCGCCGGCGATGACACGCTCAAGGGCCTCGAGCACCAGCACATAGCCCATCCCTCCGGCGTCAACCACACCGGCACGGGCCAGGCTCGGCAGCTGGGCGGTGGTGTCGGCCAGTGCCAGTCTTGCCGCAGCCAGCGAGGCGTGCGCGACGGCATACAAGTCGGCGCCTGTTGCCGCGGCCAGCTCGGCGGCGTTGGCAGCGGCGGCGGCCACGGTCAGGATCGTGCCTTCGACCGGCCGGCTCACGCCGGCGTAGGCATGGTCGCTGGCGCGGCGCACGGCCACTGCCAGGGTCGGCCCGTCGATGCCGCCCACGCCGTCACCACCCGTCGTCGCCTCCGCGACGACCTCGCTCAGACCCCGGACCAGCTGGCTGAGAATGACGCCCGAGTTCCCACGGGCGGCGAGCAGGGTGGCTCGCGCCAGAGCCGCGGCGTCACCGGCCAGGGTCGACGCCAGTGCCGGGGCCGAGCCCGGAGAGGCCTCCCGCGCGGCCTCGAGTGCGGAGTCGAGCGTCATGTAGAGGTTCGTCCCGGTGTCACCGTCGGGAACCGGAAAGACGTTGACATCGTCGATCTCAGCCCGGTGGGCGGCGAAGGCGGCACGAGTGGCCATCGCCCAGCGCCGGGCCGCACGGGCATCAAGACGCTCCAGCCGACTGCTTTCCCCGCCCACGCGCACCACCTCTCCTGTCTGCCGAGAGGCTAGCGCCCGCGCGCCGTCATCCACGCATGTTCGCCCGCGTGCCCGACTCGCCCATTTTGGCGCAGACCACTGACTCGGCTACTCTTTACCGGTTCCCCGTGGTTGGTGCGTTCTCTCTGTAGGTGCGTGTTGTCTGCCTGCCTCAGGGGCCTCGATCTGTCCATGGCAATACGCTGTGCATGGAACAAACGCCAGCACCCCATCGAACTCAGGAGAAACCCGTGGCTGCCAACTGCGACGTCTGCGGCAAGGGACCGAGCTTCGGTCACAGCATCTCGCACTCACACCGTCGCACCAAGCGTCGCTGGAACCCCAACATCCAGCGCATCAAGGCTCTGGTCGGTGTTGCGGGTGTGACCCCGAAGCGTCTCAATGTCTGCACGTCATGCCTCAAGGCCGGCAAGGTCAAGCGCTAAGCACAATCTGCGCATTGCCCCTGCAATGCTTTCCAACGAATGCTTCCGAAGCCGACCTCCTCACCGAGGTCGGCTTCGCTGTCTGCGGTTGAGGTCCGTCTGCGGCTGAGGTCTGTGGACCGAGGGTCTGGGGCTGAGACGCCTCAGCCTCGCCTGAGACACCTCAGCCCCTGAAGTGATCCCAGCCGCGCCCGTCCACCGACTCACCGCGCAGTCGCACTCCAGATCCGGCCACCACCTGGCCGATCTGTCGCCAACCGTCGGGTAACCCGACCAGCGGCGGAAAACACGCGAGCAGCGAGTGCTCCTCACCGCCCTCGACCACGCTGCGCCACGCGTCATCAGCCCCCACCACCTGCTGCAGCGGCGCCACATCACCGGCAAGCTGCAGATCGTCGAGCTCGATCCCAACCCCGCTGGCCCTGGCCAACCGTCCGGCGTCGCGGCCCAGTCCGTCGCTGATGTCGAGCATCGCCGTGGCCCCCGCCCGCGCAGCCACGGGTCCCTGCTCGTACGGCGGCCGCGGACGTCGGTGGTAGTCCACCAGCCCGGGTGCACGCACAGCTTGATCACGCTGCAACAGCAACAAGCCCGCGGCAGAGTGACCCAAGCTGCCACACACCGCGAGGACGTCGCCCGCCTGCGCGCCGGAACGGCATACGGGATGGCGGCCTTCGCAGTCCCCCAGTGCCGTCACCGACACCACGAGCACGCCCCTCGGTGCGGACGAGAGGTCACCGCCCACCACCGGCACGCCAACTTCGTCGGCTGCATCGGCCAATCCCACGGTGAAGTCCCGGACCCATGCCAGCGAAGTCCGGGGATCCGCGATCAGGGTCACCAGCAGACCGCTGGGCACACCTCCCATGGCGGCGATGTCGGCAAGGTTCTGGGCCACCGTCTTGGCGCCCACATCCGCGCCCGTCGACCACTCGTCCAGCCAGTCGCGGCCCCGAACCATCGCATCCGTCGTGACCAGCACCGACCCATGGGGGGTGCTCAGCAGGGCGGTGTCGTCGCCGGGCCCGATCATGACCGCGGGTCCCCCGGGCAGAAGCGGGAAGATCGTTGCCAGCAGCTCGTCCTCGCCGAGGTCGGCAAGCGTGGGCCCCGCGGGTTCTGTGCGTTCGACCGACATGTGACCTCCCCGGTGGGACAACCGTGGCTTCGCACGGTAGCGTCTGCACAACCGGATCCATAAACACTCCGGTCTCTTGAATACCGTTCATCTCGGAGCCAATCGCTCCGGTCTCGTTCCCTTGGAGGCGTCGTGGTGGTCCAGGCCTACGTCCTGATTCAATCCGAAGTTGGCAGAGCGGCGCTGGTCGCCGAGGCAATCGGGAAGATTGCCGGCGTCACCATGGCCGAGGACGTGACGGGCCCATACGACGTCATTGCCCGCGTCGAAGCCCGCACGGTTGACGAGCTTGGCAAGCTGGTCATCGCCAAGATCCAGGATGTCCCCGGCATCACCCGCACGCTGACCTGCACGGTCGTGCACGTCTGAGCGCAGCACCGAGGTGCTGCCTGTTCGGGTTGGCGCGGTTGTCCTCATGCTCGGGGGTCTGGCCGCATGCTCGTCTTCCATAGACGTGGCGACGCCAGCTGATGCTGGGTCCGCAGCCTGTCGTTCGGCTGCCGATCATTGGCCCAAGACCGTGGGTGGGCAGTCGCTCCGGACAACGTCATCCTCATCCGATGCCGTGCGCGCCTGGGGAGATCCTGCGATCATCGCCCGTTGTGGGGTGGCCCCCATCGGCCCGACCACAGATCAGTGTCTGTCGGTCAGCGGCGTCGACTGGGTGGCACATCAGCTCACTGACGGCGTGCGTTTCACAACCTATGGCCGATCACCGGCGATCGAGGTCCTCGTGCCCAGCGACTACAAGCCCGAACCCTTGCTGCTGCCCGCATTCGGTGCGGCGGCGGCGGTCATCCCCCAGGGCGAACACCGCTGTCAGTAGAACGTCACGCGGGAGAACGTCACGCGGGCGACGATCAGCGAAGGCCGGTACGCCGTGCCAGGGCCAGCTGGATCAGCTCGTCGATCAGCTCGGGATAGCCCAGCCCGGAGGCCGCCCACATCCGGGGGTACATCGACAGCGGGGTGAAGCCGGGCATGGTGTTGATCTCGTTGATGATCACGTCGCCATGCTCGGTGTAGAAGCAGTCCACCCTGGCCAGCCCCTCACAGCCGGCAGCCTCGAACGCAGTCGCGGCAACCCGCCGTATCTCGTCTGACACGTCAGCCGGCAACCGCGCAGGGCAGGAGAGCACGACATCGGACTCTGCGAGGTACTTGGCATCGAAGTCGTAAAACTCGTGACCCTTGACGACCTCGATCTCTCCGACCTCGCTCGTCCGGACAGCGGCGCCAGCGCGGCCCTCCAGGACCGCGCACTCGATCTCTCTGCCGACGATGGCAGCCTCGACGATGACCTTGGGGTCATACCCGCGGGCGAACTCGATGGCCGCCCGCAAGTCCGACGGCCCGGACACCTTGGTGATGCCCATGCTCGATCCGGCGCGAGCCGGCTTGACGAAAACGGGCCAGTCGAGTGAAGCCACGGCATCCATCGATGCCAACGGATCACGCTGCCACTCGCGATCGGTGATCACGACGTACGGGCCGATCGGAAGACCGTGCCCTGCGAAGATCACCTTCATGTAGTGCTTGTCCATCATCACGGCGGACGCGAGCACACCCGACCCGACATAGCGGATGTCGGCCAGCTCCAAGAGACCCTGGATCGTGCCGTCCTCGCCGAAGGGGCCGTGCAGCAACGGAAACACCACGTCAACCTCGGCCAGCGCCCTGGGCGGCGCTCCCGGCTCCAGGATGCTCAGCGACCGCTCCGTGATGCTCTGCGGCATCATCACCCCGGCGCCTGAACCGTCGACCTCCGGAACGTGTCCGGCTGACAGCTCGAGCGCGCCGGTATCACCGGACTCCAGGACCCATCGACCGTCTTTCGCAATGCCGATGGGCAGGACGTCGTAGACGTCACGGTCGATCGCCTGCATGACCCCGGCGGCCGTGGCGCAGGACACGGCGTGCTCGGAGGAACGGCCGCCAAAGACGATTGCCACGGTGGGCTTGCGCTTCGGCGCACCCGTGGGCTCACTCATCGGCACGTGGTTGGGCGTTGGGCTGGAACTGTCGGTGTCGCTCATCGCCTGTGACCCTAAGCCCGACACGCGACCGACCGCGAATACGGTGTCCAGTTACGCATACGCTGAGCGCGTGGACCTGAATCACGAAGGCCTTGCCCCCGCATCGATCCTGGTCTCGGCCGGCCGGCAACCTCGCGTTCCGGGAGCCGGTCTCAATGCCCCTCTCGAGCTCTCCTCGACGTACATCGCCGACGGAACGGTCAACTACGCCCGCGCCGGCAATCCCACGTGGACCGCGTTCGAGGAGCTCCTTGGGGCGCTCGAGGGCGGATCGGCACTGGTCTTCTCCTCCGGCATGGCTGCCATCGCGGCCGCGCTGTCTCTCGCGTCAGAGGGCTCGGTGATCGTCGCTCCGACCCATGCGTACAGCGGAACCGGCTTGATCCTGGAGTCTCTCCAGAAGGCCGGTAGAGCCATCGTGCGGCGCGTCGACATCAGCAACGCCGCGACCGTGATCGCAGCACTGGAGGGTGCCGACCTCCTGTGGGCCGAGTCCCCCACCAACCCGATGCTCGAGGTAGCGGACCTGCCGCGCCTCTTTGACGCGGCACACGCTGTTGGCGCAATCGCCCTGTGCGACAACACCTTTGCCACTCCTCTGGTCCAGCAACCGCTGTCGATGGGCGCCGATGTCGTGGTGCACTCCGTCACGAAGTACCTCGCCGGTCACTCCGATGTCGTTCTCGGCGCCACCGTCACGGCAGACACCGACAAAGGGCGCGAGCTCCAGGATGCTCTGGCCCAGCATCGCCTGATCCACGGGGCGATCGCCGGTCCGATGGAGACCTGGTTGGCACTGCGGGGAATGCGGACCATGCACCTGCGGGTCGAGCGTTCCAGTGCCAACGCCGCCGAGCTGGCCGACCGGCTGCAAGGCCATCCCGGCATCGAACGAGTGCGCTACCCGGGCTTCGGCTCGATCATCGCGATCGACGTACGCGGTGGTTCTGCAGGGGCCGAGATTGTTGCCGCGCAGGTCCGTCTGTGGACCCACGCGACCAGCCTCGGTGGTGTCGAGTCCCTCATCGAACGCCGCCGCCGACACCGCTCAGAAGCATCGACCGTCCCTGACAACCTGCTCCGCCTCAGTGTCGGCGTCGAGGACATCGAGGACCTCTGGCGCGATCTGGCCGCCGCACTGACCCACGTCAGCCCTTCGCACTGATCCCGAGCAGAGTCACGTGGTCTCAGCCTTGCGGGCGCGGGACAACAGCATGTCGGCAACGCGATCGGGCGTGCGGCCCTCATGCACCACGGCAGCAACATTCTCGATGATCGGAACGTCGATGCCGTGATGGCGCGCCAGCTCCAGGATGGACTGGCAGGACTTCACGCCCTCGGCTACTTGTGTGCTCGCCGCCACGGCCTCCTGGACGGTCATGCCACGGCCAAGCTTCACGCCAAACGTGTGGTTGCGCGACAGCGGGGACATGCACGTGGCGATCAGGTCGCCGACTCCTGCAAGACCCAGGAAGGTCGCTGGATCGGCCCCCATGGCCACACCTAGTCGCACGGTCTCCGCCAGCCCCCGCGTGATGAGCGTGGCCTTGGTGTTGTCCCCCATGCCCATGCCCTCGGCCATGCCGACCGCCAGGGCTATGACGTTCTTGACCGCACCCCCGAGCTCGGTGCCGACGACATCGGTGTTGGTGTACGGCCGGAAATACGGCGCCGCACAGGCAAGAGCCACCCGCTCAGCCATGGACTCATCGATGCACGCCACCACCGTGGCCGCCGGTTGCTTGGCAGCTATCTCCATAGCCAGGTTGGGTCCCGACACCACGACGATGCGCTCCGGCGCGACACCACCCACCTCGGCGATGACCTCGCTCATCCGCTTGGTCGTGCCCAGCTCGACGCCCTTCATCAGGGACACGACGGCGCCCTGACGCGGCAGGAAGTCGGTCCACTGGCCCAAGTTGACCCTCAGCGTCTGCGACGGGACCGCCAGGACCACGACGCCGACGCCCTCTGCGGCTTCCCTGGGGTCTGTGGTTGCCCAGATCGACTCGGGCAGAGTGAGATCCGGGAGATAGCCACTGTTGACGTGCGACTGGTTGATCTCCGCGACCAGCTCGGCCCGTCGCCCCCACATCCGGACCTGAGATCCGGCATCGGCGAGGACCGCGGCGAACGCCGTGCCCCAGCTGCCCGTGCCAAACACAGCGACTCGTGTCATGAAAACTCTCCATTCGTCGGACCCGTGGCCTTGGCGCGGCGCAGCTTGTGGGGATTCCCGATCTCCGCAACGCCTGCGGTGCGAGTGTCGAAGCGGATCGCTGGAGCCTTCTCGCCCCGGAGCGTCTCGAGCTGGCGCGTGATGGCGTCCAGGATCCGGTTCGTGGCCTCTCGCAGGGTCGCGTTGTCGAGGGGCTTGTCGTACAGGTCGCTGAGGTCCACGGGTGGTCCTGCGAGCATCCGCATGGTCTTGCGCGGAAACAGGTGTAGCTCGCGCGCATACGGTCGCTGGATCTCCTGTGGCCCCCACTGCGCCACCGGAATGACGGGGCATCGTGTGGTCAGGGCCACGCGGGCCGCGCCGGTCTTGCCCGTCATGGGCCAGATCTGCGGATCGCGCGTCAGGGTGCCCTCCGGAAAGATCGGAACGCACTTGCCGTTGTTGACCGCCGCGACAGCGGCCGAGAACGCTTCCGCAGCATGACTGGTGCCGCGCGCGACCGGGATCTGCTGTGCCGCGGTCAGAAGCCTGCCGATGACCGGGATCTCAAAGACCCCCGACTTGCCCAGGAAGAACGGCGGCTGCCCGTTGTCGTAGAGGAAGTGGGCGAACGTGAACGGGTCGACATACGAGATGTGATTCGGACAGACCACGAATCCACCGCTGGACGGGAAGTTCTCGGCGCCCCTCCAGTCCCGTCGGGTCACCAGCATCAGCAGCACGCGCAGGAACATGGCGATGCCACGGTATGACCTCGGCAGACGCCGATCTGGTCGAGTTCGTCGCACCGACGCTCCGCTCTGCTGCTCTGGGTTCCTCGCAAGGCCTGGGTGCCCTGCAAGACCATCATCCACACGGTGGCGACCTGGTTGGCCGCCATCTTCGTCGCAGCAACGGGTCGGTGTCGAGGCGAGCACGCCGGTGCTGACACGATCAGCTCAATGTGCTCCCTCGATATCGACCACTGGCGGGTGATCGTCCCGGTCAAGGGCCAACTGTCCGCCAAGACACGTCTGCATCCGCCTGCGGGCGTGGCGCGGGCCGATCTGGCGCATGCGCTGGCCCTGGACACCCTCACAGCAGCTCTCTCCTGTGTGACCCACGATCACCTCATCGTGGTGACCTCCGACGAGCTCACGGCCACCTTCGTACGAGATCAGGGTGCGACCGTCGTTGCCGACCTGGGCAACGGCCTGAACGCCGCCGTTGCCCAGGGCATCGAGTACGTCCAGCGGGTCCTGGGCCCGGGTCCGACAGCGGTCCTGCTCGGCGACATCCCTACCTTGCGCCCCGAGGACCTTGCCGGCACGCTGTCGAAGTGCGCGATGCACCCGCGGGCCTTTGTCCCCGACGCGTCAGGCACCGGGACGGTGCTGCTCAGTGCGCTGACCCCACACGACCTTCAGCCGAGGTTTGGCCCCCACTCCGCACGCGAGCACGGGCGCAAGCACATACGGCTGGATCTGGACATTCCCGCACTGCGCACCGACGTAGACGATGACGAGACGCTGCGCCAAGCGCTGGCGATCGGAGTCGGAAGGCATACCGCGGCCGCGCTGCACCAGGCTCGGGGGTAGCCTGACGCCATGCAAGCCAGTGTTCACCGATACGACGATGAGAGCGGCTCGGGCAGCGTGTTGCTTGATGACGGCCGCGAGATTCCCTTTGACGGCAACGTTCTCGATTCCAGTGGCCTCCGTCTCCTGCGTCCCGGCCAGCGCGTCAGCATCGAGATGTCCGCGACCGCGTTGACGCGCCTGTGGATCGTCGGCATCGGCGACACGGAACCCATTCGCTGACTGGACCAGCACAGCACGCACACGAAGGGTCGGCACCAACAGGTGCCGACCCTTCGCATGCAGGTACGTCGCGCGTCAGCGCCTCCTGATGGCTTTCTTCGCCACAACCTTTTTGGCGACCTTCTTGGCGGGAGCGGCCTTCTTGGCTGCGACCTTCTTGGCGACCTTCTTGGCAGGAACGGCCTTCTTGGCCGCGACCTTCTTCACGGCCACCTTCTTCACGGCGACCTTCTTGGCGACCTTCTTGGCAGGAACGGCCTTCTTGGCCGCGACCTTCTTCACGGCGACCTTCTTGGCGACCTTCTTGGCAGGAACGGCCTTCTTGGCCGCGACCTTCTTCACGGCCACCTTCTTCACGGCGACCTTCTTGGCGACCTTCTTGGCAGGAGCGGCCTTCTTCACTGCAACCTTCTTCACGGCGACCTTCTTCACTGTGGTTTTCTTGGCAGCAGCGGCCTTCTTGACCGCGGCCTTCTTGACGGCAGCCTTCGCCGCCGGAGCGGCTCGCCCGCCGGCGGCAGCAGTCTTGGGGAGCTCGCGTGGGTCTGCGACCACCTTGCGGAACTTGGTGCCGGCCTTGAACTTCGGGACGGCGGTCTTCTTGATCTTGACGCTCGCGCCGGTGCGCGGGTTGCGACCGGTCCGTGCCGCGCGCACTATCTTTTCGAACGTACCGAAGCCGGTGATGCCGACCTTGCCGCCCTTGGCGACCTCGCGGATGATGACGTCGAGCATGGCCTCGACCGCATCGGCCGCAGCCTTCTTGCCGCCAAGACGACCCTCGAGGGCTTCGATCAGTTGTCCCTTGTTCACGTCTTCCCCTCCAGAGGAATTTTCGCCGAGCCCCTTGCCCGGCGGTTGGGCGGCCGGGCCAACGCCCGACTTGTGAACGACGTTAGAGCCACAAACACTCGACGTCCACAACCACGCGTATTGGAATCGTTGTGTCGTAACGCCTTTGGGTCTTTCCATATCTTGCAGGAAGGCATGTCACCAGCCATGTCTGGTGTCGCAACCCGTCCCGGGACAGCGAAGGCAAAGCGCGAGCGTATTCAACGAATCGCTATAATTCACAACACTATTCAGAGGCTGAGATCAAGTCGCAGACCCACGCTCAAGGCATCGAGGGCGATTGCCGAATCGCTCGAGGGGACGCCGAAGGGGCGTCCGCACGCCACGGCCGCCCCTCATCAGAAAGGAAAGAAAAGTGTTGGCGGCCCCGGTCTGAGCCCTGACTTCGGCGTTTCAGACGTCGATCGTCGTCGGCTTGTATGAAGGCCGTTTCGACTCGAAAGCAGATACCTCGGCCTCATGTCGCAAGGTCAGACCGATGTCGTCCATCCCTTCGAGCAACCTCCATCGGGTGTAGTCATCCACCTCGAAGGTTGCCGCGATGCCCTTGGCAGTAACGGTCTTGAGTCGAAGATCCACAGTGATCTCGGCGCCCGGTTCGCTTTCGAGAAGCTCCCAGATGAGCTCGACGTCGTCTTGGTTCACCTGAGCCGTGAGCAGTCCCGATTTGCTGCTGTTGCCGCAGAATATGTCGGCAAATCTCGACGAGATCACGACCCGGAATCCGTAGTTCATCAAGGCCCACACCGCGTGTTCGCGCGAGGATCCCGTCCCGAAGTCAGGACCGGCGACCAGGACCGACCCGGCGACATACAGCGGGTCGTTCAGGACAAACCCTGTGTCCTTGCGCCATGCGGCAAAGAGACCGTCCTCGAATCCGCTGCGGGTCACGCGTTTGAGGTACTCGGCGGGGATGATCTGGTCCGTGTCGACGTTGCCGCGGCGCAGCGGCACACCGACGCCGGTGTGGGTCGTGAACGTGTCCATCGCGATGACTCCTCAGTTCCTGGGTCGGTGCCTGGGTCGGTGCCTGGGTCGGTTGACCGGGTTGGTTTCGGCTCAGAGATCGGCCGGACTGGACAGCGTTCCTCGCACGGCGGTGGCCGCAGCCACCAGCGGGCTCACCAGGTGGGTGCGGCCACCCTTTCCCTGGCGCCCTTCGAAGTTGCGGTTGGAGGTCGATGCACTGCGCTCCCCCGGAGCGAGCTGGTCGGGGTTCATGCCCAGGCACATCGAGCATCCGGCGAGACGCCATTCGGCCCCCGCTTCACTGAAGATCTTGTCCAGGCCCTCTGCCTCGGCCTGAAGCCGCACCTTGGCCGAACCGGGAACGACGAGCATCCGTACGCCGCTGGCGATCGTGTTGCCCTTGATGACAGCAGCCGCGGCGCGCAGGTCCTCGATCCGTCCGTTGGTGCAGGAACCGACGAAAACGGTGTCGACCCGAATCTCCTTGAGAGGGGTGCCGGCAGTCAGGCCCATGTACTCCAGGGCTCGTCTGGCGTTGGCCCTGTCGGACTCAGTGTCGAAGGACTCAGGGTCGGGGACCCTGGCCGAAAGAGGCAAGCCCTGGCCCGGGTTGGTGCCCCAGGTGACGAACGGCGACAGCTCGCCGGCTTCAAGACGGATCTCGGCGTCAAAGATCGCGTCGTCGTCGCTACGAAGTTCTGACCAGTTCGCGACCGCTGCGTCCCAGTCGGCGCCACGTGGAGCGCGTGGGCGACCCTGCAGGTAGTCGAAGGTGGTCTGGTCGGGAGCGATCATGCCCGCACGCGCGCCGGCCTCAATCGACATGTTGCACACCGTCATCCGCGCCTCCATCGAGAGCGCCTGGATCGCCGTGCCGCGAAACTCGATCACGTAGCCCTGGCCGCCTGCGGTGCCGATCTTGGCAATGACCGCTAGGACGATGTCCTTCGCTGTCACGCCCTCGGCCAGCTCGCCATCGACAGTGACGGCGAGAGTCTGAAAAGGCTTCAGGGCCAACGACTGTGTGGCCAGAACATGCTCCACCTCGCTGGTGCCGATCCCGAAGGCCAGTGCCCCGAAGGCACCGTGGGTGGACGTATGGCTGTCGCCGCAGACGATCGTCATGCCCGGCTGGGTCAGGCCAAGCTGGGGGCTGACGACGTGCACGATGCCCTGGTCGACGTCGCCCATCGGGAAGAGCTTGACGCCGAACTCGGAGCAGTTACGACGGAGGGTCTCCACCTGGGTCCTGCTCACCGGGTCCGTGATGGGCCCAGGAGTGGTCGGAACGTTGTGATCTTCGGTGGCCAGGGTCAGGTCGGGGCGGCGAACGGTACGGCTGGCCAGTCGCAACCCGTCGAACGCCTGGGGGCTGGTCACCTCGTGCAGCAGGTGCAGGTCGATGTACAGAAGGTCGGGCTCGCCCTCAGCCCGGCGCACCACATGTGCGTCCCACACCTTCTCGGCCAGCGTGCCTGCCATGAGTGACTCCTTCGTGATGACGAGCGACTTGACCCTGCCGACTGTGCTGTTCGTGTCCCGGTTCTGGGTCCCACAGTCTCGAGGTTCGCCCAGATCTTTCGGGCATGAACTTGCGTCTCAGGCTCTGAGACGGCAATATCATGCAATGGACAACTCTAGCGGAGTCGGCGTTCTGGACAAGGCCGCCATCGTTTTGGGCGCGCTCGAAGCCGGGCCCTCGACCTTGGCCCAGCTCGTCGGCGCCACCGGGCTCGCCCGCCCCACGGCGCATCGTCTCGCGGTAGCCCTCGAGCACCACCGCCTGGTGGCACGTGACATGCAGGGTCGATTCGTCCTCGGTCCCCGTCTCGCCGAGCTGGCCTCAGCTGCCGGCGAGGACCGCCTCCTGGCCGCCGCCGGTCCCGTCCTGGGTGCCCTGCGGGATCACACCCATGAGAGCGCACAGCTCTTCCGTCGCCAGGGCGACCAGCGCATCTGTGTGGCGGCAGCCGAGCGCCCCATGGGTCTGCGCGACTCGATCCCGGTCGGTGCCAGCCTGTCCATGCTCGCCGGTTCCGCGGCTCAGGTCCTGCTCGCCTGGGAAGAGCCTGACCGTATGCACCGCGGGCTCCAGGGCGCGAAGTTCAACCCCACCACCTTGTCCGGCGTCCGCCGCCGCGGCTGGGCTCAGAGCGTGAGCGAGCGCGAGTTCGGAGTCGCCTCCGTGTCGGCACCGGTTCGCAGCCCATCAGGTCGCGTCGTGGCCGCGGTGTCCATCTCCGGTGCGATCGAGCGCGTCTCCCGTCAGCCGGGTCGTCTGCACGCGGCGACCGTGGTCGCCGGCGCCAACAAGCTCACCGAGATCCTGCAGCGGGCTCAACAGCAGCAGGCCTGACACCGGACATGAGAAAGATCCCCGCCCTATGCACAGGACGGGGATCTGATCGGTAGCCCCGACGGGATTCGAACCCGCGCTACCGCCTTGAGAGGGCGATTCAGCTATCGTTGGCAATGCATGATCATGCCCTAAAGTGTTGGAAACAAAGGGCTTTGGCGTTAGACAACGTTGACGCTCATCGGTCGTTTACGGCTGGCATGTGTACCCAATGTGTACCCGTCAAGGATCCTGTGTCGCTGCCTACGCATCTTGACAACCGCCCGATCGCACCCGAAGGCGGATCCAGTTGCGGAGTACCTGGCCGCCGAGGCGGAATAGGACGCTCGCTCTTCGCGTGCAGAAGTTTCGACGTGGCGCGGCTCCCATCTTCAGTAGCACAAGTGCTACCATGAGCCCATGACGAAGGCAGGACTGCGGGAACTCCGCCAGCACGCAAGCGATCTCGTGCGCCGGGCTGAGCGTGGTGAGACGGTGACGGTGACGGTGAGTGGCCGCGAGGTTGCCCAGCTGGGACCACTGCAGCGCATGCAGTGGCGCACCTGGGACGACATAGTTGCTGTATTCGACGGCCCGTCTGACCATGACTGGGCCCACGACCGTGACTTGGTCGACCATGGGGTCAGCGACCCGTTCGCCAAATGAGGAGCATCCTCGACACGAGTGTCCTTCTGGGACCAAATCCTGGTGCAATTCAGGGAGAGATAGCCATCAGCACCGTCTCGCTGGCGGAGTTGCATTTCGGGGTTTTGGTCGCCCGGTCTGACGACATCCGCGCCACCCGTTTGCGACGACTGGCGACAATCGAGCAGACGTTCCAGGCTCTGCCGATTGACGCAACCGTTGCGCGAGAATATGGGCGGCTTGCGGCTGCCGTCGTGGCGGCAGGTCGGAAGCCACGAACCCGATCTCTGGACCTATTGATAGCTGCAACTGCGTCAGCAAACGACGCTCGGCTCTACACCCGGAACCCATCAGATCTTGTTGGACTCGAAGACCTCCTTGAGATCGTCAGCATCCGCTGAAGATCGGTCGACAGACCAGAGCGAGCCGGCAATGCGGCATGAGTGCGTTGCCTCTGAGTGATCCCTGACCGAGCCAAACCCCTTCGGCCTATGCGTCTTGCTTATGGCCGTAGCGCTGACGGGCTGCTTCGCCGGAGGTTCCGACCAGCGAGCCGATGAACGCCCAGGAGTAACCGTGTTCGCGCGCGTGTTTGACCGCGTCTCTGATCGAGCGTTCGGCATCCGATCGCGACAGCACAGCTCGGCGAAGTTCGGCGAACACCGCCGGGTCGCGTTCGTCTGTGGCTGATGGTTCGTAGTCCTCGAAACGCTTGGCGAGTTCATCGGCGTGGTCGAGGATGTCTTTGATGGTGCGTGGCATTCTCATCACCTCAGGAATTTCTCGCGTGCTCTCATCGCGTGGACGATGACCGCTGCCGAGACACCGTCGACGACACCGATCTCGTAGATGATGGCCGCGAGGTTGGCCCCGATGACCATCGTGAAACCTTCGTCGAGGTCGAAGACCCGAATCGGGTTGGCGTACGCCTGCAGGGTGTCCTCGTCACTGACACCGTGCTTGCGCGCGCTTTCCGCGATGATCAGGACCCAGGCACACCCCGCGCTGTGTCCAGGACGGTGAATACAGCCGAGGGATACAATCGTTTACATGAGCGTCTACGACGACATGCCATCGCCTGGTGCTGGGCTATTGCGATACGCCCGGCTGAAAGCCGGTCTGAGCCAAACCGAACTGGGCAAGCGAGCCGGTGTGGCCAGGACCATGGTGTCGGCCTACGAGCATGACCGGCGTCAAGCGACGTTGCCGACGTTGATGCGACTCCTCAAAGCGGCGGGTTTCGAGCTGCACATGCAGCTGGCACCCTACGACGATCATGACGACGTGCTTCGAGAACTGGAGCAGCATCGATCGCCAGAAGAGCGCCAGAGATGGGAGGACTACCAACGCGCGCGTGTCGCGAAGGATCGCGCGGCCGTGTCGGCCGCTTTGCGAGCCCGGAAGACGACCAAGGTGCCAGTGTGAACGACGATCGCTTCGACCCGCTCAAGATCGTCCAAGCATTCAACCACCGCGGCGTCGAGTACGTCGTCATCGGCGGGTACGCCGGCGAACTGCATGCTGCCGCGGTGCCTCCGACCCGCGACATCGACTTCACGCCCCGCGCCACGGCCGAGAACCTCAGTCGTCTCTCACAGGTACTCACTGATCTCGACGCCCGCATCCGTACCGAGGGGATACCCGACGGTCTCCCCTTCTCGCACGACGCTGCATCACTTGCCGCCGTTGGCGTTTGGAACCTCACCTGTAAGTTCGGTGAGCTCGACATCAGCTTCAAGCCATGTGGGACAGACGGCTACGAGGACTTGGTGCGCGCTGCCCTCAAAGTGGACATTCGAGGCGAGCAGATGCCCGTCGCCTCGTTGGAAGACATCATCCGGTCCAAGGAAGCCGCCGGCCGACCCAAAGACTTCACTGCCCTTCCTGCGCTGCAAGAGCGGCTCATCGCACAACAGGGCACCTCACCCGTTGAGCAGGCAGCAGCCATGGCCCTCCGGGCCGAGGAACGCCGGATTAGCGACCTAGCCAGTGGACCTCCTGGCACGCCACAGCGCGAGGCCACAGCCGTGAGAAGCCAGGCCGACCGACACATCGCCGAGTACCCGAAGTTGAGCCCACCGGGGCAGTCTGGCCCATCAATCGGCCGATAACCCGTTCAACCGATTTCCGACGAGTGTTTCTTGCTGTGGCGCGATTCACTATCTGAGCCAGAAGGCCCACCCGGCGGCAATAGAAGCGGACGTTTCGTGTATCCACCCGGGCCGGCATCGTCTCGCCTAGATTGCCCGACATGGAGGCCACGACCCGTCCGAAGCGCCTCTTAGGCCTGGTAATCCGCCTCGTCGCAGGCGGATCTTGCGCACCGCCAAGCTGAACATGGTTGGCGGGGCGGCGGTGCTGGGTAACTGCCGCGCTGCCGCAGGTCTGGCTGACGTTCCGCACTTCTCGATGTCGATATGGCCCCCCACTTTGGGGATCAGCTGTAGATGCTTGCTGGGATGTGTAGGAGGGCCAGGACCTGCTGTTGTAGCGGGGTGAGCTGGGGCTGGAAGGTCTGCACGATCTGGTCCCCGCTGCCCAGGTGGTGGCGTTTGACGTCGTTGAAGATCTCCAGGATGCGGGGAGCGCTGGGGGCGGGGCAGTTGCGCAGCTCGGGGTAGAGCGGGATGCCGGCCAGGCCTTCGGTGCTCATCGAGGTCCGGATCTCGCGTTCGATGAGCGCTTCGGCGAGCATGGCCAGGAAGTGGCAGAGCAGGAGCGCCTCGATGCGGTGCGGTGTCTCCAGGTAGACGGGCGCGACTTCCTGGGGCCCTTTGAGCATGTGGTTGCGACGCTCGAGGTTCGGCTGGTAGTGGTAGGCGGCGAGGACTTCGGCGGGGGTCATCACCATGTTGTTCGTGATGAGCGGGAAGCAGCCGTCGGTGACCGCGTCGTAGGCGACCTTCTCGGCTGCGATGGTGGCCGTGATGGTGAAGACCGCCTTCTGCGTGCGCCGGTAGCGGGTCGCGCTGCCGGGGCGGCCGCGGCGTTCCTGGTGGAAACTCACGTCGCTGGCCGCGGTGATGGTGAAGCCGACCCAGCGCCCTGCTCCGGCTGCGGTCAGGGCAGTAGCGGCGACCTGTTCGACGGCGACCCTGGTCTTGATACGGGTCTTGGGGCTGGCCAGGCGGACAGCGACTGCGTCGATCGCGGCGAGCCCTGCCTCGATGCGGCCTGCCCGAGCCGCGGCGTCACGGGCCGCCTTGGTGCTGGAGTGCACCCAGACCACCCGGTAGCCATCGACCGAGGGTGCCGGGGCTTCGAACGTGCGCCAGACCCGGTCGGGGTCGGCCAGCCGCGCTCCGGTGGCCCGCCGCGCCTCCTGCCAGGTGGGGGCGTGGGTCTGCGCCCAGTCCCGGAACCAGGTGTCCTCACGCCGGCCGTGCGGCACGATGGTGACGAACCGCCCACCGTGGCTGGCGATGTGACCCATGGCCTGTTTCGAGCAGAGCTTGCTGTCGGCGACGTAGAGGAAGCCCGCCGAGCCCACCAGGGCGCGTAGCTGGTCCCACGTCGGGATGTGCGTGATGTCATCGGGGGTGTTGCCGTCGGCGACTCGGTAGGCGATCGGCACCGCACCGTCAGCGGAAATGGTCAGGATGAACAGCAGCTGTTTGAGGTCGGGCCTGAAATCCTTGTTGTGGCCGTGGCGGATCGCCGGTGTTGGCTTGCCGCCCCGCTCCCGGCCGTCGGCGTCGGGGTAGACCCCGGTCACGGTGACGGTCGTCGAGTCGTTGTGCAGCTGGGCGGTCTCGACGCCGAACTCGCGGATCACCGCCAGGACCGTCGCGGTGATCAGGCTCGCCCGGTCGGCGTCGAAGAGCCGGTCCAGGGTCCGGCCGACCCGGTCGTCGTTGAGCGCTTCGGCGTCACCAACCGCGAGCCCGAGCACGCCGGGGTCGAAGGCGGCCGCCCACTCACCGAGCGCGTAGACCGGACGGTGGCCGGCCACGAGGTTGGCCACCACCACCTCGACCACCGCTGCCGGGGTCAGCCGCAGCCGGGCGTCGCCCGCAGGTAGGTAGTTCCGTAGGTGGTCGGCCAGGCCGATGCGGTTCAGGAAGAAGTTGACGATGGGCAGGCATCCCAGGTTCTGGGACTGCAACGTGAACTGCTCTGGTGTGGTCATCGTGGTCATTGTGTTCCTCCTCCTTGACGTCGAAACCGGTAACGGTCAGTATAGGTGCTGACCGTTATCTGATCCGGGACCTGACGACGATGAATCGAGCGTGTCGTGACCAGCCAGCTCCAGCACTATGAGCGCACCTACCGGGCACTGGCGGCCGAGCTCGCCGATGTCGGGTTCATCAGCCAGGGCAGCGTCGTGCTGCGCTACACCTCGTGCGGGAACCCGGGTTGCCGCTGCCAGGGTGACCCGCCACAACGCCACGGCCCCTACTACCAGTGGAGCCGTGCCGTCGCCGGCAAGACCGTGAGCCGCCGGCTGAGCGAACGCGAGGCCGAGCTCTACCGCAGCTGGATCACCAACCGGCGACACCTCGAACAGGTGGTCGCCCAGATGGAGCAGATCTCAGCGGCGGCAGGCGAACTTCTCCTACGTCCAACAGTCCCGCCCGAACCACCCCGGTCAGCGAAGCACTGACCCCAACAAGTGGGGGGCCAAATGGTCCCCGAGAAGTGCGGAACGTCAG
>Ga0209587_1000226_pt1 | contig 28314 bp, 25 predicted proteins | sample NGEPerD_2_FD_184512 | JGI IMG/M metagenome (GOLD analysis project Ga0209587, IMG submission 184512) | Arctic peat soil microbial communities from the Barrow Environmental Observatory site, Barrow, Alaska, USA - NGEE PermafrostL1-D... | ecosystem: Environmental > Terrestrial > Soil > Wetlands >...
GAGGCGGGCCTTGCCGGTCTCCCGTCGCGAGAAGGTAAGAAACTGGCGGATGAGTGCCCCGGCTCGCTCGCTCGCTCGTTTGATCTCGTCCACGTCCGAGTGCCGAGGGTCTGCGTCTCCGAGAGTTTCGTTCAGGAACTCCGCATAGTTGTTGATGACGCTGAGCAAGTTGTTGAAATCGTGAGCGATGCCCTCGGACAGCTTGGCCACGGCCTCCAGTCGCTGGGAGTGCACGAGGTGTCGGGCAAGCCCTCGCCGGTCCGTCACATCGACTCCGGCGGCGACAACGACGGTGCGGCTTTGGGCCGGCAGTTTGACGACCTTCTGCGACCACACGAGCCGGTGCGGGGTCCCGTCGCGCCCGATCCACTCGTTCTCCTCGGTCGCGGGGATGGAATCGAGCTCGAGGTCCGAGTAAGCCTGCGCCGCCACGCGAGCCTCTTGGGGAGCAAGGAGAAGCTCCCAATGCGGCCTGCCCGAGACCTCCTCAAAGGAATATCCGGTGAGCTCCTCGCAGGCGCGGTTGAAGCGGACGATGCAGCCTTGCTCGTCGAAAGCGACCGCGAGGGCAACCTGATCCACGGCCGCATCCAGCGCGGACATCAGCTGGGGATCGTCGTGGCAGCTTTGTGGCCGCCACCGCGACTCAGAAGTTTCCTGCTTCGGTGCCATCGACTCCCAGTCACTCGAGACCTCACTCTGCTCGCTATCTATCGGAAGCCTCACTGCAAACCTGAATAGGCAGCAACGTGCACTGTCGTCTTTGTCTACGAACTTCCAGCAATCACCAGCATCGTCCGTCAAGCACCAGGCCGCGACGTCCGATCCAAGTCGTGAGGGTCTTTGGCCCCCCACTCTTTGGTGAAAGGTCATTCTCGACATGATGAAGGCTCGCTTCTTTCGACTGGCGCTGTCGCTCAGCGCACTGCTCGCGCTTGTTGAGGCACTGGGCGCCGGCAAGAAGTGGTCCTAGGGACCCCCAGCCTGTAGTTGCCCTCCTCAAACGCCGATAAGGCCAGTGGCATGCATGTGGCGGCCCCGCGGCGCCCAAAAAGAGAGCGGCTCGCATCGAGAGGAAGCGGTGAAGAGTAGTCGGCCCAGTCGCCTGATTCCCCGATCCGGCCTTTACCTGGCCGGAGTGTGTCTTGCGGGGTGGTCCCTGCTTGCCTTCGTCGCGCTCGACGCTGGACTCCCCGTCGAGCGGCCCCCCGTCGAGCTCCTCGTGCTGATCCTGCTCGTCATCGGTGGTGAGCTGGCACCGATAAAGGTGGGGAGACACTCAGACGTCTACGAGCTGACGACATCGACCACGTTCAGTTTCGCGATCATGTTGAGCTGGGGGTTTCCCACGGCGCTGCTGGCTCAGGCGGTGGGCTCCCTGTGCGCCGACCTCCTGCAAAGAAAGCCGTGGTGGAAGACCCTGTTCAACGCCGCTCAATACAGCCTGTCGCTAGGGGTGGGGGCTTTCCTCCTGGGGCTGTTGACCGACCTTCCCCACAACGAACCAGGGTTGAATGTGCAGGATCTGGTGGGGGTCTTCGCCGCGATCGTCGGGATCTTTGTGATCAATGAACTCCTGGTCACGCTGGCAATGGGGCTCCACTCCCACGAGAGGACACTCTACTATCTCAAGCAGGAGCTGTCGCTGCTGAGCCTCGGCAACGGGATGTTGTTGATGCTGGCGCCGGTTCTGGTGGTGCTGGCCGACATCAGCTATCTGTTCGCCCTGTTCATTTTGATTCCCCTCGGCACCATGTCCGCCGTCTCCTTGCAGAACGCCAAGCTCGTGGGCCGGCTCAAACACCAGGCCGAGCAAAGCGAGTACCAGGCGTCACACGACTCTCTCACCGGCCTGCCCAACCGCATGGTATTGCGGGACCGAGTCGAGCAGGCGGTCCTGGCAGCTGAGCGCGATGGGCTTTCGGTGGCCGTCATGATCATGGACCTCGACAGCTTCAAGGAGGTGAACGACTCGCTGGGGCACCACGCCGGCGACCTCCTGTTGCAGCAAATTGCGAAGCGTCTCACCGGCGCTCTCAGAGACAGCGACACCGTCGCCCGGCTAGGTGGGGACGAGTTTGCGGTGCTGCTGCCCCGGCTGACCGATCCCTCGGACGCGTCGGTCACCGCCAAGAAGCTGCTCGAGAGTCTTCAGCCGTCCTTCAACCTCGAGGGCTTGGACCTCGAGATCGGCGCCAGCATAGGTATCGCCGTGTATCCGACCAACGGCACGGACGGAAACATCCTCTTCCAGCGAGCGGACGTCGCGATGTACGCCGCCAAGGAGCGGCGGGCGGGGCTCGAGACCTACGCGGCCGAGCACGACAACTACGACCCCAGCAGGCTGACGCTCGTGCCCGAGCTACGCCGGGCCCTCGACCAGAGAGAGCTCGAGCTCTTCTTCCAACCCCAAGCGAACATGCGGACTCGGCGCATACGCGGGGTGGAGGCGCTGCTCCGCTGGCATCATCCGCAACGGGGCCTGTTGACTCCCGACCACTTCATCCCGCTCTCCGAGCACACGGGCCTCATCCGGCCGATGACGTCCTACGTCCTCGAAGAGGCACTGAGGCAGTGCAGCGAGTGGCAGGACCAGGGACTCGGCCTCTATGTATCGGTGAACCTCTCCGCCCAGAGTCTTCTCGACCTGAACTTCCCCGACGAGATCGCCGAGCTGCTCAAGCGCTGGGACGTGCCTCCTCAATGGCTCAAGCTTGAGCTCACCGAGGGCACGCTCATGGGCGATCCGATGCGGGCGCTCAGGGTGTTGACCAAGCTCAGCACGATGCGCGTCAGTCTTGCGATCGACGACTTCGGGACCGGCTACTCGTCGTTCGCCTACCTCAAACGTCTGCCGGTTTCGAGCATCAAGATCGACAAGTCTTTTGTCTTGAACATGCTGGATGATGAAAGCGACGAGGTCATCGTGCGCTCGCTCATCGATCTCGGGCGCAACCTGGGGGTCGAGACGGTGGCAGAGGGGGTTGAGAGCGAGGAGGTCTGGAACCGCCTCGTCCGTTTCGGCTGCGACACGGCTCAGGGGTATCTGTCGGGCCGTCCGGTGTGCGCCTCCGAGATCACCGCCCGGCTGCTGGAGGAAAACCGCCTGCTGCCGTCCGTCTGAGCGGCCCTTCGGTGCCGAGTGGTGGTAATTGGTCACACAGTAGCCACTAATGACCACTCGGCGGGTGCGGTCGAGCCGCGTAGGATGCCGGCATGGCTCTGCTCGCCCTTGATCACGTCGCCGTCGCGGTAACAAACCTCGACGAAGCGCTGGCTCACTACCGCGATGTGTGGGAGCTGGAGCCCGCACATGTCGAACGGGTGGCCGATCAGGGCGTCGACGAAGCCATGCTGGAACTGCCCGGGTCGTCCCTGCAGCTGATCGCCCCGATCTCTCCAGAATCGATGGTGGCGAGCTTTCTCGACAAGAGGGGGCCGGGCCTGCACCATGTCGCCTATGCGGTCGCAGATCTCGACGCGACCCTCGCCCACCTCCGGGAGCGTGGGGTGGCTCTGATAGATGAGCATCCCCGAGTGGGGGGCGGCGGGGCCCGCATCGCCTTCGTCCACCCGCGCGCCAATGGGGGCCTGCTCGTCGAGCTCGTCGAACGGCGGTGAAGAACCCGCAAGCGCCCTCTCCGCTGCAGGTGCCCGAGTTCCGCCGCCTCACCGCCATCTCGATCACGGTTGCGCTCGGCTTCGGGATGGTCATCCCGGTGCTTCCCGACTTCGCCCGCTCTTTCGGAGTGGGAATCGCTGCGATCGGACTCATCCAGCTCGTCTTCGGACTGACTCGGTTCTCGTTCGGGGTCGTGGGAGGACTTGCCGTGGACCGTTTCGGCGAGCGCACCACCACCATGACCGGGATCCTGATCGTGGCGCTCTCCTCCTACGCCGCCGGGCTGTCGCAGTCGTTCCTCCAGCTGGTTTTGGCGCGCGGCTTCGGGGGGGCCGGGTCCGCGCTGTTCATCGCCGGGCTCATGAACCGAATCCTGCGCATCATCGAACCTGCCGCCATGGGCAGGGCGACCGGCATCTTTCGGTCCTCGTTCTTGATCGGGATCGGCCTCGGTCCCCTGTTCGGGGGCCTCGCCGGCGACGAGCTGGGGCTCAGCGCCCCCTTCCACATCTACGCAACCGGCCTGCTGGTTGCGGCTGCGATCGCGTGGTTCGCCATGGCCGGCGAGCCGGCACGAGGACGGGCGGAGAAGAGGACTCCCCTGCAAGCCCTACGGGCCGCGGCCCCCCTGTTCTCCGACATCCGTTACACCGCGGCCCTGGCGGCAACGTTCGTGGGGTGGTGGACGATCTCGGGGCCGGCCCAGATCCTCGGAGTGGTGTTTGCCAAGGACGAGCTGGGGTTCTCCGGCGCACAAGTGGGGGCCGCGCTCACGCTGCTGTCGCTGGGCGAGCTGATCGTCCTTCCGCTTGCGGGGCGAGCCGCGGACAGCTATGGCCGCCGGGCGGTGCTGGTTCCGGCGCTGGCGCTGTCGGCCGTGTCGGTGGCTGCCGTGGGTCGCATCGAGACGGCCCCCCTGCTCTTCTATGCCTTGATGGCGCTGATTGGAGCGTCGGTTGCCGCCGGGAGCACCGCGGCGGGAGGCCTTCTGGCCGACTCCGTCCCCCGCTCGGGATCGGGGGCCGCGGTAGGCATGAACCAGATGGCGGGCGACCTCGGCTATCTCACGGCCCCCACCGCGCTCGGCTACGTCGCGCAGGGCTCGTTCGAGCTCGCCTACCTCTTGGGCGCGGCCCCCGCGGCGCTCGTGCTCCTCGTCGCGCTGAGGCTGCCGGGCCGCCGGGCCAAGGGCACGTCCGGCGCCGTTCGGGCGGCCGAGCCGGAACCGGTCGAGCCCGTGGGCTAGGCCCCGATGGTGTTAATCGAGCGCGGTTCCCGTTCAACTACCCAATCCGGTGGTTAATCGGTAACGGTTCACGCGTCACGCCCCGCCTGCGGTGGCAAATGAACACGGTGTGCGTTTACCCACAAAAAAACGTGTGGCAGAGGTCCACGGTCCTCCTTTGCCACCCCTTCACCCCCGGTCTGCACCTCGCGCCGGCTCGTCCCAAAGTTGCGTCCCGCCGGGTAGAAGAGCCTGCTGATAGCTTGATCCCGTGGGCTCCCGCTACGACTACGTCGGTGTCAAGGGACAGGAGCAAGCCCTGGGGGCCGTGCTCCGCCACCTCGGCCCCACCCTTGTCAACGCGGCCCCCTACGAGGTCCTCACCCGCTTCGGCCACTACGCCTCGGTGCTGCGGCTCTCAGAAAGCCTGGGCCTGGCGGTGTGCACGGACGGAGTGGGCTCCAAGACCATGATCGCCGCGGCCCTCGACCGCTACGACACGATCGGCTTCGACTGCATGGCGATGAACGTCAACGACCTGTTGTGCGTGGGAGCGCGGCCCGTCGCACTGGTCGACTACCTCGGGGTCAACACGCTCGACGACACTCGCACTGCGGCCATCCTCGAGGGCCTGGGGGCGGCGGCGCACGAGGCCGGGGTCGCGGTAGTGGGAGGTGAGCTTGCGCAGCTCCCAGGAATCATCGGCTCCAACGGTTCCGATGCCGGAGACGAGCGCGCCTTCGACCTCGTGGGCACCGCCTTCGGAGTTGTCGATCCCTCCCGTGTGGTGCTGGGGCAGGACGTGGCGCCGGGCGACGTGCTCATCGGGCTGCACTCGTCGGGCATCCACTCGAACGGGCTGAGCCTCGCCCACCGAGTCCTGCTCGACTCGGGCGCCTATGAGCTCGACGAGCGGCCCTCGCCGCTGGAACGCTCGCTCGGCGACGAGCTCCTCGAGGCCACCCGCCTCTATGTGGCCCCCATCCGGGCGCTGTGGGACGACGGCATCCACCCCGTGGGCCTGGTCCACATCACCGGGGACGGCTTCCTCAACCTGTGCCGCCTGGAGGCCGCCATTGGTTTCGTCATCGACTCCCTTCCCGATGAGCCCCCGGTGTTCTCGCTCATCCAGGAGAGCGGCGACATCTCGGACGCCGAGATGTTCAGGGTCTTCAACATGGGTGTGGGCTTCGTCATGGTGCTCGGCGCCTCCGAGGTGGAGCGGGCGCTGGAAGTCCTCTCCACGGCAGCCTGCCCCGCCTCGGTCATCGGCTCGGTAACGGAGCGTTCGGGGAAGATCGAGATCGTGGAGCGCGGCCTCATCGGAATCCTCGAGGGCCCGGGCCACTTCAGCCCGGCTTCGTAGCCTTACTATTCGGCCCCGATGGACTCCGAAGAGATCGACGCGCTACGCAAGAAGAAAGAGGAAGCCCTCGGCTCCGGCGGCGAGCGCGCGATCGCGCGCCAGCACGAGCAGGGAAAGCTCACCGCGCGCGAGCGCATCGCAGCCCTATTGGATGAGGACAGCTTCGTCGAGACCGACATGCTCGTGCGCCACCGCTCCCACGGCTTCGGTATCGAGGATCGACGGCCCTATTCGGATGCAGTGGTCACCGGCTGGGGCACGATCGATCGACGCAAAGTGTTCGTGTTCGCCCAAGACTTCACCGTGTTCGGGGGCTCGTTGGGCGAGGTCATGGCTGAGAAGATCTGCAAAGTGATGGATCTCGCACTCGAGACCGGTGCGCCGGTGATCGGACTCAACGAGTCCGGAGGCGCCCGAATACAAGAGGGCCCCGTGTCGCTGGCCGGATACGGCTACATCTTCGAACGCAATGTGCGCTCGTCGGGCGTCATCCCCCAGATCTCGGCAATCATGGGACCCTCCGCCGGAGGAGTCGTCTACTCGCCGGCACTGACCGACTTCACGTTCATGGTGGCCGAGACCTCCTACATGTTCATCACCGGGCCCGACGTCATCAAGGCGGTCACCGGCGAGGAGGTCACTCATGAGGAGCTCGGCGGCGCGATGACACATGCCTCTCGCTCCGGGGTCGCGCATGTCGTCGCCTCAGACGACGAGGACTGCCTCGCCCGCATCCGCTACCTGATGTCGTTTCTGCCCTCGAACAACTACGAGTCGCCGCCCTTCTATGAACCGACCGACGACCCCATGCGTGCGTGCGACGAGCTCATGGAGCTGGTCCCCGACTCGCCCAACAAGCCCTACGACATGCACCAGGTAATCGGCTGCGTGTTCGACGACGCGGAGTTCTTCGAGGTGCACCAGCACTGGGCTCAGAACATCCTGTGCGGCTTCGCCCGACTCGCAGGACACACGGTGGGAGTGGTCGCCAACCAGCCCGAGGTTCTCGCCGGTACGCTCGACATCGCGTCGTCGACCAAGGCGGCCCGCTTCGTGCGTTTCTGCGACGCGTTCAACATCCCGCTCGTCTGCTTCTGCGACGTGCCCGGGTTTCTTCCCGGCACCGAGCAGGAGTTCTCGGGCATCATCCGCCACGGAGCCAAACTGCTCTATGCGTTCTCCGAAGCGACAGTGCCGCGGCTGACTGTGATCACTCGCAAGGCATATGGCGGCGCTTATCTCGTCATGAACTCCAAGCACATCAGGGCCGACGTCTCGTTTGCGTGGCCGACCGCGGAGATTGCGGTCATGGGGGCCGAGGGCGCGGTCAACGTCATTCACCGCCGGGCATTGTCCGAGTCGGACGACCCCGAGGCCACCCGTGCAGAGCTCATCGCGGATTACCGGCAGAGGTTCTCGAACCCCTATGTGGCGGCCGAGCGCGGCTTCGTCGACGACGTCATCGAACCCCAGGACACGCGGCGCAAGCTGGTGCAGGCACTCGAGATGCTGCGCTCCAAGCGGGAGGCTACTCCGCCGCGAAAGCACGGGAACATTCCGCTGTGACAAAGCGCGCCGCACTCGAGATCGTGTCGGTTACACCCGAGCCGAGCGCGCAGGAGCACGTCGCGCTGCGCCGGGCACTCCAGGAGATTGCGACCTCCGAGCAGCGCAGCCGAGCGGCCTCGCTATGGTTGCGGGCGGGACGGGCGCGCGGACGCAGGCTGGGAATGTACGACTATCGCGACCGCTTCGACGCGGCCGATGCATGGAGATTGTCGCTGCGCTTCCCAACTGGGGGCCGGGAGTATCAAGGGAAGCCGGGCCGGGCCGACGCCCGCTGACCCGGGCGCTCGACAACAGAGATCACCTCGCGACAAACGATTGCGCGCCTATGTGCCTCAGAGGTACATATTCCTGCAATGGATCCCGGCAGGCAGTACTGCCGCCAAGGAGATGGTTCTTGCGGCCGATTCGCTACCTGGGCTGCGGGGCGCTCGGCTCGGGTGGGGCCGACGCCGGATCGGCTGCAATCGAACGCAGGGCTCGCTCTTGGTGGGTGGCGAGTTCTGGTGCCTTGGCCGAGATGCCAGCACGCTCGCCCGGCAAGACCACGAGGGCCGATGAGACCGGACGCTCGCCGCCGTCCGAGGGGCGGTTGACGATCTCGCCCTTGACGAACATCGTGGTGGATCCTCCGCCGTCGAGATTGAACGCCCAGCGCGCGCCGAGGCTCTTGAACAACCGGGCAAAACCGAGCGGCGTCATGCCCACGCTGCGGCCGGGACTGCGACCGTCGACGGTGACCAACAGGACGCGACCGTCGGCGGTGGCGCCGACGCCGGTCCGGGGGTGGCGGTAGAAGAACGAACCGGCTCCTCGGCCGATGAAGATGGCGCCGTCGCGCACCAGCACGGGGTTGCCGCCGATGGCGTCACGGATCCCGGGCCAGTCCCGGAACGACCACGTGAACGTCACCTCGTCCGAGACTTCGAGGCTCATCAACTCGGCCGCACGAGATCCCCACAGAGGTGTCGCCAGGACGATTCCTCCACGCCGCTGCATGCGTCCGGCCGAACAGCGCCGCGCGGTGACCACGGTCGGGACTGCGTGGTCGCTGCCGGCACCGCGTGCCGGGGGGCCCAGGGGGCTAAGTCTCACTGCACATGAAAAACGTGGGGGCCTGGCGACATCGCCTCCCACGGGCGAGTACGCGGCGATCTCCTGCATCGACGGAATGCCCCGGTTGAAGCGAGAGAGGGGCAGCTCCTGTCCCGTCGCCGGCACCATCACCGAGCTCGACAAAGGACGGCGCCCGAAGTGAGTGCTCGACTCGGGCTCGTTGAAGGCGAAGTTGCCGCCGAATTGCGGCGGCGGAGACTGCATCAGGCGGCCGTCGTCGGCGAACGCGTAGACGGGGCGGCCGTCGGGGCGGGCGTAGTCGCCGTTGATCGCCGCCAGGGCTCCGGTGCGGCGCGCCATCGAGGACGTCCGCTCAAGACCGGGGAGCCGGTCGTTAGAGAGCACGACATCGAGCCTCGACTCCCTGGCAAGGTCGACCGTCAGCACCTTGATCCGCCAGGGTCCTTTGGGATCGGCGATCGAGGTGAGGCTCACGCCCTGTCCGAGCCGCCGGGTGACCTTGCGATAGCCTCGGGCAGAAGCGACCGAGGGGCTCAACAGGAGCAAGAGCGCTATCCCCACCACGATGCGTCTCATCGTGTGCGTTATCGACCATTGGGCGGGTGACCTAAAGACTCGCGGGGCGCTGGTGTTGCTCTGTGGTCAGGCGAGCTTGCGGCGGCGGTCGAGAGCAACGGCTGCTCCCCCCGCCGCCAACACGACCGGCGCGGCCCACAGCCACGAGACGCCTTCAGTCTCGGCGGGTGAGGAGCTACCGGTGCTGCCAGCGACCTCTTGGGAGGCCGTATCCACTGTTGCGGAGGAAACGGCGTTGGCCTTGACCGTGCCCACTCCTCCGGGCGGCACTCCGTCGCCCACCACCACGGCCCCTACCATGCCCGGGTGAAGCGCACAGAAATACGGATACACGCCCGGCGCTGCAAACGAATGGGTGACTCGCGCCTCGCGACCGAGTTCGACGTACTCTCCCCACGTCCCGCCGACACCGGTGACGGTGTGGTCGTCCAAATCGCGGTTGACCCACGTGATGCTCTGCTTGGGCCCTATGCGCACCACTGCGGGAGAGAAGCAATAGTCCTCCATGGCCACCTCCTGGGTGCGGGCGTCGAAGGGCCGCGGCGCTTCGTGGCAGCCTCCTCCCGCCGCGGCCGGGAGGGACAGCACACCCCAGCAGCAGGCGATCGACAACGACAGCATCAGGGCACGGCGGATCACGGCGCTACCTCCTGGTCTCGGGACCGACATCACCTGTACATCTGCGAGGCGCCTTCGGTTCCATTCACTTCAGCGAGCGAGCGATGAGCAACGCTCGTCGAAGGTCCGCTCCTCGATGCGCAACGTGAGCCGGCCTCTCTGCCACAACAGAGTGTTCCCGGCGACGCAAACGGTGTTCTCTCGAACCTCCCCGAAGGGATCAAGGTAGAGGACGGTGTGGGGGTCACCGGCGATCCAGTAGCCCTGCCTGCCCCCAATCACAACGCTCCGCAGCCGGGAGCCGGGCGGCAGCACCTTGTCCACGAGCTCTCCGTCGAGCGTTCCCTCGAACTGGGTGAGGAGCAGCTCGATGTCTCCACTCGGCGCCCGGCGCACGAAGGTAACCGCTTCCCCGTCGAGGTAGACCTCGAGATTGCGGACCGACTTCGGCCTGACGATGTCGTAGGGAACCGCGGCAGCCGCCTCGGCCAAGCTCACCCGTGATCCCAACTTGGGCGTGGCGGCAGGAGACGGAAGTTTGCGCCCGCTCTCTACCCTCTCGACGCGCACGCCCGGAAGGCCGAGCCAGTCGGCGACCGCCCGGCGGAGGCCCGGGAGCGCGGTCAAGCTGCCCGCAGCCAGCAGCAGCACCAGAGCCGCCGCAACTAGCGCCCATCTCCGCGAGCCCAGCCCTCTCCCCCCGGCGCGCAGGCGCTCGGACACCCGCGGGAGCTAGATCCCCGGGCTCGGGCCAGGTCAACATAGGTCCCAGCGCACTGAGCTCGGCCTCGAGACGATCGTCGGGCAAGCTCAAGGAGCCACCTCCTCGTCCTCCGACAGCGCACCTCTCAGCTTGGACAGAGCCCTCGACAGCCGCGACTTCACGGTGCCCGGAGGGCAGCCGAGCACCACGGCCATCTCCTTCTCGGACAGGTCCTCGAAGTAGCGCAGGGCGATCACGGCCCTGTCTCGGGGCGCCAGCGAGTCGAGCGCGGCGCAAGGGTCGTGCGGCGAGAGGCGCTGCGGACGCGGTTCAGGGCCTCGTAACGAACGATCGCCATGAGCCACGCCCGAAAGCTCGCCCCGGCGCGAAAGCTCCCCAACGCGTAGTAGGCCTTCACGAACGCTTCCTGGACGGCATCCTGGGCCTCGGCCTCCGATCCCAGGACCACGTAGGCGACCCGCTGGGCGAGGGCTTGGTGGAGCCGAACGAGCTCCTCGTAGGCATCTATGTCGCCCTTTCTGGCGCGTTCCGCGAGCTGGTCCTCCAGTGGTCGGCCCTCCCATTCCGGTCGCTGCCGCTCCTCCCATTCCGGTCGCTGCCGCTCCTCCCATTCCGGTCGCTGCCGCTCCTCCCATTCCGGTCGCTGCCGCTCCACACGGAGTCATGTTCACCGGTTACACCGCCGGAGCCGGAGAGGTTCCGCGCCGAGTGGTGCTCAGATGCTCTATATGGTCATCTCACCACCATTCGGCGTCCCCAAAGGAGACAGATATGGCCTTAAAGCTCGGCGTCGGCCTCTTCACCGGACAGATTCCCGCTGGCAGCGGCCGCACCTACGCCCAGGAGTACCGGACCATCCTCGACCTCACGATGATTACCGAGGACGCAGGGCTCGACGCTGCGTGGGTTTCCGAGCACCACTTCGCAGAAGACGGCTACCTGCCCTCGCTGGTGGTGATGATGGCGGCGATGGCGGCGGTCACAAAGCGGATCGAGCTCGGCACCGGCGTCATCCTGGCGCCCTTCCACGACCCCGTCCGGCTCGCCGAGGACTTCGCGGTATGCGACCAGATCTCGGAAGGGCGGACGATCTGCGGGCTCGGTGTGGGATGGCGGGAGGAGGAGTTCCGGGAGTTCGGCATAAAGGTCTCGTCGCGCGCTCGCCGGCTCACCGAGATCGTCGAGGTCCTGCGTCTGGCCTGGGGCCAGGAGCGCTTCTCCTTCTCCGGGCGCCACTACAGCTACGAGGGAGTCTCGGTCACCCCCAAGCCGCAGCGGACGCCCCCCATCCTGCTGGGAGGGTTCGTCGACAAGGCGGTGAAACGGGCGGGTCGCATCGGAGACGGCTACCTCTCGTCGCGTGCGCCCCTCGAGCGCGTCGCCGAATGCTTTCAGATGGCCGGCGCCGAGAGGGCCGCGTCCGGGCACCCGAGCCCGCCGATAGTGGGCGTGCTGCAGAACGCCTTCGTCACCGAGGAGCCCGATCGCGACTGGCCGTTGATGCGCGGCGGCGCCGGGCACCAGCTCGGCACCTACAGCGGGTGGCGGAAGGGAACCGACGTCCCCGGCACACCGCTTCGGGTCTTGCCGCCCGACGACGACACCTTGCGCCCCTCGATCGCATTCGGGACACCGGACGAGGTCACGGCCTATCTTGAGCCCTTGGTCGACGTCCTCAGCGCCTACCCCGAGTCTCATCTCGTGCTCCGCCACCACTACCCCGGCATGGACAACGAGCTGGCGGCAGAATCGATCGTTCTGTTCGCCAAGGAGGTGGCTCCGGGTCTGAGAGAGCGGGCCGCGCGACGATAGGGATCATGCGCGACTCTCAATCCCGGCCCCCGGTGGGCCTAATCGGCCTCACCGCGCTCCTCGCCACCCTGGCGGGAGTGCTGCTGTGGGCAGAAATGCTCGCGGCCCCCGTCCGCCTCGTCGACGGCCTGATGGAGGCTCGCACCCAGCTCGCCGATGCCGAGGAGGCGCTCACCGCCGGCAATCGCAAGAAGGCCCGCTACGCGACCGCACAGGGCCGCGCGGCGGCCCGCCGGGCGCGCGCCGGCTACCGGCCCCAGTCCCCCCTGCTGAGCCTCGCCCGTCTCAACCCTCAAGTCGACGCGGCCCTGGGGCAGACGGACCATCTGGTGAGCGCTCTCGAGCACTCGGCCGCCGCGGCCGAAGGCACCCTCGAGATCGCCCAGGACGCACTTCGGGGGCCGGACAAGATCGTGTTCAAGGACGTCAAGAACAAGCGGGGTGGCTCCCGTATCCGCATCGGCCGTATCCGGGCAGTGGGCGAGCTGATTGCTTCGATCCGCTCCGATGTGCGGGGCGCAGCGAAGGAGCTCTCGGCGGTGGACCCCAAGGAGCTGCCGCGCCGCTTTCGGCAGCCTCTGGGCAAGGCGCTCGCCAACGCGACCGCCAACGACGAGCTGCTGGCAGATGCCGAGGCCGGCTTTGAGGTGCTGCCCTCCATCCTGGGCGTCGACGAGCCGCGCCGCTACCTGCTCGGCATGCAGAACTCGGCCGAGCTGCGGGGGACGGGGGGCGCGATGCTGCGCTTCGCGGTGTTCTCGATCTCAGACGGAAAGCTCGACCTCCAGCCCGACCAGAGTGTCTACGACGTCGACGTAAACCGCAGCCCCCTCGACGTCCCTCTTCCCGAAGACGCCTGGTACCTGCGGGAGATCCCGGACTCGCAGCGTTTCGGTAACGCCAACTGGTCACCCGACTGGCCGCTGTCGGCCCGGGTCATGCTCGCCTACGCCGAAGCCTCGGCCAAGCAGTTCCAGGCCGAGGCCTTGCCCCAAATCGACGGCTTCTTCGCCATCGACCCCGTCGTGATGGAGCAGGCACTCAAGGGAGTGGGTGGCTTCAAGACGCCGGGCGGGCGGCGGGTCAAGGCCTCGAAGGTCGTGAATCTGCTTCTCAACCGCGCTTACGCCGCCACTCCTAACCCCGGAATCAGGCGTTCAACGCTGAGCGGAATCGTGGAGGGCTTCTATCGCAACCTGCTGAGCCCCAAGCGCCCCAGCACGCTCATAGAAGGGTTCGGGAAATCGCTTGCGGAGAAGCACATGCAAATGTGGATGCGCGACGAGGCGGAGCAGGAGTTCGTCGAACGGATGAACTGGGACGGCGCCATCGAACAGGCGGTAACAGGCGACTATCTGAACGTCGTGCAGCAGAACGTCGGCGGCAACAAGCTCGACTTCTTCGCCGACATGGACACAACCGTCGACGTCAGGCTGTCCGGGCGCAGTGCTCATGTTGCGACCGAGGTCTCGATACGAAACGGCGCCTTTCTGCCCCAGGCCCGCTACGTGTTGGGCAACGTGGGAAGAGCGGCGGATACCCTCAGCCGGGGCTGGGCGCTGCACCGGCCCATGATCAACGTCTATGTGCCGGGCCGCGCCAGGCTGCAGCGCGCAAGAGTGGAAGGGACCCGCATCGACGCCCCGGTGGCGGCGGCGTGGCCCTCTCCCGAATCCCCCGCAACTCACTCCGAGAGGGGTAAGACGGTGTGGACGGCAACACTCGAGATCCCGCTCGGCGACGAGGGCTCAACTCGCTTCTCCTACACGGTCCCGAACGCGGTCGAGAGGGCCGGCCAGAGATGGGTCTACCGCCTCGCGCTCCAGCACCAGCCGAAGGTCCGCCCGGAGACCACCATCGTGCGGATCTCGCTCCCAGACGGCGCGAGGGCGGTCAAGGCTCCCGGCTTTGAGCGCCGCGGCGACGTGCTTTCCTGGAAGAAGATCCTGCGGCGGGACCGCATCGTGGAGGTGTCGTGGCGAAGCTGAGGGCGGTCCTGCTGGCCGCCGGTCGCGGGGTCAGGATGGGGGGAGCCGGCCCCAAGTCACTCATCCCTCTCGGCGACAAAGAGCCTCCCCTCCACTACCTGCTGAAGTCGCTCGAGAGAACCGGGATAACGGACCTGCTGGTGATCACGGGGTTCGGCTTCCAGGCATTGGAAGCCTATCTGGCAGACCATTCTGAGGGCCTGCAGGTCGCCTATGTGAGAAACACCCGCTTTGCCTCGTGGGGAAACTTCCACTCGGTGCGCATGGCGCTGGACCAGTCCCCCGGCATGGATGTGCTCGTGCTTAACTCCGACATCGTGATCGCTCCGGCGGTTCTGGAGCGAGCGGTGGCATCGGACGCAGACCTCATCCTCGCCGTGCAGCGCCGGCGCCGGCTGGAGGCCGAAGACATGCGGGTCGAGCTCGACGGGGACACGGTAAGAGCCATCGGCAAGGACATCAAGATGGTCCGCAGCCACGGCGAATTCTGCGGGGTGTCGGTGATCCGCCCGCGCGCCGCGCGCGTCTACGGCGACATCGCCACCTCGCTTCAGTGGACGGCCGAGACCGCCCTCTACTACGAGGATCTATACGCCCGCATGCTCGGGAGCATTGAGGCGCGCGCTACGGCCGTGGAGGAGGACGAGTACGCCGAGGTGGACAGTCCCGAGGACGTGGCGGGGGCGGTGGCCGTCATCGAACAGCACGAGCAGGCATGGGGCTGAGCTCCTTACCCGAGGTCGTCGTCTACGAGGAAGGATCCGAGGACGACGCCGCCCACGAGCTGGCACAGCGGCTGAAGATCCTCGGCGTCTCGGCACCACTGGTAGTGGCGACGACCCACGGAAAGAGGCTCGGCGCAGCCATAGAGAGCCCGGTGGAGTACGTCCACCCGATTGCCGGAGCAGACCAGCGCTGGGCCCTCGACCTCGGTGGGCTCGCCCGCCGGCGCGGCGCAGACGCCGTCGTGGCCATCGGAGGCGGCCGCTGCCTCGACGTGGCCAAGCTCGCTGCGGCGCGCGCCGGGGTCGCGGTGGTGGCAGTCCCCACGCAGCCCTCCCACGACGGCATCTGCTCTCCGGTCGCAGTGGTCCCCGCCGGGACGGGATGCGGACAGAGTGTGGGCGCGGTCGCTCCCCGCCTGGTATTCATCTCGGTCCCGACCCTCCTGAGCGCTCCTCTGCAGTCGGTTGCGGCCGGGCTCGGCGACCTGCTCGCAAACCCACTCGCGCTACGCGACTGGGCGCTGGCCTCCGAGCGAGGGTTGGCGAGCGTGGACAAACGGGCCTGGGAACTGTCGACGGAGTCTTACGAACGCATCTCGCCTCACCTCGACTCAGACATCGCACAGACCGGACGCGACCCGGCTCGCCTGCGAGAGCTGGCGGATGCGCTGGTGATATCGGGCCTTGCCATGATCCGCGCAGGAAACTCCCGGCCCGCTTCCGGCGGCGAGCATGAGATCTCGCACGCCATCGACGAGCACTTTCCGGGCCGAGCCCTGCACGGCGCTCAGGTGGCGTTCGGCTGCATCGTCTCGACGACCCTCTACGGCGACGACGCCTCAGCTCTGCGCGCCCGCCTGCGGAAGATCGGGCTTCCGGACCACCCCTCACAGCTCGGGCTGTCGCAGGACGACATCGTCAAGGTTCTGCTGTGTGCCCCTCAGACCCGCCCGGGCAGGTTCACGATCCTCGAGGAGTCAGACCTCGACGCCGCGCGAGCGCGGGCGCTCGTGAGAAAGATCTGGGGGAACTAGTGGGCAGGGCCGTGGTCATCGGGCTCGACGGGGTCGCGTGGCATCTCCTCGACCCCCTCATAGAGGACGACGTCATGCCGCGTCTGGGCGCGCTGAAGGCCGCTTCGGCGTGGGGCGAGCTGACCTCCACCGTCCCCACCTACACGCCGCCGGCGTGGACCTCGGCGGTCACCGGTGTCAACCCCGGCCGCCACGGCATCTACGGGTTTTATGCGGGCAACGCCCAGGCCGAGCGACAGGAGCTGATGCATGCCGGGCGGATTCGCTCGGCAACTCTGTGGGAGATGGCCAACGCCCAGGGGATCACCACAGGCATCTACAACCTGCCGCTTTCCTATCCCCCCCGCCCCCTTCACGGCTGGATGATCTCGGGCATGATGACGCCCGGCTTCTCCGAGGAGCTAAAGGGATTTGCGCACCCGGCTTCACTCGAGGAGAGAGTGCTGTCGTGGGCGCCCGGCTACCAGGTCGACACCAGCGCCAATTGGGAGAAGGACTATCGCGACGACGAGCTGTGCGTGCGAGCGCTCGCAATTCTGGAGCAGAGAAAGACCGTGCTCGAACGGCTGCTCGCAGAGGACCCGGTCGACATGGTCTTCTCCGTGCTCGAGTCGCCCGACCGGCTGCAGCATGTCTACTACCGCTACCTCGATCGCTCCTCCCTCTTGTTCGACACCCCCGAGGGCGCCCGCATCCGGCCCCCGCTCTTGCGCTGCTACCGGCTCATGGACGACATCGTCGGGCTTCTCGACGACTACGCGGGGCGCGACGGCGCCTCCCTTGTCTGCTCGGACCACGGCTTCACCGCGTGGGAGTCATCGGTGCACACCAATGCGCTCCTCGAGAAGTGGGGCTATCTCAAGATCAAGCCGCTCGCCAAGGCCATGCAGACGAAGTTGGCCCGCAGCCTCGTGCCGCTGGCCAAGCGCGTGCTGCCCGCTCGCGTTGCGCGCGAGGCCAAGGGCGCGACCTTTGCTGCCATCGACTGGGACAAGACGAAAGCGTTCGCGTCGCCGATCCCGCAGCAGGGGATATTCGTCAATCTCAAAGGCCGGGAGCGCTACGGATGCGTCGAGGCTTCCGAGCTGGAGGCGCTCAAGGACGAGATCGCGGCCGCCCTGAGGAGCCTTGTCGGCCCCGACGGCGACCTAGTGGTCGATGTGGTTCATCGTTCCGAGGAGGTGTTCGCCGGAGATGCCCTCGAAGGAGCCCCCGACCTTATGCCGGTGATGCGCGATCATCGCTTCGAGCTCGACGACGAGGTCTTTCACCGGGAGCCCTTCAAGGACCTCAGCCATCTCCCGCGCGGCGTCCACCACCCCGCCGGGATCGTCGCGCTGAGAGCTCCCGAAGTGGACGCCGGAGCGCGCCTGAAGGGCAGCGTCATGGACGTCACTCCGACGTTGCTCCACCTCGCCGGCCTGAAGGTGCCCGAGGGCCTCGACGGTTCGGTGCTGACTGCAGCTTTGGGGCAAGCCGCTCTAAAGGAGCGACCCATCCAGTACACGACCGCCATATCATCTGGTAACAGGCAGGAGAGCTCGCCCTACTCCAAGGAGGAAGAGGCCGCCATCGAGGAGTCCCTGCGAGGACTCGGGTACCTCTGAGCGGATTCTTATCGGCAATGGCGCAACCAGCAGTCGCACTGGACGACACCGAGCCGTCGCTTTCCAAGCAGCCGCTTCAGGCTCGCAGCGCCAAGCGCATTGCGCTGAGAGTGGCGGCCGACGCCGTTGCCGTCTCCTCGGCGCTGTTCATCGCCTCGATCCTCCGCTTCGAAGTCCTGAACACTTCCCCCGCCACCAGCGTCGACTACACCTTGGTGACGCTCATCGCCACACCCGTGCATGTGCTCCTGTTCTATCTCTACGGCCTCTACGAGCCTCGCCAGGTATTAGGCCCGGTGAACGAGTTCAAGCAGGTCTTCCACGGCGTGGTGGCCGGGACCGTTCTGATCTTCCTCGCCGACTCTGTGTTCGCGCTCAACATCGCGCGCGCCTGGGTCCTGTTTGCGGCTCTGTCCGGCCTGGTCGTGGTGGGCGGAGAACGCCTTGCGGTGAGAAAGATCCTGCACTTCCTGCGGCGGCGAGGGGGAGACGTCACCCGAACCATCGTGGTGGGCGCGAACCACGAGGCTCGCACCGTGGCGAAGACGCTTGAGCGAGAGACGTGGCTCGGTTACGAAATCGTCGGCTTCGTCGAAGACAACGCGCCCCTCGGCCAGGAGATCTACGAGGGACACAATGTCATCGGCCCCCCAGGCGAGCTCAGGGATCTCATCGATCTACACAGCGCCGGCCTCGTCCTGGTGGCCGCCTCCGCCTTCGACGACGCCTCACGGCTCAACCGGCTCATCTGGGAGCTGCAGGGTGTCGACGTCGATCTCCAGATCACATCGGGGACCCTGGATCTCATGGCCTCGCGCATGGTCGTCCAGTCTGTCGCCGGCGTGCCCCTGCTCTACATCCGGCGGACGGGCATGGACAGGGTCCAGCAGACGATCAAGCGCACCCTGGACGTTACGATCGCGGCTCTCGGGCTGCTGCTGCTGAGCCCCCTGCTGGCCATTACTGCGCTCTGGATCAGAAGGGACTCTGAGGGCCGGGCGATCTTCCGCCAGGTCAGAGTCGGGCGAGGCGGCAAGCGCTTCGACTGCCTCAAGTTCCGCACCATGGATCAGGACGCCGAAAAAAAGCTCGCCGAGCTCGAGCACCTCTCAGAGGGTCCCGGGCTGTTGTTCAAGCTCAAGGAGGACCCTCGCATCACCCGCGCCGGCAAGAAGCTCCGCCGCTATTCGTTGGACGAGCTGCCCCAGCTCCTGAACGTGCTGCGCGGCGACATGAGCCTGGTTGGTCCCCGGCCCGCCCTGCCCAGCGAGGTCGAGCAGTACGACGACTGGGTCTCGAACCGGCTCAGCGTCAAGCCGGGGATCACGGGGCTGTGGCAGGTCTCCGGGCGCACCGACACGAGCTTCGCCGACTACGTTCGCTACGACCTCTTCTACATCCAGAACTGGTCGCTGTCGCTCGACCTCTGGATTCTGTGGCGGACGCTGCGGGCCGTGCTGAGCACCGAGGGCGCCCACTAGGCTTCAACGGGGAGGCCTCCGCGGTGGTCAAACGCGGACCGCGGACATCTGCCCCCCGAATTCGGTGGTCAAACGCGGACCGCGGACATTTGCCCACCCTCGGGGGAGGGGTTGCAGTGGAGTTAGGCTCGGGGGGCCATGCTCGAAGAGATCATCGTTTCGGTCCCGGACGACAGAGGCGTGCTCGCCGACCTGGGCGAACTGCTGGGCGCCAAGGGCGTGAACATCGAGACGTTGTCCGCGTCCACCCACAACGGTCAAGGCGTCGTCCATCTGGTGGTCGACGACGGGGAGGATGCGGCCGCCCTGCTGAAGAGCAACGGCTACGACATCGCCGGGATCCGACAGGTGCTGGTGATCACCGTCGACGACCGTCCCGGCGAGCTGGGGCGCTACTGCCGCCGGCTGGCCGACTCGGGGATTCACATCTCCTCCGCCTACGTGGCGCGGCGGTTGGCCGGGGAGACCGAGGTGATCCTGGCGGTCGACGACCTCGATCAGGCCCGCAATGCCTAGACCCAGCCACAACGTAATCGGGGCCCGCCCGAAGGCGAGCCCCGACTGTTTGAGCGGGTGAAGCGTTAGGCCGTGACCGGCCGCCTGGCAGTGGCGCCTGCGGTACCGAAGTAGACGCCGAGGCCGCCCGAGAACAGGTGCAGGAACTGGTCGGCGTTGAGACCCGACTCGATCGAGAGCCACTGCAGCGCCCCGACGAGACCGAGAAGGAAGAAGGCCAGGTAGGCCACACCGACCCCCATGTTGGCGAGTTTAGCTCCCGCCACCGTCCTGGAGCCGGCGAGCCACACCCCACCGATCAGAAGGTGCACGATGTTGTGCGCCGGGTTGACCGGGAATGCGATCAGGACCTCGTTGGCGCTCGAGTTGAAGAAGTTGTCGAAGCCCGTTACGGCGAAGCCCAAAAGGCCCACCAGAAGGTAGACGGCCCCAAAAACCAGTGCAAAAAGCTGGCCCGGGGTCTTGTCGCGAGTTGCAGTTGCCATTTCTCCCCTTTCGTAGGATCTGCGGCTGTTTGCCACTGATTCGTTAGACACGCCGATTTGGGATTGGTTACGCCTGCCCTGATGAAGGTCGCGAAAACCCCGCACGGCGTCGGCTCGGCGACTGTTCAGCGCATCTGGTCGGCCCGGGGGATCAAGCCTCATCTCATGGACACCTTCAAGCTGTCACCGACAAGTTCTTCGCGGAAAGGCTCGTCGACGGCGTGGCGCTCGCGACCGGCTCGGTCTTCGGGGTTAAGGTCTCTACGTCGTGGACGCGTCGGTGATGCCGACATTCCTGCGGCCAATACGAACGTTCCGACGATCATGGTGGCCGGAAGGATCGCATCGGCCTTGGCGAGGGACTCGCGGTAAGGTGCGGCGAGGGACTCGCGGTAAGGTGCGGCGAGGCAATGGCGACTCGGTGAGTTCAACCGTCAAGCGAGGGAGGAACTACAGAATGACCCAGCCGACCTTCGACGAGCTACGGGAACGCGTCCGCGGCGATGTCATCACACGGGACGACGACGGCTACGAGCTTGCGCGACGCGTCTACAACGCGATGATCGATAAGCGTCCCCTCGTCATTGTTCGTCCGCGGAACGCCGGTGACGTGGTAGCAGCAGTAGATTTCAGCCGCGAGAACGAGGTCGATCTTTCGATCCGCGGAGGCGGCCATAGCGTGCCCGGTTTCGGCACGTGCGACGACGGCGTAGTGATCGACCTGTCGTTGATGCGCGGCGTGCGCGTCGATCCCCGATCCAGGACCGCTCGTGCCGAAGGGGGTGCCACGTGGGGCGATTTCAATCATGCCGCACACGCCTTCGGACTCGCCACCACCGGAGGAATCATCTCGACCACCGGGATCGGAGGGCTCACTCTCGGCGGCGGGATCGGATATTTAACCCGCGCGTTCGGCCTATCCTGCGACAACCTGCGCTCCTGCGATATCGTCACCGCCGACGGGAGCCTTCTGACTGCGAGCGAGAGCGAGAACGAAGATCTCTTCTGGGCGCTGCGAGGCGGCGGAGGCAACTTCGGGGTCGTCACCTCTTTCGAGTTCAACCTGCACGAGGTCAAGGACATCTACGGCGGCCCCATGTTCTTCGAACTGGAGGACATGGGAGACGTTCTGAGGTTCTTCAGCGACTTCATTGCCAACGCTCCCGAGGAGCTGGGTGGCTTCCCCGCCTTCCAGATTGCACCACCGTTGCCCTTCATTCCCGAGGAGCGTCACGGGGATACGTTCTGCGCGATCGTCGCGTGCTGGGCGGGACCGATCGATCAAGGGGAGAAGGCCATCAAGCCGCTGCGCGACATCGCACCGGTCGTGGCGGAACACGTCGGTCCGATGCCCTATCCGATGCTCAACTCCGCGTTCGACGCTCTGGTGCCGCCGGGTCTACAGCACTACTGGAAGGCGAACTTCGTTCGCGAGCTCGGCGACGAAGTGATCGCCGCGCATCTCGAGCATGGGCCGAAAGTCCCGGCCGTGAACTCGACCGTCCATTTTTATCCCATCAACGGAGCCTGCCACCGCGTCGGGGCCGAGGAGACCGCGTTCGGGCACAGGGACGCAAACTTCGCGCCGGTGATCGCGGGCATGTGGCCGGATCCGGCCGACAACGAGAAGAACATCGCGTGGGTGCGTGATTACTACGCGGCGACCGCTCCGTACTCGGAAGAAGGCGGTTACATCAACTTCGCGGCCGACGACGATCAGGGACGCGTAACGTCAAACTACGGAGCGAGCTTCGAAAGGCTTGTGAAGATCAAGCGCAAGTATGATTCGGACAACCTCTTCCACATGAACCAGAACATAGAGCCCTGAGCCTCCGTCGTCCTCCTCTAATGGAGTGCGGCTAATGGAGTGCGGCGACGTCGACAGGTGGCTCCAAGCACAGACGCTTTCAAGCCGTTGGTATGGACCGCGACCGCCGAGTCGATCCTGGAGAAGATGAAACCGAGGCCGGGCAGCCCTTGCTGAAGCGTCGGGCTAATTGCGAGGCACTACACTAGAGATAGCCGAGGTTGCGCAGAGACTCTTCGATCTGGGCCTCTTCCTCGGCCGAGTAGGGAGTCGCCGAGGCCCCCTCTCCGGCGTTGGGCAGCTCCATCGCCTTGTAGACGACGGGGCGGGACCGAATCAGCTCGGGGGGAAGGAACTCGGTCAGGACCCGGCCGTCAACCTCGGGCACCTCCAGCCCCAAAAGATAGAGGGCGGTGGGGGCGACGTCGTAGAGGCTGGCCTGAAGGCCGCTCGCCGCGTCCACGCCCGGCCCGGTGATCGAAAAGACGCCGTCCATGTGATGGAAGCCGCGCGGAAGCTCCCGGTAGTCGGTGAGCACCGCGGCCGAATAGAGGCCGTCGGAGAGCTCGTAGGTGTAGTCGCGGCACACCGGGAAGAGGTCGGGAGCGTCGGGAGTCTCGGCCCCCGACATGACCTCCTCTCTCAGAAACATGCGGTCGAGAACGGGCTTGCCGTCCACCGGGTCCTTCAGCTCCGAGAAACGGGCCGTGATCTCGCGGCGCACTTCCTCGTAGGCAGACTGAGGCACCGAGCCGTGGGGCTCGCGGCCCTCGAGGTTCACGTAGATCCCCTGCTGAGGATTGGGGGCCGCGAACGCCTTGGTCTTAGACCAGTCGATCGAAGAATGCGCGGCCCCCTTAGCGCGCTTCCACAGTGATCGGGGAAGGGTCTTCTTGGCCCGCCCGGCGAGCTTGCGCAGGCCCGGGGAGCTCGACAGACCGGCGGCGCCCGAGAGCGACAACAGCCCCCACTCCTTGAGGGCGAGGTTCAGGTTCACGACCTTGTCCTTAGGACCGAAGCCGTGGTCTGACATCGTCACGACATAATCCTCGTCCGAGGTCCACTCGAGCAGATCCGAGATCACCGCGTCCATCTCGTCGAAGAAGGACCACACGCGCTCCCTGATGGGCTCGGCCTGAGGCCTGTGGAAATGCTCGCAGGCCGGGTCGATGTACTTGTAGTGGGCGTGCATGAGGCGGTCGGGCGCCTCCAGAACAATGAACAGCAGCGACACCTCGTGGCGCTCCAGCAGAAGCTTCAGCGCGCTGCGCTTTTTCGCCAGGTTGACGGACAATCGCTCTTCGATGGCGGTGGACTTCCAGTCCTCGTCGTAGTTGACATCGATGTCGATCTCGTAGCCACCTGCGCGGGTGATCAGCTCGGAGGCGAGCCCTTCGGGGTGGGTGAAGCTCTCGGGAGTGACACCTCCTCCCTCGGGAGTGAGCATGCCCGAAACCGCAAAACCGTCCACGGGCGGAGCGGGATAGGTCATGGGGATGTTGAACAGACCCACCGGGCAGCCCTGAGCGTTGGCGGCGTTCCACAGCGCCGGCGCCTTGACCTTGTCGAGGCGGACCAGCCCTCCCCTTCGCTGGGAGTTGCCGAGCGTGAACCCGAAGATGCCATGGCGGCCGGGATTGACGCCGGTGAAGATCGAGGTCCAGCCCGGCGGCGTGTAGGGCGGATGCGTCGATGTGAGGATCCCGGACGCACCCCGCTCGAGCAGGCTCTTGAACGTCGGCATGTGACCCGCGGCGAAGGCGGGTTCGAGGATCCGGAAGGTGGCGCCGTCGAGGCCCAGCAGCAAGACTTTGCTCTTCGTGCTCATTTTGTTCATGAGGGGTGCCTCAGCACCCGGTACACGGTCAGCAGGATAGCGAGGGCGAAGAGGATGTCTCCGACCACCAAGGCCGGAGCGACCCACGATGTTAGGGGGCCGAGGACGAACACGAGCGCAGCGACGTCGGGAGTACCGGGGGTCGGAAGCAGACGCCGGCGCGCGAGCGCCTCGGCCAACCGACCTCCGACATTGGTTTGTGGCTCGCCGCGCGTCCCTCCCGAGATAAGCGCAAAGTAGTAGGCCATGAACCCATAGGCGACCGCCAGCCAGAACACCCCACCTGGTGACGTCCTCCACAAGAAGACGGCGAGCCCGGCCGCCGCGCTGCCCCGCCGGGCGCCGTCGCCGAGGTCGTCGAGCACCTTGCCTCGGGGGCTCGTGGTCTGAAGCGCCCGGGCGAGCTTGCCGTCGACGCAATCGAGCAGGAAGGAGAAATAGAACAGCAGCGCCCCGACCACCAGGCCGGCCCTCGTGCCGGTGGCGAAGGCGAGCCCGGTCGGCAGCCCCAGCACGACCGAGACTATCGTGACCTGGTCGGGCGACACCGATCCCGAGCGCGCCAGCCTTCGGGTGAGGGGCAGCGCAAGAGGGTCGACCGCGATCACCGTCCACCAGTAGTCGCGCGGCTTGGCGCCGATCTCGAGCGCGCCCTCCGCCGGGCTCATGGGTCTGTCGAAGGGTCTATGAGGCCGCGGCCCCGCGCCTGCTCCCATGCGCCGATCGCGATCCCGGCCGCCAGTCCCGGATCGCGCCGGGCAGCTGCCTTGACGGTGTTGTGCAGGAACAAGCCCACGAGGCCCCACCACAACGCGGCCCTGTGACGGATGTCCTGGGGCATGTTCTTGCGGAACAGATAAAAGTGATTGGCGAGCTTCATCCGCTCTAGCTTTGTGGAGTCGAGCCGGTCGGTGGTGGTCTTGAAGTGCTCGCAGCGTGCGTGCGGCGTCTGCACCAGCGTCCACTTGCGCGACACCCGGTAGGAGAAGTCGATGTCCTCCTGGCTGGCGTAGCCGGACAGCTCCTCGTCGAAGCGCTCTTCGGCGAAGATTGCCCGCCGGTAGGACATGAAGTAGCCGACGAATGCCTCCTGCTTCTTGACCCCGGCCGAGTAAGAGGTTCCCTCCAGCCAGAAGCCCTTGCGCACTCGCCCCGAGGCCTCCGGCCACCAGCCCCCGATGCCGAACAATCGCCGCCAGAAAACCGAGAACCACGCCGGCCTCGCAGGCGTCATCGGGCCCGCCCGAACACCTCCCAAGCGCTCGTCCCAGCGCTCGTACTCCGACAGCACCAGCTCGTGACAGGTGGATTCCATGAAGACGTCGTCGTCGATGAGGAAGACCGGGTCGCCGGAGGTTCTGTCCAGGGCCAGATTGCGCTGCCGCGGCAGCCCCCGCGGCGCCGGGTGGACGTAGTCGAGAGGCAGCGCAACTCGTTCACAGTGCCCCTCGATCGTGGCGCGAGTCGGGGTGTTGGCGCTCGAGTCGACGATACACAGCTCCCCCGGAAGAACTGATTGAGCCACCAAGCTCTCGATGGTGTTGAGCAGCTCCTCGGGCCGGTTGCGGGTGGCGATGATGAAGCAGGATGCAGCCCTCGAGATGTCTTCGGTCATCGCCTGGTCTTGAGCTCCTCGGCAGCTACGAGCGCGACGAAGCGAGGATTGCCGAGGAGATAGCGCCGCCACATCCTCTGAGGGTCTTGGGCCAGGCGGTGGACCCACTCGATGCCCGCCCGGTTCATCCACTCGGGCGCCCTCGGCACCTGCCCCGCCTGGAAATCGAAGAACGCCCCCACCCCCACCGCGAGGCGCGCTCCGGTGGCGTCCAGGTTGGCCTGCATCCACAGCTCCTGAGCGGGGTTACCGAGGCCCACGAGCAGCAACCCGGTCTCGGCGGCCCGGACGGCCGCCGCCACCGACTCATCGCCGGGATCGAAGTAGCCGTCGCGCACGCCCACCGCCCTGAGTCTCGGCAGCCGCCGGACGATGCGCTCGAGCGCTCTGTCGGCCACTCCCGGCTTCGCCCCAAGGAGATAGGCGGGCCAGTCGCGCTCGGCCGCGAGCTCGAGCACGAGCGGGGTGAAGAAGTTGCCGTTGAGGTCGGCCGGAAAACGGTCCCTCTTGATACGAGCGGCCAGCATGACGCCTTTGCCGTCGTTGAGCACCATGGCGGCGTCCTTGAGGGCGCGGCGATAGGTCTCGTCCCGGCTCGCCAGATTCAGCGTGTGCACATTGGCGTGCGCTATGTAGGACGGGTCGGGCGCGTCGTAGAGACGCTCGGCCTCGGCGAGGGCGGCACGCGGGGACAGGCGCGCCAAACGGACGCCGAAGACCGAAATCGCCCGCTCCGGCGCAATCACCTCGCGGTGAGAACCTCGGAAGCAAAGCGAGCCAGACTGGGAAGGTTGACCGCCCAGCCGACGCCGAAGTCCCGCTCGGTGAAGACACGCGGGTCAGAGGGGTTCCACCACGCCCGGCGAAAGCGGCTCACGCTCGGAGGCCTCAGGTCGTAAGGCACGAACCCGAGCACGTGGCCGTGCCAGGAACGCTGGGCGGGAGGCTTGCGCCTCTCCTGGAGCACCGCAAGGCCGATGAGCCCCACGCCCGTTGCGGCCGCAAGTTGGTTGGATCTCCTCATGGTTGCCCCCTTCCAATTGCGCGATCCTCCAGCGGATCGCTAGTTCCATTGCGCGATCCTCCAGCGGATCGCTAGCTCTCGTCGATCGCCGGACTTGGGGGCCGAGCGTAGCCCTTGCCGCCCATGCCCACCGCCCCTCATTCGGCTTTGTGCCAGAAAAGGTGCGGAATCCGCCCCTAACCTGGCAAAGAGCCAGCTAAGGGGCGGGGATGACCCAGCCCGGACAGGCATAGACGCGGCTCGGGTGGGCTCCCCTGTAAACTTTCTTGGTGCACCTTTGCGTAAGCCCCGTCGGTACTTCCGCGCAGGAGCACTAGTCGACGGGTCCTCGCCCATCACGCATGCACCTGCACGCGAGACCCCACCAGCACCTACGAGCGATGCGAGGACCACGCGAGCATATGCAGGCTCCCGGCAAGATCCTGATCATCGGAGCGGGCCCCTGTGGGCTCGGGGCGGCGCGCGAGCTGTCGCTGCGAGGCTACAAAAACTGGAAGCTGGTCGAGCGCTCACACCGGGCGGGGGGCTTGGCCGCGTCGGTTACCGACCCCCAGGGCTTCACCTGGGATCACGGCGGCCACGTCGTGTTCAGCCACTTCGGGGAGTTCGACCGCCTTCTCGAGGAGACAATGGGCGAGGAGGTCTACCGTCACGACCGTTCCTCCTACATCCGCTTCTCCGACCGCTGGGTGCCCTACCCGTTTCAGAACAACCTCCGCTACCTCCCGGAGGAGGTCGCCTACGAGTGCGTCCTCGGGCTCATCGATGCGCCCGGGGGCGACCCCAGCACCGACTTCGCCACCTGGATGGAGGCGGTCTTCGGAACCGGCATTACCACGCACTTCATGCGGCCCTACAACTTCAAGGTATGGGCGACGCCCCCCGAGCGCATGCAGTCCTACTGGATCGGCGAGAGGGTGAGCGTCCTCGACTACAAGCGGGCTCTCAGAAGCCTCGTCTTCCAGGAAGATGACATCGCGTGGGGACCCAACAACACGTTTGTCTTTCCCGCCTTCGGGGGCACCGGGGAGATCTATAGGCGGCTTGCCGAGCGCCTCGCCGAGAACATCACCTACGGGCGTGATGTCGTCGAGATAAACGTCGAGGAGAAGACGGTGCGTTACACAGACGGCGCCGACGAGGACTACGACACGCTGATCTCGACCATGCCCCTCGATCTCCTGCTCCATAAGCTCGAACCCTGCCCCTCAGAGGTGAGAGACGCCGCGGACAAGCTCGAGCACAACGGGGTCTACATGGTGGGCGTGGGCTATGAGCTCGAGCTCAAGGACGACAAGTCATGGATGTACTTCCCCCAGGACGATGCACCCTTTTATAGAGCCACGAACTTCGCCAAGTACTCGCCGGCGAATGTGCCCGAATCTGATACCTCGACTTACTCGGCCTACATGACCGAGACCTCCTACTCCTCCTACAAGCCCACCAGTCAAAGGGGGCTGCCTGAGGGGGTCGAGGCCGGTCTGAGGTCGGCAGGAGTAGTCGAAGGCAGGCCCGAAGTGGCCTCTTTGCACCTCGAGGACATCCCCTACGCCTACCCGGTCCCCACCCTGGAACGCGATCGGGCGCTCGCGACCGCCCAAGCTTGGCT
>Ga0209587_1000227_pt1 | contig 28234 bp, 28 predicted proteins | sample NGEPerD_2_FD_184512 | JGI IMG/M metagenome (GOLD analysis project Ga0209587, IMG submission 184512) | Arctic peat soil microbial communities from the Barrow Environmental Observatory site, Barrow, Alaska, USA - NGEE PermafrostL1-D... | ecosystem: Environmental > Terrestrial > Soil > Wetlands >...
GAGCAGAGAACAGATCCTGGAGAAGGTGGCTGGTTGGGCAAATAAGAAGGGTCGGCTTTCACCCGGCGATGTGAGTGAGATGCTGGATGGTGCGGATTTCTCCGCTGAAGACCTGGAGTGGCTTTACTCTTCGCTGCAGCGGATGGGTGTGGAAGTATCGACCGAGGACGAAAATGACGAAGACTACTCAAGAGAAGAGGAATTCTTGGGCAACCTGGAAGTCTCTCTGGGTCAGGGGACTACTGATCCGGTGCGCTGGTATTTGAAGGAGATCGGCAGGATTTCGCTTCTTACGGGGGATGAGGAGGTGGAGTTGGCGCGGAGGATATTGGAGCGGGATGTGGAAGCGAAGCGCCGGCTCACGGTGTCAAACCTTCGACTGGTTGTATCTATAGCCAAACGCTACGTGGGAAGGGGCCTTTCCTTCCTGGATCTCATACAGGAAGGAAACCTGGGCCTCATCCGGGCTGTGGAGAAGTTTGATCATACAAGAGGATACAAGTTCTCTACCTACGCAACTTGGTGGATCCGTCAGGCGATCACCAGAGCTGTTGCCGACCAGGCTCGGACTATCCGTGTGCCAGTTCACACTGTGGAGTTGATCAACAAGGTTGATCGAATGCGGCTTCATCTGTTGCAGGAGATGGGTAGAGAGCCATCTGAAGATGAGTTGGCGGCTGGGGTGGGTGTGACTGTGGAGAAGGTTCGCTATATTCGATACGTGGCCCAAGAACCGATCTCGCTGGACATGCCGATCGGCGAGGAAGACGACTCCGTTCTGGGAGATTTTGTGGAGGACAAGGAAGTGGATGAGCCTCTGGATGTTGTTGCGCGGAAGATGCGTTGGGAGGAGTTGGCCAAGGTGTTGGATAGCCTTAGCTACAGGGAGCGCAAGATAATAGAGTTACGTTTTGGTCTTCATGGGGAAGTGCCGCGAACACTTGAAGACGTAGGAGCTCGGTTCGGGGTGACTCGCGAGAGGATACGCCAGGTGGAAGCCAATACACTTCAGCGTTTGAGGTACTTCCGGGAAAAGCATTAGTCATTGGACCGTGGGGACTGACTTGGCTCTCGTTGCAGTATCCGCCGGCAGCATGGGCAGTTTATCGCCTAACCAATATTTCTTTAGCGGATGCGCTTGACCGGGACAAAGTTATGCTGTACTGTTCCTGTGGTGCATTGATCGCCGGAACTCGGTGTACGTTTGATTCAATAGGGTTCCAAATGGAGCGTTCTGGCGCAGAATGGAGGAATTTGGTTTGGCAGAAGGAACCGTTAAGTGGTTCAGCCCGGAGAAGGGGTATGGGTTCATTGAGCAACCCGAAGGTGAAGACCTTTTCGTACACTACTCTGAGTTAGGTATGGAAGGGTTCAAGACCCTGACAGAAGGCCAGGCTGTCTCGTTTGAAGTTGTGGAAGGCCCTAAGGGTCTTCAGGCTTCTAACGTGCAGGTAGTTTAGACGGCTGGTCAAGAAAACACGCCTACACAAAGGACCCCGCCAATGGCGGGGTCCTTTTTGTTGCGCTTGTGGTCTCCAAGCCCCTGGAATCCCTGGAATGAATGACATGATTGAGACAAGATCAAATTGGCCCTAAAGTTCGATCGAGATCTGCCGATATATGGGGTAAGAGAGAGTACCCATCCAAGCTCTCCTTTCTCCTTGGGGCGCCCGCTAGGGCGCCCCTTTCTTTTCCGTACTCTCATCGTAGTGCGAGTTTCGCTATAATCACCGGACACCCGGCCCAATGAGGGTTGGGATTCTGTGAACGGAAGACAATCGAGAGGAGCTGGACTGTGATCTCTCGCGAGGAAGTCATGCATGTGGCCGAATTGGCGCGACTCCATGTGGAAGATGATGAGGTGCCCCGCCTGCAGGAAGAGCTCTCCCGCATCATGGAGTACGTGCAACGTCTGTCAGAGCTGGAGCTGGAGGAAGTTCCACCGACTACAAGGGCTGCTCCTCTCAAGAACGTGTTTCGCCGGGATGAGGTGAAGTCTTGTCTGAGCCAGGAGAATGCGGTTAGCAACGCTCCTGCGGCCAAGGATGGGCAGTTCCTGGTTCCGAGGATAGGATAGGTCTGAGTATGGATGTGTATGAGCTTGACGCTTTTCGTTGCCGGGAGCTGTTGGCCGGAGGAGAGATTTCCGTTCGTGAGCTGACTCAAGTGTTCTTGGATCGCGTGGAAGAGAGAGATGCAGACGTTCGCGCTTTCCTGGCGGTGAATGGCGAAGAGGCCCTGGCGCAGGCTGCTGATGTTGACTCCCGCCCGCTTTCAGAGCGGACGTCGTGGGAGGGCATTCCAGTCGGTCTCAAGGATGTTCTGTGCGTGAAAGGGAGAGAGACTACGGCTGGCTCCCGCATGCTGGAAGGCTACCATCCTCCCTATGACGCCACTGCGGTCAGCAAGCTGAGAGAGGCAGGTTTGATCTCTCTTGGCAGGCTGAACATGGACGAGTTCGCCATGGGAAGCTCAACAGAGAATTCGGCATTCTTTCCCACCCACAACCCTTGGGATTTGATGCGGGTACCGGGGGGCTCCAGCGGTGGGTCCGCGGCATCAGTGTCTGCCGGAGAAGTGCCCTGGAGTCTGGGCACTGACACCGGTGGTTCTATTCGACAGCCCGCCTCCCTCTGTGGGGTGGTCGGTTTGAAGCCTACCTACGGAGCGGTCAGCCGGCATGGATTGATAGCCTTTGCTAGCTCCCTGGACCAGGTGGGTCCCATTACCCGCAACGTGCGGGATGCTGCCGCTCTGCTGGGCATGATCCAGGGAAAGGATCCTCTGGATTCAACTAGTGTTGGCTTCAATGAGCCCATACGTGAACCGACTACGGTTGATCTGAGCGGGCGTCGTTTTGGGATAATCAAGGAGTTCATTGGTGCAGCCTGCGAGCCGGGAGTCAGGCGGGTCTTCAACCTGGCGGTGTCGGCCATAGAAGCCCTGGGTGGTGAGTGCGAAGAGGTCAGTCTCCCCAGTACGGAACGAGGTCTGTCCGCCTATTACATCATCGCTCCGGCGGAAGCCAGCTCCAACCTTGCTCGCTTTGATGGAGTTCGCTACGGGATGCGCACGGAGGGTGCCCTTGATCTGATGGATATGTACAAACGCACACGGAGCGAAGGCTTTGGCGCGGAAGTGAAGAGACGGATAATGATAGGTACGCACGTACTCTCAGCAGGCTACTATGATGCGTACTACGGGCAGGCACAACGTACCCGGACACTGATTATTCGTGATTTCGAGAAAGCGTTCACTGACTATGACGTACTGATCTCACCAACGTCTCCCACGATTGCATTCAAGTTGGGAGAGAGGGTGGAGGATCCATTGGCCATGTATCAGGCCGACCTCTGTACCAATCCTGTGAGCCTTGCGGGATTACCGGGTCTCAGTCTCCCTGCCGGCTTCTCTGAGGGCATGCCTGTGGGTGTGCAGCTTGTGGCGCCGCACTTTGCGGACCAAGAGCTTCTGGAGGTAGGCTTTGCTCTCGAGCGCGAGCTGGACGTGAGCACCAAGCCGGACGGTGAGGAGGTGGCACCATGAGTTCCGCCTGGGAAGCCGTGATAGGGCTGGAAATTCACGTTCAACTGAATACCCAAACCAAGATGTTCTGCGGTTGTCCTGTGGGCTTCGGCGGAGAACCAAATACCAGAGTATGCCCGGTCTGCCTGGGACATCCTGGCACGCTCCCTGTCATCAATGAGAAGGCGGTAGAGTACGCCACGCGGATTGCCCTAGCGCTTGATTGTCGCATTGCCGGTCATACGCTGTTTCATCGCAAGAACTACTTCTATCCAGATCTCCCCAAGGGCTATCAGATCTCGCAGTATGATCTGCCGCTGGGTGATCCCGGTCACCTTGAGGTGCAGATGGACGGTGGTTCTCCATTCAGTGTGGGCATTACACGTGTCCATATGGAAGAAGATGCAGGCAAGTTGGTGCACACTGGCGGTGCGTCTGGGAGGATAGATGGCGCTGACTACTCCCTGGTGGACTTCAATCGAGGCGGGACCCCATTGGTGGAGATTGTGACGGAGCCGGATCTTAGTAGCCCTGAGCGGGCTCGCGTTTTTCTCACTCAATTGCGGAGTCTCATAGAGCACCTGGGGGTTTCGGATGTCAACATGGAGGAGGGTTCCCTCCGGTGCGACGCCAACGTCTCTGTTCGCCGGCACGGGGAAGCTCTCGGTGTGAAGACTGAGCTGAAGAACATGAACTCCTTCCGATTCCTACAGCGCGGATTGGAGTCGGAGATAGTGCGTCAGATTGAACTTCTGGAGTCCGGAGAGACCGTTGAGCAGGCGACCGTGCATTTTGACCCACAGACGGGTCAGATATCCACTTTGCGTTCCAAGGAAGAAGCACACGACTACCGGTATTTCCCGGAACCGGATCTTGTTTCCATAGAGTTGGATGAGGCCTACGTGGAGAAAGTCCGGCGAGATCTGCCGGAGTTGCCCGCTGCGCGCAAGGAGAGGCTTGCCCACGATTATGGCATTCCAATGGAGGACGCCCAAATCTTGAGCGTGAATCGTCCACTGGGCGACTATTTTGAGCGGGTGGCGTGTGAATTCGGTGACGCGAAGTTGGCGGCTAACTGGGTCACCGGGGATTTTGCCGCATACTTGAACGCTGAGGATCTGGAGGTGGGGGAATCTCGCGTGGGTCCAGATGGCATGGTCGAGCTGCTGGAGCTGGTCGCTGACGGAACACTTTCTGGGAAGATGGCCAAGAAGGTGTTCACAATCATGATCTCCTCAGACTCGTCTGCAGCGGAGATCGTGGAGGAGGAAGGGCTGGGCCAGATCTCTGATGAAGGTGCTCTGGAGGAGATGGTAGTGGAGATTATCGCCGCCAATCCGGAGGCTGTGGAGGAGTTCGGTCAGGGTCGAAGCAAGATCTTGGGTTTCTTTGTGGGACAGGCGATGAAGAAGACCAAAGGGCAGGCCAATCCCCAACTGGTTAATGAGTTGTTCAGGCGTCATCTGCAGAGATCGCTGTGAAGCGGTAGAATATATACCCTGATGGATCGACGCCCGCTCAAGCTAGAGACTCTGCTGCCGATATGATTCATGGTTCTCTTCCAGAGGTTCATCCGAAAGAAGTGTGTTTGGGGAAGTTGAGAAGCGCCCAGCGGTTTGCCACATTACGATGTTCTTTTTCACATGGTCACTACCGCACCCCCGGTGTTCGGTAGGTTGTGTATTGCTGGAAGACATTAGGAAGGTATTTAAGTCGTGGAAGACACAAATGGTTCAAGGATCTGCCCTGTATTGAAAACCGCGGATATCATCTCCGGAAAGTGGACCCTCTTAGTTCTCCGGGATCTCGCTGAAGGTGTCAACCGCTTCAGCGCTTTGGAGCGGTCTTTGGAGGGAATAAGCCCCAAGACTTTGTCAGAGAGGCTGAAGAGCTTGCAGCGGGCCGGAGTGATCACGCGGAAGAGCTATGCGGAGGTACCGCCGCGGGTAGAGTACTCTCTCACGGAAATGGGCCAAGACCTGATACCTCTGGTTGAGCATATGCGCGAATATGGTCGTAAGTGGTTGTCTGAAGGCGGCAATGGAGCAGTATCGGGGCCCCAGGGCGATCATCGCTAACACGGAATTGAATGGCGGCGGCGCTCAGGCGCGTTACCCCCGGCAGGTTGCTGGAGAGCAATGGCACAAGCGGTTGATCTTCCTTGACTGAGGAGGGAGCTATCGGCATCGAGGGACTGGATAGTCTAGTAGATCTGGGCAAGGACCGGGGATATGTCACCGCAGCAGAGATAAGTCGTGTCCTGGCCGCGCACGATCTGTCCACGAAACAGGTTGAGTCTCTGTACGCGAGCTTGATGAAACTCGGGATACGTTTGGCGGAAGACGCGGACTCCAATGGGGGTGGAGAGGGCGGCAAGAAGGGGGCGAAGGCCAAGTCCAAGGTGGAGCATCCTCCCACTGATGGGGGCACAGGCGTGTCAACCAGCGACCCAGTGCGCATGTATCTTAAGGAGATCGGCCGTGTGAGCCTTCTCACGGCCGAGCAAGAAGTGTCTCTTGCCAAGCGGCTGGAGCGGGGAGATATTCAGGCCAAGCATGCGCTGACGGAGGCGAATCTCCGTCTGGTCGTTTCCATCGCGAAGCGTTATCACACAGATGGGATGAATTTCCTGGACCTCATTCAGGAGGGCAACCTAGGTCTTATCCGTGCCGTGGAGAAGTTTGACTATCGCAAGGGGCACAAGTTTTCCACCTATGCGACGTGGTGGATCCGGCAGGCCATCACCAGGGCGATCGCGGACAAAGCTCGTACTATCCGCATTCCCGTGCACATGGTGGAGAAGATCAACAAGCTGATAAGGGTTCAGCGTCAACTCCTGCAGGACATGGGTCGGGAGCCAACTCCGGCTGAGGTTAGCAGAGAGATGAGCATGTCGGAGTCAGAAGTGCGGGAGATCCTAAAGATCAGCCAGACTACCGTGTCGCTGGAGACCCCCATCGGGGAAGAGGAGGACTCTGAGCTGGGTGACTTCGTTGAAGATGAGGGAGCCGTCCGTTCGTTTGAGTTTGTGGCGTCCCAGCTGGACCAGGATGCGGTCAATGAGGCTCTTGGTTCTCTTCCTTACCGGGAGCGTAAGGTCATAGAATTGCGCTTTGGACTCAAGGGAGAGCATTCACGTACTCTGGAGGAGGTAGCCAGGCGTTTTGGAGTTACCCGGGAGCGCATACGACAGATAGAGGCCAAGGCTCTATCCAAACTTGAGGCCACTGAGAAGGCGCGTAGACTTAAGTCTCAGCTGGATTGACCCCGCCTGACTGAGCCTGTCCTTGGTGCATAGGAGCGGCTCCGCCGATTCTCGGTGCGCGGCCGGTCTTGAAGGACAGCCGGCGCACGGCCTTCTACATTGGCACACGTGTGGTTGCGCGCGGATACTGCCAGCGCAAGCCCCGGGCCGGAAGATTCTGGTGCTGTGGCATAGGCTAGGGGGGTATGGTATAGTTTCCTGGTAGTGGTAGTCGTAGGCAAGGAAAGGGAAGCGGATGTCCGAGAACACTGGCCATACAAGACGAGGCTCCTTGAAGAGTGTTCAGATATCTATAGAGAATATGACCTGTGCCTCTTGTGCTGCGCGCGTGGAGAAAGGGTTGACTGCGCTGAGGGGTGTCCAGGAAGCAGCGGTGAACTTTGCTACTGAGAAGGCGAGCCTTACCTATGATGGAAGCACCATCGGTCTCGCAGAGATTATTGCGGCGGTGGAGAGCCTCGGCTATGGAGTGCGTACCGCCAAGGATACTATCTCGATCGGGGACATGACCTGTGCCAGTTGTGTGGGTAGGGTGGAGAAGGCGTTGGCCGAATTGCCTGGCGTAGTTGAGGCGCCGGTGAACTTCGCTGCGGAGACAGCGACGGTGATGTATTTTCCTGGAGTAGTCGGTCCGGATGATTTGCGGCGTGCTGTGGAAGGTGCCGGCTACTCAGTAAGAGAGACTGCGAGTGGGGATTCTGCTCATGCGGGTGTGGAGGCCTCGGATAGAGAGGCGGAGGCTCGCCGCCGGGAGATGGGCCGGCTACGGTTGCGATTTGTGATGGCTTTGCTGGTAGGTTCTGTTCTCATGCTTCTGAGTTTCTTTCCCCCGTCCTTCTTGAGCGCGCGGCAGCTCTGGTATGTGATGTTCGTGCTCGCCACTCCAATTCAATTGTGGGCCGGGTGGCCGTTCTACCGCGCGGCCTGGGCGGCGGCCAAGCATCGTGCCACAGATATGAACTCCTTGGTGGCTGTGGGTACTTCTGCCGCTTATCTGTATTCTGCAGCGGTTACCTTCTTCCCCGGCTTCTTTGAGCGTTCGCTGGGGTCTGGATTCCAGGCAGAGGTCTACTACGAGACTGCCGTCATCATAGTGGGTCTGATACTGATGGGGCGCTTTCTGGAGGCTCGGGCCAAAGGACAGACCTCTGAAGCTATCCGCAAGCTTATGAGCCTGCGTGCCTCAACCGCACGGGTTGTTCGCGACGGGGAGGAGCTGGATATACCCATTGATGACGTGGTTGTGGGTGACGTAGTCTTGGTTCGACCCGGAGAGAAAGTACCGGTGGACGGCTCTATCTTGACGGGACGCTCGGCGGTTGATGAGTCCATGCTCACCGGGGAGTCCATTCCAGTGGAAAAAGGCCCGGGGGATGAGGTCATAGGGGCAACCCTCAACAAGACCGGATCCTTCCGTTTCCAGGCGACCAGGGTAGGCCGGGAGACGGCGCTTGCTCAGATTGTTCGTCTAGTGGAGGAGGCTCAGGGTTCGAAGGCGCCCATCCAAGGGCTCGCCGATCGTGTGGCTGGGATATTTGTCCCCGCAGTATTCGGAGCGGCCGTGGTCACCTTCTCGGTTTGGTTCCTTTTTGGGCCTCAGCCGAACTTCACCTTGGCCATGCTGGCCTTTGTCGCTGTGCTGATAATCGCCTGTCCCTGCGCTTTGGGTTTGGCCACGCCCACAGCAATCATGGTAGGTACGGGAAAGGGTGCGGAGTACGGCATCCTAATCAGTTCGGGGAGCGCCTTGGAGAGGGCTCACAAGCTGGATACCGTGGTGCTGGACAAGACCGGTACCCTGACCCGTGGGAAGCCTATGGTTACGGATATCTTGCCCATGGACGGGTGCGAGGAGGAAGAGCTCCTGATGCTGGCAGCTTCCGCGGAACGGGGGTCTGAGCACCCTCTGGGTGAGGCCATCGTGGAGGAGGCCCGGGACACCGGACTGGATCTGTCAGAGCCTCATGATTTCCAGGCAATTCCTGGCTACGGTATTGAAGCGACAATCGGTGGTGCTTCGTTGCTTGTGGGTAGCCTCAGACTGATGCAAGAGCGTGTGAGCAACTTGGATGGGGTGGAAGCGCAGGCGGAGCGACTGGCCGGCGAAGGCAAGACACCCATGTTTCTCGCGCGGGATGGGGTTATGGTCGGTGTCATCGCGGTGGCGGATACGCTGAAAGATGGTTCCAAAGAGACCGTGGACCGTCTTCATGGCCTGGGCTTGGAGGTCATCATGATCACCGGAGATAACAGCCGTACCGCGAAAGCGATAGCCGACCAAGTAGGCATAGATCGCGTGCTGGCGGATGTCCTTCCACAGGACAAGGCGGAGGAGATCAAGAAGCTCCAGGGCGAGGGCAAACTTGTGGCAATGGTAGGGGACGGTATCAACGACGCGCCCGCACTGGCGCAGGCAGACATTGGCATCGCCATTGGGACTGGTGCTGACGTCGCCATGGAGGCGGCCGACGTGACCCTGATAAGGGGTGACCTCCAGCCGTTGGTGACAGCCATTAGTCTCAGCCGGGCCACAATGCGGACTATCAAGCAGAATCTATTCTGGGCTTTCGCCTACAATACCGCCCTCATCCCGGTGGCGGCAGGAATACTCTATCCATTTTTCGGCATCCTTCTAAATCCGATGTTCGCTGCTGCCGCGATGGCCATGTCATCGGTTAGTGTGGTGAGCAACTCCTTACGTTTGCGTGGGTTCCGGGCAGCTTAGTACCTCCTATCCCCGACCGTAGTCTTGACAGGGGCCGTAGGTCAGGCTAGGGTATGTATGAAAGTTGACTAACCGGATATAGTTTCTGCTGTTTAGTCCACACCACGGTGTGCCTTATCAAGTCCACCAGGCAAAGGAGCGAGCATGCGCATTAGCAATAGTCTGTCTGAATTAGTGGGAAACACCCCTCTTCTGTATCTGAACAGCGTTGTCGACGATGCGGGGGCTAAGGTTGTGGGCAAATTGGAGGGTTTCAATCCCGGTGGCTCCGTCAAGGACCGTATTGGCAAGAGCATGGTTGAGGCGGCAGAGGCGGAAGGCTTGATAGACCCCCATGATACGGTTCTCATTGAACCGACTTCAGGGAATACCGGTATCGCCCTGGCCATGATCGCTGCGTCAAAGGGCTATCGGCTGATTCTCACTATGCCGGACACCATGTCTGTGGAACGCCGCGCTCTGCTGAAGGCCTACGGGGCGGAACTCGTTCTCACTCCTGGCTCTGAAGGCATGAAGGGTGCCTTGCGTAGGGCTGAAGAGTTGGCCGCGGAGGTGGACAGAGCGTTCGTCCCGCAGCAATTCCGGAATCCCGCGAATCCTGAAATTCATCGGCGCGCTACAGCGGAGGAGATCTGGGCCGATACTGAAGGAGCTGTGGATGTGTTCGTTGGAGGTGTGGGTACCGGGGGCACCGTGACCGGCGTTGGGGAGGTCTTGAAGGAGCGGAAGGCCGGAGTTCAGGTGGTCGGCGTGGAGCCGACTGATTCGGCCGTTCTCAGCGGAAAGCCGCCTGGACCCCACAAGATCCAAGGCATTGGGGCCGGGTTCGTGCCGGAGGTACTGAACGTTGACGTGATGGACGAGATCATTCAGGTAAGTAACGAGGACGCAATCACTATGACTCGGCGCTTGGCGCGTGAAGAGGGCCTCTTAACCGGCATATCTTCTGGTGCTGCGGCGCACGCTGCGGTCACGATAGCGCATCGCGCTGAGATGGTGGGAAAGCTGATTGTGGTGATTCTGCCGGATACGGGAGAGAGGTACTTGAGCAATCCGGTGTACAGTGAGACTGACAAGCGGCCGGGCGCGGGATTTACTCATTCTTAATAGTCTGGTGCGATAATGGGTTTTGCAAGTGCCGATAGGTGTAGAAACACAGCAGTGAAGAGAAGGGAAGGCAGGCGATGATGCACGGAACATACGGTCCTGGTGGCTTCGGCATTGGCTGGGGCGGCGGATTGGAGATGATACTCATGTGGATTGTGCCCATAGTGGTAGTTGGCCTGATTGTATGGCTAGTGGTGGGATCTACTCGGTCAAGAGATTCAAGAGATGGTGGGAGTAACAACCAGGTGGGTGGAGCAGCGCAAACCGCGGTCAGTGTAAGCAGTCGTGGCCTGGGGATACTGGATGAGCGCTATGCGCGTGGCGAGATTGACAGAGAGGACTATCTAGAACGGCGCCGCGACCTGGAGAGATAGACTCTAAATGAAGAGTAGGCTTCAAAGCTAGTGGTGAGTTCGGCTCGGAGAGATTGGCGGATTCGGGTGTGCCTTGCTATTATTCAGTGTTCCGAGCAGGGGCGCTTAGCTCAGCGGAAGAGCGCTGTCTTCACACGGCAGAAGTCACTGGTTCAAGTCCAGTAGCGCCCACCTTGAAGCGAAACCCCTGGGTGCGTTTCTCGCACCCAGGGGTTTCGCTTCTCCGCTACCCAGACCTCGGTCCTGGAAGCTGTAGCGGCTACTGGTCCTGAGGTTTCGGAAGCACTTCTTCGAATGCTTCGTCGTCCATCTCCGCGGCTTCGGCTATGAGCTGACGGTACCTGATGAAGTCAATGACATCCTTACCCGTCTGCTTGCGCGTGCTGAACGCGGTGAAGCCCAAAAAGGCTTCGGTCATCATGTTGCCCGTAAGCCAGTGACGGCTGGGTGTCTTGGCCTGATCCCAGAATAGTTTCTTCTTGGCGCGGATGGAGTCTATGGACATTTGCAGGGAAGAAGGGAAGAGATTGGCGAAGCGCCACACCATCTCGTTTACCGCGTCATCCAAGCTCGTGAGGTCCACTTCACAGGACTTGAGGAGCGCCTTGGCTGCTTTCTTATCTTCCCCGGTCTTGAATTCGCCGTAGACTACTTCTCCATCCTCCACATAAGTGTCGGTTCGTACCAACGGATTGCGGATGAGATTCCCATCTGCATCGCGCAAGACTGGGACTACTTTTGAGACCAGGTTCTTCAGTTTGGATTTATAAGCGGACCAAAGTTCACATGATATGCAATTCCACATCGCGTCTTCCATGGTGAGGAACCAGGGGAGGAAGTCAGTGGAACCGCCTACTGGCGCGGATCCGTGCTTGGGGCCGGCTTGTCCGAAGATCGCTAGATCTGACGAAATAGCCAAGTCCGCAGCCATTCCGATCTCCTGCCCACCGGCGACTCTCATTCCGTTTATCCTGCAGATGACGGGTTTCTTGCAGTCCAGGATGGAATCGATCATGCCGCTGAAAAGATCCATGTATTCGCCGTACTCGTTGGGACGCTTGGCGTAGTATTGCGAGTATTCGACCACGTTGCCTCCCGTGCAGAAGGCTTTCTCCCCGGCCCCGGTAAAGACCACCGTGACCACGCTACGGTCTAGCGAGGCCTTCTTGAACCCGGCTATGACTCCTTTTACCATCTCCGTGGTGTAGCTGTTGAATTGATCCGGGTTATTGAGCGTAATCCAGGCTACGTAGAGTCCTGGTACCTCGTTGCCCTCCGGGTCCGTGAGCGGGCGCTTTTCATACATTGTGCCTGGCTTCTCTGTACTCAGGAATCTCTCGTCAAAGAGTTCGTGGTTCTTTGGTGCGTCGTCTTTTTCCAGCCAGTCTAGGGCCATGGACCCTCCTCTAATAGTCGTTACGTTATCAACTGCAAAATACCATATAGAAGTGCTTGCCTGGTATCCGTGCCTCATTCCAGGGAGTTGCCAGGGACGACAAGTGTCCTGTGGTAGGGTTTTATTCATCGAAGGAGGAGAGAATGACAGAAACGGTAGAAATCAAGGTCCGTGGATATCACATAGACGTCTTCGGCCATGTAAACAACGCAAGGTATCTGGAGTTCCTGGAGGACGGGCGCTGGGCATTCATGGAGTCGCATTCGGTGCTGGATTTGCTCACAGAGCAGCAGTATGTGTTCATGGTCGTGAACATAAACATAAACTTCTGCTATCCGGCAGAGCTGAATGACGTGTTGGTGGTAGAGACATTTCCGCCCACGTTCGGCAACCGAAGTGGGGTAATGCGTCAAACGATAAGTCTCAAGGAGACTGGAGCACTAGTGGTGGAGGTGGATAACACTTTTGTTATCGCTGACGGGCAGACCGGGAAGGCCCTTCCTCTGGAGGAACAACTGCGCTCCGCCTTTTTGAGCGAGTGAAAATCCTATGTTATTGTTGGCTGGGCGGCTTGGGGATTTCAGCCTGCCCATATTGAGGGCGGCTGGTTTTCCGGGTGGCGGATCTCTTGAAACTATGACGGAGGTATAAAAGGGTGGATCAGTACCAGGTTCTCAGAATAGATCTTACTGCCGGAACCGCCGCGCGGGAGGATGTTCCAAAGGAAGTGCTAAGTTCTTTTATTGGAGGCAAGGGGCTGGCAGCGCACTACTTGGCCAAGGAGCTTCCGTCCGGCACAGACCCCTTGAGTCCGGAGAATCTCCTGATTTTCATGACCGGTCCCATCTCGGGCATCTTCGCAGGGAGTTGCCGGCACGCAGTGGTGACCAAGAGCCCAACCACCGGGGGATTCCTGGATACCTATGCGGGTGGCTATTGGGCTTGGGAGCTGAGGAAAGCAGGTCTGCTTGGAATCATCATCCAGGGTCAATCGGATACCCTTTCCTATCTTGAAATCACTCCTGATGGTGTGGAAATCAAGGATGGAGCACATCTCGCCGGGCTGACCATCGCCGAAGTGGACGATCATCCAAGTCTGTCCGATTTCAGAGTGTCCGCCATAGGCCCAGCCGGAGAAAATCTGGTTGGTGTATCTGTCATCGGGAACAACGTGGGACAAACCAAGAAGGGACGGTCAGGTTTCAACGGGCGCGGTGGCTCCGGCGCTGTCATGGGCTCCAAGAGATTGAAAGCTATCGCTGTGCAAGGCGGGAAGAGCCCCGCGGTTTCGGAGGAAGCCAAGGCACTCCGCAAGGAGTTCTCCAAGAAGGTGCAGGCTAAGGATTCTGACGCGTCATGGCTTTTCGACGCCGGTACTCCTGTGATTGTGGAATGGACTGATTCGGTCAACATCCTGCCGACTCGCAATTGGACTTCTGGTTCTTTTGAGGGCTCAGTTGAAATTGGGCACGAAGCCGTACTGGACAATCTGGTTTCTCGCGAAGGATGCTTCAACTGCCCGGTTAACTGTGGCCAACACGTCAAGGCCAAGAAGGGAGCGTTTCCGGGGGCTGAGGCAGACAAGGTTGAGTATGAGACTATCGGTCTTGCTGCTTCGAATACGGGGAACTCAGACTTCTCGAACATAGTCAAGTTCAGCCAGCTCTGCGATGATCTGGGACTGGACACCATCTCGACCGGGGCGGCTGTGGCTTTTGCCATGGATTGCGCGGAGCGGGGCATCATTTCTGACCCCATTCGCTTTGGTGACTCCGAAGGACAGGCAAAGCTGACTGAGGCCATTGCTTACAAGCGGGGCTTGGGTGCTGTTCTGGCGAACGGTATTCGTCCCGCTGCCGACGAGTGGGGTGTTGACGACTCAGAGATTTCTGTGTTTGAAGTGAAGGGTTTGGAGTTTCCAGCCTATGATCCTCGCGGCTCCATTGGCCTTTCTCTGGCGTATGCCACGTCGGATCGTGGGGCTTGCCACTTGCGGGCCTGGCCGGCAGCGTATGAGGCTCTCTCCGACGACGAGGATGCAGATCCCTTCGGCACTGAAGGAAAAGCGGAGGCCGTCATTGGTGAGCAAGACGACAACTCGGCTGAGTGGAGTCTTGTGGGCTGTGACTTTGTGGTCTTCAATACTGAAGATGCCTGTCAGATGCTGAATTCCTTGGGAATTCAGATAGGTGAGGACGAGTACCGGCAGGCGGGTAAGCGGATCTGGAATCTGGTTCGCCTGTTCAACCTTGAGCAAGGATGGACGGCAGCCGATGACTCCGCCCCTGAGGCTCTGAGAAACCCACTGGAGGACTCCGGCAGGAGCTTGGATTTCAAGGCGTTCGAGACCATGAAAGAAGAGTACTACCAGATTCGCGGGTGGGACAAGGGAGGGCGTCCAACTCCGGAACTGATAAGAGAGCTTGGGCTGGAGAACTACCCTGTCGCCCGTTAGTTCTCTTTGGGAGTAACTGGGCTCCAGAGCGATCAAGCGGAAAGTAGAATCAAGTAGAAGACCCCCGGTCCGCATGAGCGGACCGGGGGTCTTCTACTTACAGCATTGCCCCTGACGGGCCATGCTTCAGTTGTTAGTTGCCAAGCCAGCTATTAACGATCTCCTGATTGGCGGGATCGCTCAACCAGTCTTCCACAGCGGCTTCCTCCTGACCATCATCATAATCCCGGAGCACCAGCTGCTCGAGAGAGGCGAGTGCATCGTCGCTCATCGCGAAGTTGCTCATCCATCCAGCGAGAGTTGGGAAGTCATCTGAGAATCCGGGACGTGCCAGGGCATGAAGATTCTCAGCTTCGCCCAGCAGACCCTTCGGATCTTTCAGGTCCTTGATGTCGAAGGCAGCGTATGCCCAGTGCGGGCGCCACAAAGTGACTACGATTGGCTCTTCTCTGGTGGTTGCGCGGTCGAGTTCGGCGAGCATTGCGGGCGTGCTGCCCTCCACCACTTCATAGTCATCAAGCTCATAACCCGGCTTGACGTCTTCACGGCTGACGCGCATGAGGCCGGAACCCGGCTCGATTCCGATGATTTTGCCGTCAAACGTGTCAGCGTTCCCTTTGAGGTCCGCGATAGAGTCTGTTTCCACATAGGTGGGCACAGCCCAGGTGAGAAGACCCTTGTCATACCAGACAGCAAGATCTTCCAGCTGATCGCCGTATTCCGCCCAGTAGTCTTCGTGGGTAGCGGGCAGCCAGGCATCCAAGAAGAGGTCTACATCGCCTTGCGCCAGACCGGAGTAGACAGGTGCCACTTCGAGCTGCATGAGCTCAACCGTGTATCCTTGAGTCTCCAGGACGTTCTTCCACAGATATGTGGCGGCTATGTCTTCTCCCCAGGGAATCCAACCGATCTTAATGGTCTTTCCCTCACCCGGAAGAGAGGCTTCTGTGGTAGTAGTTTCTGCAGTACCTCCGTCTTCGACAGCTTCAGTAGTGGTCGTCTCTTCTTCCGCTCCGCATGCAACTGCGAAGAGCATGAGACCCAACACCAGGGCGCTCACCAGGAGCAACGCAATCCCGCGCCGTCCCTTGATTGACAGTGAATCTGTCATGCTTCTCCTGCCTCCTTTATGCTCGATTACGTGTCCCCCTGGATCAAGCTTCGGCTTGATCGACCGACCGCTCACTGAAAGCGGCCGTTATGCGGTCGAGGAAAATAGCCAGGATCACGACCGCAAGCCCCCCTTCAAAGCCCAGACCTACCTGGAGCCTGGTTATCCCGCGGATCACGACGGCGCCTAGTCCTCCAGCACCTACGATTCCCGCGATAACGACCATCGACAGGGCCAACATGATCACTTGGTTGACACCGGCCATGATGGTCGGAAGGGCCAATGGAATCTGTATGCGGGTAAGTATCTGTAGCGGCGATGATCCGAATGCCTCACCGGCTTCAACAACTTCCTTATCCACCTGTCTGATCCCCAACTCCGTGAGTCTTACAGCCGGGGGCATGGCGAATACCACTGTCGCCACCACGCCCGGCACCTTCCCGATTCCGAAGAAAGTAATGGCTGGAATAAGATATACAAACGCCGGCATGGTCTGCATGAAGTCCAGAACCGGACGGAGGATAGTACTCACCAGTTCACTTCTGGTGGCGGCGATACCCAACGGTATGCTTATCAGCACCGCCACGGTGCTGGCCGTGACCACCAGCGACATCGTGTCCATGGACTCTTCCCAGAGAGCCATCCCGTCTATCACCAAGAAACCCGCTGTGGTGAAGGCGCCGAATGTCAGGCTGCGCATCCGCCAAGCGAAGAGGCCCAGAAGCAAAGCCATGGCCCAGGCAGGCAAGAAGCCCAGAATGTCCGCCAGGGTAGAGATCAGCCAGTCCAGCACATTACTTACACCATCGAAGAACGTGGCTAGGTTCACCGTTAACCAATCAACAGCCCTATCTATCACATTACCTATGGGTATGCGGGGCATTGTGAACTCAGGCATCTTTAGACCTCCCCCCCTCAGCGCCGGTTTCCTTCTCCGTACCGGCCGCTTCTTCCGTTCCCTCGGACTCAATCTTCTTACCCAGTGCCGCCAGTAGAGTGACACGGGGGATAACGCCCACCAAGCGCCCGTTCTCCACAACGGGAAGAGGGACTGGGCTATTGGCTGAGGTGACGAGAAGCTCTTGGAGTGGAGTGTCTGGGGCTACGTATGCCAGGTCCGTATTTATGAATGGCCGCAAGTCTGCTCTTCCTTCGCGAGCGGCTTGAATAACGACGTCATCGCTGACAGCTCCAACGAGGCGCCGCCTCTGAGGTCCGACCACGAGTGCCCCGGAGATCTGGTGCTCCCTCATGATCCTGCCCGCAGCCTGCGGGCCTTCTTTCTCCAGTATTGTGACCACCGGATCCTGCATTACAGCCGAAGCTGTCAGCACACGAGAACGATCCACGTCCTGGATGAAAGAAGCCACGTAGTCATTGGCGGGATTGCTGAGGATGTTCTCTGCACTGCCTATCTGCACTACCCGACCGTTCTTCAACATTGCGATACGATCGCCCATGCGCATAGCCTCGTTCAGATCGTGCGTGATGAAGACTATGGTCTTGTGCAGATTGTCCTGGAGATCTATGAGCTGATCCTGCATCTCTCTGCGGATTAAAGGATCCAGCGCGCTGAAGGCTTCATCCATCAACATGATGTCCGCGTCCGTGGCGAGGGCTCTGGCGAGACCCACCCGCTGCTGCATGCCTCCGGAGAGCTGTCCGGGGTACCGGTCCTCCCACCCCTTGAGTCCAACCAGTCTGAGGGACTCTCGTGCGACTTTCACACGTTCTGTTTCCGGGGTTTTGCTGACTTCTAATCCCCAGGCCGCGTTCTCCAGTACTGTTCTGTGCGGGAATAGAGCGAAGTGTTGGAATACCATGCTGATCTTGTGGGCACGAAGTTCCCGGAGCTCTTTTGAGTCCAGGGCGGTAACATCCGTCCCGTCGATGGTGATGGTACCCCCAGTTGGCTCGAAGAGACGGTTGAGGGTTCGTACCAGTGTGGATTTGCCGGAACCCGAGAGTCCCATGACCACGAATATCTCACCCTCCTCTACCTTGAAAGAGGCGTCAATTACCGCGGTCACAGTCCCGTGGGTCTTGGCCAACTGTTCCTGTGACGTTCCCTTAAGAAAGAGATCAAGAGCCTGTTTGGGATTACGCCCAAAGAACTTATAGATATTATCTACTTCAATCTTTGCCATGTTTCCTCTCCGGCGCTACTGTGCGAATCTGTGCTTGAGGCATATATCTTCCTTACTCAGTTTCTTGACCTTGAGTTCATCGCGGAGTCTTGCTATTGAGTTTCGGGGACAATATCGAAAACACTATGGTTTCGAACAGAACTCGGGGCTCTTTCCCCTGCGCATCAGCGGCTTCCAGCATGTTTCACCATAGGCAACATAGAAAGCATTTGCGTAATCAAGACATGGTGAAGCTAAGCAGTATTTATACCTTGTAATGGTGCGATTGTAAAGCCTGCGTTGCCTATGCGTGTGCTTAGCGCACCCAAAAGCTTCCTGAGAGAATGCCGGTTTCCAACTCCCCAGCCGTGATCCAGGCTTCAAAATCATATCGCCCTGGATCTACTTCCAATTCGTCATTGGCGGAGTATTCCCATGACTCAGCTGGGGCCAGATTCACCTGTTCAATAGCTTGAGTGAAAGCCTTTCCGGAACTCCAACGATAGACTTCTTCACCGTTCTTATTGAGAACCACTTCCATCCTCTGCCCGTCACTGAACAGGAGAGCAATCTGCTCATTGGTGGTGTTGGTCACGTCAAAGGCCCAAAAGACAAGCAAGCCGTCTGACGCCGGCTGCGTCGCCTGATCCTCTGTTTCCAGACCACCGGACTCACGGATGTGGTGGCTTGAACGAACTAGCATCCCGTTACTCTCCGCTGTCGATACCTGCGGTGTAGCTTCAACGTGGAGGGTGCCACCTTGGAGTGTGCCGGACAGGGTAACAGGAAAGTCTGTCCACTGCAGGACAGACTCGGGGTTCATCTCTCGGGCGTCACTGAGACCGACAATACTGTCTGGCTTCATACCAACTAGTGCAAGCGAAGCGCCACCACCCTGTGGCGGATAGGATTCCAGCACTGCCGAATAGAGGCGCAGACCGTCCTCATCTACGAAAAGCATGCCTTGGACCGAGATTGGTCCGTCTTTATCCATACTCACCGCCTCTTCTACGCCGACTACCTTCTGTTTCTGATCATCGCCATCGTTTTGAGTGTCATTCCTCGGCCCTACTGCTCCTCCGCAACCCCAGCCCGCCCAGACGAGCAGGATCACCATCGCAGCTACCGGGGTGAGCGCGCTCTGGTGTTGTCGATCGTGGGGGGATCTCTTGTTGAGCATCATTGTCCTCCGTCTCGCTGTCGAGAGCCGTGGCAGGTCTTCACCGTCGATCAGACAGGCTGTTCTGAGCCGTCAGGTCATTGTGAATGGTGGCTTCGGATTGGTTGGACGGTCTTGGGCTCCTACCGGTTCCAAGATGCGTGACTCAGTATGGTGTTTCCCATTTGCCGGGCCTAGAATGCCAGGGGTGCCAGGGTCAACAGGCCGAAGAGCAAGAAGAGCGCGCCGGACACCTTAGAAATGGTCCTTTTGGGCAAGCGTTCTCCGAGAATATTCCCGCCCCAGAGGGCGATCCCGACCAAGACCTTTCTCACGGGAAACCGAGAGGCCAGATATAGAGTGAGAAGTTGGGTCTTGTCGCCCATCTCCGCGAGGGCGATGAGCAAGAAAGAGGTCAGGAGTGCGATCATTGGTTGAGCGTAACACGTTCCCATGAATCCGCGCGGATGGAGGAGCCAATCCTGGGAGGATCGTTCATGCAGGATGCGACTTTAGATTTACAGACTGCAGCGCTCACCCCGCGTATCTTGGACAAAGTCAGGAAGCCAGCCGGCAATCCGTTTCTGCGAAGGGTGCTTTGCCGGACAACCAAAGGAGGCAATGAGGATGTTGAGTACACAAGGTTGGATGCTGAGGGCGGGGGAGTTTCCCCAGAATGATTCACAGTATCTTGAGTTAATGGCCAGGGCGGTTTTCTCAGCAGGTTTGGGGCCTCGTGTGGTGGATTCCCGTTGGGAGCGGATTACTGAATGGTTCCGGGATTTTGACCCACAGGCTGTTGGGGCGATGGATGAGGAGCATGTGAAAGATATGCTGGCGGACAGGGGAGTGATACGTAATCGCCGCAAGATCGAAGCAGTGATTGAGAATGCTCGTCTCCTTCTGGATGTAGTAGCCGAGCATGGGGGCTTTCACGAGTACGTGCGATTCCTAGGCGCAGATGAAGATCCAGAGGGCGCCGCGGATGAGCTGTCCGGGAGATTCCATCATCTGGGAAGGACGTCCTCCCTGTTCTTCCTATTCAGTGCGGGTTGGAGGGATCTGTCCAATGACGCGGAGGAGGTTGAGGTTGATCAAGCGAGCTGAGGCTAGGCGGCGGGTAGCTTCACCGTGAATGTTGTGCCCACGCCGGCTGTGCTCTGAACCCCCACTGTGCCACCATGCCGTTTTGTCGCGTGACGGACAATGCTCAACCCCAGGCCTGTGCCCCCCGTGTCTCGAGAGCGGGCCTTGTCCACTCGGTAGAAGCGTTCGAACACTCGGTCCAGGTGGTCGTGGGGGATACCTACACCAGTATCTTCCACGGTCAGGACAACTTGGGCGCCTGCCTCCGTTCCCCCTGCTCCGGACCGGCTTTGGCCGAACTTCCCTTCCAGACGGACAGATACCTTACCTCCCTTGTCCGTGTATCGGACTGCGTTGTCCAGCAGATTGCGAACCAGCTGGTGGAGTTCTATCCGGTCACCAATGACGTTCATGCCCTCTTCGGTTTCTACCTCCAAGCCGAGCCCCTTCTCCGTTGATTTCTCTCGAAGACTCTCAGCGGTTTCGGCGACCAAGGTGGAAAAGTCTACAAGATCGCGGCTCTCCGCATCCGGTTCGCCCTGTTCGTCAAGTTGCGACAGGGTAAGAAGGTCATTAGCCAGTGCATTTAGACGGTCCGTCTCTGCCGTCAACCTGTCAACGAAACGGCGCGCTGCTTCAGGGTCCTCGTCAATAGCGTGACGCAAAGTGTTCGTTAATAGCGAGAGTCCGGAAAGTGGTGTCTTCAACTCATGGGAGACATTGGTGACGAAGTCGCGACGCATGTTCTCTATGCGTATTCTGTCTGTCTCGTCCCGGAACACCAAGAGTATCCTGGGCTTGCGTCCGGGTGAAGGAGTCAGCCTCATGGACTGGACGACGAGGTGCCTGTTTCCCGGCATTTCCACGCGTTCATTCACGACGATCCCCTCGTTTCTGGCCCGCTCAATGAGGCCTAGAGCCGGAAAAGCTCTGGCACGGTGGACGATGGAACTACCCTTGAGTGCCGCCGAGGTAGTCTCAAGCATGCGGGTCGCTGCCTGGTTGACGTCAATCACCTGTCCGCTTTCGTCCAAGACCAGCACTCCGTCGGTCATGGCCGCCAATATCCCCGCCGTCTCTTCTTCGGCAGAGATCAACTTGTCCATCCGGCCTTGTATGTTGTCCATCATGGAGTTCAGTGAGCGACTGAGATGGGCCAACTCATCCTCGCCCCGAGTTCCGACCCGGTAAGTGATGTCCCCACCTGCAACTTCCTGGGACATGGCCACCAAGTGCTCCACTGGTTCGAGGAGCCTTCGGGAGAATCGATAGGCAAGCAGGGTGGCCGGGAGGAGGAGAATTATCCCGATCAACAAGGGCAAGCGCCAAAGATCTGCTCGGGCGGCCGAGTCCTGGTGAGCGGGAATAGCTATCCGCAGGGCACCGCTAGACCAAGGTGAGTTTCCTTGGTCTAGCGGTATCGCGGCATAGAGCCAGATTTCATCCAACCCTGGTGCGTCTCGACGAGAAACGGAGGGGCGGCCCGTGAGGGCCGCGGTGATCTCAGGCTGGGGCGGGATGGTGGGCTCGTGGAGCGCGTCTGTCAAGGAGTTGGCAAGAAGGGTACCGTCTTTCCCGAAAACGCTGATCCTGACGTTTGTGGTGGATCCCGCCTTCTCAACCACCCCTCTCATCCACTCGAGGTTGTAGAGGGATGTGACGGGATCTCCTGGCGCGGAGTCGGCGGACACCCGGTTCAGCGCCGCAGCAGTGAGGCCGGCGCGGCTGAGGGCAGATCTCTCTTCTTGAGCGTCCAGTTCCTTTGCGACAAATCGTCCGGTGGCCACCGCGGGGATACTCACTGCCACCGCTGTTACGAGTAGGATCACTAGGAGGAGACGACGGCCGATGCGACTCATGAGTTCTCTTTTCCGGCATCCTCTGCGGTTCCTGTCGTCGGGATGACCAAGCGGTAGCCTACCCCACGGGTGGTCTCTATTGAGATATCGGCGCGCAATCTGTCCAGGTACTTGCGCAGTCGCCGGATGTGCACATCCAGAGATCGGGAGCCTGGAAGGTAGGTCTGGTGCCAGACACTCTCCACTATCTCCTTGCGGGGGAAAAGATGGCCTGGAAAAGATGCCAATAGCGCGAAAAGGTCATGTTCCTTGGGGCTTAGTGTGACCTCCCCCAGCGCAGTGCGCAACTTGTGAGTGTTTGGATCCAGTCTGACCGTGCCTGCCTCTACGGCATCAGAAGGGGTGGCGGGCGAGGATTCCTTCCTATCCCTCCTATTCTTGATCCGAGCACCGATGCGGGCTAGCAGTTCGTCCACATCAAAAGGCTTGGTGATGTAGTCGTCTGCGCCCGCCGCAAAACCTTCCAGGAGGGTCTCTCGTTCTGCGCGGGCTGTCAACATGATGATAGGCAACTGCGGCCGGCGGCGGCGTATCTCTCGGCTGGCAGCCATTCCGTCCAGACCGGGGAGCATGAGATCCATGAGGATCAGGTCTACGGCGAGGTGTGGGTCCATGGATCTCTCCAGAGCGCCTCGGCCGGTCCCTTCCTGCAGCACACTGTAGCCTGCCCGCTCCAGGTTGTAGGAGAGCAGGTCGGAGATGGTGGGATCATCCTCCACCACGAGCACGGTTGCGCCGCCGCCTTCGGTCATGTATGGATCCTATGTAAACGCAGAGTTAACGTGGCACTTACGTAATGTTAACACCGAAGTCGGGGCCTGGTGTTAACTTTTGTTGCGTGGCGGTGTTAGAAGAAGCAAGAAGCTTCTCGGTCGGAGGCGGATATGTACTTGATGGGAGGATGATGACGACGTTGGGAGTAAGGCGGAGCGTGGTAGTTGTTGGCTTGATTGCTTTTCTGTTGGTGGTTCTTGCAGCCTTACTCGCTACGGGCTGTGGAAACTCTGGAGATCTACCTTCCGCCGGGGGCTCCGGGAGTGATGGTAAGAAGGTTGGCTTGAGCGGAGCCGGGGCGACCTTTCCTGAACCGCTATATCTGGAGTGGATTGGGGAATTCATGCAGATAGATACCGGTACGGAGATCAACTACCAAGGAATAGGCTCCGGCGGCGGCATCCAGCAGTTCACGTTGGGCACAGTGGATTTCGGGGCCACGGATGCACCCATGACCGACCAAGAGATCCAGGCAGCGGAAGAGAAGTCAGGTGCGCACGTGCTGCATATTCCCACTGTCCTGGGCGCCGTAGTAGTTGTCTATAACCTGGGAGATACTCAGGGACTGAAGCTGGATCCGGAAGTTCTGAGCGGTATTTTCCTTGGCGAGATAACCAACTGGCAGGATCCGAAGATAATCGCGCTCAACGAAAGCGCGAACCTCCCTGACCGGCAGATACAGGTGGTTCATCGTTCTGACTCCTCGGGCACGACCAGCATCTTCACCGGCTACCTATCCGCTGTCTCGGAGACATGGCAAGCGGAAGTGGGCTCCGGCAAGGACGTGCGGTGGCCGGTTGGCATAGGGGGACAGGGAAACGACGGTTCAGCGGCAGTGATCCAGCAGCAAGAAGGAAGTATCGGCTATGTGGAGTTCTCCTACGCTCAGGAGACAGGCTTGCCCACGATGTCCTTGAAGAATGCGGATGGGGAATTCGTATCCCCTTCTTTGGAGTCTACGGCTGCGGCCGGCGTTGGGGCGAGGATCCCTGAAGACCTCCGTTTCTCGTTGTCCAACAGCCAGACAGCCGGGGCCTATCCCATCGTGGGAGCGACTTGGATACTCGCTTATGATTCCATGGAGGATCAGGGGAAGGCGGAGGCTCTGAAGGGTTTTCTGCGCTGGGCCATAGAGAAAGGTGATGCGCGGGCAAAGGAGTTGCAGTACGCTCCTATCGCAGGGAGCTTGGAGGAGAAAGCGTTGGCCAAGATAGACGCAATTGGTTCCAGCTAGCCTTCCCAAGAGATCTTCGGGGACACGGTTTCAGCGCGAGAGGAGCGCGCTAGGACGCCGGGCAGACCCCTTCTTCTCCTGGCTGACGGCTGTTGCCGGATCGTTGGTCCTTGTTGTGTTGGCCTACATGGTTCTCTCCACAACCAATACGGCATTGCCCGTGTTCCGCTCAGAGGGAATCTCTTTTGTGACCAGTTCGGATTGGTCGCTGTCCCAGGACTCCTACGGGATATTGTCTTTCATCTACGGTACGGTGGTTACCTCTGTCATCGCGCTGGTGGTAGCCGTCCCCTTGAGCTTGGGTGTTTCCCTGTACCTAACCGAAGTGGCGCCGCCGCGACTGCAGGGGCCCATCGCATACTTGGTAGACGTCCTTGCTGCGGTGCCCAGTGTGGTATACGGTCTTTGGGGCGTCTTCGTCCTTCTTCCAGTGTTCCTCCAACCCTCCGCCAGCTTTCTATCGCGCTTTCTCGGTTTCATTCCCTTGTTCAGGGGTCCGGCTTCGGGTATCTCCTACTTCGGAGCAGGCGTGGTTCTGGCCATAATGATCATTCCTATTATCAGCTCCCTATGCCGGGAAGTATTCCGGTCAGTCCCTGCTGACGATCGCTACGCTGCCTATGCACTGGGCGCCACGCGGTGGGAGATGATTCGAGGCGCCGTGATTCCGCGCTCGCGGGCAGGCATAGTCGGCGCAATCATGTTGGGTCTGGGCCGGGCTCTGGGAGAGACCATTGCGGTGGCCTTGCTCATTGGTTCTCGGGCGGACATCAGTTCTTCGGTAGTGCAGCCCGGCTATTCCATGGCTGCAGTTATTGCCAACCAGTTCCAAGAGGCTACGGGTAATGATATCCGGGCGCTGGTGGGGGTAGGGGTGGTGTTGTTCGGCTTAACCATCCTGGTGAACGTGGGTGCTCGAGGCCTGGTGTGGAAGATGGAGGGTACATGACCGCACTGCAGGAGAAGGAGAGATTGTGGCCTGGGGAATCCGAGGACGGCGACCAGGTGGCCCTGACCGGTAGAAGGCCGACTCCGCGCCGGGTTTGGACAAACCGGCTGGCGCTGGCAGGAATGGTGGCTACGGTACTGCTGACCCTCTTGCCGGTGGTGCTCATCGTCTTCCACATAACTGAGAAGGGTCTCGCCACCATGAGCTGGGAGTTCCTAACGCAACCCACGCCCTATAGCTTCCGTAATGAAGGGGGCGGGTTCTTTAACGGTCTGGTCGGTACGGGACTCATGGTGGGGATTGCCGGCGGTTTTTCCATACCCCTGGGCATACTTGCCGGCGTGTACTTGGTGGAGTATGGGGGGAAAAGGTGGCTTGCTCGGCTGGTGCGATTCTTCTCCGACGTGATGACCGGCGTGCCCTCAATATTCGTGGGTCTTTTCGTGTACACGGCCTTCGTGGTCCAATTTGGTTTTGGAGCACTGATGGGTGGGGCCGCTCTGGCCATCATTATGTTGCCCATCATCGTGCGTTCCACCGAGGAGATGCTGAGGTTGGTACCTACGGAATTGAAGGACGCCAGTTATGCGTTGGGGGCGGCCAAATGGCAGACAATCCTGTTTGTGATACTGCCTTCCGCTCTTCCCGGTATAGTCACGGGTGTTATGCTTGCCGTAGCGCGTGCAGCGGGAGAGACGGCTCCATTGATCCTTACGGCTTTGGGCAGTTACAAGGTGACGACCGCTCTTGTGAATGAGGAGATTGCGTCGCTTACGCTACTCATATTCGACGGGGCGCGTAACCCCTTTGCGGCGGGCCAGGCACGGGCCTGGGCGGGAGCGATGGAGTTGCTGGCTATCGTCCTGATCTTCACGGTGCTGGCGAGGGTTGCCGCCTCCCGGAATAGGTTGAACAATTGAGAAGGGCAGATACACTCTAGTGAGTACGGATTATCAGAAGCCCCCTGTCTTTTCTGTGCGTGATCTCAAGGTCAGGTATGGGGAAGCATTGGCTCTCAAGGACGTGCGCATGGATATCCTGCCTCGGGAGATCACGGCCATAATCGGGCCGTCGGGCTGCGGAAAGAGCACTCTTATTCGTTGCCTCAACCGCATGAACGATCTTGTACCTGGGGCTGTCGTATCAGGTGAAGTGTTGTACCACGGGGAGAATATCTACGCCTCGGAAGTGGATCCGGTAACTGTTCGCCGCCACATTGGCATGGTGTTCCAGCGACCTAATCCCTTCCCCAAGTCCATCTATGACAATATTGCTTTTGGGGCCAAGATAAATGGCTATCGAGGTGACATGGATGAGCTGGTGGAGCGTTCGCTGCGGCGTGCCGCTCTCTGGGATGAGGTAAGTAGCAAGCTCAACAAGAGTGCTCTGGCTCTGTCCGGAGGGCAGCAGCAACGTCTCTGCATTGCTCGGGCAATTGCGGTGGAGCCCGATGTCATCCTCATGGATGAGCCGGCGTCTGCTCTGGATCCCATTGCCACCGTGCGGATTGAGGATTTGATGCAGGAGCTGAAAGAGTACTATTCCATAATCATAGTCACTCATAACATGCAGCAGGCCGCACGGGTCTCGGATAAGACCGCCTTTCTCTATACTGAGGTGGATGAGGATACCTCCACCCGGTGGGGAATCTTGGTAGAGTTTGGGGAGACGGGCCAGATCTTCACTAATCCGCGGGACAGACGGACTGAAGACTATGTTTCGGGCCGGTTCGGATAGGACCGGGAGGGGAGGCCAGGGGCGCATGCGGAAGACATTTCAAAGGGAGCTGGAGCGTCTGGACCAGGACGTGGTGCGCATGGGCGCTCTGGTGGAGACGGCCATTGAAAGCGTGATCTTGGCCTTGGTGGAGGGTGATCTGGATCGGGCGAAGAAGGTCATGGAGGGTGACGACGAGATAGACGATTTCTTCATTGACGTGGAGAAGCGTGCGCTCGCCATGTTGGCCCAGCAGCAGCCGGTAGCCGGAGATCTGCGTCTGATCGTGGCGATACTGCGGGTGGTGAACGATCTGGAGCGGGCCGGGGACCTGGCTTTCAACATAGCCGCCTTTGTGCGCCGGGATGTGCAGATAGTGAAGCTCAAGGAAGTCAGCAATCTGGTTTATGAACTGGGTTACGCCTCCAAGCGCATCTTGGGCAAGTCTATCGATGCTTGGGCCAACAAGGACGTAGCTCTCGCTGCCGAACTAGATGAGCAGGACGACGAGATAGATAACCTGTACGCCGGTCTCTTTGAGGAGTTGTTCGCGGCCTGCGGCGAGTCCAAGGCCTCATTTGAGACCGGGATGAACCTGGTCCTGGTGGGCCGGTATTTCGAGCGGATAGCCGATCACTCCGTGAATATGGCTGAGCGCGTTCGCTACCTGGTCACAGGTGAAGAGGAGCACTTGGGTTAGGCTGTTTGGCGGCGACGTAGGTCCTTTCTGAACCCTTGCCGGAAGAGGCCTTGCCAGGCCTGCTGCAAGGGGCGAAAATCTTTTCTTGAAAATGCCCATTTCCATCTTGTCTTTGCGCTGTCCGAGGTCCATAGTTACTAACTATGTCTATGGAACGGATAGCCACCTTGATAGCCTCCGGCGTGGGTTCTGCCGCCGGTTTCTACGTCATCACTCAGTCGGGTCTGGCCGGCACGCTGATCGGCGCTTCCGTGGCGGCTATAGTGTACGTGGGGACCGCACAGTGGCTGGCTCCTGGAGTGGAAAAAGGTGGCCACTTGATTCGGGCCAAGACGTTGGGAAAAAGGTCTGCGGGAGATCCACCGCTCGCCGTCGGGGCCAAGACCGGGGAATATCAGGAAGCTGAAGGACGGATCGGGACGGCCGGACACCCCTGGTCGGGTGCGGGCAAGGTGGGTGATGCGTCAGGAGGCGCTTCGGAGCATGGTGGGCTCCGCGGCAGATTCGTCGCCTGGGTGCCGGCAGCTTTGGGTGTAGCAGCCTTATTGATCAGCATCTACGCCGTGCAAGGACAGGAACCTCTAGAGCGGATAATACTCCGGGAGAAGGTGGTGGAGAAGCCGGTGGTCACGGAGAGGGTGGTGGTGGAGAGAGAGACGGTGACGGTCACTGT
>Ga0209587_1000228_pt1 | contig 28194 bp, 32 predicted proteins | sample NGEPerD_2_FD_184512 | JGI IMG/M metagenome (GOLD analysis project Ga0209587, IMG submission 184512) | Arctic peat soil microbial communities from the Barrow Environmental Observatory site, Barrow, Alaska, USA - NGEE PermafrostL1-D... | ecosystem: Environmental > Terrestrial > Soil > Wetlands >...
CGGCCGCCCGGAGCGACCGGGCACCCGCCCAGCATCGACCGCCCCCGCGCTACCCGCCCCTGGCGACGCCATGACCAGCACAACTCCGGTTAAGTGGAGAGCCCTAACTGCCGATACCGCCGGCGGTGGCTCATTGATGGCCGCCAAGCGGTTCCGCGACTCCGACCACCGGATGTTCCACCGTGATGCGGGATACCTCGAGGGTCGCCGAGTCCGGCGAAGCCGCGAGATGCGCGCCATGGCACGGCGTACCGACTTCGGCAAACAGATGATCTCCAGCCAGTGGGCCTTTGCCGAGTTCAACGCCTTGAACGAGCTGTGGAGCGCCGGCCTGCCGGTCCCCTACCCGGTGCAGATCAGCGGTACGGAGGTCCTGATGGAGTTCATCGGGGACGGGGTTCAAGCCGCACTGAGGCTGGCCCAGACTCGTCCTGAGCCGGCACTGGTCGGAGACCTCTTCGATCAGTGCCGCGTCGCCATGAGCGAGCTGGCCCTACGGGGCTGGGCCCACGGTGACCTGTCGCCGTACAACGTCCTGCTGCACCATGATCGACTCGTGTTCATCGACTGGCCACAGATCGTCGACATCATCGGCAACCCTCGCGGGCCCGAGTTCCTGCAGCGCGACTGTCACAACATGTGCGCCTGGTTCGTCAGCCGCGGCTTGGCCGTCGACGAGGAGGATCTGTTCGGTGACCTCATGGCGGCGGCCGCGTCGCACTGGTGAACCGGTTAGGGTCCCCATCGTGAGCACCGACATCAGTCGCCGTGGGGTGCTGGCGGGTGTCGTCGCGATCCCGTGGCTGGTCGCCTGCAGCCCTGGCATCGACAAGCCCGGCGGGGTCGTCCTGGAGGACGGCACGTTCTCCTCCAGGTTCTGGCCCGGTCGAGACGTGCGCTGGCGTTTGGCCCGTCCCGAGCGCCGAGCCACCAGCCCCACGCCACAGCCGCTCGTGGTGGCGCTGCACGGCCATGGCGGTGACGCTGACTGGCCCTTCAACGGCGTCCACATCGAGCGCCACATCGTGTCAACGGGACTTGCCGTGGCGAGCGTCGACGGTGGCGACTTCTATTGGCATGCAAGGAGATCAGGGATCGACACCAGTCGCATGGTGATCGAAGAGCTCTTGCCGTTGATCGGCGGCAGGGGGCTTGCGACCGAGCGCATCGGCTTGATCGGGTGGTCGATGGGCGGCTACGGCGCGCTCCTGATGGCCACCAAGCTCGGGCCCGCGCGGGTAGCCGGCGTGGTCGCCGCGAGCGCAGCGCTGTGGCAGTCCCCCGGCGACAGCGCGCCTGGCGCCTTCGACGACCGCGAGGACTTCATCCGCAACGACGTATTCGCGGCGCGAGGCAAGCTGCGCGGCATACCGGTGCGCCTGGACTGCGGACTCGACGACCCGTTCATCGTGGCCAACCGGGCGTTCGCGCGAGAGCTGCCTGATGCCACAGCCACCTTCGACGAAGGCGCCCACACCGAGGACTACTGGAGGGCTCACGCGCGAGCCCAGATGAGTTGGCTCGCCGAGCAGTTCCGTTAGTCCACTGGCTCTTGTTGCCCTGAAACCACCGAATCGGCACCTCGAATCGCGCGAAATGGTGGGTTCGCCGCAACAAGGGGCCATGCAGTGAGGTCAGGCCCCAGGCTTTTCCCACTTGTTCTGGCGGGTCATGGCTGCGGCCCGGCCCTTGGCCGAGATCACCATGGCCATCTTGCGCGAGGCCTCATCGATCATCTCGTCGCCGAGCATGACCGCACCTTTCTTGCCACCAGCCTCGGACGTGAAGTAGTCGTAGGCGTCCAGGATGTTCTCGGCGTGGTCATAGTCGCTCTGGCGCGGGCTGTAGACCTCGTTGGCCGGGATGAGCTGACCGGGATGCAGGACCCACTTGCCGTCGAAACCAAGGGCTGCGGATCGGCCTGCCACCCGTCGGAACCCCTCGATGTCCTTGATCTGCAGGTAGGGTCCGTCGATGGCCTGCTTGTCGTAGGCGCGTGCCGCCATCAGGATCGCCATGAGGATGTGGTGGTAGGCATCGCCCACGTCGTAGCCCGGCGGCTGCTCACCGACCACGAGGCTCTTCATGTTGATCGAGGCCATGAAGTCGGCCGGCCCGAAGATGATCGTCTCGACCCGCTGGCTCGCGGCGGCGATGGCGTTGACGTTGGTGAGGCCGAGCGCGTTCTCGATCTGGGCCTCGATACCGATCCTGCCGACCTCCAGGCCAGTGGACTTCTCGATCTGGGTCAGCAGCATGTCGAGGGCGACGACCTGTTCGGGTATCTGGACCTTGGGCAACATGATGGCGTCGAGGTTGGCACCTGCGCCCTCAACGACCTCCACGACGTCGGAGTAGGTCCATTGCGTCGTCCAGTCGTTGACCCGGACGGTGCGGATCGTGTCGCCCCAGCCACCCTCGTTGAGGGCCGACACGATGTTCTTGCGCGCCTCCGGCTTGGCCAATGGCGCGACGGCGTCCTCAATATCCAGAAACACCTGGTCAGCGCCAAGGCCTCTCGCCTTGTCGATCATCTTGATGCTGGAGCCGGGAACTGCGAGGTTCGAGCGGCGGGAGCGCAGAGGGCGCTGGGGCGTGGAGGTCATGGAAGGCACGGAGGTCATGCTGGGGAGATTACCCAGCGGTGTGCCGGCTCGCCACCGCGCGGGGTGGGTGACGTTCGCCACCCATGCACGGCGCACTAGGCTCGACGGCATGACCGACCTGAGTGCCCTCCTCTCCGAGGCTGCCAAGAAGTCCGGGCTGCTCTGGATCGACGTTCCCGGCGACCGCGCCTGGCCAGCGTGGCACGTGTGGCTTGACGGCACGGCATACGTCGTCACAGGCCCCGGCGAGCAGACCCTTCCCGCGCTTCCGGCGGACGTCACGGTGACGTTCCGGAGCAAGGACACCGGCGGGCGACTGGCCACGGTGCCAGCACATGCGAGTGTCGTGACCCCCGACGACCCGCGCTGGGATGACGTATCCACGGTGCTGAAGGCGTCCCGTCTGAACGCCCCAGCGGGCGATACCGTCGCACGCTGGGCGAGCGAAGCCACGGTCTATGCGCTGGCACCCCACGGCGAGGCGCTCGAGGGCCCGGGCGACTACGTGCAGGAGGCACGCCTGGCGCAACCGGCACCAGCACCGGCCACCACCCTTACCTGGCGCCCCTGGCATATCAAGGGTCGACCGAAGTGGCGCCGCGGCACCCGGCGCTAATCCCGCTAGCCTTGCGCCGTGAGCCCCATGACGCGCGTCTTCGTCGCACGCCTCGCCGCGCTGAGCGTCTTTGACCCACTCGGTGACCCGGTGGGCCGCGTCCGCGACGTGGTCGTGCACTTCAGCTCTGGGCGCCCTGCTCCCCGCGTCCTAGGCCTCGTGGTCGAGGTGCCCGGTCGGCGCCGGGTCTTCGTGCCGGTGACGCGCGTCACCAGCGTCGACGCGGGGCAGGTGATCACCACCGGACTGGTCAACATGCGCCGGTTCGAGCAGCGGAGCAGCGAGACCCTGGTGCTTGCCGAGCTGTTCGAGCGCATGATCCGGGTCACCACCGCCGAAGAGACGTTCGAAGCAATGGTCGAGGACATTGCCATCGAGCAGGAGTCCAACCGCGACTGGTTCGTCGTCAAGGTGTTCGTCCGCAAAGGATCCGGCGGCACCCGCAGCATCTCACGCCTCGGCCGACGACGCGGTGAGACGGTGCTGGTCGACATCGACCAGGTGACCGGGCTGCACCTTGAGCCCGAGGGCCAGAGCGCCGCGAAGCTGCTCGAGAGCTATGAGGACCTCAAACCCGCCGACCTGGCCGAGATGATCCAGGACCTCAACCCCAAGCGCCGGGCTGAGGTTGCCGCCGCCCTCGACGACGAGAGGCTGGCCGACGTCCTGGAGGAGCTGCCCGAGGACGACCGGGTCGAGATCCTGCGAGGCCTGGGGCGGGAGCGCGCCGCCGACATCCTCGAGACCATGCAGCCCGACGATGCGGCGGACCTGCTCTCCGAGCTGTCGCCGGAGAACGCCGAGGAGCTGCTGCGGCTGATGGAGCCGGACGAGGCGGCAGATCTGCGACGCCTGTTGACCTACGACGAGGACACTGCCGGTGGCCTGATGACGACCGAGCCGGTGATCCTCGGCCCCGAAGCGACGATCGCCGAAGCGCTGGCCGTCGTCCGTCGGGTCGAGCTCTCGCCCGCACTCGCGGCAACGGTCTTCGTATGCCGTCCGCCCCTGGAGACGCCCACCGGAAAGTTCCTCGGGGTGGTTCATATCCAGCGCTTGCTGAGGGAGCCGCCGCACGCATTCATCGGCAGCATCCTCGACAAGGACCCGGAACCGTTGACTCCTGATGCCTCGATCGGCAAGGTCACCCGAATGCTCGCGACCTACAACCTCGTCGGTGTCCCGGTGGTCGATGAGGACGGGCGGCTAGTGGGGGCCGTCACCGTGGACGACGTGCTCGACCACCTCCTCCCTGAGGACTGGCGCGAGGATCGGCACCAGGTGACCCATGGCGAGTGAGCGGTCCAGCCGCCTCGCGCGGCTGGACCAGCCGCGCGAGACGAGCCGCAGCCTGTTCAGCAGGCCGGCGATGGACCCCGACACCTTCGGACGGTTCGCCGAGAAGTTCGCGCGCTACATGGGCACGGCGAAGTTCCTCGTCTACATGACGGTCTTCGTGCTGCTCTGGATCGCCTTCAACGTCGTCGGGATCATGAACCACAAGTGGGACGTCTACCCGTTCATCTTCCTCACGCTCATGCTCAGCCTGCAGGCGTCGTACGCCGCTCCCCTGATCCTTCTGGCCCAGAACCGTCAGACTGACCGGGACCGGGTCGCTCTCGAGCAGGACCGGGCAAGCTACGAGCGCAACCTGGCCGACACCGAGTTCCTTACGCGCGAGGTGGCCTCCCTGCGAATTGCCTTGCGAGACATGGCTACGCGCGACTATCTGCGCTCAGAGCTACGGTCACTGCTGGACGAGATGGATCAGCGCGGCATACAGCTGTCTGCGGAAGGCTCAAGGCTCCCGCCGGGTGACAACCCTCCCCCGGCGTTCGAGGGTCCAAAACCGACCTAACATTGGACACATGCCCGCCCCATCGCAAGACGCCCTGATCGCTGCCCTCTCCAAGGTCAACGACCCCGAGATCCGCAAACCCATCACCGAGCTCGGCATGGTCGAGTCGGTCGACGTTGACGAGTCCGGTCGCGCCGCCGTCACCATATTGCTGACGGTCTCGGGCTGCCCGCTCAAGGACACCCTCACGCGCGACGCCACGGCGGCGCTGCTGACTGTCGAAGGTGTCACCAGCGTCGACGTGACGCTCGGGGTCATGAGCGACGAGCAGCGCGCCGAGCTGAAGACCGCGCTGCGCGGCGACAACCCCGAGCGAGAGATCCCCTTCGCCCAGCCCAACAGCCTGACCCGGGTCTACTGCGTTGCCTCGGGCAAGGGCGGCGTGGGCAAGTCGTCGGTGACCGTCAACCTCGCTGCGGCCATGGCCCAGGACGGCCTGAGGGTCGGTGTCGTCGACGCCGACGTCTACGGCTTCTCGGTGCCCCGCATGCTCGGCGTAGAGCATCGCCCGACCCAGGTCGACGACATGATCCTGCCGCCGCTCGCCCACGACGTGAAGGTCATCTCGATCGGTATGTTCGTCCCGGGCAACCAGCCGGTCGTCTGGCGCGGACCAATGCTGCACCGGGCGCTGCAGCAGTTCCTTGGGGATGTGTTCTGGGGTGACCTGGACGTGTTGCTGCTCGACCTGCCGCCCGGCACCGGTGACATCGCAATCTCGGTCGCACAGTTGATCCCGAGCGCCGAGATCCTGGTCGTCACCACTCCACAGAAGGCTGCCTCCGAGGTGGCCGAACGCGCGGGTTCCATTGCGCTGCAGACACATCAGCGAATCGTCGGGGTCATCGAGAACATGTCGTGGATGGAGATGCCGGACGGCACCCGGCACGAGATCTTCGGGGCCGGAGGCGGCCAGAGCGTCGCGGACTCGTTGACCCGCGACGTGGGCGCGCCAGTCCCGTTGCTGGGCCAGATCCCGCTGGATACCCGACTGCGCGAAGGCGCCGACAACGGGATGCCAGTCGTCCTGGGTGAGCCCAACAGCCCTTCGGCAGTTGTCCTGCGCGCGATCGCCCGCGGCCTCTCGACCCGGTCCCGCGGCCTCGCAGGTCGCTCACTCGGGCTGACTCCCGCCGGCCGATAGTCCACGGGTCTGACTGTCAAGGAGGGTTGAGGGGTGGCTCGCAACCCCATAAAGGGAGCCTGCGAGCAGGGGCAAGAGCCACCCCGCAACCCGACGGGTTGAGTTTCTAGGTGGAGTCCTCGTCATAGGGCGTCGCCCTTTTCGAGTCTCTTCGGTTGACCGACGACTGCCCCTTGACCTCGCCCGGCTGACCATCAGCGGGCCCATCGTCCATGAGAGCCTCGCGGACGATCTTGCGAGGGTCGTACTGGCGAGGGTCGTACTGCTTCCAGTCGACGTCGTAGAACTCGGACCCCATCTGCTCGCGCAGCTGCACCTTGGCTGCGTCTGCCAGACCCCTGACCTGCTTGACCATCCTGGCGAGCTTCGCGGAGTACTCCGGCATCCGCTCAGGACCGATCACGAGCAGGGCTGCGACGACGAGGATGACGAACTCCCAGCCGTTGATGTCGAACACTGTGGACCTCGCGTTTGTGAAGTGGCAGTTAGTTGGCCGCTTGCAGAGTCATCTTGACTGTACGCTCGCTGGTTCCGCGCCGAATCGTCAACTCGACCGCGTCCCCGACCGACTTGGCGCGGATCGCGACGACGAACTCGTCCGGGCCAACGACCGGCCGCCCGTCGAACTTGATGATCACGTCGCCCGGCCGCAGCCCAGCCTTGTCGGCCGGACCGCCCTTGGTGATCGGCAGGCTCCCGTTGCTGGAACCCGTCGCGATCTTGACACCCTCACCTTCGTAGGTGGTGTCAAGCATGACGCCGATGACCGGATGGGTGGCCTTGCCCGTGGCGATCAGCTGCTCGGCGGTTTTTCTTGCCTGGTCACTGGGGATCGCGAACCCGACACCAATGTTTCCCGACTGCCCGTCAACAGAGTCCTGCGAGCCTGCGACGCGCGCGATCGCGGAGTTCACGCCGATCACGTGACCCGCCATGTCGAGCAATGGCCCACCGGAGTTGCCGGGGTTGATGGCCGCATCGGTCTGGATGGCGTTGATGAAAGCAGCGGTTGAGCTGCCCGACCCGCCAGGTGTCACCGGGCGATTCAGCGCGCTGATGATGCCGCTGGTGACCGTGCTGTCCAGCCCGAGCGGAGCCCCTACCGCGATGACCGGATCACCCACGGCCACCGTGGATGAGACGCCGAACACAAGCACCGGCAGGTCACGGCGGTCCACCCGGATGACGGCCAGGTCATAGGACGCGTCACGACCGATGATCTTCGCATCTGACACCTTGCCATCGGTGAAGATCACGGTGATCTTGCCGGTCGTCGCCGCGCCCTCGACCACGTGGTTGTTGGTCAGGATGTAGCCGTCCTTGCGCAGCACGAAGCCAGACCCTGTTCCCGCGTTGTCAGCCCCCTTGACCCTGATGGTCACCACACTGGGCAAGGCTCGCACCGCGATGTCGGCCAGGGAGCCTACGGGTCGGGCGGTCGAGCCTGCGGGCGCAACGGGGAGTGACGCCGTGGCACTATCACGTCGGCTCACGATCAAGGCGCCCACGACGCCCCCGAACAGGGCGACCACCAGGACCACGACGACCGCGCCAGCCACGATCGCGGAGGCGACCCCGGCGCCCACGCCGAGCAGGCCACGTCGCTCGGGGGGATGGACGCTCGAGGAGAAGCCCATGGTGTCGTCCGGCCCCGGTTGCGAAGCGGTCTGGTGCCAGCTGGAGGCCTCCGCAAAGCCGGGCTCGACGGTCGGCGGAGGCTGATGCATGAAAGGGCTGCCGGTCGGCGGTGGGTAGCTGACCAACGACGGGGAGCTCTCGAGGTGCAGCTGCTCCGTGACCGGCGTCTCCCCGGGCTCCTCCGACGCGGGTCCTGAAGCCTGTTCCGGACCGTGCTCGATGGCCGGCTCGCTGGACGGCTCGTCGTGGCCCCCGGGAGGGCGCTGTTCCTCATTCATGGGTCGATTGTGCCTAACGTCGGCGAAGGTCGGGAAGACCGGTCCACGGCGGGGCCACCACGACAGGGACGGTCTGGGTGGATGCGTCCTTGAAGGTCGCAGTCAGTCCGGCCGACCCGGCGACCTGGTTCGTGGTCAGGAACGTCGCAGCCAGGCTGCTCGACCCGTCAACGGTCGTCGAACCAGCTGTGGCTGCCGAAGCCGGCAAGCGGATCGCAGGCGAGGACTTCCCCGGGAGACCAATGCCGTTCACGCTCAGGCTCCACGCAGCGGCAACCGAGGCGCCCGCCACGAGACCGGCCAGCACTGCCGCACGCAAGGGAGAGCGGTAGACGGCTGGCGCCGAACGGCCCATGACCGCCAGCGGAGCTGACCCGATCGTCGAGACCGGGGGCATCGACTGCCCTGCCAGGTTGAGCAACGCGGACTGGAGCCCGCTCGACGGCCCCAGGCTGGCTGCCGAACGCAGGGATCTCAGCAGCCGACGCTCGGCATCCGCCGCTGCCCGGCAGCCAGGGCAGATCGAGACGTGCTGGTCACAGGCCAGGAGCGTTGCGATTGAAAGGCTCCGGTCGGCATACGGACTGAGCATCTCGTCCAAGTGGCGCGAGGCGGCAACGTGTCGGAGGCGAAGGACCGGACTCACCGGGTTCCGGGGGCTACCCGGCCCAACGCGAAGCCCCGACGGACCCGGGTCGGTGAGATAGTCCTGCCCGGATCGGGGGCGCGATGCGCGAGAGCCTCACGTAGCTGGGCGCGGCCCCGGTGGATACGCGACCGGACCGTGCCGAGCTTGATGCCCAGTGTGGTCGCGATCTCCTCGTACGACAGACCCTCGATATCGCACAGGACAACAGCCGCGCGAAAGTCCGGGGTCAGGGCGTCAAGGGCGCGCTGGACGTCGTCATCGAAGTGGGTCTCGGTGTAATGCTGCTCAGGGCCGATATCACGGCTGGGCAGCCGCGCCGCAGCGTCGTCCGAGAGCAGGTCGAACCGGATCCGCTGCTTGCGGCGCATCTTGTCCAGGAAGAGGTTAGTGGTGATGCGGTGCAACCAGCCCTCGAACGTCCCCGGCTGGTAAGAGTGCAGCGAACGAAAGACACGGATGAAGACGTCGTGGGTCAGGTCCTCCGCGTCATGCACGTTGCCGGTCAGACGGTAGGACAGGCGGTAGACCCTGGCCGAGTGCTGCTCGACGATCTCTTCCCAGGTCGGCGGGACCCATGCATGTGCTGTGGGAACGGTCGGCGCGAGTGCATCCTGCGCATCAGCGCGGTCACTCGTGGTGGTGGGCATAACCAGAATGTTTCCGGACCAACCTGAGAGTTTGCTGGGTATGCCGGCTGGTGGGCTCCCAGGGTGACGCCGCGCCTCGGCCGACATCGGCTGACGGACCCGCGCGGAGCAGTAGGGTAACGCCCATGAGCGCACAGAAGCCGGCCAGCTGGGCCTACTCGGAGGAGTTCGTCCCAGAGACCGAGGTCATCGAAGTGGCCCGGCTGCGCGGCGAGGAGCTGGGCTGTACGCCCGTCATGCCGGGCGCCGGCGCAGCTCTGCGTCTGCTCGCTGCCGCAGCCAACGCCAAGGCAGTCGTCGAGGTCGGCACCGGCGCGGGCGTCTCAGGACTGTGGCTCCTGTCGGGTATGCCACCTGACGGCATCCTGACGACGATCGACGTCGAGGCCGAGCACCAGCGGGCGGCCAAACAGGCGTATGCCGCTGCAGGTGTCCCACCGCAGCGCACCCGCGTCATCACAGGGCGGGCACTGGACGTGCTCCCCCGGCTGACCGACGCGGCATACGACATGGTCGTGATCGACGGCGACAAGACGGAGTACCCGCAGTATGTCGAGCAGGCTCTGCGTCTGCTGCGCCCCGGCGGAGTCCTGGCCCTGGACAACATGCTCTGGCACGACACGGTCGCCGATCCCGCCACTCGGGATGAGACCACGACAATTCTGCGAGACCTCGGCAAGGAGCTGCGCGACGACGAGTCGCTGCTTTCGGCCCTGCTGCCCGTTGGAGACGGCCTCATGGCCGTGGTCAAGCGCTAGCGGTCAAGCGATAGCGGGTCAGCCCGAGCCACGACGGGGCTACTCGCCAGGCCCCGCACCCTCGCGGAAGCCCTCGGGGCCTTCGACGATGGCGACGACCTCAAAGGGCTCGATCCACACCGGCGGCGACCCGATCAACCGGCTAACGGGCGACTCGGCAGCCTCAGCCGCGAACGACTCGGCGAACGCATCGCGATCATCCTGCGTCGCCCAGACGTACGTCCCCTCGAACCACGTCCCCGCACGCATCCGCCAGGTCTTGAACGCCAACGCCTCGCGCACCGCGAACCGCGCCATCGAGGTCCCGACGACGTACTCTCGCAGCGCCTGCTCGACCCCCCCTGCAGCACCTTCGAGGGACCATCGCACGCTAAGCCCATAACCAGCACTCATGTGCGCCCTCCGTCAGGCAGTTGTCCCGGGATCGGGCACCAAGCCTGGGTGGCAGGGCGTGAGTTGACGACCTCGTCAGAGGCGCGGGTCATCACCGCGAGGCTGCTCTGTGGAGTCCTCGCTCACCGTGTGAGTCACCACGTCCGTGCGCCGTGCGGTGTTGGCCAGAACGAGCGAGATGACCAACCCGGCGACCCCGACCACCATGAGGATGACGCCCACGTTGGACAGGTTTATCCCGCTGGTCGACCACGTGATCGCGAACTTCAGGATCGCTCCGATTGCGATCAACGCCAAGCTGGAACCGATTCTCATCAGTCGCTCTCCTTCGTGGGTTCGTGGACACCCCAAGGGTAGCCCGGCTGTAGGCCAAACCGCCTCCTAAGCCCTTGGCCTGCCGGGGGAGAATGGTCCCACCCGGACTCTCCTTTGGTGAGGTTTGTCTGTTATCTTCCTTGTCCACTGCCCGACCAGGGCGCCCACGCAATACGAAGGGAAACCGATGATCACTTTCGGAGTCGTCCTGATCATCCTCGGCTGGCTCGTATCTGGCCTCGCGATCTTGAAGACCATCGGCTACTTCCTTGTGGTCGTTGGCGTCATCCTGTGGGTCCTCGGCTCGATGGGCCGCGCCGTCGGCGGACGCAAGCACTACTACTGACAGCAGTGAGCCCCGGCCGGCATCCGGTCGGAGCTCATCGGCACGTGGGGCCAGACATCGTGGGCCATGACAGCCACGGACGTCTCAGACGACGCCGGGGCAGCTTCTGATGGCCTCGCCCAACGCGGCTGCTTCGTCCGGCGTCATCTCGACGACCAAGCGGCCACCACCCTCGATCGGCATGCGGAGCACGATCCCGCGGCCTTCCTTGGTGACCTCGAGCGGACCGTCTCCGGTCCTCGGCTTCATCGCCGCCATGGGATATCTCTCTTCCGTTGCTTACGCGTGAGAACGTCGAGTGCGCACCGCCCACGCTGGGCCCTAACCATCCGGTACGCACCGTTTGCTGATCATTATCCCGCCAACGCCCCCCAGCACGAAATCCTGATGAGACACACTGTGCGCTGGAACCAGAACGATGACGCCAGAACAAGGAGTCGACAGAACATGACCAAGCCCGATGCCGCACCCGACGCCCACGGCTCGACCGCACCGCCGGCATCGCCGGCATCGGTGTTGTTGGACCTCATCGACGGCGTCGCCACGGTCACGCTGAACCGCCCCGAGGCAATGAATGCGCTGGACATCGCCAGCAAGGACCTCCTGCTCGCGGTCTTGCGGCGGGTGGCCGAGGACCCCACAGTCCGCTGCGTCGTGCTGACGGGCACGGGGCGGGCTTTCTGCGTGGGCCAGGACCTGCGGGAGCACATCGGCCTGCTCGCGAGCCGCGACGAGTCCCTGTGGTCGACAGTGCCGGAGCACTACAACCCCATCGTTGAGCTGCTCTCGACCATGAACAAGCCTGTCATCGCGGCGATCAACGGTGTCGCCGCTGGTGCGGGTGCCTCCTTCGCGTTCGCCGCCGACCTGCGCATCATGGTCGACACCGGCGCCTTCAACCTGGCCTTCGCCGGCATCGCGTTGTCCTGTGACTCAGGGGCGAGCTGGACCCTGCCGCGCCTCATCGGCATTGCGAAGGCCAAGGAGCTGCTGATGTTCCCGCGCACCGTCCCGGCGGCCGAAGCGCTCGCGCTCGGCCTGATCAACCGCGTGGTGAGCGCCGAGGAGCTCCCTTACGTGGTCGGTGAGCTGACCCGGACCCTCGCGGCGGGTCCGACCATGGCTTACGGCTCCATCCGGCGTTCGGTGGCCTTCTCCGCAGGTCACCCGCTGAGCGAGTCCCTGGCCCAGGAGGCCGACCAGATGGCCGTCACCGGCGCGAGCCAGGACCACGCAGCGGCGGTGGCGGCCTTCCTGGCCAAAGAAGAGCCGACTTTCAGCGGCCGCTGAGGCAGCTGGCCCGATCCCCTTGCTCCTGCCCGTTCAGTTGATGCGGCGCAACAAGGTGTACCCGCTCTCGGCGTAATCAAGCACATACTTCCTGCCAGGGTGCAAGGACTCGGCCCACTTCACCGGCTCATAGGGCTGCTTCTCGTCCCAGTGCGCGATCAGGGCGAACTGGGGCACCACCGGTGCGGCGTTACCGGCCCAGAACACACGGGTTCGATGTGTGAGCTTGGCTATCAGGCCAAGATCGGTCTCGACAGTCGCACCGTCGGGAATCCGCGACAGAACTCGCTCGGCGGCCTGGGCACGAGGGCTGGGTTGGTAGGACGCAGGATTGACCAGATCACGGAAGGAATAGCGCGTGGTGAGAAACAACGCTACGAGCAGGACCAGTGTCGGGGCTGCACGCGCGTACCCGCGCAGCGGCGCCCAGCTGTCTCGACGGGCCCGCCGCGCACCGTCGATGAGGGCAGCGAACACGATCGGCATCAGGACCAGGTCGTAGTGGTAGGTCTGCCCCCAGAAGTTTTCGTTGGTTGAGAGAAAGCGCCAGCCCAGCGTGGGCAGGACCATGATCATCAAGGGCGACTGGGTGGACAAGAAGGCAGTCACCGCCAACAACAAGAACACCGTCATCGCCTTGGGCTCTGATGTCGCCACGTCAAAAGGCAGGTCGTAGATGCGGTGAGCAAGAGACCCATCCGTTGCTGACCCCTGCGCCAAGACAGAAATGCGTGACTTGTCACCCCCCGCGTTGAAGTACGGCAGCAGGACCGCGAACGTGAGCGCAGACCAGCCGAGGCCGAACGCGGCAAGGCCGACACCCCAGCGCCGGGCCCCGACCAGCACCAGCACCACCCCGAACGCGGCGACGGTCAGTCCGAGGTCCTCCTTCACGAGCACGAGAGGGGCCACCCAGGCCACTGCTACCCTCCAGCGGCTAGCGAGGAACGCCTCGAGCGCGAACGCCAGCAACGGCACGGCCAGGGCCACTCCATGCACGTCGAACGCCACCGCGGCCTGGATGCCGTATGACATGCCGAACGCCAGGCCGATCGCGATCCCTGGCCATCGGCCCAGGTGACGCATCCCTGCCCGAGTGATGGGTACAACAGCCAAAGCAATCGCCACGGCCTGCCCGACGAGCAGCGTCTGGGGGAATGGGAACAGCCGGTAGAACGGTGCGAAGACCACGATGGCGGGGTTCCAGTGGTCGCCCAGGAAGTTGTGACCGGCACCCTCGAGGTCGACGATCGGGGCCTCAAAGTGGGCGTAGTGCCGGATTGCCTGCTCGAAGATCCCCAGGTCGAACGACGCTGGCCGCAACTGCTCGAACCGGGTCACCGAGATCGTCGTGTACAGGCCGGCGAAGACCAGCGCCATCGCCCAGGGCAGGACTCGCTCCCAAGTCGAGCGAACGGGAGTCAGGACTCTGGAGCTTGGGTCCTCATCGGACACCGTGCTGGTCAGCGTCTCGCCCTGGTTCACAACACCAGTGTCGCTCACCGCGTCATCAAACATGTTGCCGGGCCGCGATGGTGCCGCTTGCGCTGTGCGAGAACACGATCCCGAGATCGAGGGCTCTGCGGCTGGGAAGTCAACCGGCGGGACTGTATGGGCCGCCGGTGACCCCGTCCATCGCTGAAGAACCGGCTGCCAGGTCAGGGGACCCGGCGCACAAGGGTGTAGCCGTCTTCGGCAAGCACGAGCACATACGTCGTGCCGGGGTGGAAGGACTGTGCGAACTGAACCGGGTGAAGGGGCGAAGGGTCCTGGCCTGTCCGTGCGTCGAGCAGGACGAACTGCGGTACCACCGGCGCGGCATTACCGACAAAGAACACCCGGGTTCGGTGCGTGAGCTGTCCAAGCAGGCCGAGGTCGGTCTCGACCGTCGCGCCGTCGGGGATCTTTGACAGGATCCGCTCGGCCGCTGGGGCGCGAGGGCTTGGCTGGTAGGTGGCGGGGTTGACCAGGTCACGGAACGGGTAGCGCGTGCAGAGGAACAGCCCCACGAGCAGAGCCAGGGTTGGCGCCGCATGGGCGTACCAGCGCCAGGGCCGCCGGCTGTCGCGCCGGGCTCGCACCGCACCGTCGATCAGGGCGGCGAACACGATCGGCATCAGCACCAGGTCGTAGTGGAACAGCTGTCCCCAGTGGTTCTGGTTGGTAGAGATGAAGCGCCAGCCCAGCGTCGGCAACACCATGATCATCAGCGGCGATCGCAGGGCCATGCCGACCGTCACTGCCAACAGCAACAGCACTGTGGTTGCTTTGGGCTCGGACTGCACCACATCGAGCGGCAGACTGAGGATCCGCTGCAGCAGGGAGCCACCCGTTCCGGACTCGGACGCCAGCTCGGACAAGCGAGAGCTACCGCTCGCCGCGGCGAAATGCGGGATCAGAACCGTCATCGTGAGCGCGAACGAGGTGAGGCCGAAGGCTGCGAGGCCGACACCCCATCGCCGTTGACCGGTCAGCACGAGAACCAGTCCAAGGGCGGCGACGGTCAGTCCGAGATCCTCCTTCACCAGGACCAGAGGGGCCGCCCACGCCGCTACGGCTGTCCAACGACCCGCGAGAAACGCCTCGAGCACGAACGCCAGCAACGGCACCGCCAGGCACACCTCATGGACGTCGAAATCGACCGCAGCCGCGATGCCGTATGACATGCCGAATGCCAGACCGACCGCGACCCCCGGCCAACGGCCCAGGTGACGCATCCCGGCCCGGGTTATGGGGACAACCGCCAAAGCGATCGCCACGGCCTGGCCGACGAGCAGCGTGACGGGAGTCGGGAACAGCCGATAGAACGGCGCGAAGACGACGATCGCAGGGCTCCAGTGGTCACCGAGGAAGTTGTGACCGGCACCCTCGAGGTCGACGATCGGAGCCTGCAGGTGGGCGTAGTGGCGGATCGCCTGCTCGAAGATCCCCAGGTCGAACGACCTTGCCCGCAAGCGCTCGAACCCAGCCACCGAGATGGTCGCATAGAGGCCCGCGAACACCAGCGCCATCACCCAAGGCAGCACGCGCTCCCAGGTCGAGCGGCGCGGCGTCACAGCTCCAATGCCGTCGTCCTCATCGGGCACTCTGCTGATTGACGAAGGCGCCCTCATCTACTGCCCTTGTGGCAGCCTGCAAGATGATCGTCGACCAGCCCGCAAGCCTGCATCGCGGCATACATGGTGGTGGGCCCGACAAAGACAAAACCGTTGCGCTTCAACGTTTTTGCCAGAGCGATGGACTCAGCGGAGGTCGGGGGGATGTCGGCAGGAGTGCGCGGTCGACGGCGCACAGCCGGCGCGAAGGACCAGAAAAGCTCATCGAGCCCACCGCTGCCACGCAGGCGAACGACGGCCTGGGCGTTGGTGATGGCGGCCCTGATCTTGAGCCGGTTGCGGACGATGGACGTGTCGGCCATCAGACGTTCGACGTCGGGCTCACCGAAGGCCGCGACCGCATCGGCGTCGAACCCGGCGAAGGCCCCGCGAAAGCCTTCGCGCTTGCGCAGGATCGTGAGCCAGGACAATCCCGACTGGAATGCTTCAAGAGTCATTCGCTCGAAGAGCCGGGTCTCACCGTGAACCACGACCCCCCACTCGTCGTCGTGATAGGCCATGTAGTCGCCGGTGCTCACAGCCCACCCACAACGGGCGACGCCGCGGTCGTCGACCACGAGGCCTTCGGCGCTCAACGTCGGCCCGGGGCAGGACGGCTTGTTGCCCGCGCGGCCTCGGCCGCCATGGCGTCAACCACCCTGGCGAACAAGGCCCGGTTGATGCGGTCGGTGAGGGGGACGAGCAGCCTGCCGAGAACGACCGGCCTGATGACGATGTTCTCGCGCCATACGAGCTGTGTCTGTTCCCCGCCGGTAACAGGCAGCACGCTCACCTCCGCCCACCCGGCCAGCAGGCGCCCCACCTTGACGAGCCGAAACATCCCGGGCGCCGCGTCAGCTGGAGGAGCCCACTCCGTGATGCGCATCGCATCGGAGAACCGCAGCAGGCCGACGCCGGTAAGCCCGGCGAACGACCAACCAACCCCTGTCGGACCGGGGTCGAGGCGCATCGTGGTCAGCGGCATCCAGCGGGCGTAGCCAGCCCAGTCGGTGATGACCCCCCAGACCGTCGGTGGGGGCGCAGCAACGACACGTTCGATGGTGAACGTTGCCATCGCTCGGTCACTGCTGCTGCGTATCGCGGCGTTCGTCGCGCGAGACGTCGGGCGAGACGTCGGGCGAGACGTCGGGCGAGACGTCGGGCGAGACGTCGGGCGAGACATGGGGTGACACGCCGTCAACCCGCGCCGAGACGGCCTCTGTCTCGAGCTCGCGCAACCGGGCGCTCAGTGCGTCTATCACCTCATCCACCTCGTCCATGCGGTATCCGCGAAACGCCCGGTCGAAGTGCAGCTGACCGACCTCCCCTGCCGACAGCGACCCCTCTCGATCGCCCAGCACACCTGAGAGGCCCGAGAATGCCCGGGTGGACGTGGGCTCGGCCATGAATCCACCGATTCTGCCCATGACGGCAGCTACGGTCAGACCGATCAACAGAATTACGACGAGCAGGAAGAAGACGATCACGACATGATCGTGTCATGCCCCACCACGTTCTTCACGGTCGCGGGCTCCGCCTGCGCGGCCGCACGTTCGTCCCGGGCGAGACCGGGCTGCTGGCGATCATCAACCGCACTCCGGACTCCTTCTACGACGAGGGACGCTATCTCGACGATGAAACCGCCATCACGGCAGTCGAACGCGCCGTAACAGATGGCGCGGATGCCGTGGACGTCGGCGGGGTGAAGGCCGGCCCGGGGCCGGAGGTCAGCGCTGCCGAGGAGCTGCACAGAGTGGTGCCGTTCGTCGCGGCGATCCGCGCGGCCTATCCCGACCTGGTGATCAGCGTCGACACCTGGCGCGCCAGCGTGGCCGACGCGGCCTGCGAGGCCGGCGCAGATCTGATCAATGACGCCTGGGCAGGTCACGACCCTGAGCTCTCGGCAGTGGCCGGAGCTCATGGTGTCGGCTACCTGTGCGCCCATACCGGCGGACATCCACCGCGCACCGACCCGCATCGGGTTCGCTATGACGACGTGGTCAGCGAGACTGTCGCGGACCTGACCCGTCAGGCCGATGCAGCCTTGGCAGCCGGCGTACGCGAGGACGGGCTCTTGATCGATGCCGCCCAGGACTTCGGCAAGAACACCTACCACTCCCTACAGATAACAGCCCAGATCAGCGCCCTGGTCGGGACCGGATGGCCGGTGCTGCTCGCCGTCTCCAACAAGAAGTTCATCGCCGAGACCCTCGGGCTGGATGGCCGCAAGTCAGACCGGATCATTGGCACCCTTGCCATCACCGCCGTCGCAGCCTGGGAGGGTGTGCGGATGGTGCGTGCGCACGATGTCGCCCAGACCCGCCAGGTGCTGGACATGATCGCGGGGCTGCGCACCGGGATACCGGCCCTGGCTCGGCGAGCGCTCGCATAGTGAACCTTCCCGTGCGTGACCTCAGTCACCTTCCTCTTTGTGACCTAGGACACGGTTTGATACGGTCCCGTTATCAGCGCCCCCCTGAGCCTGTGCGTGGGAGCGGTCCAGCTTCACCTATCCAAGGAGTAGTCATGCGCCGTCTCACTGGTTCCATCGCCGGGGCAGCCGTACTTGCATTGGCGCTCAGCGCCTGCGGTTCGGGCGACTCCACGACCACCGGGGGCGGTGGCGACACCAGCGCCCTGAAGGGGACCGGCACCGGCGACACCTGCAAGATCACCACGCCGGTCCCGATCGGTGCGGTCTTCAGCCTCACGGGGGCAGCCGCCAGCTACGGAGAGTCGCAGAAGAAAGGCCTCGAGCTCGCTACTGAAGAGCTGAAGACCATGGGTGGGGTGACCTACGACGTGAAGATCGAGGACGACGCCACCGATCCACAGCAAGGCATCGCGGTCTTCGAGCGCTTCGTGACCAAGGACAAGAAGAGCCTGATCATTGGTCCAACGCTGTCCAACACCGCCAAGCAGACGGACCCGATCGCCCAGGAGGGCAAGACCCCGGTCCTGGCAGTCTCCAACACCGCCGCCGGTATCACCGAGATCGGTGACTACATCTTCCGCGACTCCCTCACCGAGGGCGCGGTGATCCCGCAGACGGTGGATGCGGCCAAGGCCAAGTTCGGGCTGTCCAAGGTGGTCGTGATGTACAGCAACGACGACGCCTTCACCGAGTCCGGCTACCAGGCCTTCAAAGCGGCGCTCGACAAGAGCGGCGTCACGATTACCAAGACGATCACCTTCGCCAAGTCGGACACCAACTTCCGCGCCCAGCTCACCGAGGCCAAGGGCGCCGCACCGGAGGCGTTGATCGTCTCAGCGCTGATCGAGGCAGCGGTGCCGCTGGTCACCCAGGCGCGCGAGCTGGGCATCACCGTGCCGATCATCGGCGGCAACGGGTTCAACTCACCGAAGCTGATGGCCGGCGCGGGTAAGTCCGCCGACGGGGTGGTCGTCGGTGCCGCGTGGAACTCGGCGTCGTCCGGGCCGGAGAACGAGGCGTTCCTGACGGCCTATCGCGCAAAGTACTCCGCCGACCCCGACCAGTTCGCCGCGCAGGCCTACACCGGGCTCAAGCTCGTGGACGCCGCGGTGCGCGCCGGCTGCTCCGGCGAGCGTGAGGACATCAAGACGCACCTCGCCGAGCTCAAGGACGTGCCGACGGCGCTCGGCAAGTTCACCATGACGGCCACCCGCGACGCGGACACTCCCGCCGTCGTACAGGTCGTGGAGGGCGGCAAGTTCGCCGTCCTGAAGTAGCACCCGGATGCAGCAGCTCCTCAATGGGATCTTCCTCGGCTCGATCTACGCGCTGTTCGCCATCGGCTTCACCTTGGTGTTCGGGGTCCTCGACCGGCTCAACCTGGCGCACTCGGCCGTCTTCAGCACCTCGGCTTTCGTCGGCATCGAGCTGGTCACCCGTGCCGGTCTTTCGATCTGGGTAACGCTGCCGATCATCTTCGTGTTCGGCGGTGTGCTCGGGCTGGTGATCGAGCGGGTGGCCTTCCGTCCCCTCAAGGATCGACACGACGCGCACTTCGCCGGCCTCATCTCGTCGATCGCGCTCGGCGCGATGTTTCTCGCCCTGCTCCAAGCTGTCTTCGGTCCGGACACACGACGGTTTCCTCCTGATGCCTTCCCGCGGCAGCGGATCGAGTTCGCCGGCTCCACGGTCTCCGTGCTCCAATTGGTCATCGTGGCGGTGGCGTTCGCGCTCATGGTGGGGCTGACGCTGATGGTCTCCCGGTCAAGGCTGGGGCGGGGGATGCGCGCAGTCGCGGAGAACCCGCACGCGGCACGGGTCCTCGGCATCGACGTCGACCGGATCACCGCACTCACCTTCGCGCTGTCAACCGCTCTCGGTGGAGTGGCCGGGGTGTTGTTCGCCCTCAACGTCAACAGTGCCCAAATCTCGATGGGAACCAGCATCGAGCTCAAAGGTCTCGCCGTGATCATCGTGGGTGGCCTGGGGTCCTTGCCCGGCGCCATGCTCGGCGGCCTGATCGTCGGCCTGGCCGAGGTCTTCGCGGTCGCTTATGTCGGCTCGTCGTGGCGCGATGTCATCGCGTTCGGGTTGCTGTTCGCCATCCTGCTGCTGCGTCCGCAGGGCATCTTCGGCGCCCGCAAGGTCCGCGAGATCTGATGCTGGAATTCGTCGACGCGTACGCCTCGACCATCACGTTCATGGCGCTCACAGGCGTGTTCGCGTACTCGTTCTACGCGGTGCTCGTCGCGGGGCAGCTCAGCCTCGCTCAAGCCGGTATCGCGTCGGCAGCCGCGTTCACCTCCTCGCTCGCCGTCCCCGCCGAGCCGCTGTTCGGTGTCGTACCCCGCCTGGTGGTCGGTATCGCCGTCGGCATGAGCGTTGGTGCGTTCCTGGCTTTCCTGCTCGGGCTTCCCGTGATGCGGCTGCGCGGGGTGTTCCTGGCGATCGCCACGCTCGCCTTCGGTGAGGTCGTGCGCATCCTCCTGATCAACCAGTCGTGGACCGGTGGCGCTCAGGGGCTGTCCTTCCCGAAGCTGGTCGGCATCCCACAGGCGTGGCTGGCCCTCGCGGCCGTCGCGTACTGGTTCTGGCGTCTGGGGGGGTCCCGACTGGGCCGGGCGTTCGCCGCTATCCGCGAGGACGAGCTCGCCGCCCGGGCTATGGGGATCGACGTCAGCCGACACCGCATGACAGCCTTCGTCACCTCCGGTGCCGTCGCCGGGTTGTACGGCGTCATGCTCGCCTACTTCGTCCGCTTCGCCGAGCCCAACGCCTTCGGGTTCTCCGCTGCAGTCGACGGACTCGTGACCGCGGTCGTCGGCGGCACCATCTTCTTCATCGGGCCGGTACTCGGCAGCACCTTCCTGACCTGGCTGCCCGAGCTGCAGCGAGCGATCGGGGTGGAGGCAGGCTGGATCCGCCCCTTCGTCTCCGGTTTGCTGCTGCTGCTCGTGATTCTGTTTCTGCCCGGTGGCCTCGCCGCCCTCATCCCACACCGGCGTCGGGGGATCATGACGCCCCCTGACGCACCACTCGATCTGCCGGCACTGCCTGCGCCTGGCACGCCGATCGCCAGTCTGCGCGCCATCAGGAAGGACTACGGCGGAGTCCACGCGGTGCACGAGGTCGACCTCGACATCGCAGCGGGTGAGATCGTGGGACTCATCGGTCCCAATGGCGCCGGCAAGACCACGTTGGTCAACATGCTCTCCGGGCTCGTTCCTCCCAGCGGCGGAGAAGGGACGGTGGTCGGCATCCCTCTTGGGTCCGGCGTACCGGCCCACCGCATCGCCCTCGCCGGTGTCAGCCGAACGTTCCAGCAGATCAAGCTGTTCAACCGGCTGAGTGCGTTGGACAACGCGCTCGTCGGAGCCCACCGCGTGAGCCGGCCGACGATGCTGCGTCGACTGGTCCTGCTGCCTTCCGCCCGGCGCGACGAGAAACGCGCCCTGGGTCAGGCATTCGCGCAGCTGACTCGGGTCGGTCTCGCCGACCGCGCACATCTTCCGGCTGGTGACCTCTCGTACGGCGACCAGCGTCGACTGGAGATCGCCCGCGCACTGGCAGCACATCCGAGCTTGCTGATCCTGGATGAACCCGCGGCCGGCATGAACCATGTCGAAGCCCATCTGTTGTCCGTCCTGATCCGAGCGCTGGCCGAGGACGGAGTCACCGTCCTGCTGATCGAGCACAACGTCCGAATGGTGCTGGAGACATGCACCCGCGTCGTCGTTCTCGACTTCGGCGAGGTCATCGCCGCCGGGGATCCCGCGACAATCGCTCGTGACCCACGCGTGGTGGAGGCCTATCTCGGTGCCGAGGACGACCAGGAGGAGCCGGCATGAGCGCGCCGATCCTGGTCGTGGAGAACCTCGTGGTCGCCTACGGCCAGGTCGAGGCCGTCCGCGGGGTCTCCTTCCACGCTGAAGCCGGCGCCCTCATCACGCTCGTCGGCGCCAACGGCGCAGGCAAGACCTCCATCCTCAACGCCATCGCCGGACTGGTCCGGCCTCGATCGGGCCGAGTCCTGTATGACGGCAAGGACGTCACCCGCCGGCCGGCACACCGGCTGGTCGCCGACGGCCTGGTCCAGGTTCCAGAAGGACGGCTGATCCTCGGCACTCTGACGGTGGAGGAGAACCTCCAGCTTGGTGGGTGGCAGCAGCGGTCGACCCAAGCCGCGTCGATCGAGGAGATGTACGAGCGGTTCCCCCTGCTGGCCCAGCGACGCGCTCTTCCGGCCGGGGCACTGTCCGGTGGCGAGCAGCAGATGCTCGCCATCGCCCGGGCCCTGGTCGCCCGGCCGACTGTTCTGCTCATGGACGAACCATCAATGGGTCTGGCCCCGAAGGTCGTCGACGAGGTGTTCCGGGTCATCGCGCAGATTCGCTCGTCAGGCACGACGGTGGTGCTCGTCGAGCAGAACGCCCGACGAGCACTGCGGGCAGCTGACTACGGGTACGTCCTGGAGACCGGGCAGGTCGCACACGAGGGCGCAGCCTCAGAGCTGCTCACCGACCCCCGTGTGGTGGAGGCGTACCTCGGCCTCGAGTAGGGCTACGGGTGCAGGACAACGTGTGAGGCGTTGAGGTCGGCGACCCGCGAGACCCCGATCAGCGCCAGCGTGCGAACGATCTCGTCGTCCAGGATCTCTACGGCCCTCTCAACGCCACGCTCGCCGCCGGCCATCAAACCGTAGAGGTAAGCCCGGCCCACGAGGCATGCCGTGGCGCCAAGGGCGAGCGCTGCGACGATGTCGGCACCGCTGGTGATGCCGGTGTCCAGGAACACCTCGGCGCGGTCTCCGACGGCCTCGACGGCGGCGGGCAGCAGGTGCAGCGGGACGGGTGCACGATCAAGCTGCCGGCCGCCGTGGTTGGACACCACGATCGCGTCGGCGCCGTGGTCGACCACCATCCGAGCGTCCTCGACGGTCTGGATCCCCTTGACCACCAGCTTGCCGCTCCACGACTGCCGCAGCCAGTCAAGGTCCTCCGGACCGACGGTCGGGTCGAACATGGCGTTGACCAGATCGGCAACCGTGCCGTGCCAGGACGAGAGCGACGCGAAGCTCAGCGGCTCGGTGGTGAGCATGTTGACCCACCACTGTGGGTGGGTCACGGTGTCCGCGATCGTGCGCAGCGTCAACGACGGCGGGATCGTCAGCCCGTTGCGTACGTCCCGCAGCCGGGACCCGGCGACGGCGGTGTCGACGGTCAGGACCAGCACGTCGTACCCGTTCGTCGCGGCGCGACGTAGCAGCTCGCCGCTCGCAGCCCGGTCTTTCCACAGATAGAGCTGGAACCATCGCTGCGCGTCCGGCGCCGTCGCGGCGATGTCCTCCAGGGAGGTGGTGCCCATGGTGGAGAGCGCATAAGGAATCCCCCGGCGGTCGGCGACGCGCACGACAGCCCGCTCACCTTCGTGGTGCATCATCCGCGTGAAGCCGGTCGGCGCGAAGACGAATGGGAGCGCGGAACGCTTCCCGAGGATCGTCGTGGAGGGGTCGATCCGGGAGACGTCGCGCAGCACGCCGGGCCTGAACTCGACGCTCCGAAAGGCCGCCCGCGCGCGCCGCAGGCTGATCTCTGCCTCTGCTGCCCCGTCGGTGTAGTCGAACACCGCCCGAGGCGTCCGCCGGCGCGCGATCGAGCGCAGGTCACCGATGGTGTGGGCGTGTGACAGTCGTCGTTCGGTGGGGTTGAGGACAAGGGGCTGGTGACCTAGCAGGGGGGCCAGCTCTGACCAGCGGGGGACACGGCGTGCGGTCACGGTGGGTCCTCAGGTAGGACGCGTAAGGAGAACCTGCACACTAGCCGACGTCCGACTCCTCGGCGGATGGCTGGATCAGCGAGGAGCTCAGCATCTTGACCAGCTCGGGGACGTCCTCCTCGGCCAGGCGCAACGTGGCCCGACAGACGTCGTCCTGCCAGATCGAGAGCACGACCCGGCCGGCATCGGGATGCGATGACACCCGAAGCCGTCGGCCCGCCTTGTCGCGTCCGAGCAACGTGCTCCCCTGTCGCGGCAGCGGAGAGATGGTCATCTCGTCAGTATGCGACGCAGACTCACCGGCCAGCCAGAGGATCCCGAAAGATCGCCTGACAAAAGGGGGCTATTCAGGACGATTGGCCACGTAGCCCTCGTCCCCCCTGACGATGATCCGCACGGCTTCCTCGACGTCATCGGTGACGTGCAGAAGGTCGATGTCGGCCAGGCTGATGGTTCCCGTGGCCTCTGCGGTCTGACGCAGCCAGTCGAGCAGGCCACCCCAGTACGCCGTGCCCATGAGCACCAGCGGGAAGGACGTGACCTTGCGGGTCTGCACGAGCGTCACCGCCTCGAAGAGCTCATCCAAGGTGCCGAAGCCGCCGGGCAGGACGACGAACCCCTGCGCGTACTTCACGAACATGGTCTTGCGGGCGAAGAAGTAGCGGAAGTTGACCCCGAGGTCGACGTAGCGGTTCATGCCCTGCTCGAACGGCAGCTCGATGCCGAGACCCACAGAGGTGCCACCCGCCTCGAGGGCACCCTTGTTGGCGGCCTCCATGGAGCCGGGCCCACCCCCGGTGATGACCGCGTAGCCGGCTCCGACGAGCGCCTTGCCGACCGCGACGCCGAGCGCGTAGTTGGGGTGCTCCGGCTTGGTGCGTGCGGAGCCGAACACGCTGACGGCAGGGCCAACCTCGGCGAGGGCGCCAAAACCTTCGACGAACTCGCTCTGGATCCGCAGCACCCGCCACGGGTCGGCATGCAGCCAGTCGGCCGGCCCGATGTTGTCCAGCAGCCGTTGATCGGTCGTGGTCGGCGGCACCTTGCTGCGTCGCAAGGTGACTGGGCCGGTGTGGTAGTCGAAGCTCTTCTCGGTCACGGCACCAATCTAGGGGGCGTCAGGCCAGCCAGCGCAACAACGCCGCCTCGGCTTCGACCAGCTGCTGCACCGGGCAGCGCTCGGAGTCGTGGTGGGCCCAGTTCGGGTCTCCGGGACCGAAGTTCACCGCCGGGATCGACAGCTGGGAGAACAGGGCGACGTCGGTCCAGCCCTCCTTGGCCCTCACCGGCATGCCCAGCGCATCGACGAAGGCCGTGGCCGCCGGCAGGTGAAGCCCGGGCCGAGCACCGTCCGCTGTGTCGGTGAGCTCAACGGCATACCCGTCGAAGAGTTCGGACACGTGCGCCAGCGCCTGCGCTCCGGACTTGTTGGGAGCGAAACGGTAGTTGATCGTGACCACGCACTCGTCGGGGATGACGTTGCCCGCGATCCCGCCCCGGATGCCGACCGCGCTCAGCGCCTCGTGGTAGTCGAGCCCGTCGACCTCGATGGTCTGCGGCTCGTAGGCCACCAACCGTCCCAGGATCGTCGCTGCCTCGTGGATCGCGTTGTGGCCGTTCCAGGGCCTGGCCGAGTGTGCCGCCTTGCCCTTGGCGATGACATCGACACGCAGCGTGCCTTTGCAGCCGCCCTCGATGGCCCCGTCGGTCGGCTCGAGCAGCACCGCGAAGTCGGCCTGCAGCAGCTCCGGACTGTTGCGCCGTATCCGCGCCAGGCCGTTGCGTTCGATCTCGATCTCTTCGCAGTCGTAGAAGACGTAGGTGATGTCTCGGGTCGGTTCTGACAGCTGCGCAGCGAGACGCAGCTGGATCGCCAGCCCGCCCTTCATGTCGCACGTGCCACGACCGATCAGGTTGCCACCCTCACGACGGGTCGGGAGGTTCGGTGGATCGGCCAGCGGAACGGTGTCGAGATGACCGGCCAGCACGACCCGCTCTGTGCGCCCCAGGTTGGTTCGCGCAACGATCGTGTTCCCGTCACGGGTCACGTCAAGGTGGCTCAGCGGCCGGATGACTGCCTCGATGGCGTCCGCGATCTGCTGCTCGTTGCCGCTCACCGACTCGATGTCGCACAGGGCTGCGGTCAGGGTGACGACGTCGGTGGCCAGATCGAGGGGTGGTGTGGGAGGCATACGAGGCAGCGTATCCGGCGGGTGCTCGCCTGATCGGCCCCCTCACCTAGGGTTGGGCTCATGCCGAGCGAGCGCAGCGCATGGGGATACGGACTGGCGACAGTCACGCAGGACGGTCAGGTGCTCGACACGTGGTTTCCCGCGCCGGCGTTGGGACCCGCGGACCCCGAGGACCCCTACGGCGCCCCGGCCGAGCTCGCCGCAGCCGCCAAGGAAGACCCTCGGCGCGGCGTTCGTGCACAAGTGGTCCACGTGGTCATCGACCTTGACGCAGCTCCCGCCGATGTTCCTGATGCCTATCTGCGCCTGCACCTGCTCTCGCACCGTCTCGTGAAGCCGAACACCATCAACCTCGATGGACTCTTCGGAGTGCTCAACAACGTCGTATGGACGAACGAGGGGCCCTGCCCGGTGGAGGACTTCGAACGCACCCGTCTGCGGCTGCGTGACTCCGGGCCCGTCCAGGTCTTCAGCGTCGACAAGTTCCCGCGCATGACCGACTACGTGGTGCCCAGCGGGGTCCGCATCGCTGACGCCGACCGCGTCCGCCTGGGTGCCCACCTGGCCGAAGGCACCACGGTGATGCACGAGGGGTTCGTCAACTTCAACGCCGGGACCCTCGGCACCTCGATGGTCGAGGGCAGGATCGTGCAAGGCGTCGTGGTGGGCGACGGCTCGGACATCGGGGGCGGCGCATCAATCATGGGCACACTCTCCGGCGGTGGAACCGAGCAGATCAGTATCGGCAAACGCTGTCTGCTGGGCGCCGAGTCAGGGATCGGCATCTCGCTGGGTGACGACTGCATCGTGGAGGCCGGGCTCTACGTCACGGCCGGCACCAAGGTGACGCTGGAGGACGGTCGGGTGGTCAAGGCCAGGGAGCTCTCGGGCAGCTCGGGGATGCTGTTCATCCGCAACTCGGTCACTGGCACCGTCGAGGCGCGCTCGCGCTCCGGTCACGGAATCACCTTGAACTCCGCCCTCCATGCCAACAGCTGAGCACCCGATCCTCTCCACAGCGACAGGACCCGGTCGACGTCGACGTCGTTGGGTTGGCCGGCTTGTGCTGCTGGTCATCGTCGCGATCGTCGGTGGCGCCGGCTACTACGGCTACACGACGTTGATGACGAACTCAGGTCAACCGTCGTGTCGCGCCGTGGCACTCGGGCACGACGTCTCTTTCTCTCCCGAGCAGACCGCCAACGCTGCGACGATCACCGCCATCGCCCTCAAACGTGGTCTGCCGGCGCGCGCCGCCACGATCGCCAACGCCACGGCGATACAGGAGTCGAAGCTGCGAAACATCAAGTTCGGCGACCGCGATTCTCTGGGGTTGTTCCAGCAGCGCCCGAGTCAGGGCTGGGGGACAGAAGCTCAGATCCTGGACCCCGTCTATGCGGCCAACAAGTTCTACGACGCCCTGATCAAGATCGATGGGTACCAGGCCATGGACATCACCAAAGTGGCCCAGCTGGTCCAGCGCAGCGCCACCCCGCAGGCCTACGCCAGCCATGAGCAGGAGGGCCGCATTCTCGCCTCGACGCTGGCCGGCCACTCCCCCGGCGGAATCGGCTGCCGACTCAATGCCGCCACGGTCAGCACTCCGGCCGCCACGATCGCCAAGAAGCTGACATCCGAGCTGGGCGTGCCTGCCACCGTGCAGGGAACAGAGGTCCATGCGACAGGCCGCAACGCTCAACTGGCCTGGGCCGCGGGCTCCTGGGCTGTCGCGCACGCCGAAGCAGACGGCATCACCTCAGTCACCGTCGGCGACCGTACGTGGACCCGGGCGCGAGGGGCTGACGCCTGGTCCTGGGGCCCGGCCGACAAGGCCATTGCCCCAACGTCGGTGACGATCACCCGATTCTGAGCGCTCAGTTGTTGAGTGCTCAGTTCAGGCCGGTTTGCTCAGTTCAGGCCGGTCCCTGGCCCAAGAAACGGGCTCCGGAGCGGCCTGAACTGAGCAAAGGTCGGGTGACCAGACGCGTCAGCGCCGGCTCAACGGCACGTACTTGCGCTCGGCGGGTCCGACATAGACCTGGCGTGGCCGACCGATCTTGAGCTCGGGGTCCTCGATCATCTCGCGCCACTGGGCGATCCAGCCCGGCAGCCGCCCGAGCGCGAACAGCACGGTGAACATCTTGGGCGGGAAGCCCATCG
>Ga0209587_1000229_pt1 | contig 28035 bp, 30 predicted proteins | sample NGEPerD_2_FD_184512 | JGI IMG/M metagenome (GOLD analysis project Ga0209587, IMG submission 184512) | Arctic peat soil microbial communities from the Barrow Environmental Observatory site, Barrow, Alaska, USA - NGEE PermafrostL1-D... | ecosystem: Environmental > Terrestrial > Soil > Wetlands >...
ACGCCGGGCGTGGCGGGGCCGCCGAGCTGCTCCACGAGGCCGTCGTAGCGGCCCCCTCCCCCGACCCCGCGCTGCGCGCCCAGGTCGTCGCTCTCGAACTCGAACACCGTACGCGTGTAGTAGTCCAGCCCGCGCACGAGCGTCGGGTCGAGCTCGTACGCGCAGCCCGCCTCCTCCAGCAGGGCGCGCACCTCCGCGAAGTGCACCGTGTCCTCGGGGTCCAAACGGTCGATCAACCGCGGCGCCTCATCCATCGCCGCGCGCGTGCCAGGGTGGTCGGAGTCGAACGCCCGCAGCGGGTTGGTGTCGATCCGCGAGCGGACCTCGTCGGACAGGTCGGACTCGTGGGCGCGCAGGTGTGCGCGCAGCTCCTCGCCGTACTCCGCCCGCGTGTCGGCGTTGCCCAGGCTGGAAAGGAGCAGACGCGCCTTGACGCCGGACCGCTCGAGGATCTGGGCGAGCAACACGATCAGCTCGGCGTCCAGCGACGGGTCGTCGGAGCCCAGCGCCTCGGCCCCGATCTGGGCGAACTGGCGGTAGCGCCCGGCCTGTGGGGCCTCATGGCGGAAGAACGGCCCCGCGTAGCGCAGCTTTACCGGCTGCGGCAGCTTGTGCATCCCATGCTCGATGTAGGCGCGGCAGATCCCCGCCGTGCCCTCGGGGCGCAGCGTGAGCGAGCGGCCACCCTTGTCCTCGACGCTGAACATCTCCTTCTGCACGATGTCGGTGGACTCCCCCACGCCGCGGGCGAACAGAGAGGTGTCCTCGAAGACCGGCGTCTCGATGGGCTCGTAGCCGGCGCTGTCTAGCGCCGCCGCCGTGCGCTTGTGCAGCAGGGCGCGCCGGCGGGCGTCCTCGGGGAGCACGTCGAATGTGCCCCGCGGGGCCTGGAGCTTGCCGCCGGCCACGCCGGCTACCTCGCCAGCTCAGCCAGAAACGGATTGCCCGCGCGCTCGGCACCGAGCGTGGTGATGCCCATGTGCCCCGGGTAGACGGTGGTCTCGCCGGGCAGCGTGTCGACCAGGGTGCGGATCGACTCCAGCAGCGTGGGCCAGTCGCCGCCGGGGAGGTCGGTGCGGCCCACCGAGCTCTGGAACAGCACGTCGCCGGAGAACACCACTCGCTCGTCGGGGATCGAGTAGGTCACGTGGCCGGGGCTGTGACCGGGGGTGAACAGCACGTCGATCTCCAGCCCCGCCAGCTCGAGCCGCTCGCCGCCGGACACGGTGTGCTCAGCGTCCCAGCTCTCGAACGGGCCGAACTCCGGCCACGGAACGTAGCTGTCGATGTCGGCGAGCACCTGTTTCTCCAACTCCGGCACCCACACCTCGGCGCCGGTGGCCTTGGCGATCGGTGCCACCGCCCCTACGTGGTCGAAATGCGTGTGCGTGAGCAGGATCCCGTCCAGGGTCACGCCCAGCTGCTCGATCGCGGCCAGCAGCTTCGGGGCCTCCTCGCCAGGGTCGACGATGAGCGCCCTGTCGGAACCGTCGCGGCGAAGCAGGAAGCAGTTCTCCTGGATCATGCCCACGGTGAACATGCGGACGTCCATGGCGCGTCAGCCTAGCTCTGCTTGCGCCGGCGGAAGTTGTAGATCGCGCGATCGGTGAGGTAGCCGAGCGGGATGTAGAAGAGGAACACGAGCACGCCCAGCAGCAGGTTCGCCAGGGGCGGCTCGTCGCGCAGCACGAACATCAGCGCGGTGAACACCACCGCGGCGATCGCCGCGCGGTTCAGGGCTCCCTTCCACGTGGGCTCCTTGCTCATCCGCTCGGCGCGACGCTCCCGGGCGGTCGTCTTGGAGTCCTTCTTGCCCTGCTGCCGCCCGGTGCGCCCCGGGCGTTCGATCGTGCCGGCCGGCGTGCCACGGTGCTTGCGCTTGCGCTTGCGCTTGTTCTTGGTCTGGGCCATTGATCTAGACCGAATCTAACGCGTTCTCGAGCAGGTGCCGGTCCGGCGAGAAGCCCCGGATCGGCACATCGTCGGGGAAGCCGTCGAAGGCGGCGGCGGGTGCGAGGCCCACGAGCTCGGCTTCCGCCACCTCGGCGTGCCGCCGCACCGCTTCCACCACGGCCCGCAACGGCGTGGCGCGATGGTCGTGCACGTTGGTGGACACCTGCACGCGCCCGCGCGCCGCCAGGCGCAGGCCGATCGCGCGCACGCCCTTCAGCCCGCCGCCGGACTCGCGGATCCGCGCCGCCACGTCACGCGCCAGGTCCAGATCGTCCTCGGCCAATTCGAGGTTGAAGGCGATCAGCGGCGGGCGGGCGGTGGCCAGGATCACCCCGCCCGTCGGATGCGCGCGCCGGGGCCCGAAATCGGGGGGCACCTCTCCCGTCTCGATCCGGTCGGCCAGCGCGCGCCAGCCGCCTTGGCGCAGCCAAGCGCGCTCGCGACGCTCGGGTTGCGTGGCGAGCTCGCCGTAGAGAACGACGGGCACCTCGAGCTCCTCCCCGACCCTTCCAGCCGCAGCCAGCACCTCGGCGCACGCCGCGCCGCGGCGCTCCTCGTCGAGGTAGACCACGGGCATCACGTCGAGCGCGCCAACGAACGGGTGCAGGCCGGCGTGGCCGGCCAGGTCGATCGCCTCCAGGGCAGCCGCGGCGCCCGAGACGAGGCCGTCGGCCAGCGATCCCTGCGGAGCGGCGAGCGTGTAGACCGAGCGCCCGTGGTCGGGGTCGGCGTGCATGTCCAGCAGAGCCGCGGGCGCGAACGCCCGCCCGATCCTCTCCATCGCAGCGCTGTCGCTTCCCTCGCTCACGTTGGGAACGGCGACGAGCGTGGGTGCGGCGGCGGGCACGAGCCGGATTCTGACGGTCAAGGGCTACCCTTGCCCGCGCGGGCCACCGCGCCCCACGGCTCCGTAGCTCAGCGGTTAGAGCGCACCACTCATAATGGTGAGGTCCCTGGTTCGAATCCAGGCGGAGCTATCCACAGAAGCCCCCGCAGAGCAGCGGTTTCTGGTTTCTCGGTAGGCCCGCTGCTGCGGTGCCGAGCTGCACGGCGCTGGGACGGATCGACCCAGAACCGGCCCCGCGAGGCTCGGACGGGTGTACCCAATGCGGACGTGGCTTCGGCCCCGGCGGGTGCCGGGGCCGACTTGCTCTGAGTCCGCGCTACCGGTGCGCGTTCAAGAAGCGCGGGCGGCTGAAGCCCCGCGCGTGGTCTCGGTCGTCGCTCGTGACCCGGTAGGTCCCGTCGCGATAGACACGAAAGCGCCGGCGGTAGACCGAGCACCGGGTCGCCGCCCTCAGCGTGGTGCGGCGAACGGTTCGGAACGTACCCTTGCGCGTCTTGCGCTGGATACGCACGAGGAGGCCGTCGTGGGCGGGGCACGCCCGGCCCCTGAAGCGGACGATCTGGCCCACGCGAGGCGTGCGGTCGCCCACCCTCAGGCTCATGCGGATGCGAACCTTAACGAGCACCCCTATGCTGACCGTCGTGCCATAGGTGACCCCTGTGTTGGCGACGGCCTGGTAGGCGGTGTTGCGAGCCGGGCGCCGGGTGAAGGTGTAGTCGCCCTTGGCGTCGGTTGTCGTCGTGGCCGCGTTCCTGATCCCGGTGCCGTACGGGAACTCGTCCTCTCGCAGGACCACCGTTTTGCCGGCGTTGTTGGGACCCTTCAGGCGGCCCGAGATCACGGTTGCGCCCCGGAACACCGTCACGTTCGGCTGCGCGGCGATCGTCAGATCGGTCTGTGCTGGAGGAGACGGCTTCGGTGGCTTCGGCTGGCCGGGCTTGGCATGGCCCGGCTTGTGGTCGGCCTGCGCGATCACCGGCAAGGCGACAGCGACAGCGGCTACTACGACGGGCAAAAGGCGTCTCAAGGCCGTTCCCCTCCGTTGACTCATTTTCCATATAACGCACCCTGACGCCCGAAGTTGTGGAGATAGGCGGCCGGTCGCGCCGCCCATCGGCCGGTCGCGCCGCCCAGCGGCCGGCTCCGCCGTCGCGCGGTCAGCGGCCTGATCGCACCCGAGAGCCGTTCCTAGCGAAAGGCGCCGACATCGATTCTCAAGTCGCTGAAGGTGTAGTTCTCCGGGTTGCAGCTGTCGGACACCTCAACCTCAAGGGTAGGATCCGTGGGCGAGCCTTGGCTGCTGCGCGCAAAGCTTCTGTCCCCCACGGTTCTCGACGGCCTCCACGTCGGCCATGAACTCGGGGAACTGGCTGGGATCGCGCCACAGGTCATAGACCTGCTGCGGCGGCGCGTCGATGCGGATGTACTTGCTGACTGCTCCCATGTCGTCTCCTTGCGGTGTCGTGAGGTACGGAGACGCGCGGGCGGATGGTCAGGACTTGACGCGTGACCGCTCACCCCGCGGCCAGAAGCACCACGCCGACCAGCGCGGCCACCACGCCTGTCGACTGCAGCCGGCTGAGCCGCTCCCCGAGCAGCACAAAGGCCAGCGCCACGGTGACCACCGGGAACAGCGAGCCCAGCACCGAGACCACGCTCAGCTGGCCCTCGGCGGTGGCCTGCGTGTAGGTGACCGTGCCGGCGAACAGCAGTACTCCTGGGAGCGCGAGCTTGGGCAGGTGCGAGACCCTGGCGTGCAGGGCGGCGCCGGTGGTGGCGGCCACGCCGAACAGGACCACGAGCAGGCTCGCCCGGCTCACCAGCACGGCCCAGAAGGTGCCCCCGTCCGAGGCAGGCGCCATCGCCGACAAGAACACCCCGAAGCCCACCGCCGCCGCGACCGCCCAGAGTGCGCAACGGCGAACGTCCCCGCCGGGGACGGGGGTGCTCTCCCGGCGCGCCGCCAGCACCACGCCGCCCACGGCCAGCACGATCCCCGCCACCTGGTCGGGGCCAAGGCTCTCGCCGCCGGCTACGCCGATTCCCACCGGAATGATCGCCGCCGTGGCCCCGATTGGCGCGGCCACCGACAGCGGACCGACCGCGGCCGCCCGGTAGAAGGCTGCCACCCCGAGCGCGTTGCCCACGCCGGCGACCAGCCCGGCCGCCAGCTCTCGGTCCGCGGGCACGGAGGTGCCCTGCGCCACCACTACCGCAGCGCTTACCACGAAGGCCACGAACTGCCCGGAGATCAGCACCACGAACTGCGGGTTCTCGCGACTGAGCAGGGGCCCCAGGAAGTTCGAGACCCCGTAACACAGGCAGGCGGTGAGGGCGAGGGCGGCGGCCATGGGCGGCGCGCCACGCTATCGGGCAAGCCGGGTAGGCCCGGCGGAGGCGGGTATGGGAAGCCCCATGACCCAAACCACCACAGCTAGCAGGGCCGGCACCGTGAACTTCGGCGACATCGAGGTCAACCGCCTCGGGTTCGGTGCCATGCGCATAACCGGCGACGGCGTGTGGGGACCGCCCGAGGACCGCGACGAGGCGATCCGGGTCCTGCGGCGTGCCGTGGAGCTCGACGTCCAGCTGATCGACACGGCCGACTCCTACGGCCCCGAAGTGTCAGAGCAGCTGATCGCCGAGGCGCTTCACCCCTATCCCGAGGGCGTCGTGATCGCGACGAAGGGCGGCCTCGAGCGCACAGGTCCCGGTCAGTGGCCCCGAAACGGCCGTCCCGAGCACCTGCGCGAAGCATGCGAGGGCAGCCTGCGCCGCCTGCGGGTGGACCAGATCGAGCTCTACCAGCTTCATTCGCCCGACGACGAGGTGCCCTACGAGGAGTCCATTGGCGCGCTCGTGGAGCTCAAGGAGGAGGGCAAGATCGCCCGCATCGGCGTGAGCAACGTGAACGCCGATGAGCTGGCCACCGCTCGCGGCCTCACCGAGGTGGTGTCGGTGCAGAACCGCTTCAACCTGTCCGACCGCTCCAACGAGGACGTGCTCGAGACCTGCACGGACGACGGCCTGGCGTTCCTGCCCTGGTTTCCGCTTGGATCAGGGAACCCGGCTGAGGTGGCCAGCGAGATCGCCGAAGATCGCGGCGTGAACGCGCACCAGGTGGCTATCGCCTGGCTGCTGGCCCGTTCCCCCGCGATCGCGCCGATTCCCGGCACCTCGAGCGCCGATCATCTCGAGGAGAACGTGGCGGCCGCTGAATTGGAGCTCTCCAACGAGGAGCTGGAGCGCTTGTCGGACGCCGCGTAGCGCCTTCGGCGCAAACCGCTGGGCCGGCCGCGAGTCGGTGCCGCAGCTGCTCGCGCTGGAGGCTGGGCCGCCGGCAGGCTGAACCAAGCGGCTCGAGCGGAGGTGCTACGCCTCGGGGCCCAACAGCTCGCTGACGTCGACCGCCGGCTCGCCAATCCTGTCGCCGTCCACGAAGGCGGCGACCTGCTCGTAACCCCCAGGCCGCGGGCGGCGATGAACGCGCACGGTACGCGCCGCCACGTCCACGATCCAGTACTCCCCGACTCCCGCCGCGGCGTAGCGGCCGGCCTTCCATTCGTCGTGCCGCTGCGTCGTGACAGATACCTCCACCACCAGGAACGCCGTGGACGGATGGCGACCTCGCGGCGGCGGATCGATGACCATGAGATCGGGCATCACAAAGCCGCCCTCGATGAGGAGCAGGTCCTGAACGCGCACCTCACGCTCGCCTGCGCCGGCGACGAAATGGCGGGTCAGCCACGAGACGATCGCGCTGTGGTCGGCGCCCGGCGGCGTCATGTCGATGAGCACGCCCTCGACCAGCTCGACCCGGTCGTCCTCCCGCAGCACGCCGGTCTCGACCATTCGCAGCACGTCCTCGTAGGACAGGCGGTGAACCTCGGTGTCCGTGTGCGCCCAGAGCATCGGTGCTTCGAGCGTAGCGCTGACGCGAACACGTGTCACGACTGAGAGGTGGCGGCCCGGTTCGCCTTGAGGATCGCCATCCGCACCGCTTCGGCGTCCTCGGCGTCCCAGCCCGCCAAGACCCACCAGTTGCAAAGCGCGGCTTCGAGGGCGTAGTCCAGCCGCGACCGCACGAAACGCTGGCAGGCCGTCCACTCGTAGGCGCACCCCGCCTCGGTCAGATACAGGTAGCGGCGGGTGTAGATGTGCTTGTAGGCGTGCACCCGCGAGCCGTCCGGGAGGGCGCTCTCGTCCATCCACATGAAGGTGCCGGCCAATCGCTCTCCGACCGCATCGACGAGCGACTGCCACTGTGGCTTCTCGCATTGGACATGGAGGGCTGTGAGGCAGCAGCCGACGGGCACACGGAGACCCTGCCGCGAGCCGTGTGACGGAACAAGACCCGCCAGTACCAACTCTGTAACTCTCAGCCGCACAGTCGGGGGCCATCCTTCACTAAGTAAAGTAATAGGTCGATGGCCGTATTCAGACGCCTGCTTGGCTTTCTCTCTCCCTATCGCTCAGGGGTGATTTCGTCCTTCGCGCTGGCGGCCGCTGCGATGGGAACCGGCGTGCTGATCCCCTTCCTGGTGGGCCGCACCGTGGACGACATCCGCACCGGCGGCGCCGACCTGACGCTGCTCGTGGCGGCGATCGCCGCCGCCGCCGTGCTGCGGCTGGCGTTCTCGGTCGTGCGCCGCCTGGTGGCAGGGCGGGTGTCCCTGGGCGTGGAGGTCGACCTCCGCAATCGCATGTATCGCCACCTTCAGGCCCTGGAGCTGGAGTTCTTCGACACCCAGCAGACCGGCCAGCTGATGTCGCGGTCCACGGTGGACCTGCAGTCGGTGCGCTTCTTCCTCGGCTACGGCCTGATCTTCATGGCCCAGTCGATCATCACGATCCTCGTGGCCGCCGCGGTGATGCTGGCCGTGAACCCCACGCTCGCGCTGGTCGCGCTCGCTCCCACGCCCGTCGTGATCTGGGTGGCGTTCCGCTACGGCAAGCGCAACCGACCGGCCACCCAGGAGGTACAGCAGCGCGTGGCCGAGCTCACTGCGGAGGCGGAGGAGAACATCTCCGGCGTGCGCGTGGTGAAGGCCTTCGCGCAGGAGGCGCGCCAACTGCGGCGCTTCAACGAGACCGTGCGGCGCGTATTCGACCAGTCGATGGTCTCGACGAAGCTGCGGGCGTTCTACAACCCGTTCATCGGGTTCCTGCCGCAGTTGGGACTCGCCGCGATCCTGCTCTTGGGCGGCCGCCAGGCCATCGACGGCTCGATCTCTCTCGGCGATTTCGTGGCCTTTTACGGCTACGTGCTCATGCTCACCTCGCCCGTTCGCACGCTCGGGGTGTCGCTGGGCATGGCCCAGCGTGCGGTGGCATCGGGCGCGCGCGTGTTCGAGATCCTCGACCGCCGGCCGGCGCTGACCGCCCCGGCGGGCGCGCCGCCGCTGCCCGAGGGCGGCGGCCGGGTGGAGCTGCGAGGGGTGAGCTTTAACTACGGCGACGGCCGCGACGTGCTGCGCGACGTGGACCTCGACGTGGAAGCCGGGCGCACCGTGGCACTGGTGGGCGGCACGGGCTCGGGCAAGACCACGCTGGTGGCACTCATCCCGCGGCTGTACGACGTCCGCGAGGGCGCGGTGCTGGTCGACGGCACCGACGTGCGCGACGTGGACACCGTTTCGCTCCGGAATGAGATCGCGCTGGTGTCCGACGACGCCTTCCTGTTCTCCGCCAGCCTGCGCGACAACATCGCCTACGCCGATCCGCAGGCCGACGACGAGCAGGTGCTGGCCGCATCGCGTCGTGCCGGCGTCGACGACTTCGCGCGCGAGCTGCCCGACGGCTACGAGACCTTGGTGGGCGAGCGCGGCCTGACCCTCTCCGGCGGTCAGCGTCAGCGCGTGGCCATCGCGCGCGCCCTGCTGGCCGAGCCGCGCATCCTCATCCTCGACGACGCCACCTCCAGCGTGGACGCCTCGACCGAGAGCGCGATCAAGGAGGCGCTGGCCGAGGTCATGGACGGACGCACCACGTTCGTGATCGCCCACCGCCTGTCCACCATCGCGCTGGCCGACGAGATCGCGGTGCTCGAGGACGGCCGCATCGTGGCCCGCGGGACCCATGACGAGCTGCTGGAGCAGTCCGACCTCTACCGCGAGATCGCCGAGCGCGGACTGCCCGACCAGGTGTTCCTGAACCGCAAGCCCGAGGAGGCCAAGGTGGCGGGACTGTGAGCGGGCCGGCGCAGGCCGACGGCGGGCGCGCGCGACGTGTCTGGGAGACGCTGCGCGGCGAGCGCGGCCGTACGCGCAAGCTGGGCAAGCTGCTGGCCCTGCTGCGTCCCTACCGGGGGCGGGTGGCGCTGATGTTCGTGGCGCTTGTGATCGCCACCGCTGCTTCGCTGGCGCCGCCGTACCTGGCCGGGCGCGCGATCGACGACGGCATCGGCGCTGGCGACACCGGCGCGCTCACGTGGGTGCTGATCGCGTTCCTGGCGGCCGCAACGATGAACTGGGGTGCCACCTACGTCCAGACCTATCTCGTCAGCTGGATCGGCCAGCGCGCCCTGCAGGATCTGCGCAGCCGGATCTTCTCCCACCTCCAGTCCCTGTCGATCGGCTTCTACTCGCGCAACAGGGCCGGCGTGCTGATCTCGCGGCTCACCAACGACGTGCAGGCGCTGGACCAGCTGGTCTCCGACGGCATCGTCACGCTGTTCTCGGCCTCCCTCACGCTCGTGGGCACAGCGGCGATCCTGCTGTTCCTGAACGCCCAGCTGGCGCTCGTGACGTTCGCCGTGTTCCCGGTGCTGCTGGCCGGCAGCGTGGCGTTCCGGATCGCCTCGGCGGGGGCCTACCGGCTCACGCGCGAGAAGATCGCGCTGGTCACCGCCTACCTGCAGGAGACGCTCTCCGGTGTCCGGATCGTGCGCGCGTTCGGCCAGGAGCCGCGCCATATCCGCCAGTTCGCCGAGCTCAACGATGAGCACCGCGCGGCCAACATGCGCACGGTGAACCTCAACGCCGCCTACTTCCCGTCGGTGGAGCTGCTGTCGGCTGTGGCAACCGCCGTGATCCTGCTCTACGGCGGCAACCAGGTGGTGGACGGGGCGGTCACGATCGGCGTGCTCGCCACGTTCGTCTTCTACCTGCAGAGCTTCTTCGACCCGATCCAGCAGCTGTCCCAGCTGTACACCACCTACCAGGCGGGCATGGCGGCGCTGGACAAGATCTTCGACCTGCTGGACGAGGAGCCCGAAGTGTCCGACTCGCCGGACGCGGTGGATCTGCCCTCGGTGAAGGGCGAGATCGTGTTCGAGGGCGTGGACTTCGGCTACGCCGGGGAGGGCGGCGCGCTGGCGCTGCGCGACGTATCGCTGCACGTGCCGCCGGGGCAGACGGTGGCGCTGGTGGGCGCCACCGGCGCGGGCAAATCCACGCTGGCCAAGCTGGTGGCTCGCTTCTACGACCCCACCCGCGGACGGGTCCTCATCGACGGGCACGACCTGCGCGACGTCACCGAGCACTCACTGCGGTCGCAGCTGGGCGTGGTGCCCCAGGAGGGCTATCTGTTCTCCGGCACTGTGCGCGAGAACATCGCCTTCGGCCGGCCCGGAGCGACCGACGAGGAGATCGAGTCGGCAGCCAATGCCGTCGGCGCGCACGAGTTCATCGAGCGGCTGCCGGAGGGCTATGAAACAGAGGTGGGCGAGCGCGGCGGGCACCTGTCGGCCGGCCAGCGCCAGCTCGTGGCGTTCGCGCGCGCCGCCGCGGCCGATCCCCGCGTGCTGATCCTCGACGAGGCCACGTCGAACGTGGACGTGCACACCGAGGCGCGCATCGAGCGCGGGCTGCGCCGGCTGCTGGCCGGCCGCACGGCGATCGTGATCGCCCACCGGCTGTCCACGATCCGCGACGCGGGGCGGATCGTGGTGATCGACAGCGGGCGGATCGCCGAGCAGGGCACCCACGACGAGCTGCTCGAGGCCGGCGGGGCCTACGCGCGGCTGTACCGCGACTGGGCGGAGCAGGCCGCGGCCTAGTAGCCGCCGGAGCCGCCTGAGTCGTCGTCCTTCTCCTCTTCCTCGGGCGGCTGGTCGGTCTGGTTGACCTTGTCGAAGGCGATGAAGATCGACCCCGTCATGCCGCGCTGCTCGTGATCGCCGATCGGGCAGTACCACTTGTACTTGCCGGGCTTGCTCAGGTCGACCGTGAGCTTGGCCGTCTTCCCGGGTGCGATCTCATCGGTCTCCTGCTCGCCCTTGGGGCCCTCCACCTCGATCGCGTGGGGGAACTTGCCGGCGTTGGTGGCCTCGATCGCAACCTTTCCGGCGTCCTCCACGCCCGGGTTGACGGGGTCGAGCTTGAACTCGGTCAGGTCGACCTCGATCGTGGCGACCACGCCCTTGGCGGGCGGGCCGGTGTCCTCAGTCGTGGTGGTCTGCGAGGAAGCGCTGCCGCTGTCCTGTGAATCGGCTCCGGAGCTCTCGTCGTCGTCTCCGCAGGCGGGAAGAGCAAGGGTAGCGGCGGCCACGAACACCGCACTAAGGCGCGTGCCGTTCATAGGTGGGGATGCTAGCCAGTAACCGTCAACGCGCCGCCGGTTGAACCCGCGGATTCCGACGAGCGGATGCCACCCGAGGTTTCCCGGGGCCCACCGGAGTTCCGCCCACCGTAGTTCTCCGTCTGGCTGTTGCAATTCGGGCAGAGGAGCAGCAGATTCTCGCGGCGGTTGTCGGTCCCATCTCCGTTGACGTGATGGAGTGCGAGAGAGAGTCGTCGACCGCGCCACTCACTCGTCTCGCACCACTCACAGGCGTAGACCACGTCGCCCTCGGCCAAGAGCCGGCGCTTCAGTCCCGAACGCCCGTTGCGACTCCGGTCCGCGAGGTAGGACTCCAGTGATCTGCCACGGGCTCGTGGCACCACAGCGCCGCGACGCACAGCGTCGTGCCACGCGGATGGGCCGAAGCCGAACCGCTCTCGACACTCGGTCACGCTCGCGCCCCCGTCGTAGTGCTCTCTGATCGCCGACCAGTCGTGTCGAATCGCAAAGCGCGGGTCCGGAGCCCTGCCAAGCCGGCGGGCGTGATAGCACACCGTGCTCTTTGCGAGCGCCAAGGCTTCGGCGACCTCGGAGATCGACAGGCCTTCGGCAAGTAGCGCCGATACTCGGTCCCGCGTCTTCATTGCCGAAGCTTCCATCCCGGCCCGGACGGAAGGCGAACGTGTGTTCCGTCCGGGGTGCGTCATAGGCTGTAGAGAGCCAGCTGCGGGGCAGGGACTCGAACCCCGATTTCACGGACCAGAACCGCGCGAATTTCCATTATTCGACCCCGCAGAGAAGGCCGGTGAGGATAGCGATGAGCAGCGGTACACGGGAGGCGGTCAGCAGACTCTTGGGTAGCGGCCAGAGCGTCGGTCAAGCTGCACGAGAACTCGGAGTCTCGGCCGCTGCCGTGTCCTACCACCGCCGGAAGCTGGGCCTGCCGCCGAGTGCGAAGTACGGTCCTCGCGGGGACTGGGACGAGATTCAGCGCTACTACGACGCCGGGCACAGCGTCCGCGACTGTGAAGCGGCGTTCGGATTCTCGAGTCGGTCGTGGGGTAAGGCCGTCCTCAGAGGAGAGATCGTTCCGCGGGCACCCGGCATCCCTATCGACGAGCTGTTGGTGAAAGGGCCGGCACGTAGCCGACAGCACGTGAAGCAACGGCTTCTTTCAGAGGGCCTGAAGCAGGGCCGGTGCGAGGAGTGCGGCATCGACCAGTGGATGGACGAACCGCTCAACATGGCGCTACACCACGTCAATGGCGACGGAACCGACAACCGGCTCGAGAACCTCAGGCTCCTCTGCGCGAACTGCCACAGCCAGACGCCCAACTTCGCGCGGAAGCGGGGACGAGTAGCCAGCTAGCCCGAACCGAGGTCGCTGCTCTCGTCCGCAAGCGCCTCGGCCCCCGGAGCCCCGCCCTCGGCGATCCACCGCCGCGCGTGCTCCAGGTCGCCGGACCGGCCCACGGTCAGTGCGGCGGTCACGCGTCCCTCGTCCACGTAGAAGGCCGTGAACTCGCCGTCGTCGATCGAGCCGCGGATCACCGGCTCACCGGAGCCCGGGCCCACGTATTCCATCGAGGCCCAATCGGCCAGGTCGGAGAAGAAGTAGGGGATCTCCTCGTGCGGTGTCTCGCGACCCAGCATCCCGAGCGCTGCGGTCTTGCCCTGCTCGGAGGCCACATCCCAGTGCTCCACCCGCAGCGACCGGCCGTGCACCGGGCTGTCGTACTCGCAGATGTCGCCGGCGGCGAACACGTCGGGCGCGGAGGTGCGCAGCGACGACGAGCACTTCACTCCCCCGCTCTCGCCCAGCTCGAGCCCGGCCGCCTTGGCGAGCATCACGTCGGGGACCACGCCCGCGCCCACGACCACACAGTCGGCCTCCAGCTCGAGGCCCGACTTGGTGACGACCTTGCCCACTCGCTCGCCGTCGCCCTCGAAGCGGTCGAGCTCGTCGCCGCCGTGCAGGGATATCCCGTGCTCCTCGAGCACTCCCTGGAAGAAGCCGCCCACCTCGCTCCCGAAGTGGCGCTCGAGGGCTACTTCCTCCTGCATCACGATCGAGCACTCCGCGCCCAGTCCCGCCACCAGCGACGCAGCCACCTCGCAGCCGATGTAGCTGCCCCCGATCAGCACCACGCGCTCGGCCTTCGAGGCGTCCTCGCGGATGGCGTCGGAGTTGGCGAAGGCGCGCAGGTAATGGATGCCCTCGAGGTCGCACCCGTCCGCGCGCAGGCGGCGCACGTTGGCGCCTGTGGCCAGGAGCGCCTTGCCGAAGCGCACCTCCTCCTTGTTGGAGAGCTTGGCCACGCGCTCGGCGGGGTCGAGCTTCATCACGCTCGTGCGTGTGAGCAGCTCCACCTCGTTCTCGCCCCACCAGTCGTCGGGGTGCACGAGGGCATCGCCGCGCTCGGACTCGCCCCGCAGGTACTCCTTCGACAGCGGCGGGCGGTCGTAGGGCGGGTCGGACTCACGCCCCACGAGCAGGATCGAGCCGTCGCCCCCCTCATCTCGCAGCTTCGCGGCACAGCTGGCCGCAGCCAGCCCACCCCCGATCAGCAGGTGGTCGACCTCGCGCACTTAGATGGCTGATTTCATGGCCGCGTGCACGTGCGGGGTCGTGGAATCAGCCATCTAACGGCCGTCGGTGCCGGCGGTCTCCACGCGCTCCGAGAAGCGCTCGGTGACCGACTCCTCGATCCCGATGTCCAGCACCAGCAGCACCTCGTCGCCGCCCTTCACCACCGACTCGCCGGTGGGCACGAAGCCGCCGTCGTCCCGAAGGATCGAGATCACCAGCGACCCGTCGGGAAGGGCAAGGTCGCGGACCGCGGTGCCGTCGGCGACCGACCCGGCGGCCACCTCCATCTCGATGATCTCCAGCTGCTCCCGCTTGAGGTCGAGCAGGTGCACGAGGCCGTACTTGGGCACCTCGTGCTCGATCAGCCGCAGAATCAGGTCGGTGGCAGACACCGCGGGCTTAATCCCGAGCAGCTCGAAGTGCTGGAGGTTGCGCGGGTTGTTGCAGCGGGCCACCACCCTCTCGACGCCGTACTTCTCGCCGGCCATCTGGCAGATGAGAATGTTGTCCTCGTCGTCGCCGGTCACGGCGATCACGAGGTCGGCGCGCTCGATGCCGGCGCGCTCGAGGATCCACAGCTCGGTGCCGTCGCCGTACTGGATCGAGTGCTCCAGCTCCTCCTCGACCGTTTCGTACCGGCGGCGGCTCGCCTCGACCACGGTCACCTCGTTGCCCTTGTCCTTGAGCTCGCGCGCGAGGTTCCAGCCGACCTTGCCGGCGCCGACGATCAGCGCGTACATCAGCCGCTCCTCCGCGAGGATCGTGCCCGTCCTGGCGAAGACTTGCGGCCGCCAGGCGGGTGCGAGCCCAGTGGAGGAGCGGCCACTAGCCGCTGACCCCCTCGAACCGCACCTGCCCGCGCACCGCGGCCTCGAGCAGCTCGATCGCCGTCTGGGTGGGGCACACGGTCTGCAGTCCCTGCTCGGCGTACCACCTGGCGCGACCCGGGTCGAGCACACGCACAACCACGCGGTCCACCTCGAAGCGGCGCTGGGCGATCTGGGCGATCACCAGGTTGGTGTTGTCGCCGTCGGTTGAGGCCACGAATGCGTCGGCGTTCTCGATCCCGGCGGCCAGCAGTGCGTCGATCTCGAGCGCGGTGCCCACGGTGAACGATCCGCCCTGGTCCTCCCAGGTGACCTCCTGGCCGCGGTTGAGCAGCGCGATGGCCTCGGGATTCTCGTCGAGCACCGATACCTCGTGGCCCTCGGCGAGCATCGACTTGGCTATCGCCGAGCCCACCCTTCCACAGCCCACTACCAAGACGAACATTGCGCGCACAATAGCGCTGTGGTGGGCCGTCAGCCGGTGGTCGTGCGCACGTCGCCGTCGACCGCCGAGTCCGCATCGGACGGCGGCGCGGTGAGGATCACCTTGCAGGGCGCCTTCTCGATCACGTAGCGGGTCATGTCGCCGGCGAAGCGCTCCCGCGCGAGGCCCTTGCCCCCGAACATCGCACCCCCACGGATGCGGCTCGGGGCCTCCGCGGCCAGCACGATCGCTTCCACGCCGCGCCGCTTGGCCTCGGTGACGATGGTCGAGCCGATCGAGCGGCCGCGGGCCAGCGCCGTCGCAACCTCCACTCCCTCGTACTCCTCCCCCACCTCCTTGGCTCGCGCCAGCGCGCGCCGCGCGCGCTGCGCACGGTCGTCGGACACTCGCGCGTCGATCGGCAGGGACATCGGGATCTCGAACACATACAGCGCCTCGAGCACGGCGCCGCCCTCTCCCTCGTCGGCGTCCTCGGAGGCCAGCCGGCCGGCGGTGCCCACGATGTCGTCGTCCAGCGGCTCACCGAACACCGGCACGAGGATGCTGCCGTACGAGGTGTCCTCGGCCTCGCGCAGCGCCTCCTCGGGAATCGTGAAGCGCTTGGTGAGCGACCTCCCCGCCGAGCGCCGGTGGATGACATAGATCGTCAGGCCGAGCGCCATCCAGATCGTGCCGGCCACGCGCGCCCCCTCGAAGAGCAGGATCACAGTGACCCAGCCGGCCATGCCGATCAGGGCGCCCAGCACGGCGGGGAGCGGCACCTGCGCACCGCGCACGGGCACGTTCAGCGGCACTCGGAACGCTCGGACGCGATCGGGCTCACGGAAGCGCAGCACGATCAGCGACAGGTGGGCGATCGTGAAGGCCAGCATCGCCCCGAACGCGAAGATGCCGGCGAGGAACTCCACGTCGCCGGACAGCACGAGCCCGAAGGCGATCGCCGCCGCCGCCAGGATCGTCACGTACGGCGTGGAGTAGCGGTCGCCCAGCCGCGACACGGCGCTCGGGATCTGGCGGTTCACGCCGAGGGAGTACGCCAGCCGCCCGATTCCGAGCATCTGCCCGTTGGCCGCCTGGGCCAGCACGACCGCGGCCACCACGGCCACTGTGTAGCGCAGCGTCTCGGCCAGCCAGGCCGGGTCCAGCGCGGCAACCACCCCCAGCACCGGTGCCTCGACCAGCGGGCCTCCGAGCGCCGTCTCGGCCTCTTCCACGGGCACCGCCATCAGGGCGACGGCCGAGAACGTGAAGAACAGCAGCAGCACACCCGCCGACCCCACGGTCACAACCCTGCGGAGGCCGTGCCGGGGCACCCTCACCTCGCCCGCGAGGCCCGACGCCGCTTCGATCCCGGTGCACGCCACCGTGGCCACCACGGCCGCCAGCAGCAGGTCGCCCACCCCTGGCGCCGACCCCAGCTCCACGGACTCGGTGAGCAACGACAGGTCGAACAGCTGCGCGAGCCCCACGATGGCGATCACGGCGAACAGGACGAAGCTGAGCAGCGAGACCGCCAGCGCGGTGCGGTAGCGATCGGGGCTGACCCCGCGGATGTTGGCCCAGGCCACGAAGGCGATCGTGGCGCCGCCGAACGCCAGCTCCACCCCGGCGTCCCCGGCGGGCTCCCAGAAGGCCGAGAGGTAGTGGGGCACCGAGAGTGCGGCGATCGCCATCACGATGATGTAGTCGATGAGGATCGCCCAGCCCGCGATGAAGCTCCACAGCTCGTTGAAGGCGTAGCGGGCGAACACCGACGCGCCCCCGCGCTCGGGGTGCAGCGAGCTGCCCTCCACGTAGGTGAGCATCGTGAGCACGAAGAACAGGCCGGCAGCCAGGAAGGCCAGCGGGGTCAGGCCCAGCGCGCTTCCGGCCACTAGCCCGAGCCCGAAGAACAGCGACGAGCTCACCGCGATCAGGCCGATCGCAAGGAGCACGGGCGCACCGAGCCCGCGCGCGATCCACGCCTCGGCATCCACGCCGGCCCTCAGGGGGTCGCGAAACCGGCGCCCCGCGCCGTCGCCCGCGGCGGGCCGGCTCACCGCTCGCGCGGCCGCACGGCCGCTCCCGCCAGGCGCAGCCGCAGCGCGCCGAGGACCGCGAAGATCGCCCCGAACACCACGCCGATGGCGAGCGGCCCGCCGCCCCGCGCCAGCGTGGTGACGACCATCGCCAGCCCCACCACCATCAGCAGGATGCCCAGCAGGCGCGACGTGGCGAGGAAGGCCCGGTCCACCGACGCGATCCTACGCCGCAGCGGCCGGGGGCTTTCGCTCGACCGACGAGTCGATGATCACCCGGCAGGGGCGCTCCGCGAGCACGTACTCCACCGTGCGCCCGAAGATCGAGGATCCGGTGCGGCGCGGTGGCACCGTCATCACGACGGCAGCCGCATGGATCTCCCGGGCCTCCGCCACGATCCGGCGCCCGGCCTCGCCGGCCCGCACGCGCTCCCAGTGGCCGGTCACCCGCCGCCCGCCGCGCACGCGCGCGGAGTCGATCGCCGCCTGGGCGCGGCCCTCGGCCTCGGGCATCTCGGCGTCGATCGGCGCCGTGGCGGGCACGGTGATCGTGACCAGCACGTGGATGCCCCGGCGGCGCCGCGCCGCGAGCTTGGCCGCCGTTGAGACCGCCTCGCCCGAATACTGGCCGTCCTCGAATGCCACGAGCACCGACTCGTACTCCACCTCGTGGTCCACGATCGGCTTGGGCACCACCACCTTGGTGGTCTGCGTGAGGCTCAGCCCCTGGTTGCGCCTGTAGGCCACGTACGCCACGAGCCCGATTGTCAGCCAGATCGCCCCCGACACCAGCGTCACCAGGTCGAGCACCGATACCACGACAAAGGCGATGCCGGTGCCCAGTCCCCCAAGCACCGCGAGCACCGGCATCTCGTATCCGGCGATCCGCACGTTGCCCGGACTGCGGTAGGGACGCTCGTGGTCGGGCTGCTTGGCGCGCAGCACACAGACCGACACGTGCGCGATCGTGAACGAGAGCATTGCGCCGAAGGCGTAGATCGTGCCGAGGAACTCCGCCTGGCCGGGCACGATGGCCAGTGCCGCCACGGCTCCGAAGATCAGGATCGCCACGTAGGGCGTGCGGTACTTGGGGTGGAGCCGGCGGATGCCCTCTGGCAGCTGGCGGTACTGGCCCATCGAGTAGGTGAGGCGCGATACCCCGATCAGCCCCGCGTTGGTGGCGATGAAGAGGATCGTGGCCGCCAGCAGGCCCACGTAGATCTCGGCCGGGCCCTGGAGCGCCCCGAGCTCAATGTTCTCCACCACCCCGAGCACCGGGTCGTCGGCGTAGCCCCCCTCCTCCTTGGACAGCGCCAACTCGGTGGTGCCGTCGCGCACCGGCATGACAGACAGCGCCACCGCCGGAAGAAAGGCATAGATCACCGCCACCGCCACCACCACGCCGCCGATCCCGCGGGGGATCGTGGTGCCGTAGTCGCGCGCCTCCTCGGCCATGTTGGAGATCGTCTCGATCCCCGTGTAGGCCACCATCCCCACGGGGATAGCGATCAGGAAGTCGCTCACGGTGGGCGTGGTGCCGAAGTCCACGTTGTTGAGCAGCGTGTCGGGCGAGAACACGAGCACCATGCCCACCACCACCAGCAGTACCTGGGTGAGGAAGTCGGCCACCGCGAAGAAGATGTTCACCCCCGCCGACTCCTTGGCGCCGAAGATGTTGACCGCCACGAGGATCGCCACAACGAGGATTCCGCCCACGATGTCGGCCGGCGACTCGCCCAGCGGGTCCCAGAACACGCCGAGGTAGTGGGGCACGAAGAACGCCGAGATCGAGACCGTAATGATGTAGGTGAGCATCTGGCCCCAGGCGGCGAAGAACGACCAGAACTCGTTGAAGGCGCGGCGGGCGAACGAGGAGGATCCGCCCGCCTCGGGGTACATCGTGGTGGCCTCGGCGTAGGTGGCGGCTGTGGCGGCGAAGATCAGGCCGGCGATGATGAAGACGACCGGCGTCATGCCCAGGGCGAAGACCGCGACCAGCCCGAGCGCGTAATAGATCGAGCTGCCCACGTTGCCGTAGGCGGTGGAGAACAGCGCGCCGGTGCCGAGCACGCGCTCGAGGCCCTGGCCCTTGGGTCTGCGTTCCGCCATCAGCGGAAGCTACAGAGCCAGGCCACAGTCGCCAGAGAACAGTCGACTTGTTGCTAAACCAGGAACGGAACGATCAGGAGTGCGACGATGTTCGCCACCTTGATCATCGGGTTGATCGCCGGGCCCGCGGTGTCCTTGTAGGGGTCGCCGACGGTGTCGCCGGTGACCGACGCGGCGTGGGCCTCGGAGCCCTTGCCGCCGAACTCGCCGTCCTCGATCAGCTTCTTGGCGTTGTCCCACGCGCCACCGCCGGCGGTCATCGAGACAGCGGTGAAGAACCCGACCACGATCACGCCGATCAGCAGTCCGCCCAGTGCCCGGGTGGACAGCAGGCCGACCACCACGGGCACCACGATTGGGATCAGCGCCGGCAGGATCATCTCCCGCTGCGCGGCGGCGGTCACGATCGACACGGCCTGGACGTAGTCGGGCTTCTCGGTGCGATCCATGATGCCCGGCTTCTCCTTGAACTGGCGCCGGACCTCGTCCACCACCAGGCCTCCGGCGCGGCCCACCGACTCGATCGCCAGGGCGACGAACAGGTAGACCATCATGCCGCCGATCAGCAGGCCGATCAGCACCTCGGGCTGGGAGATGTCGAAGGTGACGACCGCGGCGCCCTCGGCGTTGGCCTCCTCACGCAGCTCCTCCACGAAGGCGGCGAAGAGCACGAGCGCCGCGAGCACCGCGGAGCCGATCGCGTAGCCCTTGGTCACGGCCTTGGTGGTGTTGCCCACGGCATCGAGCGGGTCGGTCACGTCGCGCACGGCCTGGGGCAGCGCGGCCATCTCGGCGATGCCGCCCGCGTTGTCGGTGATCGGTCCAAAGGCGTCCAGCGCCACGATCAGGCCGGTGAGCGACAGCTGGGCCATCACGGCCACGCCGATGCCGTAGATGCCGCCGAGCTCGTTGGCCACCAGGATGCCCAGCGCGATCAGGATCGCGGGGGCGGCGGTGGACTGAAAGCCCTGCGCCAGGCCCTGGATGATGTTGGTCGCGTGGCCGGTCTGCGAGGCCCGCGCGGTGCTCTTGACGGGGTTGAAGCGGGTGGAGGTGTAGTAGTCGGTGATCACGAACAGGCCCGCCGTGATCGCGACGCCCACCAGCGTGCAGAGCCAGAAGTCGAAGCCGGTGGCCCCCTCGGCTCCGCCCCTGAGCAGCTGCGAGGCGCCCTCCTTGACGGTGATGTCGTCCATCAGCCAGAGGGTGATCGGCAGGAACGCCAGCGCGGCGATCACGCCGGAGACGATCAGGCCCTGATAGAGGGCGCGTTCCACGTTTCCCGCGCGGCTTCGCACCGCGAACGTGCCGATGATCGACGCGAGCAGCGACACCCCGCCGATCACCAGCGGGTACACGCCCACCTCGCCGACCTCGTTGAAGGTGAGCACGCCGAGCAGCATCACGGCCACGGCGGTCACGGCGTAGGTCTCGAAGAGGTCGGCGGCCATCCCGGCGCAGTCGCCCACGTTGTCGCCCACGTTGTCGGCGATCACCGCGGGGTTGCGCGGATCGTCCTCGGGGATGCCGGCCTCGATCTTGCCCACGATGTCCGCGCCCACGTCGGCGGCCTTGGTGAAGATGCCACCGCCCAGACGGGCGAACACCGAGATCAGCGAGCCGCCGAAGCTCAGGCCGATGAGGGCGTCGATGGCGTCGCGCTCCTGCTCGCCGCCGGCAAGCAGGATCCCGTAGTAGCCGGCCACGCCGAGCAGAGCCAGACCCGCCACCAGCAGGCCCGTGACGGCGCCGCCCTTGAAGGCCACCTCGAGCGCCGGCGACACGCCGCCGCGCGCGGTCTCTGCCACGCGTGCGTTGGCGCGCACGGAGACGTTCATGCCGATGAAGCCGGCCGCGGCCGAGAAGGCGCCGCCGATCAGGAAGCCGACGGCGGTGAGCAGATTGAGCACGATCGCCAGCAGGATCGCCAGGACCACGGCCACCACGCCGATGATCTGGTACTGGCGGGTGAGGTAGGCGCTGGCGCCCTCCTGCACCGCCTGGGAGATGGCCTGCATCTCCTCGTTGCCGGGCGACTTGGCCAGCAGCCAGCGCGAGGTGATCACGCCGTAGACCACGGCCGCGCCGGAACAGGCCAGGGCGACGATGATCCCGTAGTCGGTCAGAAAGTCGGTCAAGGGGGGTTTCCTCCGTGTGGTTCGGTAGGGCGGGCGTCGCCGGAGCGGGGCGCGCAAAAGCGCTCGACGAGGGCCGAGAAACGGCGCCGCCCGCGAAAAGGCGTCGGCAGTCTAGCGTCCGGATACCCGGGACGCGGCCCGCCACCCGTCGCTCAGTGGACGATCGCGCCCTGCCGGGCTGTAGAGCAGACGTCCTCGGGCTGAGGCCCCACCCGCGGCACAGCCGCGAACAGCAGCGAGCGCAGCCGCTCGAGGTTCTCCTTGAACACCGCGAAGGCCGAGTCGGCGGACACCGGGGGCCCGTCGGGCATCCCCTCCAGCTCCACGTCGTAGTCGGTGACCAGCGACACGTTGGCGTAGCAGAGCTCCAGCTCGCGGGCCAGCCATGCCTCCGGGTACTGGGTCATGTTCACCACGTCCCACCCGGCTTGGGCGAACCACCTCGACTCGGCCCGGGTGGAGAAGCGCGGACCCTGGATGACCACCACGGTGCCCGAGCCGACCACCGGGATGCCCAGCTCGCGCGCGCACGCCAGCAGCGTCCCGCGGAGGTCCGGGCAGTAGGGGTCGGCGGCGGACACGTGGGTGGTCTGGGGCCCGTCGTAGAACGTGTCCTCGCGTCCCCTGGTCCGGTCCACGAACTGGTCGCAGAGGACAAAGGTGCCGGGCTCCAGCTCCGGCTTCAGCGAGCCGCACGCCGACGGCCCGATCAGCCGCGTCGCGCCCACCTGCTTCATCGCCCACACGTTGGCGCGGTAGTTGATGCGGTGGGGCGGCAGCGTGTGCTCGTCGCCGTGGCGCGGCATGAAGGCCACGCGCGCGCCGTCTATCTCCCCGATCCGGATGCGCGCGGACGGCGGGCCGTACGGGGTGTCGACGGCCTCCTCCTCAACGTCCTCGAGGAAGCGGTAGAAGCCCGACCCCCCGAAGATCCCGACGGTGTCGGTCACGCCCGGCCGGGCGTCCAAATCTTGGACCGGGCCTTGGCCCGCTCCTCATCCTCGGGTGCAGGCTTCTCGGCGGGCTTCTCGCCGGCCGGCTCGGCGGCGCCCTGGGTCTCCTGCACGTAGGCCATCTGGAGCTGGCTCAGGGCTTCCTTGACCGGGGCCTCCTGCTCCGGCGGGCACATGGGCGCCAGGGCCCGGGCGCCGTCGATGGCCAGCCTGGCCTGCGCCACGTCCTTCTCATCCGGCTCGCCCGCCAGGCCCAGCCGGCGGCCGGCCAGGTTGATCAGCGTGGCGATGGTCTGGAGGATCACGTCCTCCACGCGGATCTGGCGCATCTGCTCCTCGAGCGCGGCGCGCAGCTCCTCTTCCGTGGGCTGTTGTCCGGGTGGATCTTGCATGCGTCAGGTGCTGCTGGTGACCCCCGCCGCAGCATACGTGCGCTGGGTGTCCGACACCGCCGCGGCGAAGACCTCCTGCATCGACGCGCCCTCTGCCAGGGCCCGGCGCTGGCGCTGGGCGCCGTTCTCGGCCGCCAGCGCGGGCTCGATCCGCAGCGCGGCACGAGCGGGAGCGGTCCACGCCAGGAGGCGGTCCGCCACCACGGAGGCGGGCAGCTCCTCACCCCGCTCGAGGTCGATCATGCGGCCGTCGAGGCCGTAACGGATCGCGCGCCAGAGGTTCTCCTCGATCAGGCGCCCGGGGGTCTCATCGGGGGCCTCGCCCTCGTCGTGGTCCATGGCGGCCTGGGCGACGCAGGCCACGATCAGGCCGGCCAGCGCGCTGGAGTCCTCCGCCGTGGTCTGGGCGTCGCAGATCCGGACCTCGACCGTGCCGAAGGAGTGGTGCGGGCGCACGCTCCACCACAGCTGAGTGTGCTCCACGATCGACTTCGTGCGCACCAGCAGGTCCACGTAGTCGGCGTAGTTGGCGAAGTTGCCGAACGGATCGGGGATTCCGCAGCGAGGGAAGCTCTTGGTGAAGATCTGCGTCCGGGCCGAGTGCAGACCCGAGTCGCTGCCGTCCAGGAACGGCGAGTTCGCCGATATCGCCAGCAGCTGGGGCAGGATCGGGCGCAGGCGGTCGCACACGTCGATCGCCCGGTCGGCTCCCCTCACCCCCACGTGCGCGTGCATGCTGAAGGTGTTGTTGCGCCGGGCCACGTAGCCCAGGTCGTCCTCCAGCCGGCGGTAGTGCTCGGTGTCGATGATGCGCTGCTCCTGCCACGGGCTCCAGGGGTGGGTGCCGGTCGATGCAAGCAGTGCGTTGTGGTCGGCCGCCAGTCCGAACAGCCGCGTGCGGGCCTCGCGCTGCCGGGCCAGGGCGTCGGCCAGGTCCTCGCCCCGTCCCGAGCGAATCTCGATCTCCGAGGAGATCAGCTCCCCGGCAACCGAGTCGGCCAGCACTTCGTCGGCCTGGGCGGCCACGCGCAGCTCCTCGTAGCGGTGGTCCAGCTCGAGCGTGTCCGGGTCGAGGATCCCGAACTCCTCCTCGAGCCCCACCGTGAAGTCCTGCGAGGCGTCGAAGGCCTCCCGCGCGAGCTTCATGTCGAGCATGGTCAGGTCAGGTAGAAGTACAGCGCGTACAGCAGGTCGACGGCCGGACTCGACGTGTGCACGGTGACCTCGGGCGGCACTTGCAGCAGGGCCTCGGAGTAGTTGAAGATGATCTTCACGCCGGCCGCCACGATCTCGTCGGCCACCTGCTGGGCGGCCTCGGTGGGCACGGCGATCACCCCCACGACGATCTCGTCGTTCTCCACCACGGTTGCCAGCTCCTCGGAGTCCCGCACCACGAGCTGCTCGTTCACCCGCCTGCCCAGCTTGTGCGGGTCGGTGTCGAACACGGCGACGACGCGGAACCCGTGGTCGGCGAAGATGTCCGATCCGGCGATGGCCTGGCCGAGGTGGCCGGCTCCGAACAACGCGATGTTGTGCTGGCCGCTGGTGCGCAGGATCTTTCGGATCTGAGAGACCAGCGAGTCCACGTTGTAGCCAACTCCCCGCTTGCCGAACTTGCCGAAGCCCGACAGGTCGCGGCGGATCTGGGTGGAGTTCACGTGCGTGTAGTCGGCCAGCTCCTGCGAGGAGATCGTCTCCTTGCCCATCTTCCGTGCCTGGGTGAGCACCTGCAGGTAGCGCGACAGGCGGGCGGCCACGCCCAGGGACAGACGCTCCGGGGGGAGCTCCTCGACGGGCGAGCGGGGGGCCAATGGCTCGCGGAAGCTCACGCGTCCACTCTACCGAGCAATTTGCGCAGCGCGGGAGCGTCGAAGCCCAGCTCCAGGGCCTCCTCGCCGTCCACGTCGAGCACGGGGATCCGCTCTCCGTACTCACGGAACAGGCGCGGGTCGAGCGAGATGTCGACCTCCTCCACTTCGAGATCCATCTCCTCGCGCACCTCGGCTACGGCAGCGCGCGCGTCGTCGCAGAGGTGGCAGCCGGGTTTGCCGTAGAGGGTGAGCTTGCGCATCAGTCGGGCGAGTCGACAGGGTCTTGTGCCGGCCGCGCACTCGCATCGAGGGTGAGGTACTGCGGGTATGGCAGTGGTTTGCTGAAGCGCGCCGCGGCGGCGATCATTGCCGCGTTGTCGGTGCAGAGGTCCGGTGGTGGGGCGTGGAGGCGTACGCCGAGGTCCGCGCAGAGCTCGGTCAGGTGGGTGCGCAGCTCGGAGTTGGCTGCCACGCCGCCGCCTATGGCCAGCCGCGGTACGCGAGCGCGGCCCAGGGCACCGGCCACGCGGGCGCCCAGCGCGCCCACGATCGCCCGCTGGTACGAGGCCGCCAGGTCGGCTCGCCTGTGTGCTGTCTCCTCCTCGCCGAGGCCCCTGACTCGGTAGAGCAGTGACGTCTTCAGCCCGCTGAAGCTGAAGTCCAAGCGCTCGGCGGAGGGGCCGCCCGGCGCCGAGCGGGGAAAGTCGAAGGCCTCCGGATCGCCCTCGCGCGCCAGCCGGTCGATCTCCGGGCCGCCGGGATAGCCGAGACCCAGGATGCGGGCGCCCTTGTCGAAGGCCTCGCCCGCGGCGTCGTCCAGCGTCTGGCCGAGGATCGAGTACCCGCTGGGCTCGTCCACGCGGGCGAGGAAGGTGTGGCCGCCGCTGGCCACCAGGCACACGTACGGCGGCTCGATCGGGTCGGGCTGGAGCGTGCTCGCCACCACGTGCCCGTGGAGGTGGTCCACCGGCACAAGCGGCAGGCCCCGCGTCGCCGCCAGCGCCTTGGCAGAGGACACGCCCACCAGCAGGGCGCCGATCAGCCCGGGCCCGCGGGTGACGGCCACGGTCTCGATGTCGCCGAGACCCGCGCCGGCCTCCTCGAGGGCGTCCGCCGTCACGGCGTCGATCAGCTCGAGGTGCCGCCGCGCCGCCACCTCGGGCACCACGCCGCCGTAGCGGGCGTGCAGCAGTCCCTGCGAGGCGATCGCGTTGGAGCGCACCGTTCCCGCCCGGGTGACCACGGCCGCGCAGGTGTCGTCGCAGCTGGTCTCCAGCGCGAGGATCATGCGCCGGCGGCGCGGGGAGCCGTCTCCGGCGAGGCCGCGATCGCTTCTCCCACGGTGCGCCACATGATCACGGCGTCCTCGCGGTTGTCGTGGTAGTAGCCGCGGCGCCGGCCGGCCGACCGGAACCCGAAGCGCTCGTACAGCTCGATGGCGGGGGTGTTGGAGGTGCGCACCTCCAGGGTGTACCGGGCGCCGGGCTGGTCGAGCGTCGCGAACAGGTCCTCGATCAGCACTGTGGCGATGCCCTCGCGGCGCAGCCGGTCGTCCACGGCGACATTCATCACGTGCCAAACCGTGTCGTAGCGCGAGCAGACCAGGTAGCCCACCAGGCGCTCCCCCCGCAGGGCCGCCAGGCAGACGCCGGTGGCCTTCGACAGCTCCAGCACGAACATCGCGAGCGACCACGGCGTGGTGAACGCGCGCCGCTCGACCGCGATCACCTGCGGCAGGTCGGCGTAGGCGAGGCGTCGGAGCTCGAGGTCGGGGGTCATGTGGGTGCTTGCGGGGTCGCGTCCGGCAGTCGGAGGTAATCGGGTAGGACGGCCTCGGGAGGCGTGGCCGGCGAGTCGGCAGCGGCCCGGCAGATGGACAGCCCCCGCACTACGTGGGCGGGCGAGCCGGCCGCTGCGATGCGCACGCCCGCAGCCTCGAGGACGTCAAGGAATCGTAACGACCCGTCCCCGGCCGCAAGCGGGTCCAGACCGGTCTCTCGCACCCTCTCGACCACGACCTCGGGGGCGGCGGCGAAGGGCCGCAGGTGCCGCTCGCCGTCCTCATACAGGGCAGCGAACAGCTCCCCGCGACGGGCGTCGATGAGGGGAAGCCGTACCCGCTCCTCGATGCCCATCGCCAGGGCCGCCAGGGACGACACCGGCCGTAGCTCGGCGCCGGACGCGTGTGAGAGCGCCCTGGCGGTGGCCACGCCGATCCGAAGGCCGGTGAAGGAGCCCGGCCCCACCCCCACGGCGATCGCGTCGAGGTCCGAGTAGCCGAGGCCCGAGCGGTCGAGGCAGTCGGCCACCGCGGGCATCAGCTCGGCCGAGTGGGCGGACCGCGCGGCGAGCGCCTCGACCGGGGGCCGCACCTCGAACGCCTCACCATCGGAGCGCAGCACGCAGGCCGCGCTGGCGGCGGTCGAGGTGTCGATCCCGAGCACGTTCACGGCAGCACCACTATGCGCCTGCGGTCTCCGCCGGCGTGCTCCAGCGCCACGCGGGCCGCAACCCGCTCGAACGCCGGCTCGCCCACGCCGGGCCACTCCACGAAGCCGATCCGCTCCGGGGTGAGGTAGTCCTCCAGCAGCGATGGGTCCTCGCCGGCCAGCGAGCCGAGCCGGTAGAGGTCGAGGTGGGCGACCTCGAGGCGACCCGACAGCACCTGGCCGATCGTGAACGTGGGGCTGGTCACCGGCTCCTCCACGCCGAGCGCCCGGCAGGCGCCGCGCACGAAGGTCGTCTTGCCGCTGCCCAGCTCGCCGCTTACGAGGACCACCTGGCCGGGCGACAGCCGGGCGGCCAGCTCGGCGCCGGCGGCTTCGGTCTCCTCGGGGCTGGCGGTATCGATCCGCATCGGCCCGAAGTCTCGCGGCTCGGCGCCGGCCGAACCATGCGGGGCGCCTTTCCGGACATAGTGTCCGACAAGTCGCCCCGTACCCGGCTGGCGAGCAGTCGGCGCTCTACCCGCCGAAGAGGCCCATCTGCTCCGCAACTGCCGGCGGCTCCTCCACGGGCACGGGCGGCCCGGCCGCCGGCTCGGCGGGCGCCGCCGGCTCGGGCCTGTCCTGCGCCAGCAGCCCGGGCAGCCGGGCGAAGTCCTCGCTCAGTTGCTCCTTCACGCGTGGGGTGCGCAGCGCCGCTGCCGGGTGGAACAGCGGGTAGAGGATCACCTGGCGCCCGCCCAGCTCGCGCTCCTGGGGCACGCCGTGCACGCGGGTGATCCCCTGCTGCGATCCGCTGAGCAGCTTGGTCGCGAAGTTGCCCAGCGTGCAGATCACGCGCGGCTCGATCAGCTCCACCTGGCGCTGCAGGTAGGGCCGGCAGGCCTGGATCTCCTCGGCCTCGGGGTCGCGGTTCCCGGGCGGCCGGGACTTGAGGACGTTGGTCACAAAGACGTCGTCGCGCGTCATCCCGTTCTCGGCCAGCATCTCGTCGAGCAGCTTGCCC
>Ga0209587_1000230_pt1 | contig 27897 bp, 31 predicted proteins | sample NGEPerD_2_FD_184512 | JGI IMG/M metagenome (GOLD analysis project Ga0209587, IMG submission 184512) | Arctic peat soil microbial communities from the Barrow Environmental Observatory site, Barrow, Alaska, USA - NGEE PermafrostL1-D... | ecosystem: Environmental > Terrestrial > Soil > Wetlands >...
AGCAAGGACACAGCAAAGATAAACGCTTCGACTTGAAGCAAATCGTCATGGGACTCGTCACGATCGGTCGAGGTATGCCGTTACTTGGTAACGTCAATGACGGCAACCTCGACGACAAAACCTGGAACGGACAACTTGTAGATACCATGGCGAAAGCCTTGAATCCGGAGCAGATCCGTCAACTGGTTTACGTAGCCGATAGCGCTTTTTTTACTGAAAAGAACGTCAAAAATGCGCACGGGAAAAAGTTAAGTTTCATTTCACTGGTCTCTGAAAATCACAAATTGCGCCAAATCTGTATTGAACAGGTGCTACAGAACAAGCAGATGATGAACCTTGGTCGCTTATCCGATCAGAAAAATGCCAGTGAATATCACATTCAGGAAATAAGTCAGGATTATCACGGTATCACACTACGCTGTAGCGTTGTATACTCCACCCACTTAGCGGAACAGAAAAAAGCGACGTTTGGAGTTGTTTTTGGGTACATTGTCTTATCAGTGCCTCAAAAAATCAACTGAATACCAAGGAAATATAATCCTCATGACCTCACTTCATAGGTTGGGAAGGGTGGTTTTTAATCTGTTGGATTTGTTTAGGTATTTCTTGCGGCAGACTGACTCCACATAACCGAGGGTTTGCAACATCGGAGAGGATATGAATGTAGTAACCCGACGTCGCAAACCCTCGGAACGTTAGCCGAAATGTCCATATCGGAGTTAATACTTCGAAGTTTTGGTTTTTGCATGTGATATGAATGTTTCGGAAAATGAAGAAAGGCCTCTAGAAATAAGAGGCCTTACATATGTTCAAAGAAAAATTCCGTATAAACTTCTTGTATTTTTAGTAGATCATTGAGATTTGCTACACCTATAAAACGAATAAAATCCAATGATTTGAGAGGCACTGTCTTTGATACTCTAGCTGTGGAAGGATAAACAAGATTTGCTTCTTTCCAATATATAATAGGAGTATCATAGAGATCTGTAGGTCTCGGCTCATGTTTAGTAATTTTAGTTGAAAGGATTTCTGGCAAATCAACATTCAAAACTATTACTGGTCTCGGAAGAAATAGAGTAGGATCTTCTTCTAAGGGGAAATTTACCAACCATATATCACCTTCAGAAATCACTTTTCTTCATGGAACTCTTTATTAAGTTCATCCCATTCATGTTCTTGTCTCCAAGGGTCGTCTTTTGAGATTACATATTTACCGTCAGAGTTCTTTTTCCAATTTGCATCAGACAATTTATGGATTTTTTCACGATGTTGTGATACAAAATCAGAAAACGAAGGTTTATGATTTTTATTAAAAGAAAGTGACATTTCATTCCCCTCCTCATTTTTAATTTTGTTTTCTTCCTTATCCATATCATATCACCCTCTAAAAATTAGTTCAATATATAGTATTCCCAAATTTATCAATTTTGAAGGGATAGATTAGTAGTTGTCGAACTATGTTAATAAGAGGTTTTTGAATGTTTATCTTACAAGCGTGGATACTTCGGCTAACAGCGTATTCCCAACACTTAGTAGTATGCATGCGCTATGGCGCGTCGGGAATACGCGGAACGTTAGGCGACAGACCATGCAGGGAGCCGGGCATCCTTGCCCGGATATGAAAGGGATCGATATTGGAGTTTTAATGAATAAGCACATTTGTAGAAAAATACGCTTTTTAATAAATCAATTGGCATTGGACAAGATTCTATGTGTAAGTTTAGAGATGAGGGGTTAACATGAAAAAACGATTAGTTTCTTAATCTCTTCAGCATTTCGCACTTTGCTATTATCGAGATTTAGAAGGTATAGAGCTGCTGAATCTACTTTTCCGAGCCAGAGTAGTGCGAGTACTTCCTTCAACACATCGTTCCTTATTTTGCTTCCCTTCAAAGCCATACTCAATCGTTCCTTGCACTTCTTTTTCAAATGATACCAATCCAGGATGATTTGGTAGGGTCTCCATCCATAGATGTCCTTGATAGCATTCTTTATCTCGGGTGCACCATCGGCAAAAAATATAATATTTTTGTTTGTAAGAAGGCCATTGTACAGTAAAAATGACGTTAGTAAGATCATTGTTTGCCTGATTCCAAGACCATCAATTATGTACTTCTTAACGCCTTGTTGGATGTGTATTACGGTATTCTGAACGTAATGTTTTGATTCCTTGGCTACGGAATCCCGACTACGTCCGTCTGCCTTTTGTTCTGTAACGCCAACATCATCCACAGAGATATTGACACTATAGGCCGGATTCTCAAATACTTCATGACTTTGTGTTGCGTCGATTTGACGATCTTTATCCTGGCCTTCATTGTATTCATCAAGGGAGACATGGGCAGGATCGCCAGACGACGACAGTACGGTTGGTTTCCATATGTATCCGTGATCGGGCAATCTGTTATATCCGTTCCATCCATCGGTCAATACCACTGATCCTGGAGCAACCACATCACACACGAATGGTATTAGACTGGCACCAGAGGCGTCTGGAATATGACGCATTCGCATCCGCCCAAAGCCCTTGGGTTGTTTGATTTCCACAGCAATCACCACAACACTTTTAGAGCTACCACGGCCACGTTTACCGCCATGTTGGACTCCACCGACCAAAGTCTCGGGTTGGAAAGGAAAAGGTAGAGAATTATTTTCATCAACAAATGGACATTAGATTGCTAATCGATAATTTTAAATAGCATTGGCCGTTGCAGGTTGTTGGAAAAGAATTCCTGCTCAGGCAGGTTGTATTCGCATATTATCGGAGCACCCAGGGAAAAAACTGAGTATTTTTTTAGAGTTTCTAGGTTCCGATAATTGTATGGTATCGGAAGTTAGATGCATTGGATAATGGCTCGGGTTGTTAACGTAAGCTATTTAGGTTGATAGTAGCCAATCTCACCCTGTGGCTAACGTGACAAAGATGTTGCCGACGGAGGATGCTGCGTCTACCAACCAATTCGTGAATATACCAGCACACCCCACCGTCCAACAAGCCGTAAATCAGTCCATTAGGCTACCTGTTCACCTGGTCGCTAGACAAGCTTCTGACCAGACGGTTCAGGATATTATAGCTGAAGCCGTGCAGAGTGGAGTAAAAAAGATCCAACCGAGTGCATAGACAATAGACAATAGACGAAAGCCCACTTTAGCTAGGGAGGTGGGCTTTTTCGCGTTTACCATTATTATAGATTTTAACATACTCTTTACGCAGGGTTCACAGAATGGTCACAAATAGGGTATATGATAAATAGAACAGATGACAATCCGCTAGCTTAGCGGTTTACATAAAAGGATTTTCTCATTTCTTACTCCACCCTTTCTTTTATACCCCTCCTAGCGAGGGGATCTTTTTGCATTTGAGGACATAGTTCGACAATGTTATCACTAGAAATGTGAGATAATAAGAAAAAAATATTTACCAATTTTTATGCCGTCGAAGAAGGAAAACGCCAAAAATAGAAGAATACCATGGACAAAGGGGTGGTGGACTAATGGATAAAAGGTTTAGTGTCACACATAGTGTTGGCTGTTTTTCATAAATCCGATTTAGTTAAGGATGGCTTCAACTTAGCCTTAGCAATTAGCAAGAAAATGGAGGCAACCTTTAACTCCATAAGTCCGACAATAATACCAGGAGATGGAGCCCCTCCAGAAATCCCCAGGGTTATATTCAAGTCCAAAAACGGAATAACCTTAACCGCTTCACTAAAGGCTACAAACCTTCAATTGGATGTGCTTGGAGATAACTTACCCGAAAAAATACTTTATGATTTTGTTAACACTGGGAATGATGTCATCTCACTGGTGCTCGAAGACTTCGGGTGTGAGATCTCTAGGATTGGCGTAGTGGTGGTTGGTAACTTAGCCTTGGATGATACCGGGGCAGATTTCATAAAAGAAACCTACCTTAAGGATTATAGTGAACCCTTATTCGGTAGCGAGGTCCACTGGCTCACACACCCAGTATTGGGTGAAAAGATTAATAGATGGGTACGAATTAAGTCTGATTCCGATTTAAATGGCAATGCGAATAAATTTGTTGAAATGATTAAACCTTTATTCTTATCGAACCGTTGAATAAGTTCTAACCATTTGGATTCTCTTTTTTCAATTATTGGCCTGAATTTACCGTAATCCATATCATCATGGTAAACATAATGCACAATATCACCCCCCAAAAAATTATTATTATTTTCCCAATTATTACTATGTTATTTGAGACAAGAAAAGACGCCTATGGATAATCCACGGCGCCAGTAATGTGAGAGCCATCTCCCTATAGGCTACTATAATAGTATCAATCCCTCGTTTAATATTACAGGTTTGTTAATTGCTGTTTATTAGTTTCTTCTTTTTTGGTTTTACCAACAGCGAAAAGTAACCAAACTATTGATCCTGCCATCATTACTCCCCACACAGCTGTTAAACTTTGACTATCAAACCACATGAGATTTGACGGTAATTATTATTACACATACTAAGCTTAAGAATTTAACAATGAGGAGATGGAACATTCTTAATGAAAAAAGATAGACTTGTAGCAGGGGGTATAGCAGGTATTGTCGGAAGCATTGCTTGTGACGTATTAGGGGTTATATATAAATCATTAGGTTGGACTGATAGAGCTTTCTACGACAACGCAACAATCCTACTTACGAATCAAATTTACAGTGATGAAGGGATTTACGGTTTGATTTTGGCAATAATTAGCCACATAGCTGTTTGTCTAATCTTTGGAGTTATTTTTGCTTATCTAATATTATTAACAACTAGCAATTACTTATATATCAAAGGATTAGGATTTGGTTTAGTACTTTGGATATTACTCCATGGATTTGGGACAATATTTAATCTAGCACTGTTTACAAAAATGCCCCTTAATGTTGCATATGCAACGCTTTCATTCTCCCTAGTATATGGATTCATGATTTCTTTGACTTTGAAGATTATTGAGAAAAAAAGCGAACTTTTGTAGTTTTTGAACATTATGAGATCCTTTGGTAACAAAAACATCTCTCCTAAAAATAAACATCCTAGTCTACTTATAAGTGTAGCAGGGTGTTATTTTTTTTATGAATTATAAATTGTTCGGAGCCAATCATGCTATAATGACTGAGTGTAAAATGCTACTTAATGATAAGAATAGAATTGAGGAATATCTTATGTTTCAATCACATATAGGAGAAATGGCTGCTCTTGCAACAGCCTTATGCTGGACAATTACAGCAGTTGCTTTTGAATCAGCAGGCAAAAAAGTTGGTTCAATATCGGTTAATTTAATCAGACTTATCATGGCCTTTTTGTTGATTTCAGTCTTTAATCTATTTACTCGGGGAATGTTGTTACCCTTGGATGCTTCGAGTTCTACCTGGTTATGGTTATCCTTTTCTGGATTAATTGGCTTTGTTATTGGAGATTTGTTTTTATTCCAGGCCTTTGTCCAAGTAGGCTCACGTATATCAATGCTAATCATGTCAACGGTACCGCCGATTACGGCAATAACAGGTTTTATTCTTATGGGAGAAAGAATTACATTATTGGGTTCAGTGGGTATGGTCATTACAATTGGAGGGATTGCCCTTGTAATCCTTACCAGAAATCCAGAAAACAAGATAGTTAAGTTAACTCATTCAGTAAAAGGATTAATATTTGCATTTATTGGGGCCTTAGGGCAAGCGCTTGGGCTGGTTTTTAGTAAATTTGGGATGGGATCCTATAACCCTATTGCTGCAACTCAAATAAGAATTATTGCAGGCATTATCGGTTTTGTAATCGTAATCACGGTTTCCAAAAACTGGGGAAGCTTATATAAAGCTTTAAAAGATCATAAGGCTATGAAACACATCTCTATTGGAGCGTTTTTTGGGCCGTTCATAGGGGTATCATTTTCATTGTTTGCTGTTCAGCATGCGCCAACTGGCATCGTTTCAACAATCATGTCAATCACTCCGATACTGATTATTCCGATGTCGATTGTCATACTTAAAGAAAAAGTAGTTCCAAGAGAGATTTTTGGTGCCATTATATCTCTAATTGGAGTTTCACTTCTATTTATATAAGTGATTCTTCTCCCTCTCCTTGTGAGGGAGATTTTTTTTGTACTTCTATGGCAATAAAGGACATGTTCGCATATCTTAATTATGTGGAAGGGATAATCGAATATGTTTCCTATCCTTCGCTTCCTGAAAGGATGACAAAAGTATGAACGCAAAAGAGTTCAGTTTTAGTACTTTTATCGCCTCAGTGGGAACCTTCCTGACCTCGTATTTAGGAGGGTGGGACGCTGCCTTGAAAGTACTCGTTGTTCTCATGGTCATCGATTATTTGACAGGGTTCCTAGGTGCAATTAAAAACAAACAAGTCAATAGTGAGATAATGTTCTGGGGGGGAATTCGAAAGGGCCTTATCCTTGCTGTTGTGGTTGTAGCGGTTCTACTCGACGAAATGGTTGGTAACCTAGTGCCGGTTCTCCGGACATTAGCCATTTACTATTACGTAGCTAGAGAAGGGATATCTGTGACGGAGAACTTAGGGATCCTTGGGGTTCCCTTGCCACCTAGTATCAGGCGAGTGCTTACGCAACTCCAAAAGAAAGATGATAGTGAAGTAAGCAAGTAAAGGCAATGGGGCTCTAGAAGGCGTTTTGATAGCGCTTGAGATTAATGAGACGGTCGCAATCTAAACAGCATCGTTACCGTTTTCGCCAGTTCGGATACGAATCGTATTCGCTACAGCAAAGACGAAGATTTTACCGTCTCCAAATTTTCCTGTTTTAGCAGTATTAACGATCGTTGTGATAACTTCATCGGCTATCTCATTAGAAATTACAATTTCGAGTTTTATCTTTGGTAAAAGTTTAGTGACGATTTCTTGACCACGGTAAATCTGAGTGTACCCTTTCTGATTTCCAAAACCCAGAACATTAGAGACAGTCATTCCTTTTACACCTATGTCCGAGAGAGCATCCTTAACAGGATCCAATTTCTCTGGCCTAATAATAGCCTCGATTTTTTTTATTGTGGTATCCCCTTTGATTTATAAAATTTGATCATACCTCTTGTTTACAAAAGGAATAAGATTAGTACTCCACTTTATGAATGAGTATAATCCTGTATAGTATATCAGAGAGTTTTCCTTTGATGAACCATATAATAACGAAAAGCCGAGCTTATGCTCGGCTTTGAGGTGTTTTTTTCTTAAAAGGGGAATTCTTCCCTCTGTCGGGTTTACCTGTCTGCGTTTTATCGGTCGCTTTATTTGACATCAAGATTCCTCTCCTTTAATTAGCTTGGATTATAGGTTGTTTCTCCATCACGACCATAATCCGTCCGTCCGTCCTGATCTGCCTCGTGGCTATAGGGTAGTTTTTCTCGTTTAGGAAAGGGCTTTTTGCTTGGTTTGGGCTGATCCATGATTCTCCTCCTATCCCTAGAATAGGTTTAGGATACCCTGTTTATTGGATTATTATGTTGAGATTTAATATAAGTTTTAGGCCAGAGGACCATAAAAGAGGCAATCTATCGCAAGATTCAATTCATGAATTGAATCTACATAATTTGGTAAAAAAAGAAACCTCCCCGTCGGGAGGTTTAAGTTTTTGCGCTTATGTCTTTATTTTCTTTATATAACTTGTACAACACAAATTTACCACGAATCACGGAAGGAATCAATACCCAGTTTTTAGGACAAATCGAAAATGATATGAATTTAGTGCTATTTTTGTGGCTAGACCGATAGAATAGGTTGATAGTTCTTTGTTAATTGCCCCATGAGGGAGGGGTTTTGAGATGAAAAAAAAACTATTTGGGATGTTCAATGAGCTATATAATGGGAATTTTCAAATAAAGAGCAAGACCCAATCTGATTTTCCGGATGCGTGGCTTCAAATTGGCGGGAATCACCTTACTAGCTGGAATTTTATGAATGAGCTATTGGAGGAAATACCTGTCTTGGAGATAAAAAACTCAACGGCCCTTAGAGCAGGAATTATTCAAACATACGAGGCTTCTCTTGATGTTCGTAAAGATGAAGATTGGCAGATATTGATGCTTCTCAAAAGTGGTATACCTGAAGTGCAGGCCTATTTGCGTGTTTACCCCATTAGGTCAAACGGTGACGTAACTAAGCCGTGGGAATTTAACTTTAATCTTGGATTGAAGCAAGAGAAATTTAAGCAAGTTATAAGTGTAAGTTCTGAGATTCAGTTTCTCCGTTTAGAGACGGGCATTTTAGGGCCTGGCGACTTATCTATATATAAATTAATTGCGTATCCCCTTACACCAAATCGTATGAAAAGGCGAGTGCAAAAAGCAAAGAAGGAAATTCAAGCTATTAACCATATCCAGACCATTGGAGAAATAATTAAGCCCATTCACCTTGCAATGCCAATTCCTTTAAAGATCCCCGTGACAGTCCAAGCTAATGTTAATGCGGATATTCGAAACCTCACACCGACTCGTGACAGGGTGCAAATTTTCGGAAGCAGTCAGGCCCCTTTAGCCACGTCAATTTGCGGACGGGCACAAGTGGAAATTAGCGGACACGAGTTTCAGGAAAGCCTTGAGGATGTTACAGCTAATCAAACAATGTCTTCGACAACAATACGCGATGTTTCGGCCTTGATTCGCTTTTCTTTTGCAGTGTATAATTTCGGGACGGAGTCTGCGCAGGTGCAAGCAGAGCTTAGTCCTGACGGTGTTCATTGGACGGGAGTGGGTAACCAATTAGAGGTTGGTCCTGGAAAATTAGTCATTGTATCACCTGAAAATTTTCTGCGTTATACGAGGATATCTTATTGGGCGGAGGGTTCGACGACGTTAAGAATTTGGGTTCAGGCTCAAAGTTAGGGGACTTGTGTGATACGGCGCTCGGTGCATACGACGCAGAGCAAACTAACCGTGTAAGCTCTTGTCTCTGGGAACGGGGTGCCCGCCATAAGCGCCATCCTTGGCGCTATGGCGGCAGCGCACGTCCTTGTGCGCTGCCCCGTGTTTGGGGTCGCTTACACGGAAGTTTGCTGGTCTGCTTTCGTAAAGACGTCGCACCCGTGTGACACTGCGTTCCGGGCTTAGATCGATGGGGAACAGGGCAGGGCGTAGAGGTGACGGAACTTTATAAATTCAGTGGAGTATAATGGAATATATTCAACGGGAGAAACTGGATTGATAGAGGTGAGATGCTGTGGACGGGCTTACTTTAGTCTTTTTCTTGGCCGTCGTAGTAGAGAAAGTAGTTGATATCTTCAAAGAAATTGTTTATGCTATTCCTTTTTTGCCAGATAAGTTTAGGCCACTTACCTTGGAAGTGTTGAGTTTAGCGTGTGGCGTACTCTTTGCTTTTCAGGCAAATATTGATGTATTGATGCTATTAGGTGTTAAAATCGTGAACCCTATGATTGGTGTAGCGATAACAGGGCTTGTGATTGGAAAAGGGGCAAACTTTGCTCATGATTTTTTCCAGTCTTTTAGCAAGGACAAAAACCTGTAGGGTTAACACGAAGCCTTTTCCTTATCATTCCCGCACAGTAAAAAAACCGGGCCGAGCGCTAAACTCGACCTGGTTTGTGTTTTGTTCTTCACTTGATAGAAAGAATTAGACGGTTTATTCGCCATCCTAGACTTATTTAAGTACGTTTCGGTACGCCTCCAAAGTTATCCCTGCAACGTTAGACCAGGGATAATGTTTGTGTATATGCTGCATTAAGGGCTGAGAAGAGGCATTAAGGGCTTGTTCAAGGGCAGTACGCAAGCTTATGTCATCCATTGGGTGTACATAAAGGGCCATATCCTGGAAATATTCCTTAGGGCTTCCTTGGTCCGTAGAGATTACAACGGTACCGCACGCTCCGGCCTCTAGGCTAGATAAACCTGGGGTTTCAAACCAACTAGGTAAGGCATGGACTTTGGCAGCGGAATAAGCTGAAGCGAGAAGTTTCCCCTGTAACGTGCCAATATAGAGTACGTTAGAAAAGGACATCACACTCTCGAAATACTTTCGGTCGTTCACGGGTCCGATAAGGACAAGAGGAAGTCCGAGTTTCTGAGAGATCTTTGCCAACCAATGCTGGTTCTTACGTGGAGAAATTCGGGCAACACATAAAATAAATTCTTTAGGAACGGCAGGGAACTGTTCCCGGAATAGCTGAGGGGTCGCCCCAATGAATGAATCAGGGAACCCATTCGGAATCGCTTCATAAGCGGCAGATTTTGGAAAGTCCTGTCGGAGAACGTCCATTTCAATATGGCTGTTGGGGAGCAAGAGAGCACATTCGCTCACAAGGCGAGCCCGCATGGGCTGCATGTGTCTCCAGATAGCTAGGGCATTGGATCTTGCGCCTTCACGCTTAAGGTAAGCATTCGGAGGCCAATAAATAGGCGAAAGGATAGTCATTTTCTTTTGTTTTTGGGCATTAAGAAAAAACAAATAGCTTTCTTTGATTCGGGTCATATTAAAAATATGTACAAGGTCGTAAGGAGACAGATCAATGTTGGGAACAGTTGATATTTGCACTTCTACGCCAAGGTCTTTAAGAGCTTGACCGGTCGAAATCATTTGTACTGAATCCCCGGCAGGGTTTTTCATGAAATCCGATCGAGTTTGGAAAAGTATTTTCATTGAGAACTCCTCCTAAAGAATTGGGAAATTATATTTTCTAACTAGTACAAAGAAAGGGCCGTTGTAGACGGCCCTTTCTTTTATTAAAGGGGGTAACAATTTATAAATCATAAGGTGATATTGATTGCTGTTTCGGGAAGAAGTCATCTGGAAAGTCTTTTGTGTCGAAATCAACACATGGATTTTCCGGAATGAATTCTTCACAAGGAGGAGGTTCTGGGCAGAATCCAAATTCAGGAATCTGGAGTTGAACTACGCCTGTTATTTTTGCTATTACAAAGCTACCAATGGCGAATTCAACGGTGGTTGCAGTAAACGTCGGAGGTTCAAATAATACTTCTGTTCTTGTTTCAACGCGCAAGTTGAAGTCAAATTCTGGTCGGGTCGGTGGGAAGAAGAGAACAATGTCTTTGTTAATATCCGGTAGGTTACCCGATATGGTAAACAAGGCTCCAGTTGAGTCGCGTAAGGTTAACGTAAAGGGGATTTGGATCGTGAACTGAACTCTTGCGAAGTCTTCGCGAGGGGCTGGAAGAGGTGTAATTACGATACTGCTAGGAACGATCACTCCATTAAGAAAGGTCATTTTGACAAAGGTAAATGGAGGGCAACCATTAGTTGGCAATAGAACGGGGAAAGCCGGGAAACATTCCCTTTGTAGGCAGCTGTCGTAGACTTTCTCAACGATTATGCAAACTGGTACTGTGGGTTCGTATGGGTCACTCGAAACGGTGTTTTCAAATAGCATTCGCATATTCCTCCTTTAAATTAGTTAGGTAAAGGCATATATTGAGGGGACTTTCACCGTATCATATTCAATGTTCAATACAGGTGTTACACCCTGTGTATTAGTCATAAGCTAATATAGATATATATTGAGTATTAGAGATTAGGGGATGAGCGTGTGGATGATATTACTAGAATTAGACATAAAATAGACGGTTTATCACAATATTGTTTCTTTCATTGTAATCGTCCTGATATAAAAGTTGCATGTATCTTAGATACATTTAGTTATGAATGCTTCAAATATGAATGTTTACTAGAACAACTAAAATTACAAACTTGGAAACCGCAAATGCAAAAACTAAAACCTCTATTTTTGTTTGTGGAATCAGCCTTAGGAGGGGTTGATAATTCCTGGCGAAATAAACTTACTAGAAAAGCCAATGCATCAAAGAAAGAACTGCTAGAATTAATCGCATATTGTAAGAAGAATAAAATAATAACTGTATTTTGGAATAAGGAAGATCCTGTTCATTATGCTCACTTTATAAGTACTGCCAAGTTGTTCGATTATATTTTTACTACCGATGAAGATTGCGTAGAAAAGTATATTAGGGAGACCGGACATAAAAAGGTTTATACTTTGCCCTTTGCCGCTCAGCCTATAATTCATAATCCTGTCAATACATCATCCTATCTTGATAAGGAGAATGTAGCCTTTGCAGGGACCTGGTATGTAGGAGAACATATAGAACGACAAGAGGATATGCATTTAGTTCTTAAACCCGCCAAAGAGTTTGGTCTGCATATCTTTGATCGTATGAATACCTTTGACGGAACTAATTATAAGTTTCCCTTGCAATATCGCAGTCATATCATCGGAGAGTTAAACTATAACGATATGTTAAAAGTATACAAGCTGTATAAAGTTTTTCTTAATGTAAACACGGTCAAAAACAGCCGAACAACGTTCTCGAGAAGGGTTTTTGAGATCTTAGCCTCTGGAACGAATTTATTAACGACCCACTCAAAAGGTATTAAAAATATGTTTGGAAACCTTGTAGCCTTTACGGCGTCAATGGAAGAAACCAGGACGAAATTGTCTTTTCTGTTAAATAATCCTGAACACAGTGAACGCCTGGGCTTACTCGGCATTAGGGAAGTTCATGCCAAACACTTATATAAACACCGGTTTAACACCATACTTGAAAAGATTGGTTTCGTGCCTACAGTAAATAATGAGTTTGGAGTGTCAATCATCACCTGCCTAAAGGATGAGAAATCTATCCAAAGGTTAGTAGAGACCTTTCAGAGTCAGACTTTGAAAGATAAAGAACTTGTGATTATTTCGAAACAAAGTGTTGCCCATTGGAGTGCCAAAGGCAATATTTATCCAAACGTATCTATTTTTCTTATCCCGGAAGACAAAACAACTAATTATTGTCTAAACTTTGCGCTGGGAAAAACAAAGTACGATTATATTACGTTCTTTGATGTGGGAAATTATTATGGACCTAATTTCTTAACTGATCTAATGAATGCATTTAGTTATACCGACGCAGATGTTGTAGGAAAGGATTGCTACTACACTTATCGTGAGGACACAAAGCTACTTCTTCAGAAAAATACAAACCAACAAAACAGATTCGTAACTTTACTAAGGAGTGAGGCTATGATCGTTAAAAAAACATTATTTCATAGTGTAATATTACGAGAAGAACTTGACCTTTTTTTCGCAGAGTGTGTAAAAAAAGGATTTAAGATATATTCAGCAGATAAATACAACTTCATTAAAAAAATTAAGAAGTGTAATCAAGAAAATGAAGATAAAATCGTAACTTATACAGATGACGTTAATAGTTATGTTACCATCTGAACAGGGTGTGATTGCGGTTAACCATAGTCGGAGGTAGCACATACACTGAGACAGAAAACATTCGATTTCGCAGGAGGTAGGAGAGTCTGTAGCTACATAACTGGCTGGGGTTAAGACGCAAATTAGGATCTGTTTGGAGTGATTTGAAATGAAAGAAGTATCAAAAGAAATTAATAAGATAAAAAAATTATATAAAAATAATCCTATATTTTCATTTACTGTGGACTTGGATTGGGCTTCTGAAGATGCAATAAAATATTGTTATGAATTATTTGAGCACTATGAAATACCTGTTACTTTTTTTTTGACGCATAGAAGTAGCTTTTTGTATAAACACCTTGAGGCTAGTAATATTGAAGCCGGTATTCACCCTAATTTTATGGAAGGAAGTAGTCATGGTAATTCATATACAGAAGTTATAAATTACTGTATGAATTTATTGCCTACTGTAGAGTGTTTTCGGTCTCATAGATATTACGATGTAAATGATATAACAGATACTTTCTATAAACTTGGAATTCGTTATGATTCTAACCTGTGCACATTATTACAGAAATTAGACCCTTTTATTCATAGATCAGGATTATTACGATTCCCAATATATTTTGAAGACGGCTCATATTTGTTACATGAAAAATGCTTGGACTTTGAACTTGTAGGGAAAGAACTCTTTTCTTCTCCTGGTTTAATGGTAATAAATATTCATCCAATACATTTAATCTTGAATTCACCTAATTTTTTATTTGCGAGAAGAATTAAAGATAAACTTACTCGCCAAGAATGGAATACACTCACTACTAAGGATTTTGAAATTTTAAAATATCGAGGTAAAGGTATTGCGGATTTCTTAATTAATTTTCTTCAATTTGTCTATAAAAACAAAATGCAATGTTATACCTTAAAACAATTGTATGAAATAACTAAGTGTTACTGATTCTGTTTAGTGTCCAGAGAATGACGGTGTATGGTGTCCATTGGTAGACAGATAAGCTGACCAAAAAAGTTAAAATGCATATCCGTCAGTCAGTCCGTCGTGATTGCTATATAAAATTGAGTACAAATAGCGTCGTGTATATTGGGAAGTGTATTTTCTTATTGTCATAGAGAACCTACACAAATTAATGCAGGTTCTCTATTCTGTATATATCGCCACTATTTAGACTTGGTTGGCAGAGAGATTAAATCAAAGAAAATTCGCGTTCCTTGCGCTTCATATTTCACAACCATTGTGGCAACAGCAAGATTAATGAGAGCATTCTGAGTCATTCCAAATGCTGACGCCATTTTATCGAGTCCGTCTTTGACCGTAACAGGTAGCTCAATAGACTGTCTTGGCAACGTTTTCCCTCCTCGTTTTGGTGCAAGGGATGACAACCTATGCATCGTTGCAACACCAATATACATCAGTCCCACCGCAGGTCGTCTGCCTTTGCATTAAAGGCCAAAATATCTGCTCTGGCTTCTTTTAACTTCTCTTCAAAAACCATTTTGAACCAGGCGGTCCTGTTTTTAGTGGGTGGATACTGATTAAACTTATCGTTCACTTTGCTGATGGCTTCAATTATCTCAAACTGATCATAACCAAGATTTTCGGCTAATTTCAAGGCCATTGGCAGGACATCATAGAACCCGGCTTTAATAAAGTAGTCTTCCAATCCTGGTCGATTCACGACAATTCCCCCTCAATCACACGTTTTACCATCCGATCATCAATAATCCGATGACCGTTTTGCGAGCCGTAGAGGAGGCAATGCGTACATAACTTGTTAATGAGTCTAGCGGCACCACTGGAGAAACGATAAATATCGTCGATGGCTTGGTTCGAAAAAATGTCGCTTGTTGCACCCGCATAGGTCAAGTGCCGTTTCATATAGTCCTCTGATTCAGCCCGATCATAGTGTGTTAGCTTGCACTGTAAGTCGATACGCTGACGAATCGCGGTGTAGGCCTGCAGTTGTAGCCGATCCCATAGCTCGCTTTGACCGACGAGAATGAGGGCCATGGGGCTCTCAGCATCCATCTTAAAATTTAGTAGAAACCTCACTTCCTCGAGCATCTCGCGATCAAGCAAGTGAGCCTCATCGACGACAACCAGCGGCTGCAGTCGATGAATTCCACGCATCAATTCAATCTCCCGATGCAGTTGGCGCTTAGCATCACCGCGATAAAACTTAGACTCGAATCCCAGTTGCTCTAGCATTCCTTTGTAAAAGTGACGAGGCGTTAATTTTGAGTCTGACAAATAGAGAATTTTATACTTCGATGGGTCAAGCATCTCCGTGAATCGCCGAATTGTTGTTGTTTTTCCAGTACCACAGTCGCCCGTGATGACGGCGAACAACTGTCGTTCAGCCGCATATTCGAGCCTACCAAGTGTCTCCTCCAGTACGTTTGATAGGTACAAATCATCAGTGGGGATATCTCTTGAAAAAGGTGTATGACTCAACCCGTAAAACGATTCATACATGCTTATCTGCCTCCTTTCCAACCTTTCGGTAGGAGACAGCGGGGGCTTGCTGCTGGTTTCGTTGCTCATACTTAGTCTCGGCTGCACCAAGTAGGCGTGATGCCTTAGCGGGCTCAGGCTGCATATGCTCCGGCAGAGCTGGCCGCTTTCCAGACCACTCACCGATCACAAGTTCACGAACTGTCCAAGGCTCCTGACCTTCGTATTCGATGGTCAGTTCTGTGATGTCAGCAGGATCGTACACGACTTGAACCTTTCTTCCTATGAATAGTAACCCCGCCTCATATTTCTTTCCCATAAAGCTGATGCAGCCGGACTTGTCCACTTTCCGTTCTTCGCTATGGAGAAATGCATTCGTCAAAGTCTCCACGTTTACAAAGCGTAGCGCAGATGAATCGCTTCTGTACGCAGTTTCGGGGCTGATCGTCTCGCCCAGTGCTGAGTGAGGCTTGTTTTGATGGCACTCACTAAGCCATGCTTGAAACCAGGTGTTGAGCCGATCTAATGTTTTTGGATTTTCCAGCTTAACTTCATTGAGGAAGGTTTGAACATCACGGTTCATCCGTTCTACCTTGCCCTTAGATTCTGGCGAATATGGTTTGGCAAACAACAAACGGATACCTAGTTTAGAGCAGGTTCGGCCCATCCATTTCGTGCGGTACTGCTTACCGTTGTCGAAGTAGACTGCTTCCGGAAGGGCATGCTGCTGAATGGCTTTACGAAAGCAGTCCTCGACAATGATCTGGTCGAGCGTTGGGTAAAACTCACCATGCAAGACATATCGCGTTGCATCATCAATAAACAAGACAAGATACACTTGTTTGAGCGTACCGTTCGGTCCGATAGGCAGAAAAGGACCGAATTTTATGTTTGATTGCCATAATTGATTGCGATGCCGCTTCTGGAACCTTCGAGCCGAAATTCCAGAGCTCGTATACATCCGCATTTGTCTGGAGCTGTATCCGCTTTCCATGAGCTTTTCTTGTAAAGTGCTACGCTTAAGTTGTTCCGGTTGTGCTTTTTCTTCCCATTCTAGGATCTGAATGATTTGGCTAACACTGCGGCTCGGCACTTCACGCCGCAACAGAATGGCTTGTTCTAAGAGATGTTGGGGAATAGCGTCAACTTGTTGTCTGCCTTTTGTTTTGGGAAGGAGTCCACGGAATCCTTCCGCTCGATACTGCGCCATATACCGACGCAATGTGCGCTCGGACAAACCTGTTTGCTCACAAAGGGCAGCTTTAATTTGACGGGCTTTGGCTGGATCCAGTCCGTCTGCCAGTAGCGGTGACAAGAGTTGTACCCGTCCAGCGGCAATATCTTCTGCTTTCTTCTGATCTTTCAATGCTAACGCCTCCATTTCGTAGGATTAGCATGATTCTATCTCAGAAGAGGGCGGGCATGAATGCAGAACGGGTATGTATCCAAAGATGAGAATTCGTGATCGAACGGACAGCTCTACTCAGCCATCCGACGGCAGCTCCAACAAAGCGTCCAAGGCTATGGAATGCGGACTGTGGATGACCGGACGAATTCTCCACAGGAAGATAAAACCGAAAGGAGATGGAATTTAAGCATCCTTGTGCGTACAGCGCCCATGATTTAAACCAGGTTCTCCACCTTGAGAGGGTTGATTCATCCGCTGCAATGTCTTTGCGAGCAGGCTCGTTTACAACGCCTTCTATGCTTTCCGCATCATAACGTTTATATGGAACCAGTAAGTCTGGCAATTCATGGTGGATCCTCAAACATGACTGGCAGCGTAATCTACGAATGATAAGCTTCGATCTTCCTCCAGAACTGTGATACCATACTCTCTGACGACTACCTATGACGGTTAGGAAGCCTCCACAGCAAGGGCAAGGTACAGCCTCCGCACTCCTAACAAAAAACGCCAGCCATATCTTTCTTCTCAACCAGCGCATAGTTTGATACAATGATCATGTTGTTATTGGGAGACGTCTCTAGTGATACTGTTGGTGCAGTACCACATCAAAAAAGAGACGTCTTTCTCCTTTCTCAAGAGATAAACGTCATGGTCATTATATTCGTCAACCTATGGACAGGCAAGACCGTCAGCTTTTGGGCAATTTAATTCAGCGCCAAGACTAAGATATAAAATAAAACACTCGATCTTCTAAAAACAGTTCTCTTAACAAAATTTATACATACTTTAATTTTAGTGGTCTAAAAATAGATGTAACAAGAGGGAGGGACCGCTGCTTACACTACCTTTATAAGTGGCGGGATATTTATGGACGATTCTAGGCGATATCAAGATATTAAGATAGCTTGTATTTTAGATGAATTTAGCTATGAGTGTTTTAAAGATGAAGGTAAATTTATCCCCATAGGATTAAAAGATTGGAAAGAGGTCTTAGTAAAAAATAGGCCGGATTTTCTATTCGTTGAGTCCGCATGGCAAGGAAATAATGGACAATGGCTTGATAAGATTACAAATTTGCACGTCAACAAATATTATCCTGAATTAAAGAAATTGATCGACTGGTGTAAGGAAAATAAAATACTTACAGTATTTTGGGGTAAAGAAGATCCTTATGATTTTGATGTGTTTATAGAAGCAGCCAAGTATTTCGATTTTATTTTTACAACAGACGAGAACTGCGTTTCAAAATATAAAGATATAGTAGGTCATAGTAACGTTTTTGTTTTACCCTTTGCAGCACAACCTAAAATTCATAATCCTATTTTTAAGAATAAGTTCAGGTTAGGCAGAGTTGCATTTGCTGGGGGCTGGTATGATAAGAAATTAGGTGATACAAATTTAGGTAACAGAAAAGAAAATATATCAATGCTGCTTAAACCTGCATTCAAATACGATTTACACATTTATGATAGATTTTATAGCAATAAGAATATAAAAAATAGATTTCCAAAGGAGTTTTCACCTTACGTAAGACAAAATCTTTCCTATAAAGAAATAATACAGGTATATAAGAAATATGATGTTTTTTTGAATGTGAATTCAGTACAAGAAAGTCCAACAAATTTTTCAAGAAGAGTTTTTGAATTATTGGCATGCGGTACTCCAATAATTAGCAGCTATTCATTAGGTATAGAAAAGTTATTTTCAAATATCGTAAAATTATGTAAAACAGAAAAGGATACAGAAACATATTTAAAAAGGCTGTTAAGCGATAAAGAATTAAGGGATAGGTTATCCCTACTTGGCCAAAGAGAGGTCTTTAATCACCATACCTACCAGCATAGACTTGAAAGAATTTTAGACAATATAAATATGGATTATATACGAAAAAAAATGCCAGGAGTATCAATAATCACATGTACCAAACGTCCAGAATATATACAAAGAGTTTTTGACAATTATGCCGGACAAAGATACCCTAAAAAAGAAATGGTAATTATTTTAAATAATAATAGTATGAAGATTGAAATCTGGAAGAGAAAGGCTGAACAGTATAATAATATAAAAGTCTTTCAGCTTGATGAAAAAATACCATTAGGATCTTGTTTAAATTTTGCAATAGAACAATCTAATTTTGAAATTATATCTAAATTTGACGATGATGATTACTATGGTCCAGAATATTTAACTGATTCAGTAAATGCTTTTAAATATACGAATGCTGCTGTAGTTGGTAAATATACAGTATATGCTTATTTAGAAGATAAAAAACTTTTAGTTTTAAGATATCCTGACAAAGAAAACCGATATATGACTTATGTATCAGGCTCAACATTAACTTTTAAAAAAGAAATATTTAATCGAGTTAAATTCAGAAATCAATCAATAAGTGAAGATACAAACTTCTTAAATGAAGTTATAAAAAATGGTTATAAGGTATATGCAACTGATAAGTTTAATCATGTTATTTGTAGAAGGTCATCCCTCAATGATCATTCATGGAAAATTAGCGAAGATGAGTTCTTAAAAAAATGCAAGATTATTGTAAACACAGATAATTATAAAAAATATGTAACAGTCTAATTGGGAACGTTTAGTGTTTTGTGTAATTAAGTCTATCTTTAAATTGTCATTCCAATTTGAAGATAGACTTAATGTTTCATGGTTTATAGACTTTAATCTCGGCAAAATCAGGAAAAACGTTTCTAGTATCAATTACAAGGAGGGGTTGAGACATAGTTGCTTGAATTTGTTCCAGATCAAACGTAATTCCTATTTGGTAGGCAGCTATAACTAAACAATCTGCATTTTCCAGACATTCTTGAAATGAAGCTACTTGGAAAGAATAAGTCATAGGCACAAGGGGGTCGAAAGCTTGAACCTTAGCACCTTCAGCGACAAGTAACGAAGCTATTTCTAACGCAGGACTAGATCGACAGTCTGCACAAAAGTCCTTCATGGCGAGACCAACAAACGCGATTGTTGAACTACCTAAGACTTTTCCTGCATCAAGAAGCGCACTTCGCACGGTTGCAACTATTTTTCTCGGCCTTTCAACATTAAGCTCTCTCGCGGTATGCATCAGTGTCAAAGGACATTTCTCTTGGTCGATGGCTTCTTGCAGATATCCAAGTGCTTCAGGTAAGCAATATCCACCGACTCCGGGCCCAGGTTGGAGTAGTTTTACCCTTGGATGGGTATTCACTAACGAAATCAATTCATCGATATTTAAATCTAATTGATAAGTTGCCTCACTGATCTCATTGATGAGGGCTATATTCACGTCGCGCTGGACATTTTGAATGACCTTAATCATTTCAGCAACTTTTATAGTTGACGCTTTATAGATCAGAGCACTAGATAGCGAATGCAAAAACTTCCCTGCAGCCTTGAAACTATCTTCATCCATCCCTGCTAAAATCATAGGGTTATTTTCTAATTCCTCAAAAGCATGAGTTTCCATCAAGGTCTCAGGGCAGTACGCCAAAAGCACCGGAAGATTAAGTGCTTTTATCCTTGGAACGACCAATTTATCGAGGGTGCCTGGGATGAGTGTTGTCCTAAAAAGCAAAAGATCACCAGTGATAAGAGTAGGCAAGATTGTATTCATTACAGAGACAAGCGGTGAAATATTGTGTGAACCATCTTCATTGTTCGCTATACCTACTGCAATAACAAAAACAGAAGGCTCATTGGCAGAGCGCTTAAATTCAGTGTGAATCTGGAGACTTTGATTTTCGATTAAGCTCTGGGCTAGCAGGGAGATATGCTGTCCATTGTAATACTCTTCAATATTTATCGAGCCATTTCTTATAGCTTCAATATGATTCGGATTTATATCAATACCGTTTGCCTGATGTTGATGTAGAGCAATCCAAGCTGCCATGGGTAAACCGATGTGTCCAAGCCCGAAGACATAAACCTGCATTAAAATACCATCCTCCTAGCAACACGATCTAATATCTTTTCTAGTTTATGTGTTGTAGATGTTTTCGGTGATTCGTTAACGTTCGTTGAGGGTTGTTTTGGCAATCGTAAGCATAAAATAGTACCTTATCCCAGAAATTCAGGATAAGGCACTATTTTACGTTTACTTATAATTAATGGTTATATTGACTAATGACAGTCTCCAAGGCTTTAAGCAGGGTTGACGGGTTAATGTGGTATCGTTGAGCAGCCTGCTCAACGCTCATATTGAGTAAGCTTTTAGACCCTCAACAAGATCTAGGAATGCCTAATCTCCGCAAGGTAGTGTATGCTTTGGGATACTTAGATAGAATTTCACCAATATTTGTTTTTAAATCTAGGTAAACCATTTGTTCCAAAAACCTCCTTTGTTCTTAACATTTTCTTTTTCCACTTGGAGCTGACATATTTGTAACTCGAGCTTATCAATAGAAGAGTCGTTCTCCTCCTGTTTGTTCAGCATCATCCGAAGGGCTTGTGACAGACTTTGATTTTCCTTTTCAAGATTGGACAGAGCCTCTTTAAGCGGCCCAATTTCTTCGAAAGGCGCTTCCGCTATTGTTTGCGCTTGATCTGATTCCTCCGGAGGAGCCGTTGAGGGTGTTTCTTTTTTAAACTGAATAACGTTTTCCGAAATGGCCCCAAGGATTTGATCAAACTTCGAGAGCAGGTTCTGAAGGGTAAGGTTTAGATTGGGGTTCTCTTGTTCGAGCTGGGCAACCTTCTTAATGATTTCTTCATTCTCTGTAGTTAGCGTCGGCGGGAGTAGAATGGGGGGTGATATTTCAGGATAGAAAGCTGGTACAGGGGGTGGGGCTTGGGGAGATACGGGTTGGAGTGTTACAGGTGAAGGAGGGGTCTCCTTTATGGTTAAGCCTAATTCACGGTAATATGCCGGAGTGCGCCGCTCAATTTGATCTTCGAGCCAGTAGGTTTTATGAGAAATGTTCTCTCCTTTATGCACCCATTGTAAGGGCTGATGAAGTGGGGGGGAGGATGAGGAAAACTTCCACCCTTGACCATCGTTCTTCATAAGAACTTCTTCCCTTGTATGGACTAGTAGCCAAAGAACTCTGTTTATTTCTAAGGCACCAATGCTTTTCAAGGGAGAGTCGAACGTCTCTATATGCTCGGGCAATAGATTCCAAATACTTGTTAGCTTGTGTGCATCTGTCTGTTGTGCAGAGCAGAGTTCAAACTGTCCATTTTTAGCTTTTACGACCCAAAAGAGATGACGAACATTGTCAGAGGTCATCAGTGCGACCATATCTACGATTTCACCTGAGAGCTTGAGTATTTCTGTAGGCGAACCCCATATGTGAAACGTTCCATTAAAGAGGTTCGAAAAGAAGAGAGAATGTTGTCCCTTGATGGCCATGGTTAATAAATGGATGTTCCCCTTGCTATCCAGGTTAACGTGGTAAAGGGGTTCCCGTGCGCGAACAACATCTCCCAAATGGAGGTTACGCCAGGAGGAACCATCCAAAAAACGATGCTCAATACGCCAGTAATGTTGAATGGTTGGGTGCGAATAAGCATAAAAGATATGTATTATCTTACCTTGTTGCAAAAGGAAGAGCTGGCGGTATCGTGTGGAGCGTACGTCGAGTCTAGCGATTAACGTCGTCTGGGGAGCCGAAGTTCCAGAAATTAGAGTATAACAGAGTTCTCCGGTTGTTTTAAGTATGACCAGGTGAACGGTTTTGGAATCTGTCATGATCCCCTGAGCTAAAAGAAGTGGTTCCTGTATTTGAAAGAAGGGTTCAAGGCTGTCTTCATTGAAAAGAGCACATCCTTGAGGGTCAATGTGCAAGTACATCGCTTCATTTTCATAGGTTAGAAGCAGGGGAGCAAAAGTGGTCCCATTTATAGAAGCCAATACGATCACTTCCTTTATTTAGTAGGCAAAGAGATATACTGATGAAAGTCTCACCGTAGCATATTCAAAGTTTAAGAAGGTTGCTACACGCCAGTTGATTTCATTAAAAAAAGGTCTCCCATAACTATATAGGAGACCCTTATAAGAAATTACTTTACTTGCATAAATCCTTAATGGTTTATAAAGGGGATTGCTGTGGCGGGAAGAAATCTGGGACCGGGGCACTTTCAAAATCTTCACATGGATTAGCAGGAATAAATTCTTCACATGGACCAGGTGCTGGGCAGAATCCGAATTCGGGAATCTGGAGTTGAACCACTCCTGTTACTTTAGATATAATAAAGGTACCAATTGAGAGTACAATCGTGGTTGCCGTAAACACCGGAGGGGTTAATACTTCTGTTCTTGTTTCAATTCGCAAGTTGAAATCAAATTCTGGTGGAGTCGCCGGGAAGTAGAGAATAATGTCTTTGTTAATATCCGGTAGGGTACCCGCTATGGCAAATAGGGTTCCACATGAATCGCGTAAGGTTAACGTAAAGGGGATTTGAATCGTAAACTGTACCCTTGCTTTCACGGTATCTGGAATAGGTGTAATTACGATGCTGCCAGGAATGATTACTCCGTTAAGAAAGGTCATACTGACAAAGGTGAACGGAGGGCAACCGCCGACTGGAAAGGGTAAGGTGAAATCAAGGAAGCATTCCCTTTGTAGACAGCTATCAAAGACTTTTTCAATGATTACGCAAACTGGGACTGTAGTTTGGCAATGAAGTGGTTGTACCTCTGCTGGAAAGCTGGTTTTACTAATTTTAACAACGGACATGTGCATACTCCCCTTCTATTTTGTAAGTGAAGACATATATATTGCATGTCTCACCATATCATATGAAAAGTTTAGGAAGAGCGTGCCAAGCCATATTGGATTCGGAGTTATTTTTACGTGAGAGTAATTATACTTACTTTTTTGGGCCCTCAGGAACTACTGAAACAGCTGTATCGATGTCCGGAGGTTCTACGTTGATACCCAGTTGTTTTTTATAGTATCTTAGTCCTTCTAACTCAGATTCACGGTAAAGGTGATAAGGCGGATAATGGGTATCAGCATAAAGTTCTAAATTTAAGACTGCAGCTCGGATACAGAAGTGCCGATCTTCACCCCAAAGATCCAGGTTATAGATTTGGCTGAAAGAGACTCCCAAGGATAGTGCTTTCCTACTGACCAAAGTACATGCTCCAAGCATGCCTACTTTATAAGTGCCTGGCACATAAAGCATTTGTAGAAATTCATCAGTTCTTTGATTGATTTCTTCCTGATTTAATGTTTCTCCCCTTTGGGAAGAGTACAGTTGGTAGTGACCTGTAACCCAAACTTGCGGGAGGGGGAACGTGCCTGGTTGCCATTTAGTCCAGTAAACCTCAGATACGATGTCTTTTTGCAGCGCTATAAGGTGTTTCAGTGTTTGGGGTTGAACGTAAAGATCTGAATCTATGAGAAAAAGGTAATCATAGCCTTCTTCAAGAGCAAGTTTTATGAATTGATCTTTATAGGCAGCTATCTTCCAGATTAAGTTTTCCCGCCAGTAGTGAGTTATCTCGTTGCAAAAATAAGAATCCTCAGGGCTTCCAGGGAGAATCCGAACGTTCGATTTGTCTGCCGAAAATTTGTTCAATAAATCATGCTCGTTATGGTCATCAACAAAAGCAAAGTCCAGATCCACTCCTGTGCTATCCAAGAGATTGAGTGATTCCAAAAATTGCGCCAGAACAGGCTCTTTTTGCCGAACAGGGCTTGCTATCAAAATACGGGGATGCATGGAATTCCTCCATTCTCATATACGGGAATTTCCTTTAACTACTCCTTTGTAAGGTCTCTTTTTTCGGGCGCTCCTAATCCCAATACATCCTCCAGATAATTCTTGTTGTAAAGAACTTGGGCATTTTCCGGGCAATACTTTCTAGCAATCTCATTATGCTCATAGGCCAATTTATGCTTGCCTAAGCGGTCATAGCAAACGCACAGTTGTAAATGTGGTAACCACGTCCAGCAAGCTTCAATCATGGGGCCCCAGCTGTCAATAGGTTTCTCCAATTGAGTTGCCAGTTTATACCAAAACTTCCCCATCTCAAAGTTATCAGCACACAGAAAATAATAGCCTAAGCGACAACAGAACTCAGCCCGTGGACTAGCATATTCAAAGGATTTCAAGATATATTCTAGTTCTTTATCCTTTTCGCCTAACCTCTGAAAGCAATCGGCTAGTTTTCCGCAAGCAGAAAGGTTATCCTCGACCCAACCCTGACCTGTTTTTAAAAACTCACGATAAACTTTAATCGCTCGTTTATTGAATTGATGATCAGAAAGTTCATTGGCATAATAAAATAAATCTCTCGGAGAAAATGTTTCTCCTCTGGCCTTACGCTTCTCATATATTTTCAGGTTTCGATCTGAATCATCACTTTCCGTACCTTTGTGGGTTATACAAATATCTGAATTTAAAATAGATCCATGCACCTCTAAATACTCATGCACTGCCCCGATCCAGCGGAAGTTCTTATTCCTTTTGACCAAGCGGCTTCTTCTTAAACTACAGGTAACGGCGCCAGACTGGTCGAACGCTAAAAGGTAGGGCATATTGACCACATCTATTAAAGGATCTAAATATTCCTTCAGTTTAAAAAACAGTTCACGATCCGAAGTTGCTAAGACATCATCTGCATCAAGCCAAAGAATATAATCTGTAGTAGCATTACTGAAAGCAAAATTTCGAGCAGCTGCAAAATCATCAATCCAAGTAAAATCAAAAATTTTATCAGTGTATTTTTTGACGATCTCTTTTGTACGATCTAAGGAACCAGTATCCACAATGACTATTTCATCAGGAATTCCCTTGACGGAATCGAGACAGCGCGTAATCGTATTTTCTTCGTCACGAACAATCATGCATAGACTTATGGTTATTTCCTTCTTCTTCATTTTAATCTCCTTTTAAACATGATCCATATATTTTATTCACTATATATATTTTGTGAGACTTCTTAGTAGAAAACAGCATAGGAAAGTCCCTTGGCGAAGCCAAGGGACTAAAAATGAACTAATCTAATTTATTGATAGTCAATTGTGCACCAACCTGAGGCGTAAAAGCTAGGACGAACGATATACCGAAAACGTTTCTAAGCGTAATGACATCACCCGTGGCAAGTGTTAAAATTGCCTGACCAACTATTTGACCAGTGGTACTGGTAAACGCTGTAATTTGAGTGGCTGGATTTACTACGCCATTCACTGCAATAGCTATAGCCGAGAGGGGACCAGCCAGTAATATGGTTACGGAATAGTCAATCTGATATCTACCGGCAAGTAGTACTACTACCGGGGCGGTACCAGCAACGTGGGTTTCGTTTACAAGCGGACCATTATTACTAAATAGCACATCTGTTTGAGGAGCTACCACTTGACCCACTGCGTCAAGTGTATATACATAACCGAAGGCAGCCAAACCTCCACCAGTAGCGCCAGTAGCGCCAGTAGCGCCAGTAGCGCCAGTAGCGCCAGTAGCGCCAGTAGCGCCAGTAGCGCCAGTAGCGCCAGTAGCGCCAGTAGCGCCAGTAGCGCCAGTAGCTCCGGTTGCACCCGTAGCGCCAGTAGCGCCCGTAGCGCCGGTTGCGCCAGTAGCACCAGTAGCGCCCGTAGCGCCCGTAGCGCCAGTCGCTCCGGTTGCACCAGTCGCGCCAGTAGCACCAGTAGCGCCCGTAGCGCCCGTAGCGCCAGTCGCTCCGGTTGCACCAGTCGCACCAGTAGCACCAGTAGCACCAGTAGCACCAGTAGCACCAGTAGCGCCCGTAGCACCCGTAGCACCCGTAGCACCAGTAGCACCCGTAGCGCCAGTAGCGCCAGTAGCGCCAGTAGCGCCAGTAGCGCCAGTCGCGCCAGTAGCACCCGTAGCGCCAGTCGCTCCGGTAGCGCCAGTCGCTCCGGTTGCGCCAGTAGCTCCGGTTGCGCCAGTAGCACCCGTAGCGCCAGTAGCGCCAGTAGTACCAGTAGTACCAGTAGCGCCAGTCGCACCAGTCGCCCCAGTCGCGCCGGTCGCGCCGGTCGCGCCCGCGCAACATGTGCAACAGGATGCTGTTGGGCATGTTGCGCTAGAAGCTCTTTGATTAAGCGCTATAGGAGTGGTGACCTCCCATTTGTTTATTAAAGAATCCATTGGTTCTCCTCCTTTTATAATTACTGCAATAACCTGTTAAAACGGATTGAGCTCTTAAAATACTTCACTTTTCCCGTTCCACTAATTATTTTATGGGAATGTCCATATTTTGTTACTATTTTACTATTAAGGAAAATAATTATAGATAAGTCGAAAGAATAATCCCCATAAAAAAAGAGACCTTACTTTAGGTCCTCGCCGATTGGCAACAGGTATGGCACAAAAAAAGATAATACATTGTTGACATGTATAAAAGGAGAGACCCCGCATTACAAAATGCGGAGTCTCAGTTCTCTGGTATAGATAATGGTGTCAGGAAGCCTTTAAGAAGAAATTACTCTTTCAAGAATTCTTGGACGTAGATATTTCCAGCAATCCCTATGCCGACATGAGTGAAGCGAGGATCCAGAATATTTGCTCTGTGGCCTGGGCTTGCCATAAATCCTGCCATTGCGCTTTCGACTGATTGAGTGCGGCCAATATTTTCCCCAGCCCAACCAACCGTAAGCCCTAATTGTTGCATCATGGCCCATGGGCTTCCGTAGGTGGGAGAGGTATGGCTGAAGTAATTGTTTACATTCATGTCGATGGCTTTCGCGCGTCCTACTGCGACCAGGCGAAGGTCAACTTTTACTGGGCCAACACCCAATGTCATCAATTTAATATTCCAGTTAATTGCCATTTATTTATTAAGGAAAAATGAAACATAATTATAAAGTAATAGCTACTAAAAAAACCTTCACTTAAATAAGCCCTTCATAAGGCAGAAAT
>Ga0209587_1000231_pt1 | contig 27856 bp, 23 predicted proteins | sample NGEPerD_2_FD_184512 | JGI IMG/M metagenome (GOLD analysis project Ga0209587, IMG submission 184512) | Arctic peat soil microbial communities from the Barrow Environmental Observatory site, Barrow, Alaska, USA - NGEE PermafrostL1-D... | ecosystem: Environmental > Terrestrial > Soil > Wetlands >...
GGACCGGATCGTGTTTCGATAATGCGATGGCGGAATCGTTCTTTGCGGTGTTGAAGAATGAGCTTGTGCACCGTACCGTCTACCCGACACGTGAACACGCGAGAAAAGACATTGCCCGCTACATCCAATTTCGCTACAATACGCGACGCATCCACTCGGCGCTCGGCTATCGGACCCCACAAGAGGTCTACGATGAGCACCTGAACCGAGCGGAAGCAGCCTTAGATAGCAGCATCAAGCATGCTGATCGACTGTCCGGAAACAGCGGGGCTCACCAAACCGAGCGCCACCGCACGACCATCACCTCACCCGCGACTGCCCAAGTCGTCCGGTGCATTCAGGCTGAAGGAGAACCGGCATGGACTTCACGCTCCGCATTGAGCTCGACATCCCCTACGACGACGCCATCCCGCTGGTGAAGGACGCCCTCAAGGCACAAGGGTTCGGCGTCCTCACCGAGATCGACGTGCGCCAGACCCTCAAGGACAAGCTCGACATCGACATCGAGCCCCAGATCATCCTCGGCGCCTGCAACCCGCAGCTCGCCCATCGCGCCCTGCAGATCGACCCCCGCGTCGCGGCGCTCCTGCCGTGCAACGTCGTGGTCCGCACCGAACAGGGACGCACCATCATCGACGCCCTCGACCCGAAGGTCATCGCTGAGGTACCCGACAACTCGGACCTCGCACCCATCGCCGAGGAAGCTGGCCAGCGCATCCAAGCAGCCCTCGACGCGCTCCGGAGCGTCTGAGCGCCACAAGAGGAAGGACCCCGAGGTGCAGCCGGCTGGAACGGGGCTGAGTGCCAGGACTGAACGTGCGAGTGGCTCACTGAGTCCGTTGAGACACCCATTCTGCTCGCCGCCGCGCCTCGTCCGATGGCGATCCGACCGTCGGGCCAATCGTCGCGGAGTGCGATCGCCGGTCGCCGGCCCCGGTCGGTGACGGCGCGCTACGGAGCTTCGATGCGTAGTGCACACGGATGGCCACGACCCTCCAAGAGGCACATGCTCGAACTGCACAACGAAGGAGGTCGGAGGATGGCCCCAGAGGTTTCGTCGCCGCCGAACCAGACCGAACAGTCGACTCAGACCCACGTCTGCACGATCCGAGATCCAGCGCTCGCTCGAGCGGTACTCGCCGCGCTCGTTGTGATCGGCGTCCTCGGTGGAGCGTGGTTGGCGTGGGTGATGGTTGTTGGTCCTTGGCTTGGCGACTCGCTCGTCGTCGAGGCCTCGGTCGCGGCGGTGACGATGGTGGCTGGCGCCGGTCTCGCGACCTCGCTCAGCCGCGCGCTCGGCTGCGGTCATTGCCACACACCGGAGTGCACCTGCTCGTGATCAGCGCGAATGCGTGGACCGGACCCGCCGCCGCGCTGAGGTTCCGGTTCTGGCCTTCGGCGCTGGTCAAGTTCCGATTGACGCGTCGACCTTGGCACTGGACCTTCCGGCCTGCCTCCTGAGTCGTCAGCGGCCACCGGGCGCGCGCTGGGGCAGGCACTCGATCCGGCGGGCATGGCACGTCGAGACCAGTGCAACGATCTCATCGATGTCGTCGCTCCTTCGCCTCGCTACCAAGAAATGCGCCCACGGCGCAGCCTGCCCGTGCGCCGCCGTGGCCGCGGACCCCTCCATGTCCATCCCGGCCGTGTCATCCATTCCTTGGCTGCGGCTGCGGCTGCGGCGGTGGCGCATCGGCCCACCGGGTCCGGGGGCGGCTTCCGCTTGGGATGGGTGCTGGCCGTGGCCTGTCGTGGGTCCTGCCCGGGCGGGCGTCGGCTCAGCGTCCACTGGTCGCCCCTTGGTGCCCGCGATGCGTGGTGTGCTTGCGGAGGGAGCGGGGCGGTTGCAGCTCGTTCTCGCGGTACCAGCCCAGCGGGTCCGCTTTGAGCACCGCGACCATCGTGGGGAGTGTGTCGCGCAGCGAGCGGGTCGGCTCCCAGCCCAGCAGCGTGCGGGCTTGGGTGGTGTCGAGCGCGTAGTGGTCGCCGGCGCGGTCGATCATCCACGGCCGGATCCACCGCTCCCGCCCGGGGATCTTGGCGAGCAGCCAGGCGCCGATCTTGATCAGCGGCTTCAGCTGGATCGGGATCGGGATCGTCTCCAGGTGATCGCCGTGGAGCAGGACGGCGAGGGTGTGCTGGAGCTCGTCGTAGCTGAGCGTTTCGGGCTCACCGAGCAGGAGGGGCAGTTCCGGTGGCAGCGCGGCGCGGCGCTCCACGGCCGCACCGATGGCATCCACCAGGTCGTCTATGTGCAGGTAGGACGCGCCGTGCGCGGTGGTTCCCGCGTAGACGCGGCTGCTGAGCTGGCGCTCGTAGACCCGCTGGATCTGCTGGGCCAGCGGGATCGAGTGACAGCCGTCGTCATAGACACCAGAGATCCGCAGCAGCACGGCAGGGATGTCGCCCCGCCCGTCGCGGATCACCTGCTCCGTCTTCACCTTGGACGCCGGGTACGCCCAGCGCGGCTCGATCGGCGAGTCCTCGTCGATGAGCTGGCCGGGCTCGGCGGCCCGGTGCACGAGCATCGTGCTGGAGAAGACGAACTGCTCGACCTGGAAGCCGAGGTCGCGCAGCCCGCGCAGGAGCCGGCCGGTGCCGCGCACGGTGATCTCCTCGTACTGCGGGCTCGGCTCGCCCAAGAAGTCGTAATACGCGGCGAGGTGGACGAAGGACGCGACGCGGCTCCCGTGGTGCTCACGGATCGCTTTGAGCCCCTCCCGTACGCTGTCGTCCGAGGTGATGTCGACCGGGACGTACACGCAGCCCGGAGGCGGCGGGTTGTCGGCCTTGCGATCGAAGCCGACGACGTGATCGAAGCGGCCGGCGAAACGCCGCATCACCGCATCCCCGATCCGACCGTTTGAACCCGTGACGATGATGATGCCGTCGTCTGTCGTCATCGTGATCCTCGATCCTCTCGTCCGCCGCTATCGAACCCAACCGATCAACTCCGGCAGCATCACGTCGTGCGGCGGCCGGACCGCGACCTCTCGCTCCTCGTGGCCTTCGTGCGCGTCGGCGTGCCCGGCAGGCGTTCGTCCTTCCGCTGCGGCGGGTAGGACACCCGACTCCTACAGTCTGTCGCATGAGCTCACGACTGTGCCCGAGCAGTCCGATGTGTGCTGCGGCGCAGGCCGGTTGTCGCCGCCGAGCCAGGCACGCCAAGCGTTGATCGAACCACCAGGAGGATGCGATGTCCGGTGCGACGGTGCGACGGTGCGGGTTGCGGTCAACGGCTACGGCGTGATCGGCAAGCGGGTCGCCGACTCGGTCACGCTGCAAGACGACATGGAGCTGGTCGGCGTGGCCGACGTGGCGTCCGACTACCGCATCCGTGTCCGGTGTAGCGCCGGCTGGTCGTCGTGACCGCCGACGGGTCCGCACACCACGAGCCGGCTCGGGACGTCGGCACGGTCGGCCCGACCGGCGCGGCGCCGCCGTATGACGCGGTCATCTTCGACATGGATGGTGTGGTCACCGACACCGCCGCGGTGCACGCGGCGGCGTGGGCCGACCTGTTCGACGAGGTCCTGCGCGACCCCCGCGCCGGCCTCGCCTCACCGGCGCCGTTCGATCCCGACGCTGACTACCGCCGCTACGTCGACGGCCGCGCCCGAGAGGACGGCGTGGCCGCCTTCCTCGCCGCCCGCGGCATCGACGTCCCAATCGGCGAGCCCGGCGACCCGCCCGACGCGTGGACCGTGCACGGCCTCGCCGCCCGCAAGAACAACCTGTACCTGCGCCGGCTCAACGAACACGGCGTGCGGGTGTTCGCCGGCACCGTCGACCTCGTGCGCCGGCTCCGGGCTGGTGACATCCCGGTCGGTCTCGTCACCGCGAGCCGCAACGCGCACGATCTGCTCGCCACGGCCGAGCTCAGCGAGCTGTTCGACGTTGTCGTCGATGGCACCGTCGCCGCCGATCTCGCCTTGGCCGGCAAGCCCGACCCCGCGATGTTCCTGGAGGCCGCTCGCCGCCTCGCGGTGGACCCGGCGCGCGCCGCGGTGGTCGAGGACGCCGTCTCGGGCGTGACCGCGGCCGACGCGGGCGGGTTCGGGCTGGTGGTCGGCGTCGACCGGGCCGGCCAGCGCGCCGCGCTCGAAGCCGCCGGTGCCCACGTCGTGGTCGACGACGTCGCCCGGCTCGACCTCGGCGTCCTGCGCACCGACCCGTGGGTGCTCGCCTATGCCGGCTTCGATCCCGCCCATGAGGGCCACCGCGAAGCGCTTACCACCGTGGGCAACGGGTATCTCGGCACCCGAGGCGCCGCCCCCGAACACCCGGCCGGCGGCGTCCACTACCCCGGCACCTACCTCGCCGGCGTCTACAACCGGCTCACCAGCACCGTCGCCGGCCGCGACATCGAAGACGAGCACCTCGTCAACGCACCGAACTGGCTGCTCCTCGACCTGCGCGTCGGGGACGGGCCGTGGTGGTCGGCCGGAGGCCTCGCGGTCGCCGACGAGCGGCGCGAGCTCGACCTGCGCCGCGGAATCTTGACCCGCACCGCCGTCCTCACCGACCCCGCCGGCCGGCGGCTTCATCTCACCCAGCGGCGGCTGGTGTCGATGGACCGCCCACATCTCGCCGCGCTGGAGACGACCCTGGTCACCGACGGCTGGACCGGCACCATCACGGTCCGCTCCGGGATCGACGCCGGCATCGTCAACACCAACGTGGCCGAGTACGCCGCCCGGGCCAACCGCCACCTCACGACCGTCGACGGCTGGGTCGCCGCGCCCGACACCCTGGTGGTGGTCGCCGACACATCGCAAAGCCGGATCCGGATCGCCACCGCAGCCCGCACCAGCATCACCAGCGCCCCCGCCGCCCGCCACGGTGACATCGACCTCGGCGGCGGCCGATACGCCCAGCACGTCGACGTCCAGCTCACCGACGGCCAGCCGGTCGTCGTCGACAAGACCGTCGCCATCGCCACCTCCCGCGATCCGGCCATGGCCTCTCCGGCCGACGGCGCCCTGGCGCAGCTGGCCGACGCGCCAGGCGGGTTCGCCGGTCTCCTTGAGCGTCACGAGGCGGCGTGGCGGCGACTGTGGGCGCACTTCGGCATCGCGCTCGACGCGGACCGCGACGCGCAGCTGGTGCTCAACCTGCACGTGTACCACCTCCTCACCGCGATCTCGCCGCACACCGCCGAGCTCGACGCGGGGGTCACCGCCCGCGGCCTGCACGGCGAGGGCTACCGCGGCCACGTGTTCTGGGACGAGCTGTTCGTCCTCCCCGTCGTCGGCGCCCACCTGCCGGCGGTGGCCCGCGCGCTGCTCGACTACCGGTGGCGACGCATCGACGCCGCCCGCCGCTCTGCCCGCCACGCCGGGCTCGCCGGCGCGCTGTTCCCGTGGCAGAGCGGCAGCGACGGCCGAGAGGAGACACCCGAGCAGCTGTTCAACCAGCGCTCGGGACGGTGGATGCCGGACAACTCCCGCCGGCAACGCCACGTCGGCCTCGCCGTCGCCTTCAACGCCTGGCACCACTACCAGGCCACCCGCGACACCGCCTGGCTGGCCGAGCGAGGCGCCGAGCTGATCGTCGAGGTGGCCCGCCTCTTCGCGTCACCCGCCCGCCATGACCCGGATGAGGACCGGTTCCACATCGAGGGCGTGATGGGCCCCGACGAGTACCACGACAGCTACCCCGACACGCCCGGCTCCGGACTGCGCGACAACGCCTACACCAACGTCCTCGCCGCCTGGGTCTGCCAGCGGGCCGGCGACATGCTGACCGTGCTGGCCGGCCATGCCGGCGACGAGCTCGCCGACCGGCTCGCCATCAGCCCCGACGAGGTCGAGACGTGGGACCGGCTCAGCCGTCGGCTCGCGGTGTGCTTCCACGACGATGGCGTCATCAGCCAGTTCGACGGCTACGACCGCCTCGCCGAGCTCGACTGGGACCGCTACCGCACCACCTATGGCAACATCGGCCGCCTCGACCTCATCCTCGAAGCCGAAGGCGACAGCACCAACCGCTACAAGCTCGCCAAGCAGGCCGACGTCCTCATGCTGCTGTACGTGCTCGGCCCGGACCAGCTCCTCGCCCAGCTCGACCGACTCGGCTACACCACCACCCTCGACGCGCTCCGGCGCACCGTGGACTTCTACCTGGCCCGCACCGCCCACGGCTCGACCCTCAGCCGGGTCGTGCACGCCTCCGTGCTCGCCCGCCTCGACCCCGCCCAGGCGTGGGAGCTGTTCCGCGATGCACTCGTCGCCGACCTCGACGACACTCAGGGCGGCACCACCGCCGAGGGCGTCCACCTCGGCGCCATGGCCGGCACCATCGACATCGTCACCCGCGCCTTCGCCGGCATTGCCCTCGACACCGACCGCATCGCCTTCACCCCCCAGCTCCCCGACGGACTCCGCCACGTCGGGTTCCAGATCCACCACCGCGGCCACCTCGTCCTCGTGTCGCTGACCCACGCCCGGCTCCGGCTGACGGCTGCCCCCGGCACGACCGGCGCCGGTCTGCGCGTCGATGTCGCCGGCACGACCCGGGTGCTGCGCCCCGGCGACGTCGCCGAGTTCGCCCTCGGCGACGTTCCCGCCACCTGAGCGACGGAGCTCCGACGCTGGTCGCCGGCTCTCAGGCGGCGAGCCGCCAGGCGACCAGCCCGAAGAGGACACCCAGGTCGTTGGTGGCCCAGTGCATGCCAACGCTGGCCGGCACGCTGCCTTGTTGGCGGCGTCGGGGGTCTACAGATCTCCGGAACCGAGCGGCAGAGGATGACCCGAAAGGTGAATCCGAAGTCGCTCGGAACAGCGTCCGGCTAGAGCCATAACCCGCCCCCATCGTCGCACCTGAGACACTGATCGTGTGGCCGCCGCCCGAACACCCACGCACGGAACTGTCTGAGCGTGTGCTTTTCAGCGACGGCCAGCTTCACCGCCGGGACCGCGCTCAGCTCGGTGGGAGGGCTGACGCTGCGCAAGTCGCGTGGCAAGCTCGAGCTGCCGATCGCGCTGGTCTCCCTGCTGTTCGGCATCCAGCAGTTCACCGAAGGCTTCCTGTGGCTGAGCCTCCGCAACGACCTGCCCCTGGTCAAGACGTGGGCGACCTACATCTACTCGATGTTCTCCCACGTCCTTTGGCCGATCTTCGTGCCGTTCGCCATCTTGCTGGTGGAGACCGGGCGCCGGCGACGGACAGCCATCAGCGTCTTCCTCGCGCTCGGCCTCGGCGTGGGGCTCTACCTCCTCTACTTCATCGTCCGGTTCCCGGTCACCGCACGCATCTATGGCCGGACCATCTTCTACGACTCGCCACACCTCTTCATCGGGGGCGTGCTGGTCGTCTACTTGCTGGCCACTTGTGTCAGCGGCCTTTTCTCCAGCCACCGCTGCGTCAACGTCTTCGGAGTGCTGGCGTTCGTGCTGGCCATCGCCGCCTACGAGGTGTCGGTCAAGACGTTCGTGTCGGTGTGGTGCTTCTTCGCCGCCGTGTTGAGCCTCCTCGTCTACGTGCACTTCAGCGGTCCGATGCAGGCGTGCCGACCCGCCTTGAAGCGACCACGCGAACAGGCTGCGTAATGAACGTCAGGTGAGGAGGTTGTCAGCCGATCAGACGGTGCTCGCGCGGCGGATGGCAGCACACTTGGTTGGTTCTGGTCTTGTTGCTGTCTGAGCGCCGACGGAGTCCCCGTCGAGCATTCGACCCTGGACTCGTGTCGCGATCTGCGACAGCCTGTAGCAGGTCCTGATGCACGGATGTCCGGCGTCTCGCTGAGCGTCCGGGCGCACGCCTGCGACCGCGGTCCACGAACGGACACCACCGCACGCGACTGGTCGCCCAGCCGCCCCACCGAGACAGAAGACCAGGAGCTGGCATGACACAGGTCGGTGAGGACCAGGATCGCAACGGCGGCTCGACTAACCCTGACGAACCCGTTGAGCCCGCTCGCACCGCGCCCAGCCTCCAGCCGGCCGCATCGGCGGTGGGGCTGGCGGGAGTGATCGAGACCATGCTCGGTGGTGATCTACCGATCGCAGTCGTCTGCTTCGACGGCAGCCGGGCCGGCCCGGCGGAGGCGCCGGCGACGCTGACGGTTCGCTCGGCCGACGCCCTGCGCCGCGTGCTGACAGCGCCCGGCGAGCTGGGGTTCGGGCGGGCCTACGTCGCGGGCGACCTGGACGTCGATGGGCCAAATACGAGCCGGTAGAAGGCGCTTGAGACGTCGTAGTGGTGGGCGATCGCGTCCGCGTCTCGAAGGTGACATCTACGCGGCACTCGCACTCGGCCAGCGGATGGGTGCCGTCCGCCTCCCCGCGGGCCAGTGGTTGTCGGTGCTGCGGCTGGCCGGCACTGCCGGTCTCCGACCCCTTCCCGCCCCGCCCGAGGAGGCACGGCTGCGAGGACGGCGACACTCCCCGGCACGAGTAGCCGCATCCCGGGCCGGAGGCCGAGCTTGCGGCACACCAGTTCGTACTTGGCGGCCTGGGCCTCCTCGAGCGTCGCCGCTGCGCTGGGCCACACGGCGCATGAGTAGGTCATCGACGTGGGATGCGGCTGGGGAGGCATGGTCCTGCACGCTGCCCGCCACCACGGCGTCCGCGTGGTCGGGATCACCTTGTCGACACGCCAGGCTGAGTGGGCGGCGCAGGCCGTGGCCGACGCCCGTCTCGGCGATCGCGTAGAGATCCGCGTGCAGGACTACCGGGACGTGGTCGACGGCCCCTATGACGCGGTCAGCTCAATCGGCATGTTCGAGCAGGTAGGCGAGGCACGCCTGGGGGAGTACTTCACCCGGCTCCACCAGCTCCTCCGCCCCGGCGGGCGGCTCCTCAACCACGGCATCAGCCGCCCGCCCGGCGGACGTCCCCGGTTCGCGCGGCGCGGCTTCATCGAGCGCTACGTCTTCCCCGACGGCGAGCTCCACGAGATCGGCGCCGTCGTCGCCCAGATGCAGGCCGCCGGCTTCGAGGTCCGCAACGTGGAGAGCTTGAGGGAGCACTATGCCCTGACCCTGCGGGCCTGGGTGGCCAACTTGGAGCGATGCTGGGGTGACGCCGTCGCGGAGACAGGTCCTGCCCGTGCCCGGATCTGGCGGCTCTACATGGCAGGTTGCGCCCTGGGCTTCGAGGCCGGTGGCACGCAGATCCATCAGGTGCTGGCTGTGGCCCCCGATGACGGGCGCAGCGGGATGGCGCTCCGCCCCGACTGGGACGGCGCAGCGCTCACGAGGCCCCTCGCGTTGGCCTGACGGTCTCCGGCTTCGTCGTGCCTGGTCGCGGGGTCAGGCCGAGGCGAGCTGCAATCCAATCCTGCTCTAGGCCGGCTACGACTCAGGCGGGTAGCGGGAGGGATCGGCGATGAACGCTTCGACGCACATCAGCGAGCAGAACCACAGATCGACATCGCCCCGACGGAGCCGGCCCGCCGCGGACGTGTGCGCGATCTGCATGCGGCACACCGGATCGATGGAGATGGCCTCGACCGGTGGAATCAGCTCGATCTGAAACAGCTCGACAGGCTCGAGGATGTTGCGCAGGTCGAAGCAACCGAGATCGACCGTGGGCAATCCGAGACCACATGCCGCTGACGCCACCCCTGCCGTCGCGAGGGTCTCGCCGCCGGATGCCTGGCCGGCAATCCGGGCCGCGAGGTTGACCGCCGCGCCGAACCAATCGTCGTCTCGCCTGATCGCCGGCCCATGGTTCAGCCCGGCCCGTGGTGCTGGGAGCGTGGAGTCGGCGACGGATGCCTCGAGCAGCTCGCCAACTGCAACCAGAGCGTCGGTGGGCGACGCGAAGGCCAGCATGACCGCATCACCGAGGGTCTTCACGACCTCACCGCGCCCAGCCACTGCGGACCTCGCGCGGTCGAAGAACCCGCCGACGATGTCGACGGCGGCCTCGTCGCCGTGGGCCTCGGTCAGGGCGGTGAACCCCGCCAAGTCAACGAAGGCGAAGGTGCGAACGGTCGCCTCCGAAGCACTCGGTCTGCTCGCGTTCACGCCAACTCCTCTCGCGACTACGACGCTGCGTCGTAGGCATGCTGGCACAGGTCCCCATGCCAACCCCAACGCCCACGTGGGCGTCTGGGGCGCCTGACTACTGGGTGGGCCGAGCGAGCATCTGGTCGATGTCGGCTTGGTGCTCCTCGAGCGCCTTGATGAAGGCGGGGTTCTGCGAGTGGTCCAGCTGCGGGTCGCGGATCTGGCCGGTGAACATCGGACCCGACGCGTTGGGTGCGGACCTCCGCTGGGTCATCTCGGCGTCTCGTTGCAGGTTGTCATGATCATCTACGGGACTCGAAGCGACGGGCGCGGTCGGGGCGGATGTGACGTTTGTGGATGGAGTTCCCGTCGTCGGGGTCGAGGTCACCGCAGCCGGTGAGGCCGGCGCCGGCGGTGCGCCGTCGCTCGTGGTGACCGATATGCCCACGACCAACGCTGACCACAACGCCAGGCCCACGAGCAACCGCTTCAGCGCACGCATCTCATCCATGCTGAGACCTCCGTCTCCATTCGAGCGTCGCGCCATCGCTGAGATCCGACATCGATGCGATCTACGGATCGTGGGTGTGGCAGATCCGAAGCCGTCGCGCGCGGTCGACGGCCTTGGCGGCCCCGGCGGGTCAGTGGGTTTGGCGGCGCAGTTCGGCTGCGAAGCGGGGGAAGCTTCCGGCGAGCTGATCGATGAGTTCGCCGCGGGTGACCGGGCGCCGCGTGCGCTTGGCGACGAGTGCATCGATGGCGGCGTCGATTCCGTCAGGTTGGTCGGCGAGGAGCTGCTGCGCGAACTCGTCGCCGGTCACGGCCCGCAACGGCCCGCCAAGTGCGTTGATCTCTCGTCGCAGGCGCCGGTCGTTGCTGACGACAAGGTCGACGCCGTGCGCGAGCGCGGTGGCGGCGACGTGGCGGTCTTTGCGGTTCACGGTTGCCACCGCGGCGGAGGTGACGTCGCCTTCGTCGTGGGTGTGATGTGAGAGAGCGAACGCAACCTGGGCGACGCGGCCTCGCAGTGCGACGGGGTCGAGGTGGGTGAAGCCGTCGACCAGGTTGCGTTCGGTCTCGCCGAGGATCGTCGCGGTGACGACGGGACGGTAGAGGTCGGCGTCGAACGCCGACAGCAACAGGTCACACGACAGGATCGGTACGAGCACATCGGCGTCCAGCACCGCCACCAAGGTGGACATCCTGCTCAGTCGTAGAGCCCGAGCTCTTCGGCGTCGCGGGACATCTGATCGAGTACGGCACGGCGTCGGGCGAGCATGTCGTCGCGGTAGGCGAGCAGATCAGCGAGCGTGATGCGACGGTGCGACCCGACCTTGCGCGACGGCAGGACACCGTCGTCGATCAGCTTCACCACCGTCGGGCGGGACACGTTCAACACGGTCGCGGCCTGCTGGGTGGACACCTCCCGCGGTGTGCGGACCACGGTGGCGGTGTCGCCTTCGGCGACCGCCTCGAGCATTTCGATCAGCCCGTCGACTGCCGTCTTGGGGAACTGCACTGTCGCACCATTGGGGAGGGTGAACCGCCGCGGTCGGCGGCGCAGCGCCACGAGCGCGTCGGACGCCAGGTGTCGGTCTTCGAGTCGCTTCGTCATGCCCGCCATTCTACCACCAAACGCAGCAAACGAAAGAGTCATCGGTTGCGTCAACTGGCTGGTTCGTCTGGGAGGTCGGCGGCGAGCAGGGGTGGGGGGAACGATCGGCGTGGTGTCGGGTGGGGCCAGTGGCGGCCGTCGTTGTAGCGGGCGGCCATCGCCAGGATCCAGTGTCGCACTGCGATCTGTACCTCCACGCACGCGGGCCCGGTGGTGTGGTCGAGGAACCGACCGACGGTGCTGCGCAGGGGGTCGGGGTCGTCCCACGCAGGTTCGACCGGATCGTGGCCGTCGGTGCTGGGGGTGTGCCAGCGGAGGGCCTCTTCGATGGCGTCCCACACGGTGATGTTGGGGCGGATGCCGCGACGGAAGTGGTCGACAGCGGCCACGAGGTCGAGCAGCCAGGTGCCGGCCTCCTCGAGCGGCTCGATGTCGTGATCCTCGGGGATGAGTTGGTGGGTGGTCATGGGTGGACGGGCTCCAGGTGGGCGGGCTCGATTCCGGTCAGGGTGTCGAACAGTCGGGTGGGGTCGAGCTCGACCGACGGTCCGGGCGGTGGCAGCACGGCGAGCAGCGCGGCAGCGGCATCGCCGCCGATCGCGGTGCTGATCGACACGGCGGGCGTGGGGGCGGGGCTGCGCCAGGCCTCGATGATGTCGTGGTCGATGCCGGCCCCGGTGGCGATGGTGAGGGCGGTGTCGGTGTCGTGGTCGCAGCGGGCGTCGATGGTGTCGAGCACGAGCCCGGGTTGGGTGCCGGCATCGACGAGGACGGTGGCGGTCTCGGCAGGGGAGAGCCCGTAGGCCTCGGATGCGGCGGCGAGCTGGTCGCCGGTGGCGCCGTGGCGGGCGCTCAGGGCTGGGTCGTCGATCCCCGCCGCGATCCCCGCCGCGATCCCTGCCGCGAATGCGTCGAGGGTGGGGGCGTGGGCGACGAGGTGCCCGGCGACGATGTTGGGGCCATGTCCGGCGGCGGCCATCGTTCCGGCGGCCAGTTCCCACAGGTGCGTGTCCTCGGGCAGGGCACGCAGGATGTCTCGGGGTCGGGTGGCCATGATCTCCGTCGCTGTGCAGCCGGCGTCGCGCATCTCCGCGGCGGTTGCTCCCAGCGCAGCGGCGGCGTCGGTGGTGGGGAGATCCCAGTGTTCGTGCAGGACCCGGATGGCGTCGGGCATCGGGACCCCGACGGTGGGGAGCAGCCCGGCAACCGTTTCGGCGTCGAGGAGTTCGGCGCGCAGCACGGCCACGGTCGCAGCGGGGGTGAGCCCAGCTGCGCCCAACAGCTCGACCAGCTCGCCGGGCTGTGCGCCCTCGAAGCGTTGACTTTCGGGTTCGTCGAGGCGCTGACCGACCATGGCGGCCAGCTCGCGGCGGCTGTAGTCGCCGCTCGCGGCGAACGCGGCGATGGTGGTGTCGAGCCGGGCCGGGTCCGCGACGGCGAGGGTCCGCACGGCTCGATGGCCGGCGAGCTCGGCGGCGTCGCGGGCTTCGTCGAGGGTGCGGGTGGACGGGAGCCGTTCCATGACCCCGGTTGGACCGTGGTGGACGGCGGGCATCCACCGACCGCCGGGGCCGGGGATCGCGTAGAGGGTGACCTGGTCGCTGAGATGGCGTAGCTCCGCCGAGCTGCGGCCGTGACCGGGCATCGGCTCCCACCCGCTCGCCGCCCCGCCGGGCGACGGGCCGCTCACGTCGACCGGAGCGGTGAGCGCGGGGTAACGGGACCGGACGGCGGCGACCGCGTCGGCCTGGGCTTGGCCGAGGGTGGGGGCGGTGCCGGTGGCGAGCAGGCCGTTGCCGGTCCTGGCGGCGACGTCTTCGAGCCGCCACCCCGCCGCGTCACCGTGTTCGACGGCGGCGAGGTAGGCGGTCTTGTTCAGCCGCAGGTAGGCGCCTTGGCCGGCGGCGTGTTCGCCGCGGGCGGCCCACTCGGCGGGCGTGTAGGGGCCGACGGTGACCCAGCGTCCGACCGGGAGCTGCTCGAGCGACGCGGCGGGGAGCCGGTGGCGTCGCCCGGCGGGGACGACCCGGTCGTCGACGACCTCCATGCGGGGCAACGGCGACGCGACCAGGTCGACGCCGACGACGACACCGAGCCCGGCGGTCAGCTTTCGGGCCGGTTCCAGCACGTCCTGCAGACGTTCCCAGCGCTCACGTGGCTTCAAGCCGGACGGGTTGAACCCGGGGGGCTGGTCGGTCGGGGCGAGGCCGATACGGTCGGCGACCAGCCACGCCGCCTGCTCCCGCAGGACAGGGTCCAGGTCGGGGCGTTTCGCGGACCGCGGTAGTCGCCCTGCGGCCTCGGCGAGCACTCGGTGGGGGTCGTCGGACTTGGGGAGCCGTCCCCGCACGGTGGCGGCCTGCGGACCGGTCAACGCGGCCGGGACATCGGCGGGGGTGAGGGCGCCGGCGGCCGGTCGGCGGGCGAGCTGGTCGACGGCGAACACGGGCCGCCACTCCCAGCGCTCCACCGCGGCGCGGGTCGGTCGGGACCCGCCGACGTAGGGGTCGGGTTCGGTTCCGCCGGTGGTGATCGGCACTCGGACCGGGTGGCCGTGCTCTCCGGCCCGCACCGCGCAGCCCCGGTCCTCGTGGGTGGAAGGGACGAGCCGCCACGTCTCGGGTCCGGCGACCGGGCCGTCGGCCCCGTAGGAGGCAAGGAGCACCTGGTTGCGGGCCGAGTAGTCCAGCCACGACTGCGCGCCGATCAGCGCGTCCTCCCACGCGGCTGGGGCGGTGAGCGACGCTGCGGCCCACCGGTCGAGCTGGGCGGCCATGTCGGCGAAGGTCTCGAAGCTGATCCGCTGGGACTGGCGTGCCATGCCGGCGACGGTGACGAACCCGGTCCCGGAGCTACTCCCGGAGTTGGTCCCGAGGTGACTCCCGATCGCAGCCGGGACCCCGAACTCGTCCTGCTATGGGCAGGTGGGGTGGCAGCGGATCACGGTCCGACCGCCGAAGCCGACCGTCGTCCCGGCCCCGACCCCAACCCGTGCTCCGCAGCGCTCGCACATCCCGGCGACCCGGTTCGCTTCGACGGGCTCGTCGAGGGTGGGGGCGAGGTCGAGCTGTCCCTGCATCTGATCGGCCGGGCGGCCGGGCCGTGGGTGGCGGGCACCGCCGGCCGACGCCCGGTCGTCGCGGGGACCACGGGGTCGGGGGAGGTTGGCGACGGACTCGGCGACCACGGTGGGGTCGAGCACCGGCTCGGGCGACGTTCCCGCCTGCGGCCACACCGGACACGTCCCCGTCTCCGGCGGTGGTAGGGCCTTGTTGTCAGGGCCGGTCGGGACGAGCTGTTGGAGGTCGTGGTCTTCCCACCAGCGCACCAGCCGCAGGTGGATCGGCGGCAACGTGCCGTGAAGGAGGACGGCTTCCTGGCGTCGCATCTGGCGGATCACGTGCGCCGGGATCAGGTCCTCGCGCTGGACGTGTTCGGAGACGGTCTTGCGGCCCCCGCTGGTGTCAGCAGACCACCCGCGCTGGGCGACGTGCTCGGTCCCGGCGACGCGCGACACGTAGTCGAGGGTGGACGGGTCGTCGGTGCCGCTGAAGATCACCTTCGATCGGTGCCCGCCCAGCACCGCGTCGGCGAGGGTGCCGTAGCGGTGGGTGATCTGGGACTTCGACTGCCAGCCGGTCACGAACATCCCGCCGAGGCCGGCGATGGTGGACACCTCCTCGGGGAGCCACTGCAGCTCGAGTTGGCCGGCTTCGTCGATCACGATCAGCAACGGCTTGGTCAGCCGGCGGCCGGCGATGTCCCAGGCGTGGATCTGCTCGCGGAGGTCGCCCAGCAGGCCACCCAGCACGGGCGCGAGGCGGGCGAACTCGGTGGAGGGGGCCGCCAGGTACAGGGTGTTCGACCGGCCCGGCTCACCGTCCATGAGCCACTTGAGGTCGACATAGCGGGGTCGGTGCGGCCCGATCTCGTCCGCAAAGTAGAAGGCGCGAGGGTCCAGCGACGCCGAATGCGACACGGCTGGTTCGGTCCACGCTTCGAACGCGAGGCGGGCCGTCGCGTAGATCGAGGCCCGGATGCGGGGGTCCTCGCCCTCGAAGGCCATCAGCTTGGTCATCGCGTCCTTCGCCAACAGCCGAACCTCCAACGGCTTGTCGTCGGCGAGGCCGAGGCGGACGAGGCGGTTCGCGGTCGGGTCGGTGATCCCGACGTGCATGAATGCCCACGTCGCCAACCGGCCGATCGTCAACGGCTCCCGTGGCTCCTCCCCGACGAGTTGGGACAGCCCCGCCAACGACATGTACGCCGAGGTCAGGGTCTCACCGTGGGAGGCCCAGAAGTCCCCGCCGGTCACCCCGTTGCGGGGGATCGCCTGAGCCAAGGCGCGCCCGGCCCGCGCCGCACCCGAGGTCGTGGTCACGTCGCGCAGCGGCGCCCACCGCGCGGAGGGGAGCCCGGTCACACCGCCGGGGTCGAACACCGCCAGCTCGCCCCGACCGGCTCGGGCCGCGGCGGTCGTGTCATACAGGTCCCGTTTCACGGATAGCGCGACGACAGGGCCGTCCCAGCCGATGATCCCCGCCGACGCGAGCACGGTCTTGCCGGACCGTGTCGGGCCGATCAACGCCACCGAACCCCGGTCCCCCTGCTGGATCGTCGCGCGGCGGCCCTTCGCCGGGTGTCGTTCGCGGTCCTCGGTCGCCAGCATCGGGCCATGCGGGGCGAGGCGTCCGAGGAGCAGCCGCCCGGTCGGTGGCACCGAACCCGGGACTGTCAACGGGCGGGCATCACGGGGTCGGGCGACTCGGGCGTCGGTGGGAACACCAAACCGTGACCGTGGCGGTGACGACCAGCGCCGCCACCCCCACACCACTGCCGTGACCAGCACGCCGACGACAACAGCGACAGCCAGCGTGCAGGCCCAGTAGAGGGCGGGGCCGGGCAGTCCGCCGGCGTGCTCGGCCCACGCCGCGGTCGGGTCACCCGGCGCCGACGCCAGACGACCAGTGACGCTCAGCCAGTCGGCGATCCCACCGTCCACCCAGCCGCCCGCGAGGGTGGCCGCGAGCCTCGCGCCGGCGAAGGTCACCGTCGCGACCGCCACGACCAGGCCGCCGACGACCGCAACGACGACCTCGGACCCGCCCGCGGGCGGCTCCTGGCGGACCTGGGGCGTGTCCATCAGCGCACCACGCTCGTGGCGTCCCGGGCACATCGGGAGTCCCGGCCCGAGATTGGGACCACGGTCGGGACGAACACCGGGACCAACTCCGGGACCGGGCTCCCGGACGCTCCTTCCAGCACCACTGCTGCCAAAAGGAGTAACCCTTGAACCCCTACCGAGACCCCGACGACGCCTACCAACGACTCGTCCGGCGGCCCGCCCGCCGGACGATCCTGACCCGACAAGGCGCCGACCTCGACGCCGTCGTCGCGACGATCCGAGACGACACCCCCGACAGCGGCCCGTCCGATCTGACGCTGCGTGCCCTGATCGCCGCCGGGCGCACCGACCCCGACGCGCTCACCGTCGCGCTCTACGCGCTCGCCCCCGAGTTGCGGGCCCGGCTCTCCCGTGCCGCAACCGGCGAGTACCACGCCGACGCGCTCGGCGACCTCGCGCTCGTCATCCTCGACAGCGGTCTCGACCGACCTGGCCTCGCCCATCGGCTCGTCAACCGAGCCCACAACCGGGTCTGGCGCAGCGCCCGCCGCGTCCACACCCGCGGCGTCCTCAACGTCACGACCACCGTCCCCTGCCCGCCCGACCGGCTCGCACGCCTCCACGGCCACCAACCTGGCAGCACGGCCGACATCGCCGACACCGTTGCCGACCGGGTCGATCTCGAACGGTTCCAGACAGCGATCGAGACCGCCATCGCCGACGGGCTGATCCCGCCCGAGGTATGGGCCGCGTACCGCGACCACCGCCTCCAACGAGCGGTCACCGTCGGTCTGCCGACCAGTAGCAGCCGCGAACGCGTCGCCGCCCACCGCGCGGCCCGCCGCCTCGCCCCCTACATCGACACCTACTTGGGACTCCACGCTGCATGACCCACCCGCCAGACGCCATGCAGTTACGAGCCCTCGGACTCCATCTTGTCCAGGTGACGGCAGATCGCTCGCGTGGTCGCCTCGTAGAACAGCCGGTCGTGCCCGAGACGTGTGAGCTCCACCTTCGTCGCTTCACGCAAAAGTCGCTCGGCGGTGTGGGGTGAAGCATCGGGTGCATCGGGGCCCATGGTCAGTGGAGCTGGGCGGTGCGGGGGTTGATGTCCTCGGCCAGCTCGACGTACCGGCACAGCACGTTGGCGAGCCGCATCTGCTCGACGGTGCGACAGTGCACCGCGAGCAGCGACGGGCTGCCGACCACGATGCACAGGGCTTTGGCCCGTGAGACGGCCACGTTGAGGCGGTTGCGGGAGTAGAGAAACTCCATTCCGCGCGGCACGTCCTCGGCGCTCGACGCCGTCAGTGACACGATCACCGCCGGTGCCTCCTGGCCCTGGAACTTGTCGACGGTGCCCACCCGGGCGCCATCTGGCAGGCGCTGGGCGAGCAGGTGGACCTGGGCGTTGTAGGGGGCGACCACGAGGACGTCGTGGATGTCGAGCGGGACGCATGCTCCTTCACGGTCGGTCCACTCCCGGCCGACCAACGCCTCGAACACTCGAACCACCGCCTCGGTCTCCTCGGTCGACGACGTGCGGTTCCCCTCGTGCTCAGCCCCGAGCCACCGCAGGCCGGCTCCGCCTACGACGGGTCCGTCATCGACGCGCTGGACGGCGCAGCGGTCCTCGCTCTGGAGGCGCCCGTCGTAGACCTGCTCGGAGATGAATCCACAGATCTCCGGGTGGAGCCGCCAGCTGCGGTCGAGGAAGAGCCCGAGATGCTCGGGCACCGTCGCCTCACCGGCGAGCACGTGGTCGAGCCCGGATACCCCCGCGCCGTCGGGATGCGTGCCCTTCGATGGCTGCGCCAGCTGACGGGGGTCGCCCACCAGGATCAGGTTGGCCGCGGCGGGGGTGACGGCCAGCACGTTGGCGAGTGACAGCTGGCCTGCCTCGTCGACCACGAGCGTGTGGACGGCGTCCGTCATGGCCTCTCTGGCGAACAGCCACGCCGTGCCGGCGACCACGTTTACTGCGCCCGCCGCCACGGCGGTCTCGACGTCGTCGTTGCTCTTGGTAGTCCGGACCGACGGGTGATCGACACCGCCGTCGTCGTCGGACACCTTCTGGACGGCACGCAGCGCGATGTTCTGCTTGGCTGCCTCTTCGGCGACGCACGTGAGCAGGTTGGAGATCACCGCGTGGCTGTTGGCGGTGATGCCTACCGTCCGGCCGTCGGCCACCAGCGCGGTGATCACTCTCGCAGCGGTGTAGGTCTTGCCCGACCCGGGTGGGCCCTGGATCGGCAGGCAGGAGCGCTCGAGCCCTCGAGCCAGGCGGATCGCGGCATCGAGCACCAGTTCGTCGCCGTGACGCAGGGGATCACCCTGGCGGACTCCGGCGACCCGGGGTGGGCGGCCGGCGAGGAGCCGCCGGGCGGCCTCGGCTGGGCCGGGACCGTCAATGCCGTGGTCGAGCAGCGCTTCGGCCACCCGCCGCAGCGATGCCCGCTGCTCGGGGGTTCGGATCGGCCCGGCGGGGATAAGGGCGGACGGATGGGGGGCCGCCGAGGTGGCGCCCCGTCGCAGATGGAGGGTGCCCTCTGCCGGGTCGACGCTCACCAGGGTGCCGGGTCCGGGGATCTTCTCACCGGTGTCGTACTTCATCCGCTCCGTCGCCGGGTCGAGCACCTGCGCGCCAGCGTGGAACTTGTGCTCCTGGGCTGGGTCGAACTCGTAGCGCCAGATGAGAGACCGCTTGTCCGGCGTCGGCTCGCCGACCGGGCGCAGCCCGGCAATGGCCTCGGTATCGGCGAGGAGGTCGGCCTCGTCACAGCGCAACACCCGGTCGAAGTAACGCCACCACTCGGGCTTGTCCTCGCGACGGTGCCAGCACAGCAGATGCGCCATCAGCCAGCGGGCCCGGGTCGCCTCGTCGTCGGCGTCGGTCGGTGGGTCGACGCGACCGTCGAGCAGGCGGGCGGCGAGATCGTCCACCTCCGTCGGCGCCTCGGGCGGGATCTCGTCACTTGCCGCCAACGATCGGCTTGCCGGGCGGACGACCTCCTGTCCCGCCGCGACGACCTCGTTGCGACGCTCTTCCAACCAGTCGCGTAGGCGCCAGGTCGACTCGACGTCATCGCGGTTGTACGCCTCGATGTCATCGAGGATCTGCTGGTCGCCGAGGATCTGCTGGTCGCCGGTCTGCAGCCACCGCTCGTACTCGACGATGCTGGATCCGGCATCGGTGATCTCGCCGCTGCGGGCGTCCATGTAGAGGGGCTCGAGCTTCTTCAACGAGTACGACGGCGAGCCGATCACCAGGCCTTGGCGCACCACCCGGTACAAGTCGACGAACACGCCACCCCGCAGCAGGTCGTCGAGCTCATCCTCCCTGGTGCCGTAGCGGCCCATCAGCCTTCCGAGCGCGTTCGGCTCGTAGGGCGCGTAGTGGAATACGTGCATCCGTGGATGGAGCCGGCGTCGCTCGACGATCAGGTCGATGAGCTCTTCGAACGCCCGGTGTTCCTCGGCTGGGGTGTGGGCCCAGAACGCCTGGAAACCGAACCCGTCGCCCTCGGCCCAGCCGACGCCGTGGAGGTACTCGATCCCGGCGCTCGCGACGTAGGGGTCGCTCTCGATGTCGTAGAACAGGTCGCCGGGATCGGGCTCGGGCAGCGCCGCGAGCCCGCGGTCGGCCTCGACGGGGAGGATCAGCTCCACCGACGGCGCTTGCCCTGTATTCCTGGCGGCCTGGAGGCGGGCCTGCTGCCGCAGTCGAGCGAGGGTTGCCGCGCCGACACCGCGTACCGCCAGTGTGTCGGGACTGGCGGCCAGCGCGGCCAGCGTCCCGACCCCGGCGGCCTCCAGCTTGCGGGCCTGCTCCCGGGTTAGGGTCGCCACCCGGCACAGGTGATCGTCGTCCTCCCGGCGCTGCTCGCACGCCTCCATCCAGCGGCACACCGAGCAGTGCTCGACCGGCAGCGGGTAGGTCACCCGCTGCTCGGCGAGCGCGGCGACGAAGCGGGCGCGGGCTGCCCGGTGGTAGGCGGCGACGTCGGCCAAACGGACCGTCTCGCGGCGCTGGCCGCCGAGCACGACGTGGATCTGCTGTGGGGCGACCACCTGGAGCCGTTCCACCTGCTCGGCGTAGTGGCAGAGCTGCAGGATCGCCGAGGGCGTTGCGTGGCGGGCGAGCTTGGTGTCCTCCGGCTCGTAGCTGTGATCGCCGAGCGAACTGGGGCGCGCGACCTTGCGGAGGAAGTCGGCGTGGCCTCGCCACGCCACGTCGGCGGTCTCGTCGAAGAACGTGGCCTGAAACACGATGTCGACGCCGGCCCGCATCGCGTCGACGGTGTCGGCCTCGCGGCGGCGGAGCGCCGCGAGGCGGTCGACGTCAACGGCGGGTTCGGCGATCTCAGCGACGCTCAACCCGGCATCGGCCAACGAGGCCAGGTAAGCGGCCTCATGTTCGAGCCCACGGCGCTGGAGGACCTCGAGCTCGGGGTCATCGCGGGTGGGCTTGCGCAGGCCGCCGTCCAGCGCTGCGAGGTCCAGCACCGAGAGGTGCCCGCACGCCAGGTGCCCCACCAGATCGGTGGCACTCACGATCAGCTTCCCGTCCACTCGATCCATACCGGCTCCCCCGCCGCGTCTCCCTCACTGTCTCACGCGGGCCTGCCGGAGATCAGCAACGACCAGCCAGCCTCAGTTGGGCAGCGAAACCACCGTCGCGCTGCCGACGCTCTCATATCGGCCCGGCGTACAGGTGAGCACAATGATCTGGCAGGAGCGGCCAGCCATCGAGATGACTGCGCCCATGCGGTCGAGTTTGCGCGGGTCGCTCCAGCCGAGCGCGTCATCGAAGATGACGGGTGCACCACCGTCGGCGGCGACGATCGATGCGCAGGCCAGGCGGCTGATCATGCCGAGTTGCTCCTGCGCGCCGCCGCTGAGGTCAGCGAAATCGAGCGTGACTCCGTCGAGCGTGCGGCGTGCGATGCGTAGGTCGTCGTCGAGTTCGACCTCAAGGGAGGGGCGGAACACAAGGCGACCGAGCTGCTCGATGCGTTCTCGGAAGGGAGCAACGTAGCGATGGTGCGCCTCGGCCCGTCGCTTGGCGAAGGTGTCGAAGAGGAGCTTGGCCGCTGCGGCCCGTGCCTCGAGCCGCTCGTGATCGGCGGTCAGGTGGATGAGCTCGGACTTCGCGATGTCGAGCTTGTTGGCCAAGCCCTCTTCGCCTTTGAGTGCCAGCTTCGTTCGAAGGTCGCGAGCGGTGACCTCATTGTCGTGCTGATCGTCGGCAAGCCGTTTCTTGACTGCACGGGCATTCTGAAGGAGCTCCTCCACCGAGTCGGGGTCTTCCGCTGCGAGTCGTGTTTCGGCCTCTTTCAGTTCTTTGATGCGGGCAAGCACCGCTGACTCGGTATCGGCCAACTGTTTGGCCACGTCCTCGTCGACGACGTCGTCTCGCGCTACGTCGAGGGACTCTTTGGCCACGCTCAAGGCGGCTTGGGCCTGCGCGAGGAGCGCCTTGGATGTGGCATCGCCCAGATCGACTTTCTGGACTGCGGCCGAAGCATCGACAAGGTTCTTCTCAAGGCGCTCGCGCTTCTCCCGGCACTCCTGCAGGACGCGGTCGCACTCGGAGGCGAGCACCTGAGCCGAGTCGAGGTCGGGTGGGATGGGAGGTTCGGGCGACCCTTCGGATTCGTAGTTTGCTACGTGAGCCGTCAGTCGCTCGACCTTCTGGGCGAGTGCGTCGAGCGTGAGGTCGCGTAGGTCTCGCTCGATCGACTTTGCGACCTCGCCGAGCACTCGCTCTGCTTCGTTGCGAGCTGCCGCGGCCTTGCGCGCGTCCGCTAGGCCGGTGACGTGCCCCTCCTCGCACGCCGACGCGAACCCGGTCTGCGCCTCGGTGAGACGATCGGCAAGGACCTGAGCCTCGGCACCGGCCTTGACGACCATGCTGATCGTGCCGGGCACGACTACCTCGACCGACCCTGCCACGACGATCTCGTGGTGTCCTCCGGCTTCGAGAGCCACCGATCGGCCGTCGATCTCGATGTCGATGTCGGTCAGTGCCTCGGTGTTGACGGTGGCGGCTCCGCTCGCTGCGGACGCCTCGGCCTTAGCGAGCTCCAGGTGCGCATCCTCGATGCGCTTGACCAACTCATCGTTGACGTGGCTCGCATCGAGGACTGGTGCAGCTTCCGAACGGCGGCGTACGGCGTCCAAGACGCTGTCGTGACGCTCGGACAGTTGGTCCATCTCGATCTGCTGGCGCCGGTAGTCGCGGGCATCGACTGCCCATCGCTGGGCGATCTCGGCCTCATGCACCTCGCCCTTGCAGACGTCGAAGGTCTTCTGCGTCTCGACCCGACGATCCTCGACCTGAGTGCGAGCGGGAAGGGCGGCCTCTACCTGCGACTTGAGCTTGGCGACGGCATCGGCCGCGTCGGTAGTTCGCTTGACAAGCTCGGTCCGACTCTTGCTGACCTCGAGCGCACGGCCATGGTGTGCTTGGGCCGTGTCTCTCAGGCCAGCCAGTCGCTCGACCTTGTCGCGGCGGGTCTTGATCGCCTCAAACCGGGCGACGAGATCGTCGAGCACGTCGTCGTGGTCCTTCTGTTTGTTGACCAGCGCTGCAGCATCGGCCATGAGGCGCGCTACCTGCTCGGCATCTTCCTCTAGGCCAAGAAGGATGGCCTCGAACTCGGCAACCTGTGAGGCACTCGCAGCGACGCGAGCCGAAGCGGCTGTTCGGTCAGCTTTCGCTTGGCCGGTCGCGGTCCAGTAACGGTCTCGTTCGGTGGTGATCCGAACCCAGAGATCGTCCTCGCGATCACCCGCGGAGTCACCCCCAGCGGCAAGATCGAGCGCTCGACCCAATGATCCGCCTGCGAAGGCGGCCTGCTCGAGCTGGGTGCCCTGCCTCAGTCGCAATGCCTCCCACAACCCGCCGTCAAGGGTCTCGTCAAGGATCGAACGCACCTTGTCATGAGCTTCTCGACCCGTGAACTGAGTCTTCTCGGGTTCGAGGATCTCAAGCACCGTCTCCTTCTGCCGGTGCCAGCGCTTGCGGTAACGGAAGCGGTACGGACCAGAGGACATCTCGATCTCGACCTCGGCGCCCACGTCCTTTCCTGCCGGCTTCACCGCCTTGACCCCGCGCTTGCTGGAATCGTCACGCTCCGCGAGAAGGAGGTCGATCGCCTCAGAGAGAGACGTCTTGCCGACCTCATTGTCCCCCTCGATGATCGTGACCCCCTCGTCTGGGAACTCGACCTCGGCATCGGTGACCCCGCGGTAGTTGTGGAGCTTGATTCGATGAATCCTCACGACGAGACCCCCGCCAGCCGGTAGAGCAGGCCCAGCGCATCACGGGCCTCGAGCGCGTCATCCTCAGCTCGGGCTCCGAGCTCGCGGAGGTCCTGGAGTGCATCGACGGCGAAACCCGACAGTCCGAGGCCCTCGAAGTCGTCGCCGTCAGGCAGGACGACAAGGTCACTGCGTCGCTCCCACCTCTCCAGCGCACCTAGGAGATCCGAGGCGAGCTCGAGTGTGACCTCGAGTTGAGACATGTCGGCAAGCGACAACTGCCCGACGAGCGAGAGCTTCACGATGGTCCGCTGCTTGTCGGGGATCTCATCGAGGAACTGCTTCACCCGCTCACAATCTGGGGCGCCTACCAGGTCGAAATGCTTGCGCACGAAGTGCCAGCTGCCGACCCGACGGGGTTCAACGGAGATCGAGTCAGCCGTCAGATCGACGATCAGCACATTGCCGGGATCGGTCTCGTCGTAGTCCGTGGGCTCGGGCGCACCTGAGTACCAGACCCGACCGGTGCCACCGACTGAGGTAGTGGAGTGCCGATCGCCCAGAGCGACGAAATGAATCTTGCCCGCGGAAACCGCCGCCTCGACATCAGCGACCACGATGAGTGCAGGATCGGTCGGGTTGGGCGACAAGCCGTCGGTGGCGCCGTGGCCCACGACCACCCGGAGCGTTCCGTCGGCAGGCAGGTCGTTGATGGCACGCGACACGAGGTCGACCAATGGCCGCTTGTTGGGCCAGGGGGCCCCGATGATCGTGACACCTGGTGCGACCGGCATCTCGACGCTGGCATCGAGGGTTACGACGTTGGGTGGACGGTTCTCGAGGAAGGTCTTTGAACGGAAAATTGACGCGGCGTCAATGGGGTCGTGGTTGCCCGGAAGCAGGTAGAAGGTGACGTCAGGAGTGGCCTTCATGGCGTCGAGAGCGCGAACCACCACCTGGCGCTCGACCTGGTTGGACTCGAACACATCGCCGCCGACCACAACGAAGGAGCAGTCCTCCTCGAGTGCAAGGGCGCCGATGGCGCCGATGGCCTCAATTCGTGCTGCGGTGAACCGGGCTTGAGCCTCGCCTTCAAGGAAGTGTCGGGTCATCCCGAGTTGCCAGTCGGCGGTGTGCAAGAACCTGGCCATGTAGCGACGGTACAAGAGTGGTGTGACAGCCGCCGTGGGATCGGATCGTGGGCGGCGCGGGCCTGCACGAAAAAGGCTCCCGAGCAGCGTCACCCGACGTCGAGACCGAGCGACTGCCAGAACACGCGCTCGGCGAGAACCCGGGTGCCGAGCTCGCGGGCTCGCCGCGCCTTGCCGGATTCGCTGTCGGGGTCGGCCACGACGAGCAGGTCGAGGCCCTTGGTCACGTTCTTCGCCACGCGCAGTCCCGCGCCAACGGCGAGGCGCTCGGCGACGGGACGGGTGATCGGCACACCCTCGAGGGTGGCGGTGAGTGCACCGGTGAAGCACACGGTGAGCCCCGTCAGGTCCTTCGGGGCTCGGGTGGGGGCACCGGCACGGTGGGCGGCTGTGGCGAGCGCGGCGTCGAGGTCATCGGAGCCGACACCCAGGAGCTGGGCGACGAGCTCGAGGTCGGCGTGCTCGCGGTCGGTGACGGTGCCGTCCGCGACGGCGGCATCGGCGACGGCGTCGAGGTGACGGCGGTGGGCAGCGCCCACGGCCGGGAGCGACAGGCCCCACGCCACGGCCGTGTCGGCGAGGGCGTCTGCCTCTGCGGCGCTGATCCGGCGGTCCTCGAGGACCCGATCGAGCACGTCCAGGTAGGCGCCCAGGTCGGGATCGTCGCCGTCGTAGCCGTCAAGGCGCCCCACGAGCTGGGCGAGGTAGCCGGCCTGGGCATCGAGGTGCGCCCGTCCGCCACGCGGGTGGCGGCGACCGCACGGCCGCCGGAGGGCAGGAAGCGACGCGGGCCAGGTGAGTGGCTGACAGCCGAGCGCCTCGAGCCCCGACATGCCGGCCGTCCGGGCGAGGTCGAGGTAGGCGGCGAGGAGCTGCGCTGCGGCCCGGGCGTCATCGAGGGCCTCGTGGGCTCGCGTCAGGTCGATGCCGAGGTCGGCGCAGCACGAAGCGAGCGTGTGAGACGCGAGGCCGGGTTGCAGGCGACATCCCAGTGCGAGGGTGCACAGACCAGGCATGTCCGGGAGAGGGTGACCCGAGCGCTGGTACTCGGCGGACAGGAAGCCCCGGTCGAAGCGGAGGTTGTGGGCGGTGAGCACGGCCCCGTCGAGAAGCTCGAGGAGGTCGCCGGCAACATCGGCGAACTCGGGGGCGCCGACGACGTCGGTGGCGGTGATCCCATGGATGTGGGTGGCGCCGATGTCGCGAGCGGGATTCACGAGCGTTGCCCACTCGTCGATCACGGTCCCGTCCTCGCGCATGCGCACCGCGGCGATCTCGACGATGCGGTCGCCGAGTCGGGGGCTGAACCCGGTCGTCTCGACATCGACGACGCAGAACTCGTGACCGGTGCCGCGGCGCGTGGCGCGTGGCGCGGGGCGTGGCTTGTTGACGTTGACGAAATCCATCGGGGGCTCGTTCAAGTAATCCAGCAGCTGGTTCCGGTGGATTGTTCTAGTCGGTGGCGGCTCTTGTCTCCCGGGCGGTTTCGCTGGGGCGCTGTTGGGCCGGTAGCTGCGTCCGTCGAGATGGAGGTGATGCGCGGTGTTGATGAGCCGATCGAGCACGACGGCCTCGGCCGCTGGTACCAGTTCGCCAGGTTCTCCAGGTGCCGGCAGATCGCTCGCGTGGTGGCCTCGTAGAACAGCCTGTCGTGTCCGAGACGTGTCAGCTCGACCTTCGTCGTTTCTCGGAGGAGTCGCTCGGCGGTGTGGAACATCGGGCCGTTGTACGCGGAGCCGTCCTCCTCGTAGTCGAAGTCGAGCGGTGCGGCATCTCCGTGGATGATGTCGTTGCGGGCCTCGCCGAACGCGCGGAACCAGTGCTCGAGATCAGTGCAGTCCCAGCTCTTGCCGGAGCGGTCCGTGAACGGACGCGACGCCGTCTCGGTAGGAGACCACAGCAGGTGATCCGTGGCGTAGTCCCGAGCATCGGGACGCAGAGGTCGGGAGTTCAAATCTCCCCCACCCGACCAAGGTTTCCGCAGGTCAGAGCCAGTTTTCGTTGTCCACAGGATGTGGCGGCGAACCGGCAGACCACACACAGACCACATCGCGATCGCGTCGTGGCGGCTCGAACGGGCTGGCACGAGACGGCATCCGGCAGCAGCGCTCGGCACCGGGACCGACGGCGCAGCCGGCGAAATGCGGCTCGGCGAGTCGCCTCGGGTCCAGGTTGTGACCGAAGTCCACCGGGTCGAAAGCCTCCGGGTCGAGGGCGCGACCGACCCACTCGACTCGTTGGTGCGTGGGCCGCGTCGGTGTCAGGACGAGCGAAGTCGCGAGCACTTCGGCGGCGGTATGCGTGGGTGGGCGGCGCCCCGGGTCGGTGGATGACCGGGACTGTGAGCGAGGGGGGCTCGAACTCCGCCTCGACCCGTGGCCGCTGGTGACCGCCCGTGTCAGCAAGTGCCATGATCCCCGGAATCACACGGATCCCGCTGCTGGTCGCTGATGTTCGATGACGGGCCATGCCGCCACGTTCGTGACCAACTCGTGACCAACCGATGGGCGTGGGATCTCCCGTGCGAAGGCGGACCACCTGTTCACCTCCACGAACGATTGCGGCTTGGCGTCGCGGTTCAGCCTCGGTTTCCGCACTTCGCGGAGGGCTTTCAACTCGATTTAGCGTTTCCAGCCTTCAGCGGTGCGCATGGCCTCCAACGACAGCGTTTCGAGCTGGTGGGCGAGGTCGCGTAGACGCCGTCCGTTGTCGATCCAGGGCTGGTAGGCCTCGAGCTGCTGTGG
>Ga0209587_1000232_pt1 | contig 27848 bp, 26 predicted proteins | sample NGEPerD_2_FD_184512 | JGI IMG/M metagenome (GOLD analysis project Ga0209587, IMG submission 184512) | Arctic peat soil microbial communities from the Barrow Environmental Observatory site, Barrow, Alaska, USA - NGEE PermafrostL1-D... | ecosystem: Environmental > Terrestrial > Soil > Wetlands >...
ACCTCGCCCTCTTCGCAGGACAGCCCGGTGATGTCGGCCGGCAGCGGGTGCATGTAGAGCGCTGTGCCGTCCTTGGTCTTGGCCATCATCGCCTCGGTGGTGGCCCAGTCCTTGTGCTCGGCGTTCTGCAGGAGGAGCCGCTGCTCCAACGCCTTGATGGCTTCTAAGTCACCGTCTCCGTAGAGGTCGGTGCGCTCCTGCATGGCCTGGAACGGAGCCCAGCTCTTGGGGCACACGATGTCGGCCCCCTCGAAGGCCTCATCCATGGAGTGCGTCACGGTGAAGGAGCCACCGGACTGGGTGGCGTTCTTGGCGGCGATCTCACGGGTGCCGGCCATGACGTCATACCCCTCGGGGTGGGCCAGGGTGACGTCCATGCCATAGCGCGTCATCAGGCCGATCATGCCCTGGGGCACGGAGAGCGGCTTGCCATAGCTCGGCGAGTACGCCCACGTCATCGCGAGCTTCTTGCCGCGCAGGTTCTCGAGCCCACCGAAGGTGTGAATCAGGTGGAGGAGATCAGCGGTGGACTGGCTGGGGTGGTCGATGTCGCACTGGAGGCTGACCAGGGTGGGGCGCTGCTCCAGGACTCCAGCCTCGTGCCCCTCCTTGAGGTACTCGGCGAAGTCAGTCATGTAGGTATGACCCTTGCCGATGTACATGTCGTCGCGGATCCCAATGACATCAGCCATGAAGGAGATCATGTTGGCGGTCTCCTTGACCGTCTCGCCGTGGGCCTGTTGGGACTTGCCCTCGTCGAAGTCCTGCACCGCCAGGCCCAGCAGGTTGCAGGCCGAGGCGTAGGAGAACCGGGTGCGGGTCGAGTTGTCACGGAACAGCGAGATTCCGAGCCCGGAGTCGAATATCCGGGCGCTCTTGTTGTTCTCACGAAGTGCGCGCAAGGCGTCGGCGACGGCCAGGACCGCCCGCATCTCATCGGCCGACTTGTCCCACGTCAGCAAGAAGTCGTCTTGGTACAGGTCCGCGCAGTCGAGCCCATCCAGTGTGTGCAGCTGTTCTTGGAAGTCCATTCGGCCTTGCAGCTCCTCATGTAGGGGTGTCCCATGACGCGCACTTGCTTTCGCGCTGTTTGGGATTACGTACGATTACCGCGGTCATAACGCCGTGGTGTTCGGGTTGACGAAGGAGTCTCATGCTGGTCACAGGTTTGTGATCGGGCCGGGTCCGAAGGGCCCAAAGTGCGCTTGAGATAGTTGCCTCGACCGGGTGTGCTCACGACTTGCCCGGCGCGCTAGCGGGTTAGTCCGGCCCTAAAAGCTCGGGAAGCCGCGTCACCGCACATCGCGGTTAGCAGAGAAGAGACGGTGGCGGCGCAGGCACGGGCGCCGGCATACAGGTCGTCCAGCTCGATCGACACATCGACGGTCGAGAGCCCGAGTTGGCCCGCAGTCCCTGACCCGTTGCTGCAAAACTCGTAGAGACCGGCATTCGCGTGGAGGCGCCCGCTCACGCAAGCGCATGCACGACCTTGGCCGCACCGCTTTGTCGTCTACATCGAACATGTCAGACATCTCGGACTTTCTCCTGGGCGATGACCTGAACTTAGGCAGTTGTAGGACAACTGTCAAGAGTTGTGATGCAAGTCCCACTTAGTGTGATGCAAGTCCCACTTCGGTGGGATGATCGACTCATGACGAGCCCGGACGCTCAACCGACCACCCGACGAACTCGGTCCAAGCTGACCGACGAAATACGAGATGCGATCGCCCAGGAGCTGATCCTCAGCGAAGAGTTCAAACCTGGGGACAGACTTCCCACTGAGGCAGAGCTGTGTCAGTGGTACGGGGTCTCAAGAGTCACGGTCCGCTCGGCTCTGCGCAGCCTTCAGGAGGCGGGTTATATCGCGATCCGACATGGCAAGGGGTCCACGGTCCTGCCTCGGCCACACGCCATTGCTCAGGGCCTTGACCGCCTGCGCTCACTAGAATCTTATGCGGCCGATCAGGGCGTCCAGGTTTCCACCACGGACCTCGTCGTCATCGAACGACCCCTGGACAGTCGGGAAGCATCGCGCCTGGAGCGTCTGCCTGGAACAACGGCGCTGGTTATCCAACGAGTCAAGCTATATGACAACAACCGGGTCGCGTGGCTGACTGACTGCGTACCCCAGGGGGTCATCCCATTCGACACGCTCAAGGCCGAGTTCGCCGGATCAGTGCTGGACGTCCTGCTCGCTCACGATGAGTTGGATGTGCAATACAGCGACTGTCAGATCGACGCCGTTGGGCTTCCCCCCGAGATCGCGCACAACCTCGCCGTACGTGAGGGGGTGCCGGCTATTCATCTCGACGAGCTGACCCGGACAGGCACCGGGGAAATCGTCAACTGGGCCCGCGCGTGGCTTCTTCCAGAGCACTTCAATATCAGTGTTCGACGCCGATCACATTTCGTGCGATAGCCACGCGCTGACGTCCAGGGTTTGGTCATGACAGCGGCAGAGGGCTACGGCGGACCCGTGCAGCGGCACGGGTCCGGGCCGTGCGCGCAAAGGTGCATCCCGTAGGACCCGTTCGGTGCAGATCCCCGATCCCAGACCCCTTATGAAGCAAGCCCAGTGAACCTAGGTCTCGCCCGCAGGTATCCCTAGGCGGGCTTGCCTGCGAAGTAGGTGCGCTTGGCGCGCAACCGGGAAGATCCACCGAGCCGCGGGCTGGCACAAGAGCGGTTGACTATTCACTTGCATAGGCTCTACGCAGTTCGGAGACGTGCCCTCATATCAAGCATGAGAGGTCGAATCCAACCGCCCAGACACAGACTTGCAACCAGTCGCTGCGGCACCAAAGGCTGTCCGGTTCGGAGTGGCCGTGACTTACCGTTCAGGGATTCCTGCGGAATCAGGTGGCAGCAAAGGTGTACTCAAGGACGTAACTTGGAGCCGACTTCACAGTGTCGGTCATCTCCACCGGTCGGCCTTCGACGTCGTACGCAACGCGCAGCACAGTGATGACCGGCGTGCCCTCTGGAAGGGACAGTCGCCGACGTTCCAAAGGAGTCGGCATTCGCGCGCCGACCTCCTCTGTGAAGGAGGCGAGCTGGTGGCCGGCCTCCTCGATGCGCGCGTATACGCCGCCAGGACCCGTGTCGTCAGTGGTAATCCGAGTCCCCCGGGCAATCGCTAAGGGGACATACGTTGTCGCCAGTTCCACGGGGATGTCATCGATTAGGTACCGGCGATCACGACAGACCACCTTGGCCGTCTTTCTCAGTTTGAGTCGTTCAGCCACCCGTTCTGTTGGCACAATTTGGCTCACCTCGAGCTGGTCAACACCCGGGGTCCCAAGCGACTCGCTCTCAGCCAGGAATGCGGCCTTGCCGGCTTCACGGTGACGGCGCGCAAACCGGTCAGAGGCTAGCCGGCGCACCGTCGGTCGACTGCGCACGAACACGCCACGGCCGTGCTCCGCGATGACAAGCCCTTCGGACTTGAGCTCGGCAATAGCCTGTCGCACAGTCATCCGAGCCACCCCGTAGTGCTCGATTAGTTCGGCTTCTGACGGCACGCGCCCACCAGGCTCCAGGTCCGCCCGCTGGATAGCTCGGCGCAGCTGGTCTGCGATCTGTCGGTACGGCGGGGCGTCGGCAAGCCGGTCGACAGAGCCGAGTCCATGCACAGCTCTCCTCCAGTTCTCTAGATGTGCTATAGCCTGACACAGGAGGCTATCTGAAGTGACCAAAGAACCAGCGACACACTCAGTCAGCGTCGCCGGAGTCGTCATCGATGAAGACGACCGCGTCCTGGTGATCGAGCGGCGTGACAACGGCCACTGGGAATCGCCCGGGGGCATTCTGGAGTTGGGCGAGACGTTCGAGGAGGGCGTTCGCCGCGAGGTCTTGGAAGAGACCGGGGTCCAGGTCAGCGTTGGCGCGCTGACTGGCGTCTACAAGAACATGAACCGCGGAATCGTGGCTCTCGTATACCGCTGCTCGATCGTGGCAGGTCATCCCCAGACCTCCAGCGAAGCGATTTCAGTTCGATGGGTCGGCAGAGATCAGATCGACGACTTGATGAGTCCGGCCTATGCCGTCCGAGTCCACGATGCCTTTGCCACGACTGCGTCAAGTCGTGCCCATGACGGTGACAACGTCATCGGCCCCAGTTCGTCGACCCACACGGCCTGGTAGGCAGAACTCACGCTTCAACCCATAGGGACGAGACCTCCACGGATCGCATCGAAGGATGCCGCATGTTGTTGGAGCGCATCGTCCAGAGGTACCAGTCGTGTTCGTCGATGACCGGCACGATGATCGTCCCGTCACGTGTCCACGAGGGCTCCCCCACCGCGCGCAGGTCTGTTGCGATCGTGCCGTCGCCTCGTATGTGGATCACTCGACGGCCTGTCAGTGCGTGAACAGCTCGCGCCGGGACCGGACGAATGAGCCGGGGTGCGCCGGGATCGTCGACGACGTCTGAGAGCCAGGCGTCGGTGTTCGGAGCGATCTCGTCAGCGGCGTCCAGGTCGTTGTCGAGGTCAGGTTGGCTGACGTACTGCTCAACCCAGACGCGGGACACCCCGGCGGCGAAGCGCATGGTGCTCTCCACCCCCGACAGGGCTCGGTAGTAGTCAGCCTCTTCCTGAACGGAGACTGTCGGTTCCACGACTCGGTCAAGCTGGCCCCGGAAGTCCTGCACTTCTGACACGATCCGCAGCCCGTCGCGCCAGCCGAGGGCGATGAGGTCGCCGGACTCGTCGAAGCTGGTCAGCCAGAATCGTGCACGGCGACCGACCAGAGGTTCGCGAAAGTCGACCGCGCGAATGCACAGCACCGCAGGCGGCTTGTGCTGCTGCACCTCCCATCCAGCGAGGAGCGTCAGGTCCTCGGGTAATTCGAGGTCGTTTAGGACGCCACCGGAGGAACCGGCGCCATGCTCATGTTCGATCAGCTCGCGGAGCGCTCGATCCAAGTCGTCGACTTGGGCAGCGCCATCCTCAGAATCGGGCTCAGGGGGTGGAAAGCTCACCGGAGTCCACCGCTGAGTGCTCTCATGCGATCGCTCATCCATGCGCTCCTACGGCCACGACAGAGGCCGCTCCGGGGCGTGTGGCCAGGGCGAACTGGGCGGCGTAGTACGGGTCGTTGAACACGTTGTGCACCACTTCGACGGTCATCCCGGTCCGGGGTGCGTGCACCATGTTCCCGTTCCCGTCGTAGATGCCCATGTGGTGATAGCTGCCAGGGGGGTCGGCTGGATCGTGGAAGAAGAGCAGGTCACCCGCGCGGAGTTTCGCTCCAGGTGGAAGATGCGCCGTGGCTGCGGCCTGCGCATCAGTAACCCGAGGGAGGGTGAGCCCGCCGCCTTGCTGCCATGCGTACTGCACCAGAGATGAGCAGTCGAAGCCGATCGTGTTCGCGCCTGTTCCGAAGCCCGGACCGGGACCGTTCGGTCCTCCGCCACCCCAGCTGTATGGCGTGCCCAGGTACCTCAGTGCGGCGACAAACACAGCGGCGCCTTGCGATCCATCGCTGACGAACCCGGCGCCGCCGGTGCAGACTGCCGACAGCACGCTCGGGTCAGCCACCACCTGCTCGGCGACCAGCTGCCATTTGCCGTACGCATCCGGGAAGGCGCTGTGCTGGACCGCTTGGGCCGCCACGGTCAGGGGCATCGACTCCCATCCCGGGATCTGAAGAAGACCTGGCGCAGCGTTCCGCCCGCCGGCGTAGAACATCCGGGCAGCTGTGGCCGCATCCATCCGAAGCGGGACGCTGCCCCACCCGGCGCGCTGCTGGAACAGTCCGAGGCTGTCGCGGTCGCCGTGATCGAGGTTGCGCAGCCCGGACTCCTGCATCGCCGTGGCAACAGCGACCACCCACCCGTAGGCCGGAACCTTTGCTTGTCTGCCAACGGCGACGATGGTCTGAGCGTTCATCAGCTGTTCGCGGTCCAGTCCTGTGCTGGAGGTCTGTGAGGCGGGCACAACCGAGACGCAGCCGTTGCCACCCAGGGCCGCCTCCTTCTTTGCCTGGCCACTGGTGAACAACATGACCAGAAGTAGACCAACGCAGGTCACCCCCGCGATCAGAAATGGCGTGGCCACCAGGAGCGTACGAACGACGCGTCGGATCAGCTTTCGCTTCGCTACCTGGGCTGCAACGGCGACCAACGGGGCGACCATCGTCAACTCCGGGCAGGGCTGGCTGGGTGCAGGTCCGGCGTGGGCGCGCCGGGAGGTTGCCCCGCGGGGGCGACATCGGAGACCTGCCAGGGTCCGGACCCAGCCCGTTTCAGTGTCACCACGATGCTGCCCCCGTCGGTGGGCACTCTGACTTGAGCGGAGGTCGCCGACGTCGTGAGCAGCACTGCCTCACCGGTGACTTTGGTGGCTGGTACGCGGGCGGGGTCGGTCTGGGCGAGTCCAGCTGCCAGAGCGGGAGTGACGAACGGTTGTATGCCGCGCGTCCACTCCCGTTGAGATCTGCCCGACGAGCTCCATGCCTTGGCGAAGGCCGTTGCTACCCGTGTCACGGACTCGCTCGCCGAGGGACTCAAGGTTCCCGACGTCGACGGGGTCATGCTGGGCACCGTTGCCCCGGCTGACGATGCCGGGGCCGACGACGAGACCGATGGCGAAGGCTCCGAAGGCGTCGGACCCGCCGTCACCAGCGGCATGTGGCCGGCGGTCAGGGTGATCTTGGCGGGTCCGATGACCAGGCCCAGCCCGTAGAGCACGAGCAAGAACGCCGCAGCCGTGATGGAAAGATTCCGCCAAGACCACAGGGGCCACTGCAGGACCGAGCTCGCCTGGCCTCTCACTGTTCCCCGCTCTCGTCAATCACGTTGCCGTTGCGATCAATTCGTACGCTTGACTTGGTGGCGGGATCGAACAGACGCGGCCCGACACCGTCGGAGGCGATGATGGTCTCGAAGTCGTGCACGACGGTCGCCTCCGGCATACGACTGGGCGGGTGATGAACAACAACACCCTCGATCGGCACGAGATTGCGGGTGGTGGCGTTACTCGGCGCTGACGGGTGCGGGCGGGCGTCGGGAGCCGAGGGGCCGGCGGTGAGTGCGGCGAAGCGGACAGGTCCACGTCCGATCGAAGTTCCTGCCGCGACCGGGACGTTTCGCGGCGCCGACCATTGCTCTGGCCGCCCGAAGCTCTCCGCGGGCAGGTTGATCCTGCGATGGCGCTGGGGCCCCGTCGTTCCCGAGCCGGATCCGCCAGGGTTCGCCTCCCCCACCAGCTGCTCGCCCGACCCGCTGGACCCGACAAGGTCTGCGTCTCGCTCCCCGTTCTCAACCGCCTTCTTGGTCGTGGCATACCGGCTCGCCACTCGCCCAGCGCGTCGCAAGGCGTGGACTCCACGACCGCCTGCAGACATCCCGACGATGTTGGTCAGCGACAGGAGCGGGAAGAGGAGCACGAACGCGACCAGAGTCGAGACGAGACATAGAACCAGGACCAACAGGTTCATGCCGCCCTGCTGAGCGCGTGACAGCAATGCCGAGACGACGGTTGTGTGCACGGCTGCCCCCGCTGCGAAGGCGATGACGTTGACGACGGAGGCGCCGGCCATGTTGGCCACCCGGTGAACGATCGCAGACATCGGCGCCATGACGCCGAGCACGGCCACGGCAGGGAAGAACATGACCAGGAACCGCAGCATGACCATGCCAGCGAACATGAACAGGTCTGCGACGATCCGAAAGAGGCTGGTGAAAGCCACCCCGAAGACGGCCATGGTCCCCACGCCGGCCCGGTTGCCTGCCTTGCCCTGCAGCGCCAGGTAGGCGTTGGGATCCTTGTCCTGCATCTGCGCCGCGATGTTCTTCCAGTCGTTCGCCTTGTCCTGCGCCAGCTGTTTGGCCTTGTTCGGGTCCTTTGCCTGCTCAGCCTCGGCCCAGGTGTACGCGCTGGCCTTGAACAGGGCAGGACCCCAGCGTGTGGCCGCTGAAGAGTCAGGAGAACCGAACTCGCCGCGCAACCACGAGTCGTACAGCAGCCGATCCACCAGCAGTCCACCCTGGGCTCGGGCGGGGTCGGACCCCTGCGGGACGCTGGACAGTCCGGCCGTTGCGGCGTTGACCTGGCCAATCGAGCTGGTGACGGTCTGGTCGAAGAAGGCGGAGATGCGGGCAGGGTACTGGGCCACGCCGGACATCACGGCAAGCACCAAGACGGCCCACGCGGCCGCTTTCGTCACCGAGGACAGCCGCCCAGAGCTGGAGTACCAAAGGAGAAGAACCACGACGCCCAGCAACGCCACCCCGCCCCAGGGACTCCAGATCGCGTCCTTGATCCGAGTGCTGACGGCTCCCACCACATCGTCCAGAGGTGCCATGTACTCGGACGGGTGGGCGATCTTGTTGTGCAGACCGTTGACCCCGGCCACGCCCCAGGTAGCGAACGCCAGGGCCGCGTTGCCAATCATGGTGTCTGAGGAGGCGTTCACGTCCCTGAGGTCGCCGCCGCAGCCCAGGTCGTAGGTGTGCCAGGTCAGGCCGGCATACCCGTACTGTTCATAGACGCTGGTTGTCGGGTTCTTGGCAAACGGATCGCCTTGCGGCGGAAGGGGATTCGGCTTTCCGTCAAGGAATCCCGTGAGTCCGTCGCCCGGGAGCTGTGCCATCGGGGCGTCCTTGCAGTCCGGGAAACCGGGGATCATGGGCGAGGCCGAGGCGGACGTGGTCATGACCAGGAGGAAACCGAGTAGGAGCCCGACGATGCTGCCAAAGCGAATCGCTCTGCGGCGCCTCAGCATCACGCACTCTCCTCGACCACGTCGCGGCACTCTTCGGTGTCTTGCATCGAGGTCGCGTCGGCCGCAACGGCTTCCAGCCGATGACGGGCAAGACGGTTGCGGGCCTTCTCCGGATCGGCCGTGGTGCTCAGCGCATCCAGGAGCTCGGGGTGGGCCGACATATCCATGCGGATCCGCTCGATGCTTCCAGTTCCGTCGCTGAACACAAACTCGCGGGCTCCGCGCTTGCCCTGCCGAGAGGGCCGGGACAAGGTCCCGAAGATCGCCTCATAGCCGACGCCTTCGGGCACACCGGGAAGAAACCGCAGCGCGTCCCGTTGGGCCTGTTCATCGGTGAGCCTGCCGATGAACGCAGCCGAGATGAGGTTGGCCAGGTCCAGTTTCAAAAGATCAGAAGGGTTCTGGCTGGCCAGCAGGACCCGCGTGTTGTGTTTACGGCTGTCCCGCGATGCCCGGTCGATGAAACGGCGACCGCTTCCGAACGTGGACAGCGCCCACGCCTCGTCAAGGAAGATGCCCTTGCGGGCGTGCACGTCGCCGGAGTACATGGCTCGTTGGGTCAGCCACGCCGCGAGGTAGAGCACGCACATGCTGAGGCGTTCGTCCAGGTCGTCGGAGTAGGGCGTCGACTCGTCCGGAAGGGCCAGCCCGCGCAGGCTGTAAACGGTCAACAGCGGCATTTCCGAACCCTTGTCAAGGTAGTAGCCCGAGGGGAAGATCAGACGGCCGTGGCTGGTCTTTGCCGCCTCACGCAAGAAGTCAGCCATGTAGCCGGCATGCCGACGAAGCTCGGGATCGCCGTCAAGGCGGGCGAGTTCGTCGACCACGTACGTCGTGGAGGACGTGTACGTGGCGTGCACCTTGCCCACGGCGCGAAGCAGCGCGACCTCGGTCAGGACATGGTCCTGCATCTGCCGCGGGAGCATCGAGCGCAGCACGTTCGACGTCAGCATGCGACGGGTCTCGCCCGCGTGGTCGCTGGCCACCTTCCAGTCGAGCTCGCTGTCGTAGTGCTCACGCACCGGCTCCGCAATCACCCGATAGGTGTTGAGCACCCCGGCAGGCGCGTCGAGCAGGTCGATCGCCTCGGCCCGGCCGGCAAGGTCGGGCAGGGCACACAACGCAGTCAACCGACCGGACGGGTCGAGCACCGTCCACGGAACGCCCTGCATCAGCGAGCGGTAGATGATGTTCCCGCCGGCGGTGGACTTCCCGCCACCCAGACCAGCGCACAGGACCGCGAGACCGGACTCCTCGCCTCGCTCTGTGGCCTCCCAGGGTTCCCAGGTGACGACACGGGTCGAGGTCCCCGAGGTCTCCCCCAGGTGAATGCCGAGTCTGTCGCCGACCTTCGCGGTCGCGGCGGGGACGGCCGCGGCGAGGGTGGTGACCGGCATACGACGCTTGTATGCCGTGGTGCCCAGCTTCTCTCCGGGGATGAATTCACGTGCCACGGCGTACTGGTCGGCGGGTCGGGCAATGGTGATCTGTGGCGCGAAGAGCTTGCGGACCGCGCTGGCTCGCTCGAGCGCCTCCTCCTGCGTGGGGGCAGAGACCGCGAGTCGGAACCATCCGCGGGTGCGTGTGCTCAGCCCGGACAGGCCCATTGAGATGTCGTCCTCGACCGCGAGCGCCTTGTCGGCCTGTCGATCCAGGGCACCAGGGGCGGGTTCCTGGTGCTCGACCTCATAGTGGTCCTTCTGTGCGCGGATCTTCTGGATGTTGCGGCGCATCGCGGCCCCGACCTTGGCCGAGTCCTCGATCTCGACCCGGCCGGACCACTCGACCGGGAAGCCGAGTTGGTCGGTGCGCTGCATCCACGGGACACCAGCGGGGATCTCGAGGTCGGTCATCCGTCCGACCGACAAGACGCACACGTGTCGTTCGATGCGTTGTTGTTCGTTCTCGCCGACGACGCGGATCGTGCGGCCGTAGGGGGTTGCGAACCAGTGGATGCTGTCGGTGAACTCGGCCAGATCTTCGCTCTCCCACTCCGGACTGTCGACGCTTCCGAGGGTCAACGGGGCCGGCAGGCCCAGAGAACACGAACGGTGCAACAACCATTCGAGCTGGCGCGGGGTGGTTGGCGCGCCCTCCATGCCGGGGCTGGCCATGATCTCGTCGGTCTCGCGGATCACATTGGACAGGGCCGCAACTTCACGGTCGGAGATCGACCCCGCCAGGCCACCCAATGCCTTGTACAGGCCGTTGCGTGCGGTGATCTCGACACCGATGTAGACCTCCTTGTCGGCCATGCTGCGCCCGGCGAGATGGCGTTGGTCCTTCATCAGGTAGTCACGCCAGCCGGGCAAGGGGGCTGGGGCGTTTGCGTCATGGGCGGCGGCCCACGAACTTACCGGGTAGGGCCGGGTGGTGACCCGGATGTGGATGTTTCGCTTGACCAGCTGGGCGTAGGCGTCGGCGGCGTCGATGATCAGCTGCTCGCGGACGGCTTCGGGTCGAAACGACCAGCCTTGGGGGTCAAGGAGGTACCAGGCGTGGATTTTCTCGGCGGTGACGGTGCAGTGGCCGCTGATGCGGCGCAGTGCCAAACCGGACTTGGAGCTCATCGGGTCGTCTCCTTCTTGCGGATGGCGCGACGTTGAGCCCGGCTCAGGCGGGCGGGGACGGCCTGAACCCGAACCGGGCGGTATATGTGGGCCGCGTCCCGCGTGGATTCGCGAGGCGCGTCAACCTCGTGGGCGAACGCAGCCAGAACCGAGCCCAGTGGGCGGTCGTGGTCCACCACGCTCAGGATCAGCCGGGTCAGGCCAACTGTGGCCAGGAGGCTGTACGCCAGCGCGAAAAACCCCAAGCCGATCCCGAGCCGACGCTCGACCGCCTGTAGCAGGACAAAGACGACCAGCCCCACGCCGTAGGCGACATACCGGGCCCGAAACGGAAGCGTCTTGCGTGGAGGACCCAGCCAGACTGCATTGACGTTGTAGATCTCGTCATCGACGGGCAACCTCACCGGGTTAGCCCGTCACCAGCGCGGCCATCCATCCGCCGACGCTTTCAGCCTTGCCGCTGGTGGCCAGGCCAAGAACGGCGAGAGCGATCACCACGCCAGCCACGACCTTCATGGCCTTGGCGTTGTCTCCTCGCTGCGCGATCACGAAGAGCATCACGGCGATGACCAGCAGGAGCAGCGGGATCACATTTGACCGAATCCATACCTGGAGACCACCCGTGGTGGCAGCTGTCGCAAGTACCGTGCTGACGGAGTGCATTTTGTCCCCTTAGTCGTATTGGTGATGATTCACATCACCACCCAAACTAGGGACGGTTGTTTGCGTTGTCCACCAATTTCGTGTGTTTGACGTAGTTTTCTTTCATTTTCCTATTTTGGCCCTCCCCCTGCAGCCCCCTCGGATCCGCCAGTCGGCCAAACCCGATCAGGCCCTCTCGACGGCGCCGGCCCACACCCAGACCTCATGCATGTGACCGGGGATCCCGAATCGGACTCGTACGGCTCGCTTTGTCCACGCGATCGCGACACCATCCATGAGCTCCTCGACCCCGTCCTCCCAGACAACCCACGCCCGGACCTTCTGCGGCGCGATCGGCCGGGTCACCGGCATGTCTCCCAGTTGCTCAGCTTCAAGGCTCCTGGGCTCACGCTGCGCAAAGCGACGCTGGTCGATCACGAGCCCAAGTGTATCGAACATTTGTTCGAGCAACGCTAGTAATCGCGTGGGTGACGCCGGCCGACACCGAAGGGCTGCAGATGCACCCGTCCATGTGGATGCGACTTGCGCACTGCCTAGACATCCCACGGCCAGGACGTTGGTGACGGCGCGTCGGCTGACCGCAGGTAGGGTGCTCAGCAGGCACCCGAGTATGGGGGAGCAGGCGCGTCGTGATCAGGATGACGACGCTGAGGCGGGGATCGGAGAGGCGATGAGCGATGGCTTGCCGATCACCAAGGCCGAAGCGTCACAAATCTGGAAGGGCTCGAAAGAGACCAAGCGCGTCGTTCGGGCTCTGATCGACGCCGGCTGGGAGGTGTTCAAGCAGGGCAAGCACTATCGCGCCTACTGTCCCTGCCAGGACGAAAAGGCAGACACACGGGTGTCGTGTACGCCACAGAACGACGGCAACCACGCTCGACGCTTGCTGGCTGCGAAGAGCCGTTGTCCAGATCGGCACGAACTTATCCAATGAACCGTTTACAATTGACAACAGACCTTAAATTGCTTGACACTTGCGATCCGGACACTGGTTCGAGACGAGGGGAGCCACACACTTTGAACAACTATGAACTGACCTTCCACGTCGCAGAGATCCCCGATGACCTGGCTGACGACCTCCTCGACCGCCTCGACTGCGTCATAGGTGCAGATCACGGCGGTCAGCAGTACATCACCATCACTGCCGACGGCGTCACCTGCTTCGCAGCGGCCAAGGCGATGACTACACAGTTGCACACGCTGGGCATGATCGTTCACAGACTGCAAGAGGACCTGGTAAACCGCAACGAGATCGCAGAGAGGCTTGGGGTGACCCGACAGGCCGTCAGCAACTGGGTTCGGGGACAACGCGGCGATAGCTTCCCCACTCCTGGCAATGATGTCGCCGGTGGCGTGTGGCTCTGGGCCGACGTAGCGCGCTGGGCCCAAGTCCACAGCTCCTACGACACACACGGGATGAACTATCCATCGCGGGCCGACTACGACCGGATCAACGGTTGGCTCGTCGACGGCTGCATGGTGGCTTCACCCGCGCCCAGCAAAGGGTGGCTTGAAGCTGCGTCGGCCAAAGTCTTCGTTTCGTGGAAGGCCGACATCGCCAGGCCAGCATCGGTAGCTTGGCAGCAGCAGATGCAAACAGCACTGACCGGGGGCACGGTCCAGTGACCAACGAACAGGCTGTGCTCGATGAGGCAGATCGTCTAGCCGGAATTGCTCAGCTCGAGGACGTCATCTACTTCGAGACCTCTGCTAAACGCCAAGAACCTGAGAGCGCAGATGCGCCAGCTGTGCCGGCGGCGGCAGAATTTCCGATCCAGGTGAAGATCGGCCAGAGCGAAGGTCTTGAGCGTCTACTCATCCGCATGTTCACGGAGGTAGCCAGCCCTCAGGCCACCTTTCGAGTGGACGTGGGGGCTCAGTTCGTCTTGACGGAAGCCCTCGAGGCATCGTCTGAGGTCCAGGTAGCGTTTGCAAGCCATACCGCGATGGCCATACTCATGCCGTACCTGCGCGAGTCGCTGATGACTATGGCATCCCGGATGCGTGTTCCCGCGCCCCTGCTGCCGTTGGTCCAGCCTCGCCACCTCACAGCGGAGAGCGTCACAATTGCTGAATGATCACGGGCTTGACCCTGTGCTTTCTACTGTCGCAGTCAATGTAGGAGCGCAGCCAGCGGTGGCAGGACAAAGGCCGACTGGCGGCTGACCATCGCCGCGCACTCGAAGGTCTCCTTGATGTCCAGGCGACCCGCCGTCACCAACGTCCTTGCCGGGTCGGGTACACCTAGCGCACCAGGCCAGCCCGTACATCGGCTAGGCCGAGCCGATTGGCAGCGCGGTTTGCCGACTCCGAAAGATAGCCGCGGGATCGATTCACAGCCCGGTGCACGGGGTGCTCCACGGGGTAGCGCGCCAAGATCTCGGTAAGTCGCTCGTTGACGGCGACCCGCTCCCCTGTGGGACTGGTCGACATGTCGATGAGCGTCAGGAGGTCCAACTGGTCCTGATCTGGAGCCGGGAAGCGTGCCAGTTCGTCGCCCAGGTCACGCTCTTCCGCCTCAAACTGCGCGGCGGAGTGATACGCCACCAGAGCCACGACCCCTTCGGGTGCCGCATGCTGACGGAGCCACACAGCACCGTCGAGCGGGTGAAACCCAGTGTTGGCGACCGTGTCTGCATAGCCGACGTCGTGGAGCCAAGCTGACATGATCACCGCGTTCGAGACGTCGTGGCCACGCTTCTGAAGCTGCTCTGCTGATCGGCCAACTGCTTGGACATGCAGCCACCGATCCCCCATGTCACCAAGACATGACTCGGCCACCTCGTGCGCTCGAGCGGGCGTCCAAGTCATCGGTTCACCCTAGGTGAGCCAAGCTGGATCCCTGAACTCTCAAGGCCATTGGGAGCTGCCGCGAGTATGACTATCGCAGGCAAGCAGGACACCTCGGTGCGGATCGGCGCCGCCACCACCGGTGAGCCGGCCGTCGCTGTCCGTATCGGCACCATGCTCATCTACTTCGAGGACACCAAGGCCCTGACCTCACTCGTCGAGGCCATCGTCGGCGCATCCGTGGTCGGCGACAGGATCTTCGGCGAGGACCGGGCTGCGAACGCACGCCGGGCTGGAACATGGAAGGCCATGCACAGCCGCAACCGTTGTCCATGGCCATGAGAAAGTCCCCACTACGCCTGAGCAGTTGTCCACAGGCGGCCGCTGCGGTATTGCGCCGGAGCGGCCGCCGCCGTTCTCTGGTCTCATGACCAACTACCCCTACAGCCATGACCCGGCCGACACCTTGGATGAGGCTTACATGCGCTGGCTGAGCGGGAACGGCTTCCCCACCATGCGGCAGCTCCTCACAGACCAGGCATGCGAGGATGCAGCTGTGCTGCGATCCGTACCAAATCGCGAGGCTCTCGGAGTCTTCAACGCGGTCTCGACTCGAGACGGCGAAGCTCAGGCGCGCGACGGCCAGGCGTTCTACGCGCTCAACCGACTAGGAAGCCAAGCCGACGAAGCCATCGTGGAAGTCCAGTTCGGCGATGGCACGTGGATGCTGGCAACCCCAAGTGACTTGGAGATCAGGGGCCTTTGACAGACGTTAGGTGCCGTCGCATTTGCGACGGTGTCTGTGACGTCGGCCGGGGTTGTCCCCTTGAAGACGCCCAGCGGCACGGTCGACAAGATCCTCGCGCGCTACGTTAGGTGGGTGGCAAGAGCACCAAGCGGCGCAGACGCAACTCAAGCTGGGAAGTCCGGCTGGAAGCCCACTGCTGCTGGTGAACATCTTCGCGGTCGCCCCACACGCAACACCCAGCCGGAAGTCGCGTTGCGGAAGGCGGTGCACGCCCGCGGGCTCAGGTTCCGCCTGAATCGTCGAATTGGTCGTTACAAGCCAGATTTTGTGCTGCCGCGACATCACCTAGCAGTGTTTGTCGATGGTTGCTTCTGGCACAACTGTCCAGAGCACGGGCCGCGGGAGTTTCGAGGCCCAAATGCTTCCCGTTGGCAATCGAAGAAGGACGCGAATCGTGCCCGTGACCTGGCAGCGAATACCGCTTTGGCCCAGGCGGGGTGGCAGGTGCTGCGCATCTGGGAATGCGAGACCCGAACCGACGTCGGTGTCGCCGCCATGAAGGTGCTGATCGCAGCTCACACGGAGTTTGGCGAAGCTGTTTCGTTCTGAGCCGTATGGCACCAGGGGGCCAGCGGACAGTGGGCACAGTCCGACCGTTCGGCTGTGCAAAGCGTCGTTCCGATAAGACGGAGCGCTGCCATCCGCAGTGGGGCCTCTTCGCCGCTGCCTACGAGGCGCGCCAGGTCAATACGACCGTCAGTCAGCCGGTTGCTCTCGTCTGACTTGCTCCCCGCCACGCGAGCCGCGACCCTGAGGACACCCTGTGAACGGAGAAGGACATCGCCACCCTGCAGCATTGTGAAGATCCGTCCCTCCGCCGGTTTAAGCCCGATGAGTTCTGGAAGCAGCGCGGGCTCGAGCCAAGCCGCCTTCCGACTCAACAGCGGCCGCAGCCGATCCAGCGCCTTGCCGGCCCTGGTTCCTTCCAGTGGTTCCTGCATTGAGTCGAGAGCGGCCTTGTTGAGATCGGCAAGTCCTCGGATCTGGCTCAGTGCTTCGTTAATAGGCACCAGATTCTTCGAGGACACGTTCATCAGTGCTGCAGCCAAGGCGACCGGCGACGTCACGGATATCCCGGGAAGCATGAACCAGTAAGAAGACGCACGCTGCTTCGCGGCCCACTTGGTCAGTTTCTTACGTGCGCCCAGCCAGTCAGCCGGTTTGGACCCTGCAGGCTGTGACTGCGAAGCAAGAGCGAGCGCTGCCGCCTCTCCGAGCAGCGGCGGGACCGCGTTGCCGATCTGCCGGAAGGCATCGCTGCGAGCACCAGAAAAGCGGAAAGCGTCGGGGAACGTCTGAATCCGCGCAGCCTCGCGCACCGTTAGGGTGCGGTGTTCCTTCGGATGGATGTACCAGTACCCGTCCTTTGCGATGTGAGCTGTGATCGAGCGGCTGAGATCGTCCCAAGCAAGTCGTTTGTACTTGTCAGTGAAGTTGTCTGCCTTGTACCTGCGCAAGTGCTCCGGGATATCGGAGTACAGCGTCTTGGAGTCCATGAGCTTGAAGATCTCAAGGTCATCAGATCTGACGGCACGAGTCATGTGATCGTGCAGAACGCCAGGGATGGCTCCCTCGCGCATGCTGACACTGAAGGCAGACGGCTCGTTCGGTGCCTCATAGGCCATTTCGCGGAAACCAGAGGTTGCGTCGAGGCCTGGCAGGTCACCGATGCTTTCACGCAGCGTCGTGGGCAAGGTCTGCTTCTCAGGCCAGCTGAAGTCCTGACCGTCCCGGCGGGCCAGAAGGATCAGTCGTTTGCGGTGTTGCGGGACTCCGAAATTCCACGCGTCTGCAAGTTGCACCTTCGTGGCATAGCCAGCATTCTCCAGTTCGTCGACCATGATGCGGACAACTCGGAAATCGTCATTGAGCCCCATGTCGGGGACGTTCTCCATGAGGATGGCACGCGGTTTGAGTCGGAGGGCCACGTCCAAGAAGGCAGACCACAGCTCGCGTCGGTGATCAATTGCTTCCCGAGCGCCGGAAGCCACAAGGCTGCGGATCTTGCTACTACCCGCTCGGCTGAACGGCTGACACGGGGGCCCTCCGGCGACCAGGTCAACCGGAATGTCTTTGAACAGCCTCACAAAGGTGTTCCGCGCGCGGTGGTCACCAAGGTCAAGGTCAAGAGCAAGACCCGGGAAATTGTGACGGTGAGTCTCCAGCGACCTTTGATCGTGGTCAACAGCCGCGGCAACAGTCCACCCAGCAGCTTCGACGCCAGCGCTCAGACCACCGGCGCCGGAAAACAGGTCAACGGCGATCGGCCTTCCTGCTGCGCGTTCCGAGGCACACCAAGCCTGGAGGGTATCTTCTGTGGGGCCTTCTGGATGGTCGGACAATTTCAGTCCGTCGCTTCGCTGGACGCGGACGCGGTAGTGGCGCACCGTTCCTCTTCTCTGGAGTGTCTTGAAGACCAGGACATCACACGGACGACCCGTGTGCAAGCGCCCATCAGGATGGTGGCCAAACGCTCGGAGATGTCCCGACCCGCCAGTGACTGCAGGCGTTCATGTCGAGCTGGTAGGAGACGCTCGTGATGCCATTCGGAAGCCCGTCAGGGAACGAATCCCGTGTGAGTCGTGGAAAATCGCCGGTGACCCTGTAAAGGTTCTCTTCCACAACGCGGTACGGCAGAGCCGACTGATCGCGGCCGACCGGGGTGTAGCCACGTTGGCCGAGTTTGGTGAGCAACTCGGCGCGGGCAACCGGTTGACTGCTGAGTTCAGCAGTGGCAACTGCGACGAGGCTGTTGAGGGTGTTGGCTGCCAGGGCATCCCGCGTTACCCGCAGGCTGTAGAGGTAGAGGACTCCGGTCTCGGCGTCGTCCAACTGCTCAAGATGCTGAACAGTGTGGACGACAGCGCCGGCCCGGGATGTCGTCTTGACCTCAACTGATTGCGTCGGCCACTGGAAGTCGTGGCGTGCGCCGTTCGAGGCATCCCAGGCGTGCACGGAGTCGGCGGAGACTCCAGCCCATCGGATGAGAAACCACAGTTCGCCAAACAGCCCGATGGCATCTCTGGCGGACAGCCGAGTCGGATCGACACCCCAGAACCAGCGCCATTCATTGAGCGCTGAGATGACCTGACTACGGCGTGCGTCCGGACCGGCTTGCACCACCTCCGAAGCGATGTCTGCAGCGACGGCCGCGAAGGTAGCAGCGACCACTGGATCGAGGCATACGAGGTCGACATAGGAGGCATCTAGTTCGTTGGGGATGCGATGCCGAGCCACAGCCACTCCCAGCCCGTGCGTGCCCGTGACATCGAGAGTCACGCCCTCCGGCACGCGTACCAGCAGGTGCTGGCGGCTCGAGTCGTCTCGAGCAACCCAGACGCCCGACCCGGGCTCGACTTCAACGGCCTCCAGTTGACCAAGTGATTCCGGGGCCGGTAACTCCCGCCAGCGCGACTGGAATTCCTCAGGCGTCACAACGTGCCTTTCGGCGGTGGCGCGGAGATGTACTCCACGGTGGCATCGCTTCCGCTGACCGGAAACGAGACGGCGTAGGCAACAAGCGTCGCAGCCTTGTCTGGATGGGCGAACAGAGGGATACGAGTCGTCGAGTTCTTTAGGGGCTGGGCGGCAGCACTGATTGGGTAGAGCATCAGCAAACCTTCGGCCGGGTCACGGTGGGCGCGATACGCCTCGGCGCGGGAACCGTATTTCCCGTCTTTCGCCTCGTCAACAGCCGCCTGCCTATCGGCGTCGCTCAACCCGAGTAGCTCGTCGTCCGGGTCAGTCACGACGCCAAGGGAGGTCGGATCATTCTTGAGGCGGCTACGCGCAATGAGCGGCACTCTCGGCAGGCCGGAGACACCAAGCTCCTCGTTCCAGACCGGCTCGTCGCTGGCCTTCTTCGCGCAGGACAGCATGACCCGCCACCGGATCAGCTCACCGTTCTGCAACTGCTTGTCTATGTAATCGACGACGGATCGTGGATCGATGGCAATCTGAGGGATGACCCGGAAGTTGTTGAGTAGGTCGATGACCGACCGAGGATCAACGGCCATCCACGTTGGCTTGCCGTCGATGAAGTCCGGCGCACCGAGCGCACCGAGGAAATCGCGTGTCAGCTCCAGATTCGCCGACAGGTCGGCGGTCGGCATCACCGGGAAACGAAGGGTCTGCACTCGTTCGCCCGCGTAATTGACGCTGACCTCGACGGCCGACTGCATCTTGCTCTTCTGTGTCACTGCCATCAGCGGATGGGTGCGTACCTTCGGGACAAATCTCGTCGGCGTCAGCTTCTCTCGGTCGTAACGGGCGATCTGCTTCCGCAGCTCCTCCTCTGCTGTGGCGAGATCGTGGAAGCAGGACACCAGCAGCTCAGTGCTATAAAGCCGGGTCAGGTCGACGTAGCGCCCGCGATAGCCGAACCAGCGGCCCATCTGCATGAGCGTGTCGTAGTACAGCGTCTCCCGGACGTAGTAGGAAACCAGCAATCCCTCGATCGTGACGCCACGGCTGAGTTTATTACCGCCGATCAAGACAGCCTTCAGGTTCGGCTCTGCGTCGAAGTCGATGTCGTCCGGCCAGTCGGAGTTCAGGACCTTGACGACGATTCCGTCACGCAGTAGTCGGTCGATGTGTGGCTCGATCGTTTCGAAGGAGACGTCGCGAGCAAGGTCAACATTCGCCGAGACCGGCCGGAACCGGGTGTTCCAGCGCTCCCGGAGTTTTGGCCGGTAGTCCAAGGCTTCGTACAGCCAGCGCTGCCGGATGTAGGCGAGCTCCGCGGTGACCTCGGGAGCCAGCGGGTTCTGCATCGCTCGCTGCATGGCGGTGTGTATGAGCATCGTGCAGGGCTCGTCTTTACCGGACCGCTCCAACCACGCAGCCGCGGCGAGGACATAATCCGCCAGAGCCTGCTTCATGCTCGGCGGCATCGTGGGCACGAACCCGGCTCTCTGTCCACGGGATGGGATCAGCATTTCGACGTCGTAGTCGGGTACGAAGTCGATCACAGCCAAGCCGTCCTCGCTACTGGTCTGCGCGTCGCCCGGCAGGCGGTCACGACCGAACAACTGGGCTGCGCCTACATAGATGTCCCCGGGAGGTGGCGGCAGCGAGATGATGAAGTGGCTTGGGAAGAGGTCATTGCCGCCATCGGCATCGAAAGCCGAGGGGTCGATAAGCACATTGGCAAAGGGCGTCGCGGTGTACGCCACATAGGAGCAGCGAGCGAAGCTCCGCAGCAGCCTACGGACGTTCGAGTTGATGGTGCTCGGATCTAGCTCGTCGTCGCTCGGTTCCTCGCCGTCGAAGTCGGTACCTCCAACCAGATCGACCTCCTCGCGTGCAGAGCGGTTGCCTCCGGTGTTGACGGACGCCTGGTCGGCCTCATCGTCAATGACCAGCACCGGTACATGGGCTGGGACCCGGCCCTGCATCCAGGCGATCAGACGTTCGAGGCGGGTCTTGTTCTTCTTGACAACGAAGATCACCTGCTCGTTGCCCTGAAGGAGAGCGGCGTTGACTCCTCGCGGGTCGAAGTCGCCCCACGACTCGGCGCCGGTCATCCACTGCCATCGCCGTCCGGCCTCTGGTTCGCCGACGCCGGCAACGTTCTCACGTCCGAGGTCGCGCTCCAAACGGCGCTGTGTCTGCTTACGCAGGGTGTTGTGCAGACCGGAAAGTACGATGACGATCTTGTATCCGGAGTCCCCGGCCTTGGCGATCACAGCCGAGAAGTTGGCGGTCTTTCCACTCTGGATATGTCCGACCACCAGACCCCGAATCGCGAACGGCTCTGCCGACCGCGGGTCTTCAAGGTGCGCGAGTACCTTGTTGCTGGACTGGTCGAGACTATCGAGCTCGAAGTCCTTACGGCCCAGCGTATGTGCTACATAGGAGCGCTGACGCAGCCAGTAGTAACCCTTCGAAGGGTCGCAGCTGTCAAACCACGCTCGCGGGCCACCATCGGACAGCACGCCCGGCTCCAGCACTTGGATGGTTGTGGAGGTTTGACGGCGGTAGTGCTGCCGCACCGCCTCGTGGTCATCAGACGGAATCAGTGCGCCGGCCGTCGTCAGCGCTTCGTCGAATGTCGAACCGTCTCGTGTCATCAGGACACGGACCAACTGCAGGTGGCCTTCTATGCGCTCACCATCCGAGGCCACGGGCCACCTCCGGAGCCGTCCGGCGCAAGCTCGCCACGATTCGCTCCAAAGCCGCCTGCTCTCCAGCCGCTCGCGCGGCCGCCTCGATTGCCGTTCGCGCCGTCTGTTCGAAGGCAGAGACGTAATCGGTGTTGCCTGAGCTGGCTCCGACGATGATCGGGCCGATACCCAAATCGCGATCACTGACGTCAACCACCGGAGTGAATGTCGCGGTTGCTGGTGCTGGCGAGATCGGCGGGGCTGGTGTCGGCCTAGGACTTGGTCGCCCGCCGGACGAGGCGCCCTTGCGGTAGCGCTGAGCGGCGATGCGCGCGACCTGATTGACGACTAGCTCGATGTCCTCTCGCAGATCGGTCGGCAGTTTGACGATGGCCTTCGAGATATTGATCCCGAACGCCGCGTCGAGGTTGGGCGCGAAGTCGAGCGCGACGCGGGCCAACTTGGTGTGCTCGTCAATGGTTCGGATACGGCTCCAGCCGCCCCACTGGATGAGCCGGTCGGCTCGGTAGACGTATCAGGGCTATCCATCTGAGCCGACTTGGCCGCTGGGCCCGTCTGGTGAACCACAACATGTAGCGTCCCTGGCCGCTTGTAGGCACGACATCTTGTGCCCGGTCGGCTCAGATGGATAGCCCTAAGACGTATATGCCTTGCTGCCGGTTCCATTTCAGCGGCCCGGACGCCCGCGCCCACGCTGCGGAGTCCGAGAACTCGGACTTATCTGGCAATACGTAAGGGCTGACATGCACGATGCCCATGCCGCTCTCCGACGCCACGCGGTAGTCACTCTCGGGGAGCGCTGTCGTCGCTTGGTCACGACAGAACGGGTCCCAAGCCTCAACAGCTGACCCGTTGACCAGGATCTCTAGCTTGCGTCCGCGTGCCTGCCCCGTTAGGAACCGATGGAAGACCATCCCGAGGTGCTCGGCGATGGCCTCGGCCCGATCAAGCAACTTGCGCCTAGCCCAGCCGCCCAACGGATCCTTATAGTCCAAGATGCGGTCGAGGTCCTCCCAGAGCACCACGGTGCCGGTGGTTTCCCTGAGTGGCTCGACAAGATGTGCCGGACGGTCCGCCGGGTCGACGACCAGGATCTCCCACTTGTTGGTCTGCTCAATATGGAAGAGATCGAGTGCCCGCACCTCCACTCGAGCTCGCTCCGGTGCTCGACGCGATGCCACGACGACCCGGCGGCACTGCGAAGTCGAAGCGGTCTTCAGACCGAAACCAAACTTACCCAGATCGTCGCTGTCGTAGTCCCGCATGCTGCCGTAGCGCAGCGCCTCGGTCAGCGTCTGAGCGTCCATGCCGTGACCGTCATCCGCGATCTGGATCCAGGAGTCAGCGCCGTCGAAGTGCAGGTCGACCGCGATTGTCATCGCACCTGCCGAAATACTGTTGTCCACAAGGTCGGCGACCGCCTGGGGCAGCTCATAGCCAACGTTTCGCAGGGATGCGATCGTCCTTGCCGCGGCGGGCACCACGGTCTCGACCCGCTGCCTACCTATCGCCGTGCGCGTGGATGCTGCCACCCTGGAGCCCTCCCTGTGCCAACCCGCCTCGAACCCGCATACGCAGCCCGAGTCCGCCGCAAGCATAGGCGCAAGCGCCGACAGGACCCGGTTGAATCGGGTCTTCATGCGCTTGGGCGCCTGCGGGCTGAACTAGCCTTCTGAGATCAAGGCGCTGGGCTCCTCGTCTTCGGCTCGTCCTGAGGTCTCAGCAATTGAGCGGCGGACGTGGATACTCACCTCATGCCGACCCTTCGCACCACCTACGTGCAACACACATTCAAAGAGACTCCCGAATATCACGAGGTGTGCACGATCAGTGACAGGCTCCTTGAACACCTCAATGAGTCCGAGGCGCAAGAGCTCCTTGCGGTCGCAAATGCGCCAAGCCTGTCGAGCGCTGAGGTTCAAGCCTCCTTCGGCCGGTTCGCGGGTCAGCTCGGATTCACCAGCGAGGCCCGGGGACTCTTCGCCGCCTACGAGAACCGCGCGGTTCGACCCGATTACTACCTCGCGTTGGGCGGAACCGGCATCCTCATGGAGGTTGAGCGCGGGAAGACGACGATCAACAACATGGACTTCCTCGACTTCTGGAAGTGTCACCTGTGCGAGCATGCCAACTATTTGTTCCTCATTGTTCCGCAGCAGCTCCGCCAGAATCCGACGATGAGCCCCAGACGCGAGTACAACACCGTGGTCAAGCGGATGGCGTCCTTCTTCACTCAACGTAACTACACGAACGTCCGCGGGCTTCACGTCTTCGGCTACTGAGGAGCCAAGCGGTTGCCCTTCTGCCCTTCTGTGACCTGACACTGTGACCTGACGCCGGTTGGTGAGGAGTTTCTGTACTGCGTTAAAGCCGCGGCAAGCCGCGCGGGCCGGGCCTGCGGGCGGCGCTGGCGCGCCGTCCTCGACTACCGGCCCAACGCAAGAGCAGCGCCCCGGCCCGCACCAGGACGCTGCTCTCGGCTGACGATCAACCCACGGGCTCGCGCGCTAGAAGGGAAGGGGTCTCGGCGCCCGCTCACGACTCGACAGCCCCAGCCGCCACCACCCAGCCCGACCAGGACTGACCCCGAGTGGTCCCGACCCACGACCGCATCGCAGCGGGTCACCCGAGCGACCATCACCGTCCCGGCACTGCACATACCCGCTGCTCACGCGAGGGTGCCATGCTGAGGTCACGCCGTGGCGCGGAACCAGTCGACCTCGGTGTCGCACGCGTCCACGATGAACTCCGCGAGGGCCTTGATGTCCTGCAGGCGCGAGGTGGGCGAGTAGGCACCGGCGTCGGTCGCCGGGAACAGACCGGAGGCGAACCACGTGTCCTTGGGGTTCGAGATGACGGGGGCCTTCATCTGCGGGTTCATCCCGGCGAACGCCTCCTGGATCTCCTTAGGGGACCAGTCGTTCTCGTCGAGGTCGTGCCAGGCGAGTGCGAAGGCGCGGAGCATCACGTTGGAGCCCACGAGGTTGCTCGTCCTCAGCTCGGCCGGCGTGCGCAGGCCAGCCTCGACCTCGCCCAGCTCGGGGAACGCGGAAGTCATGGCCGTGACGAACTGGTCGAACTTCTTGACGACCTCCTTCTCGTCGAGCTCGTCCTCGAGGCGCTTTCCGATGCGGCCGTGACCCACGACGAGGGCACGCAGGATGTCGGCGACGTGCTTGGCACCAAGGAGGTACTGGGAGTTGCCGCTGACTCGGTCCTGCTCGAGGTCGACCCTGCCGTCGAGCAGGTCATTCTCGGAGAGGGCCAGGTTCAGGGCCCGGGAGATGACCTTGCGGTCGTCGAAGCGACTCTTGACAGCGCCGGTGATGCCCTTGGCGTTGTCGTTGATGTCGACGAAGACGCGCCGGGCGATCTCGGGGGTGTCGACGATCACGACCTGGATGGACACACGCTCGGTTCCCATCTCGTCACGACGCTTCAAGAACTTGTCCAGCTTCTTCTGAGCGAACTGGATCGCCACCTGGTCGTCGTACTGCTTGCTGCGGGCGAGCTCCACGCGCCCCTTCTCGATGTCAGCCGAGAGGGCCTCCCATGCGAGGTGGAACCCGAGGGTGCGGTGCTGACCGTCGACGATCTGGATCTCGGTCTTGGAGTCCTTGGGAACCGACAGCAGACCGAACTGGGTGCTACCGGTGTTCAGGCCCTCCACTCCCTGGAACTTGAAGATGTCGGGAGAGCGCAGCAACAGGGCTGGGGAGACCCACCCCGCGTCGTGGCGGATGTACTCCGCGAAACCCTTGGCGTGAGCGGGGACGATGCGCCGCTGAGTGGCGTCGACGCCCAACGGCTTGTCGGGGTCGGGCTTCGGCAGGAAGGTGACGAGCTCGCGCACCGACCAGTCGATGGCGTAGACGGTGCGGCCTCCCTGCTTGTACCGCGAGGCGAAGAAGTGCTCATAGGGGTCGTACCCCGTGGCGTGGACGTCAGCGATGTTGATCATGATGTTGCTCCTAATCTTGTTTCGGCTAGAGAAGATCTTGTGTCTAGGACTTCTGCGCTAATCCTATCTACAAGATCTTGAACTTGTCAACACGTTTTTAATCTGAAATTTAGGAGACTACCGCGCGGACGTGATCGAGCGGTCGGCGAACGTCGATGCCCAGCTCCAGGCGCCCGACTTGACCCTGGCGTCGCGCTAACGATCAACGAACGATCCCTGGCGGGCACGGGTCACAGCAAGCAAGTTGTGCGCCCACAAGCGATCGGAACTGTTCCCGGTGCGCGATCGGAAGGTGTCTGCCTACCTCGGCCTCACCCGAAACAACAGTTATCAGATCGCTTGGCAGGTCTTCCGTCACTTGATCGGACACCGCGACGTCATCACTGCAATCGACGCCTTGTCGGACGCGACACTCGCAGGTGCGCATGGGACACGGCTTCGATTGGACGACTCACGTCTGCGTCTGCTTGACGCGGCGATCTGGACAAACACACTTCGATCTGCCTGAGGCACGGGTGCTAGAGGTCAGTCGCCCGCTCTCCGGCGCCAGCACCCGATGTTGCGAGTCGCCCGCTCGTGCCACGGCTGTGCCAGTAGCGCAGTCAGATGATGGGTACGCCAGGCCACTTGGGGACCCTTCGCCGAGCACGGTGGAGATCCACACGGTTGGAGGTCGGCGATTTGCAAGCAGGAGGTCCCGGGATCGGTTCTTGCCTGAAGATCGGACGCCGAAGACGGCGATTCGTCTGCGCTGACGCTGTCGCTCTCCGGCGACAAGCACTGAGACGAGCGCAGCACCCTTCCACATGGCCCTGTCAAGAGGATCCCACGGACGCACGTGGCTAACCTTGACGCGACCCAGAACGCCCGGAGGTCTCCGACGATCTGGGCGGCGCCAGCACCCCGTCTGAGGCAGCACCGGCAGAGGTTAGGATTCGCGCTTTCCTTTCGCAGTGGACTTCTTCTTGTTCTTGATCTGAACGCCCACGATGTCCGGGTCGATCCTTGGCGGGGGCGTCGGCTTCGGACTTTTTGGCGCTGGATCCGGCGCCTTCGGACTCGGGGATGCCGACTTCTTGCTCACCTGTCGCTCCTGTCCTTCTTCAGGGCAGCACGGGCAGCCGCCCGGTCGGACCGTTCCAGCTTCGTATTCCCCTCGATGTTTCCAACAAGTTCAGGGTCGACCTTGAGCCGGGGTCGCTCGCGGCGTGGCCGTGCTGCTGCTTGGGTGTCCTGTTCCATCACTTGCCTCCTTGGTGGGTGACCCCGTAATTGTTGCAGCAACCATGAGGAAGACCGAGATAGCAAGCAGAACAACCGTCACCTTCATTCGTCGAACCTTCGCGCTGAGACGCACTTCGTCCTGCTCGTAGAGGAGGATCCGCGTGTCCAGAAGGGTCAGCTCGGTCTCACTGGGGTCTTCCATCAGATAGCGGTCTCTGAGGCTTGCCGGCTTGATGGCTGTCGCGATCCGAGGAAACATTGCCCAAACGGCGGCCAACACGGCTGCCGAAGCAAACGCCAGCGAGGCGTAGCGAAAGGCACTCGAACGGCCCTGTGTCAGCCCGATCAGTAGAGCTCCACCTAACGCCAGAAGCAGGCCTGACTTCGTATCGAAGTTGCCCCCACGGATCTCTTGCTCAGCCACCTGACGATCCAACTCTCGACGAACCAAGTGAATAGATGGGTACGGTTCACCATCGCCGTCGCCTTTGACGTTGCTCAAACCGTCCACCACGCTGATTCTCCCCTCAACGACCTGACCCAACCCAGTTCAGCGGCGCCCGTCCCAGAGGCTAGCCGCGTTGACGCACCAAGTCACTGCGCCGGCATCCAACTCCAGCGATTCATGGTTCGCAAAGCGAATTGGCCAACTGATAGGGAGTCCGCGATGGGGCAAACGCTGGCGTGGGGTGCGCATCTCACAGATGCTGGACTATCAGCAGCCCCTAGACTCCCACGTTCACGGCTGACCCTGGCGTGGGCTAACGATCAGCGAACGATCCCTGGCGGGCACTCACGGTCAGATAGGGGCAGCTCTGACCCTGTCCGCCGTGCGCTCAGGCGGGCATAGTTTCCATTCCCAAGCTGATACTGCGGGTTCGATTCCCGTCACTCCGCTCCACACGCGAAAAACGTTGCAGCAGAACCGAGCTGGAAGATCCAGTTCTCTGCCGATGCGGGTTCCCGGTCCATGCGCGGGC
>Ga0209587_1000233_pt1 | contig 27779 bp, 26 predicted proteins | sample NGEPerD_2_FD_184512 | JGI IMG/M metagenome (GOLD analysis project Ga0209587, IMG submission 184512) | Arctic peat soil microbial communities from the Barrow Environmental Observatory site, Barrow, Alaska, USA - NGEE PermafrostL1-D... | ecosystem: Environmental > Terrestrial > Soil > Wetlands >...
TCGGTGTGCTGGAACCAGAGCAGGGGCACCCGCGCACTGGGATCGACAACGTCGTCGCCCCTGAGTGAGTCGGGACTCCCGGTGAGCAAGGTGGCCCAGAAGGGTCCGACGGCGGCGAGGTCGGCGGTGTCCAGCGCTAGCTCGAGTTGGGTAGGCGCGCTCGGTTCCGTGCCGATCCCCTGCTCGCGGGCGATCTCGCTGATCTGCCGGGCGAGGTCGATGTCGCGCACGGTGACCTGGGAGACGTCGTGGCTGACGAGCTTCACGTCCACAAACGGGTACGTCAGCGTTACGTCCGGATGGTGGTTGGCCGCCTCGGCGGCCTCGGAGACGGCGGTGACGAACGTGAGTCCAGTGACAAAGTCCCCGGTGAGGAACCGCCCGTGGAGGGCCTGGGCGAGCTTGCGCCAGTCGCCGAGTCCAGCGTCGAGGATCTGCCTGCTGGTGAGCTTGTCCATGCCCTCAGTATCTCCCGGGCCGCCTGGAGAGAGAAGAGGCTGCGACGGACACACGAAACCCCTCAGCGCTACGCCAGCGCACACACGAGCTCACCCGCCGTGACTTCGCGTGCAGCGGCGCGGCGAATGCCCAATGGTCGAGTGCGCTTCACCAGTTGTTCACTATTGATGCTCTCTTCAGTCATGTGGTCTCCCTAGGTTGCTGTTGCACCGCCCCAACGACGAGGCCGAATTCGGTCCCATAAGAGAGGTCTAAACACGTGAAGCGAAGCATCCTGCGCCGCACTGCGCTCCCTGCGGCACTAGTGCTCAGCCTGGCCCTGACGGCCTGCGGTGGGGGCGAGCCCTCAGCCAACGAAGAGGCCCCTGCCGCCGGCGAGACCGCTGAGTCGGACGATGACTCGGAAGGCGGCGGCGAGATGAGCGGGTCCATCGAGATCGACGGCTCCTCCACCGTCGGCCCGCTTACCGACGCAATCTCCGAGGAGTACGCCGGCGTCGAGTCCGGGGTGACCGTCAACCTGGGAATCTCCGGCACCGGTGGTGGCTTCGAGCGCTTCTGCGGCACCGGTGACACCCAGATCTCCAACGCCTCACGCCCGATCGAGGACGAGGAGGCCGCCATCTGCGAGGAGAACGGTGTCGAGTACACCGAGATCCGGATCGGCACCGACGCGTTGACGATGGTGACCAACCCCTCCACCGACTACGTCACCTGCCTCACCACCGACGAGCTGATCAGCATCTGGGGGCCGGACGGCGTCGACAGCTGGGACCAGGTGAACCCTGAGTTCCCCGAAGAACCGCTCGAGGTCTTTGCACCAGGGACCGACTCCGGCACCTATGACTTCTTCAACGAGACGATCCTCGAGCCCAATGAGATCGAGGCTCCTCGGCAGGACTTCAACGCCTCCGAGGACGACAACGTCATCGCCCAGGGCGTCATCGGCACACCCGGTTCGTGGGGCTACTTCGGGTTCGCCTACTTCCAGGAGACCCAGGACCAGCTCAAGGCGATCGAGTACGACGCCGGCGACGGGTGCGTGGCTCCCAGCGTCGAGGCCGCACAGGACGACAGCTACAAGCTGTCCCGCCCCCTGTTCATCTACGTGAGCAACGAAGCGCTCGCGGAGCCGCACGTCGCGGACTACGCGACGTACTACATCGAGACCGTCAACGAGGTCATCGAGAGCGTCGGCTACATCCCGGCCACGGACGAGACCATCTCCTCCTCAGCGGAAGACCTCGAAGCCGCCATCAAGGCTGCCGGCTGAGATGACTCGTGAGCCTGGTCGGGGGTGCGCGCTCAGCGCTCCCCCGGCCTTGGCTGTTCTGTTGAGTGCCGACCAGACGAACCGTAGGAGAAGAGCCCGATGAGTTCGACGACTAGACCGGAGAAGTTGAGCACTCCTTCCGGCCAGCCCGGCTCCCCGCTGATCTCCTCCAGGCCGAGGTACGGGGAGAAGGTCGCGCTGGCGTTGCTGTGGTTGTGCGCCGCGGTGTCGGTCGTCACCACGGTCGGGATCATCGTGGTGCTCTTCACCGAAGCAATCGCGCTCTTCAATATCCCAGGCGTGTCAGTCGTCGAGTTCTTCACCGACACCCAGTGGCGGCCGTTCACCGATCCCGAGTCCGACCTGTTCCGGTTGGGGGTGCTACCGCTGCTGAACTCCACCATGATGATCACGGCGCTCGCCCTCGCGGTGGCCGTGCCCTTGGGCCTGGGGACCGCGATCTACCTCTCTGAGTACGCCCGCCCCCGCGCCCGCAAGACCATCAAACCGATTCTGGAGCTACTTGCCGGTGTCCCTACCGTGGTGCTGGGCTACTTCGCGCTGACGTTCATGACGCCGCTGTTGCGCAGGTTCCTGGGCGACGAGTTCGTTCCGATCTTCAATGCGACGAGCGCTGGGATCGTGGTCGGGATTCTGATCGTGCCGACGATCGCCTCCATTTCAGAGGACGCGATGAGCGCGGTCCCCCGGACACTGCGCGACGGCGGGTACGGACTGGGCGCCACACGGCGGCACGTCGCCCTGAAGATCGTGTTCCCCGCGGCACTCTCCGGAATCACCGCCGCGATCATCCTGGGCTTCGGCCGAGCCGTGGGTGAGACACTCATCGTGACTCTTGCCGCAGGTAACCTGCCCCCAAGTGACCTCCCCGCTGTTAACCCCTTCCAGCAGGTGCAGACCATGACCGCCTACATCACCCAGGCGGTCGGCGGTGAGTCGCCGCGGGGCTCGGTAACGTTCCAGTCGATCTTCGCAATCGGCGCCCTGTTGTTCGTGATCACCTTCGCGATGAACCTGGTCGCCTCGAGGATCGTGCGACGCTTCCGAGAGGAGTACTAGGGATGGCCGCCGCATCCACGCCGACAAGCTCGCCGTCCCGCCGGGGAGACGACCTGCGCTCCTCCAGGGGCCGCAACGCCAAGGACCGGGCCGTGCTCACCCTCCTGCTCCTTGCGACGGCCGTCTCGCTGATCGTCCTCTCCGTTCTGGCCTTCGACATCCTGGGAGACGGAGTCGGCCGACTCAACATCGACTTCCTGACGCAGTACACCTCCCGCTTCCCGGATGAAACCGGCATCAGGGCCGGCATCACGGGCACCCTGTCCCTCATGGTCCTCACCGCGCTGATGACGTTCCCGATCGGCGTCGGTGCTGCGCTGTACCTCGAGGAGTTCGCCGCACGAAACCGGATGACCCGGCTCCTCGAGACCAACATCAACAACCTCGCCGGCGTACCGTCTGTCATCTACGGACTGCTAGGCCTGTCGGTGTTCGTCTACGTCCTGGGTTTCGGACGTGCCCTCATCGCGGGCGCACTCACCTTGACCCTGCTCGTGATGCCGGTGGTCATCGTCGCGGCCCGAGAGGCCCTACGTGCCGTTCCCCAAGAGATCCGCTCTGCCGGACTGGCGCTGGGCGCGACGCCGCTCCAGGTCGCCACCCGGCAGACCTTCCCCGCGGCGGTCCCGGGCATCATGACCGGGTTGATCCTCTCCTTGTCCAGGGCGGTCGGAGAAACGGCTCCGATCCTGGTGGCCGGGGCGATCTTTTCCCGTCGCGCCGATAACGAGCCCTGGCATCCCTTCGAGGCGTACACCGCGATCCCCATCCAGATCTACGACTTCGTCAAGAGGCCACAGTCCGAGTTCCAAATCGAGGTCGCCTCGGCGGCGATCATCGTCCTGATGGCCATCTTGCTCCTGATGAACTCCGCCGCCATCATCATCCGCAACCGCTATTCGAGGAACATCTAATGGAACACAGACTTAACCTGCAGTCCCCGGGCACCTCACCGCTGGGCCTCCCTGAGACGGAAGCGAAGGCGGACACCGACCTGGGCACTGTCACGTCGCCCGCCGAAGAGGGGCCGTTCGTCGGGGACGTTGTCTTCAACGTCGACAACGTCTCGGTGAACTACGGTTCCGTGCCCGCCCTGGTCGATGTCTCCCTCAAAATCCGTCGACGTGAGATCACCGCCTTCATCGGTCCCTCTGGGTGCGGCAAGTCGACGTTCATCCGCTGCTTCAACAGGACCAATGATCTGATTCCAACGGCCAAGGTCACCGGTCGAATCAACTACCACGGTGAGGATCTCTACGCGAAGCACGTCGACCCCGTCGAGGTGCGCCGGCGCGTGGGGATGGTGTTCCAGAAGCCGAACCCCTTCCCGAAGTCGATCTACGACAACATCACGTTCGGCCCCAAGGTCAACCGGATGAAGGTCAACTTCGATGATCTGGTCGAGAGCTGCCTGAAGCGGGCGGCACTATGGGACGAGGTCAAGAACAAGCTCAAGGAGAACGCCTACAGTCTCTCCGGCGGCCAGCAGCAGCGGCTGTGCATCGCGCGAGCACTGGCAGTCGACCCCGAGGTGATCCTGATGGACGAGCCATGCTCGGCGCTGGACCCCATCGCCACGGCCCGCATCGAGGACCTGATGAGGGAGCTCGAGAAGGACTACACGATCGTGATCGTGACGCACAACATGCAGCAGGCAGCCCGGGTCAGCGATCGCACGGCCTTCTTCACCGCGGAGGTCGAGTCGGAGAACAACGATCGACGCTACGGGCGTCTTGTGGAGTTCGGAGACACCAATCGTCTCTTCTCCAATCCGGTCGACTCACGCACCGAGGACTACATCAGCGGACGATTTGGCTGAAGCCTGGCGTGCTGTGGCCATGCGTGGGTCGCCAGTGCTACACCTCAAGGAGCACGAGAGATGCGTAGTGTGTCGCGATGTTGGGACTACGCCGCATTCAACGTGCTCGTCGTCGACCCCGACTCCCGTGCCTACCGTGAGCTCCAGGAGGTCTGCAAGCACCTCGGCGCCACCCCCACGGCCTGCGACAACGGTGCCGACTCGCTTTTCCTCGCCGGCCATCTGACTCCGGACGTGGTCGTGATCAGCGCCGAGCTACCCCCGGTTCTGTCCTGCCCCGAAGTAGTCACGGCGCTACGAAGACATACTGCTGTTCCCATCATCGTTGGCATGGGGAAGCAGGCCGAATCTGCTGCCTCGGCAGTGGCGGCAGGCGGCAGCCGCATCCTCAACCGACCCTACGAACGCGGTCAGATCCAACCGATACTTAGCGCGTTGCTGGTGCACGCGCAGGCCCGTGTGCACCAGGAGGCTCGCATCAGCGTAGGTTCCCTCGAACTGGACTCCCTCGCCTACGAGGTCCGGGCATCCGGCAAGCCACTCACCCTCACCTTGAAAGAGTTCGAGCTGCTGCGGCTCCTGATGCTGCACCCTGGTCGAGTCGTGACACCCGAACAGATCCGTGAAGAGGTGTGGGGCTCTCGCGAGGACAATCCCACCGGCAACACCATCGCCGTTCACATTCGGCGGATTCGCTCGCGGCTGGGTGGTTCGGTTCGAATTATCAGCGTGCGTGGGGTCGGATATCGCCTGTCGCTCGCAGAGGAAGTGCGCGAGCACACGCCGGTCGGTGGCTGATAGGCAACGTTTCGTACTGATGCAGCTGATCACCGGCACCATCGGATTCGCCCTGGTCAGGATGCCCGGTGCGGCACCTCGAGCTGGCTGAGGAGCGCGAGCACCCGCCCTTCGATCTCGTCGCGAACCGGGCGTACGGCGTCGACCTGCTGACCCGCGGGGTCATCAAGGGTCCACTCCTCGTAGCGCTTGCCGGGAAAGATCGGGCAGGCGTCCCCGCAGCCCATGGTGATCACGACCTCGGCGGCCTGGACCACCTCATCCGTCCACGGCTTGGGGTACTCCTGGGAGATGTCGATGCCGCGTTCGGCCATGACCGCGATCGCAGCGGGGTTCACCTGGTCGCCGGGTTCGGACCCGCCGGACCAGGCGATGGCCGCATCACCGGCATGGTGTCGGAAGAACCCGAGAGCCATCTGGGACCGTCCCGCGTTGTGCGTGCACAGGAACAAGACGATCGGCCTGCCGTCGTGGGACTTGTTCTCGACCCTCGACAGTGCCTCGAGGCGTTGCCGGGCGAAGCGCTCGGCGAGCAGGGGCAGGAAGTTGGCGATGGTCGCCTTGTTGGCGAATTGGTCGTAGGAGGAGTGCAGGAAGCGCTCGATCGTCTCCGTGCCGAAACTGGTGGAGAACTCCTCGTGCAGCCGGGTTGCGGCACTCCTGAGGGCGAGCTCTTGGTCCAGAGTGATTGCGGGGTGGGTGCTGGGCATGACGGTTCTCCCTAGGTGGATGAGGTGACGCGCAGAGCCAGGTCGTCGACCCGGTTGCTGAGCTCGGCGAAGGCGGCGTCGAAGGCGGCGTCGGTCTTCGCAGGGACGGGGTCCGGGACCGACCAGTGAATGGCGGCGGGATCGGCGAGCGCCTCGTGGGCGCTGTCGCAGACCGTGATCACGACGTCGTCGGGGGCCACTACTTCGCCGACCGCCCGCGGCCGCGTGGCTCGTAACGGCAAACCGTGCCGTCTCGCTACAGCGATCGCACCCGGGTCGGTCCGGTCGCCCGGATGTGTCCCGGCCGAGACGACCGGCACCGGGCTGGCGTCCTTCCAGAGCCTTGCCGCCAGTTGCGAGCGGGCCGTGTTGGCGGTGCACACGAACACGATGCGCGCCACAGGCGACACCCACACGGCCGGAACCAGGCCCTCGAACGAAAAGGCAACGAGTTGCAGATAGGTGCGCCGACGGTCCCCCTCGGAGCGTCCGCGGCGCAGAATTCCCTCGGCCTCGAGCACCTTGAGGTGGTGAGCCATCAGGTTCGAGGCCATTCCGAGCCGATACTGCAGCTCGGAGGGTGACGCGTCCCCGAGCGTGAGCGCGTTAACGATCATCAGTCGGGTGGGGTCGGCAAGCGCGGCATGCTTGGCAGCGCGGCTCGTCAGTGAGGACATTCGCTCGATACTCATTGACTCAAATATGACTGAGTGAATGTCTATTGGTCAAGCTGTGCTATGAAGCTGAGCTTGGCCACACCTGGGACGCGAACACCAACCCGGTGACACGCTTCGGCGTGCGCCGGCCGGTCACGAGCAGTAGATAGCCACCTCGCTGGCTTTGACCGTGAAGACCACCGGCGACTCGGGGACCAGGTCCAGGTCGGCGACAGCTGCGGCGGTGACGTCTGCGCTGAGGTCGGCCGTGCGAACCCGAACCTGGTCTCCGTGTGGCTCAAGGTCCGTGATGGTGACGTCGATGGCGTTGCGGGGACTGCCGCCCGGCGGTTGCCTGTACACGCTGACGGCGCTCGGACGGAAGACCGCGACCGCTCTTTCGCCGTGTCGAATGGGCTCCTCGGCGAGCCCTTCGATGTGCAGCCCGCCTGAGCTGCGTACGCCGTGGCCGTCGAATGTCCCGCGGACCATGTTCAGTCCGGCGATGCGTGCGGCGAAGGCGCTCCGAGGCCGGGCGAGCACCTGTGTTGTCGATCCCTCCTCGACGACGTGGCCCTGGTCCACGACGATAACCCGGTCCGCCAGCAGGAGCGCGTCGAGGACGTCATGGGTGACGATGATGACCGGACGGTTCGCTAGCACTCGGCGAAGCATCTGTCGGACGGCGGGTGCCACTGCCACGTCGAGAGCTGCTAAAGGCTCATCGAGCAGCAGGAGCTGCGGGTCTGTGGCCAGGGCGCGGGCGACCGCGATCCGCTGCGCCTGACCCCCTGAGAGCTGGCTCGGCTTCCGGTCGGCGTACTGCGTGGCGTCCACTTCGGCCAGCCATCGCCCGGCGAGAGCGCGGGATTCGCTCCGGCTCCGCCCGACGCTTCGGGGGCCGAACGCGACATTGTCGAGAGCGGTGAGATGTGGAAACAGCAGCGGTTCCTGGGCCAGAAGTGCGACCCCGCGGGCGTGTGCGGGCACCCACGCGTGCGGCGTGCCGGACCGACCGACGTCGAAGAGAACTCGGCCGTCCAGCGACGCGTTTCCGGTGTCGGGCCGCATCAGTCCGGCGATCACCGACAGCACCGTGGACTTCCCGGCACCGTTCGGACCCAGGATTGCAACCACCTCCTGATCGCCGATGCCCAGGGTCAGGTCCATGCCGCGGCTCCCGACGGTGGCTGTGAACTCGAAGGCCATCAAGCGCCCCGGCCACCGCGGGCAAGTCCGATGACGACGACCGCGACCAGGACGAGGACTAGAGACAGGGCCACCGCCGCGTCCGGGTCCACCTCACGTTGCAGGTAGATCTCCAACGGCAGGGTGCGGGTGACACCTTGCAGACTGCCCGCGAACGTGATCGTGGCACCGAACTCGCCCAGTGACCGAGCGAACGACAAGACCGCACCGGCGGCAAGCCCGGGCAGCACGAGCGGCAGCGTTACCCGCCGGAACACGGTCGTCGGTCGGGCACCGAGGGTCGCCGCGACCGCCTCGTACCGCTGACCGGACGTACGCAGCGCGCCTTCCAGGCTCACCACCAGGAACGGCATCGCCACGAAGGTCTGAGCCAGGATCACGGCGGTCGTGGAGAATGCGATCTGGAGGCCGAGCACGTCGATCGTTTCTCCCAACAGACCGCGCCTGCCGAACGTGTAAAGCAACGCGATCCCGCCCACCACCGGGGGCAACACCAGGGGCAGCAGCACGAGGGACCGCAACAACTGCTGTCCCCGGAAGCTCGCCCTGGCCAACACCATCGCCATCGGGACACCGAAGATCACGCACAGGAGGGTGCTCGTGGCCGAGGTCCGCAGGCTCAACAACAGCGCGGCCACCGAGGAGTCAGACGTGATCAGACCGAAGAAGTTGGACCACTCGACGCGAGTGACGATCGCCGCGAGTGGGAGTACGACGAACAGTGCTCCCACTGCTGCGGGGACGAACACCCAACCGGGTAGCCCGACCGAACCCGGTCGACCTGCCATTGCTACGGCTTGGCGAACCCGGCAGCAGCGAGGGCGGTCTGTCCCTCGGTGCCGGTCACCAGGTCCAGGAACTCCTGCGCCATGTCCCCGTTCTCGCTGGCCGAGAGCACGGCGATCGGATAGCTGTTCACCGCCTCAGAGGACTCAGGGAACGCCACACCTTTGACCCTGTCGCCGGCGGATCTCACGTCCGTGACATAGACAAGTCCGGCATCAGCCTGCCCGGACTCGACCTTGGTCAGCACGTCGGTCACCGCCTGCTCCTCGCTGACCGGCTCGATGGTGACCCCGGAGGACTCCTCGACCGTCTGAGCCGCCGCGCCACATGGCACCTCGGGGGCACAGACCACGAGCGTGGTGCCTGGTTTCGCTAGGTCCTGCAAGGAGCTGACACCCGCGGGGTTGTCCGGTGGGACTGCGATCTGCAAGGTGTTGGAGGCGAAGTCCACCGGGTCGTCTTCGACGAGGTCGTCCGCGACGGCTTTGTCCATGTTCGCGGTGTCCGCGGAGGCAAACACGTCGACGGGAGCGCCTTGCTGAATCTGCGCGACGAGGTCGGCGGACCCACCGAAGCTGAAGGTCACCGTGACGCCCTCGTGCGATGCCTCGAACTTCTTGCCCAGTTCGGTGAACGTCGACGTCAACGAGGATCCGGCGTAGATGGTCAGGGTGGTCTCCTCGCTACCACCCGAGGAACTGTCCGAGGAACCGGACGCGCACGCGGCACCCGCTGACAGGAGCACAACACCCGCCATCGCTCCGGCCCCGCGCTTCATGACTCCTCCTGTGGCGTCTCGATGATGACCGTCGTTGACTTGACCACTGCGACCGCGACCGAGCCGAGCTCCAGCCGCAGGTCAACGACCGCGTCGCTGCTCATCAGCGAGACCACCCGGAACGGACCACATTGGAGTTCGACCTGCGCCATCACGGTGTCCACCCGGATGTCGGTGACCAGACCCACGAAGCGGTTCCGGGCCGAACTACCGACCCCCAAAGGGTTCGGCGCTGCGGTGGCTTGGCTGCGGGCGAACTGGGCGAGCTCGAACCCGTCGATCACCTTGCGCCCGCCACTGTCGTGGGTCGCGTTCAGCGACCCGTGCTCGATCCACCTTCGGACCGTGTCGTCGCTTACTCCCATGAAGCCAGCAGCTTCACGAATCCTCATGTGCGGCATGAGAGTGACTCTAGGGCAGTACAGACGGATGTGCCATCAGCAAAGCCGCGTGAACTGCGGATGGACGGATTCGACCGAACCGATCCCGACTCGCACCCCTCAGAGAGGCAGAAAGGCTATGTTGTCTCGTCGCTCGCCGTTGAAGCGCGCTCCATCGCTAGCCACCCACAGCCCTGTGGGCGTCACGAGGAAGTCCTTGCCGCCCACGCCGCGGGTCTTGCCGGGATTCCAGGGAAGCGCCCTGCCCGTCGCCGGGTTGATAGCACCGATCCCCTCCCGGGGTGATGAGCCGGGTTCGGGCCCGTCGTTGCCGTTGGGGTTGTCGAGCGCACGGAAGTGGCCCTGCACGTAGACGGCCGCTCCGGTCGCCGCGACGGAGTGGAAGGTGTCTCCGCCGCTGTAGTTGATCCATGTCGGCCGGGCCGGGTTGGAGATGTTGGTCTCGAACCGGCTGGCGGCGTCGCAGAGGTCTCGGCCAACGCCCCCGGAGAACGGGATGTATCCGGTGGTGACGACGACGAAGTAGCTGCCGTCGGGAGAGAAGTCCACGTCGCGCATGTACGCGGGGAGCTTGCTGGCGCGGCAGGCGTTCATGAGGGGCTGGTAGTACCAGTCGTTCAGAGATGCCGAGCCCGCTCCAAGATCGAGCATGAACGCGCGGCTGCGGCTCTGACCGCCCACGGTGGTGAAGTTGCCGAGAGCCACGAGCCTGGTTCCTGCGGGGTTGACCGCGAAGCGGTAGACGTCGGTGGCGCCTGCGTTCGACGCGACACTTCCGGTGACTGGGATATTGATGTATCCGGTGTTGGCCCCGGTTGTCGGGTTCAAAGCGAGCAGTTTCTGGGGGAACCTTCCTCCCACAAGGAGCCGGCCGTTGGAGAGCCGGATCTCCTGCACAGCGCCCTTGAGCCTGGCATTGAAGGCGGTGTCCACTGCGCCCGTTGCTGCATTGGGCTTGACCAGACCGCGGCGCGCGACCCCGTTGACCCTATTGAAGTAACCGCCAACGTAGAGCGCGTTGCCGGTGGCTAGCAGCGCGAACACCTTGCCATCGAAGTTCGGAGCGAATGCGTTCATGGCTCCCGTGGTCGCGTTGAAGCTCATCAGGTTGTTCCGGGTGAACGTCGTTCCCCCTCGCTCCACCGACCGGAACAGTCCTCCGGCGTAAAGCGTGCCACCCAGTTGGGCCACGGCGTCAACCGACGTTTTGTTGACACCGCCGCCCTCGACCACGTTGGGAGTGAAGTTGGCTGGGTCCTCGCTGACGACGCCGGGTTGGGCGATCGAGCCCGTCGCGGGTTCGGAGCCGAAGAGCGCACCTACCACCAGGCAGGAGGCAAGTGCGACGCTCACGTACTTGTTCATGGAACTCCCCAAAGTCCGAAACTCTCATTTGCCACCCCACCCGGACCACGTGGTCGCGGGCGCGGTTGGTCGAGCGTGATTTCCGCACGGCTCGAATTGAGGATGAGTCTGAGCCGCGCGCCGGGAGGCGACCCCGAACAGAAAAAGGGGTTTTCAAGTCGTCGGCCGGGCTTGCATGCGACAATCGAACCGGAAGGCGCGCCATGGCCGTCCAGCAGCGGCATGGCTTGACCGCAGATCGGTCGGCACGCTGCTTGCGCCTGTCAAACGGGAAGGCGCCATGGCTGCGGAAGCAGGACTGGACCGTCGCAGGCTGCTCGCGATCGCCACCGGTGGAGTCTTCTGGGTGGGCGCCTTGGGCGCGCCGGCTCTCGCCGCCACCAGAAGACAGAGCCCCGGCGACCCGCTCTCAATGGCGATGCACCTGCACGGCTCGTTCAGCGAGGGCATCGCCAGCATGGACGCGCACCTAGAACAGGCGCAGCGGCTCGGGGTCGACATCGTGTGGTGGACCGACCACGACTTCCGCCAGAGTGCGTTCGGGTACCGCCGGGCCGTCCGCTTCGACGGTGAGTCCGAGCCAGAGGACGGCAAGGCGTGGACGTGGTTGCCGACGACCACCGGGGAGCTGACACAGGCCGCGCACGCCTTCGTGTCCGGGCCGACGAGTCCCGACGAGACCGGCGGCGCACTGCAGCTGCGGGCGACGGCGCCGGCGGGCAGCACGTGGGGCACCTACCTGCTGGAAGGCGTCGCCTGGCTCTTCACGTACTCGACCAGCTACATCGACACGACCCTGGTGCTGGACGTGCTGCCGCAACAGGTCGGTAACGACGCGAACGTGATCGTCGAGGTCAGCTCTAGCCATAGACCCGCAACGGGTGGCCGCCCGGCTGGCATCTACCGGCTCCAGTACCGGCTCGGCGGGCAGGTCGGCCGGTGGACCGAGGAGAACGGCCTGCTCGGAGTGATCGGCGTGGGCGTGCAGAGCGCCGGCGGTTGGCAGCGCCTGAAGATGCACCTGCGCGCCGACCATGCCGCGCTGTGGCCGGACACCGTGGCCGGCGATGCCTCGCTGAAGCGTTTCCGCGTCGGTGTCCGTGCACGCAACACGGCGTCGGTGTCGGCCGTGGTCGACCGGCTACGGTTCCGGCGCGAGCGCAAGACACCCGCTGACGGAGCCGCGCTGCTCCGGTCGGTCGTGCAGGAGTACCGCGGCCGCTACCCCGGCATCGCGCAGTACGCCGCGGCCGAGGTCTCGCTGGTCAGCCACCTGAACGCGTTCGGTGGCGATGGGGCGTTGCCGACCTACCGCGACAAGACTTTGATCAAGGACACCAGCCTGCGGGCCCATATGGAGATGGTGCGGTTCCTGCACCGGCACGGCGCCGTGGTCAGCATCAACCATCCCGCCACGGGGCCGCCGCGCAGCGTCAAGCTGGCCCGAAAGCTGGTTTCGACCCGGGGGCTCGGCGCCGACGTGATCGAGATCGGCACCGACCGCAAGGTCGAGACCCTCGCCCGCCAGTACGACATCGCCGCCCGCAACGCAGTGTTCCTGACCGCCAACGGCACCAGCGACGATCACGAAGGCGTGGACTGGCTGGGCACCGACAACCCCCGCTGGCTCACCGGCGTCTGGAGCCAGGGTGTATCGCGCAACGACGCCTGCGCTGCGCTGGTCTCCGGGCGCGCATGGTTCTACGACCCGTTGTGGTGGAGCGGCGAGCTCGATCTGCTCATCGACGGACACGTCCCCATGGGAGGAGTCCTGCTTACCAGCGGCGGCCTCAGGGACCTCACCGTCACCGCGACCGCACTCCCCCGGGACGGCTCGCTGGAGCTGGTCGTGGGCCGGTGCGACCGCGCCGGGCTCTCCCAGCTCGCGCCGGCCAATACCAGCACGGTGGTGCCGGCCGCCCAGGTCGTGGGGGGGCAGTGGTCGGCCCGCGTGCGTCGCGGTGGCGGGATCTACGTGCGCGTGATGGTGCGAACGGAGGCCGGGGCGATAGTTGGATTCTCCAACCCGATCTGGGTCCTCCCTGCCAAACTGCAGGGCAGCTTGCCGATCCCCCGGTCGCGGCGGTACGTCGACCGCTGACCGTGGGGGATGCGTGCGGGGGTGGCGGCTTTGCGGGGCTAGTGGTCCGTCTGCGTATTGATCTGGCGGAGGGTTTCGCGGCCTCGCTGGACTTTGGTGATGATGTCTTCGGCGGTGGTCTTCCAGATGAAGGGCTTGGGGTCGGTGTTCCAGTGCTCGGCCCAGGTGGTGATCGCGGTGGCGAGGTCGTTCACGCTGGTGAAGACCCCGCGGCGTAGGCGCCGGTCGGTGAGTTCCTTGAACCAGCGTTCGATCAGGTTGAGCCAGGAGCTCGATGTCGGGGTGAAGTGAAGATGCCAGCGCCGACGGTCGCGGTGCGCGAGCCATTTCTTGATCTCGGGGGTGGAGTGCGCGGAGAGGTTGTCCAGGACGACGTGCACGGCCAGGCCTCGGGGCACCGTGGCGTCGATCTGCTTGAAGAACCTCAGCACGTCGGCCCCGGTGTGGCCCTTGTTCAGGCCGGTCAGCACCTCGCCGGTAGCGATGTTCATCGCTGCGAACAAGTCGATGGTGCCGTTGCGTTTGTAGTCGTGGGTCATCGTGCCCGCGCGGCCCGGCTTCATCGGCAGGGACGGTTGGGTGCGGTCCAGGGCCTGGCACTGGGTCTTCTCGTCGAAGGAGAACACCACCGCACGGGCCGGCGGGTTGAGGTAGAGCCCAACGACATCGACGAGCTTCTCCTCGAAGTGCGGGTCGTTGCTGACCTTGAAGGTCTCGACTCGCCACGGCTTGAGGTTGTGATCGACCCAGATCTTGGCCACCGCGTCCTTCCCGATCCCGACCCGTGCCGCCAGCGTCCGGGTCGACCAATGGGTCGAGCCGTCGGCCGGTCGTTCGGTATGAGTCAGACGAAGCACCTCCTCGACCGTGCCGGGCGGGAGCGAGGGTTTGCGTCCGCGTCCCTTCGCTATGACACCGACCCCAGCTGGACCCTCGACTGCGAACCGTGCGCGCCACCGCCGTACCGCGTCGGGATCGACCTCGCATCGGCGGGCGATCTTCGCGTTCGCGAGCCCGTCAGCGGCTAGCAGCATCGCCCTGGCTTGGAGGACGACGCGGTGAGGTCGGCTCGATGACCGCGACATTCGAACCAGCTCATCGCGCTGTGCAGGAGAGACATCCAGAGCAGGAGCAGCGGGTCGGGGCATGACCCCAGAGTACCTGACGGCCCTTGTTATTTTCCCGACACACCACTAGCGCAGGGCGGGACCTCGCACGCGGCACGCAACCGGGGTGAGGACACCGAGGGGGCATCGATGACCGAGCAGCCCAATGATCCTGAGCGCGCGTCATCTGCACGCTTTCGGATCGCCTTCGTGCCGGGGGTGACGCCGGGCAAGTGGTCCCGGATCTGGGAACGGCGGGTGCCGGGTGTGCCACTCGACGTCGCGCCGATCGAGGAGAGCGACCAGCTCGTGGTGCTGCACGAGGGGCTCGCGGACATGTGCTTCGTGCGGTTGCCGGTCGACCGCGAAGGACTCAGCGTCATCCCGCTCTACCGCGAAATCCCGGTGGTCGTCGTCCCCAGGGACCATCCTGTCGCGGCGTACGACGAGGTGTCGGTTGCGGACCTCGCCGACGAGCACCTCCTTCAGGACCCGGACAGCGTGCCTGAGTGGCGCGACCTCGCCGCCGAGATGCGAGACCTGACTCGGGGTGATGTGCCCGCGACGACGCTCAAGGATGCCATCGCGGCCATCGCGGCCGACGCCGGAATCGTCATCGTTCCCCGGTCGGTGGCCCGGCTCCACGATCGCGTGGATGTGACCTACCGACCAGTGACCGGTGTCGCCGACTCCCGGATCGGGCTCGCCTGGTTGACGAGTACGACCGACGCCCGTGTCGAGACCTTCATCGGCATCGTCCGTGGACGCACCGAGCGCAGCTCGCGCTAGGCCACGACCGGCGCTCCGACCCGCCGCCACCCGCCTCGGCGACGTGGAACAAAACCGTTCGCTGCCACCTGATGTTCGACAGGTTGTTCCATGCGGCCACACTAGAGCTAACGGCCAGTCTCGTTTGGGGTGACCTCGCCGGGTAGTGAGCCACAACACGTACGGCGCATCGCGCGCCGGCATCGAAGGAGGACGAATGACGACCACTCCGCAGGAACCGCTGGGCGACGACGACATCGAGACTGTCGGAGGCGGCGGTGGCGGTTCGCCGGCACCAGGAACAGATGCCGACGGCACCGACGCGGACGCCACCGACAGCGACTCGACCGACAGCACCGACGGCGACTCCACTGATGCGGACGGGACAGACGCCGACGGGACAGACGGGGACTCGACCGACAGCACCGACGGCGATGCGACCGACCAAGGTGCAGCAGTCTGACGTTGGACGCCCTGCCACTCCTCACCGGTGACGCCCAGAGCTTTCTTGACAAGATCTGGGCGTCACACGTCCATGTCCACCACACCGATCCCGACCACCTGGTCAGCCTGCTGTCGCTCGACGACGTCGACCACCTGCTCACGAGTACGGCGCTGCGCGCACCCGCCCTGCGCATCGCGAAGGACGGCAACGTCGTTCCCTCGTCAGCGTTCACGCGTGCCGCGACCCTGGCCGGTCAGCCACTGACCGGTCTGGTGGACGCGCGCAAGGTGCTTGACCTGTTCGACGAAGGTGCGACCGTCGTACTCCAGGGTCTACACCGCTACTGGCCACCACTGACCCGCCTGGTCCGCGAACTCGAGCTCACCTTGGGTCACCCGTGCCAGGCCAATGCCTACCTCACGCCGCCGGACTCCCAAGGGTTCGCCGTGCACAGCGACACCCATGACGTCTTCGTCTTCCAGACCCACGGCACTAAGCAGTGGGAGGTGTACGACGCGTCCGGCGCGCGGCCAGTCCTGCTCGAACCCGGAATCAGCATGTACCTCCCCCACGGCACCCCGCACGCAGCACGCGCGCAGGAGACCGCGTCGCTACACGTCACGGTCGGGATCAACCAGGTCACCTGGCGCCAGGTCCTCCAGCGACTCACCAGCGACCTGCTCCAGGACGCGGCGTACGACGGAGCGGTCCCCGCCGGCTACCTTTCCGACCCCGCACAGTTCGCCGGACAGCTCGCGCAACAGCTCGAGCAGCTGACCCAACAGATCGCCGAGAGTGACCCCACCCGGGTCGTCGAGGAACAGATATCCCGCTTCCTGGGCAACCGCACCCCGACGCTACGGGGCGGGCTGAGGGATCGGCTCGACCTGGACCGGGTCGCCGACGACACCCTGCTGGAGCGTCGTCCCACCGCAGCATGCCTCGTCATGGCCGACCCGGAGCGGACTCGGGTTCTCCTCGGAGACCGGGAGCTCCGGATGCCCCTACGGATCGAAGCGCCGATGCGGCTCATTGCCGCTCAGCCCGCCCTTCAGCCTCGGGATCTCGCCCCCTGGCTGGACCCCGAGAGCCGACTGGTGCTGACCCGACGACTGGTCCGTGAAGGACTGTTACGGATCGTCGGTTGACCGACCCCTTCCGGTGCTCCAACCGCAGTGACGAGCGCCGGGAGTCCCTCGCCGGCACCGCGTCGACGGTTCGCGCCTTTCTCCTCATCGAGGTTCCCGGCTCATGGGGCGTCGACGCTGTGCGGGACAACCGGCTGCCCGGTCCGGTGAAGGCGGAGCTTGCCGCCCGCGCGAACAGGCACGGTGTGCGGCTGCTGATGATCCGCAGGCACGGGAGGTCAACCCCCTGTGACACCGTTTTCGCGGCGTACGCCGACCCGGCGAACCCGTGGCTCGAGACGGCCTGCCTCGCTGGTCCAGCCGACCTCCTGGACCTCGACCTGGCCGAGCTGGTTGCGGGACGCTCCCCCGGCCTGATGAGGCCGCACACGTCCCCGCTGTTTCTGGTGTGCACCCACGGAAAGCACGACGTGTGCTGCGCCGAGCGTGGGCGACCGGTGGCAGCCGCACTGCATGAGATCGCCCGCGACGACACCTGGGAGGTCTCCCACATCGGCGGGGACAGGTTCGCCGGCAACGTCCTCGTCCTGCCCGACGGGCTCTACTATGGCCGGCTCTCCCCCGCAGCGGCCGCCGCCCTCGCCGGAAGCCAGAACCGGGGACATCTCGACCTCGAGCATCTGCGAGGCAGATGCGGCTACCCCTTCCCCGTCCAGGCGGCCGAGGTGTTCCTGCGTGGAGAGCTCGACTGCACCGCCATCGGCGCCCTGACCCTGACTGCTCGTTCGAGGCGTGGCGGGCAGACCGAGGCCGTCTTCACAGACGGATCCCGGTCGTGGACCGTGCTCGTCGACTCCACGGAGACGACTGCGGAGCAGCTGACCTGTCGAGCGCCAACGATCAGACCTTCAGCCGTACACAACCTCCGCTCCATCTCATCGGTGTGACCGAGGACCGTTGTGGGTAACACCTGGACTATCCAACGTCACCGTCCCGTGCGGTGCGGTGCGGTGCAGTGCGGCTCACGACCCGGAGGCGGAATTGGCAACCTTGACCCACAACCTGACCGAGGCAAACAAGGCACAGCAGCGAGTGCACGAAGTTGACGATGACGGCACCGACGTCGCAGCACCGCTCGACCTCCTGCTCACCGACGCCGCCCTCGGTCCGCTTCGGCGCTTCGTCCCAGGCGTGTCGGGCGTTCGCTTCGCCGCGAACCTCGCCCGGCGCCCTCGGCGCATCGCGGGCCGCAGCGGTCATCTGATCGGCGATCTCGCGCGGATCGGCCTCGGCAGGTCGGAGCTCGCGCCGCACGAGAAGGACCGCCGCTTCTCCGACGAGGGGTGGAACCAGAACCCGGTGCTGACCCGCGCCGTCCAGACCTACCTCGCCGTCGGCATTGCCGCCCGCGGCCTGGTCGAGGATGCCGACCTCGACTGGGGCGACGACCAGCGGATGGGGTTCATCATTGACAACCTCGTCGAGGCGTCGGCTCCGAGCAACAACCCGTTGCTCAACCCCCTGGTGCTCAAGAAGATAGTCGAAACGGGAGGCGAGAACCTTCTCGACGGCGGCCGGCGGCTGGTGCGTGACTTCGCGACCGCACCCAGGGTGCCTGCGATGGTCGAGCCGGACGCGTTCGAGGTCGGCACCGACATCGCCGTCACGCCCGGCGAGGTGGTTCTTCGCACCGACATCTTCGAGCTGATCCAGTACACCCCACAGACCCCGAAGGTACGCCGGGTGCCGTTGCTGATCGTGCCCCCGACGATCAACAAGTACTACGTCATCGACCTCGCAGAGGAGCGCAGCCTCGTCGAGCACCTGGTGCGCAGCGGTCAACAAGTGTTCGTCGTCTCTTGGCGCAACCCGGATGCGCGGCACGCCGACTGGGGCTTGGACACCTACGGCCAGGCAGTCATCGAGAGCATGGACGCGTTGAAGAAGATCTGCCGCGAGGACAAGGTGGCGTTGTTCGCGCTGTGCTCCGGCGGGATGCTCGCATCGATGGTGCTGGCTCATCTCGCCGAGGTCGGCGACCTGGACCGGGTGGCCGCGTTCAGCCTTGCGGTCACGGTGCTCGACCAGAACAGGGCCGGGCTGCCGAGCGCGCTGCTGTCGCGCAAGGTTGCGGCAGTCGCGACCGCCGCGTCGAAGAAGAAGGGCTACCTGGACGGCCGGGTGCTTGCCGAGGTGTTCGCCTGGCTGCGCCCCAACGACCTGATCTGGAACTACTGGGTCAACAACTACCTCTTGGGCATGTCGCCGCGGGCCTTCGACATCCTGTTCTGGAACGCCGACCCGGTGCGGATGACGGCCGCGATGCACCGCGCCCTTATCGACCTTGCGGTGACCAACGCTCTCACCAAGCCGGGCGCCTCACGGATGCTCGGCTCCCCGGTCGACCTTGCCAAGGTCGACACAGACACCTATGTCGTCGCCGGGATCGCGGACCACCTGTGCAAGTGGGAGTCGTGCTACCGCACCACCCAGCTGCTCGGCGGCGAAAGCCGGTTCATCCTCTCCACCAGCGGCCACATCGCCTCGATGGTGAACCCGCCCGGCAACGAGAAGGCCAGCTTCCAGACCGCCACGAGCAATCCGAGCGATCCCGAGCAGTTCCTGGAGTCCGCGGAAACGGTGAAGGGCTCCTGGTGGACCGACTACGTCGACTGGCTCAGTGCGCGAACAGGACCTGAACGAAACAAGCCGCGGCGGATGGGATCTGCTGCCTTCCAGCCGATCACCGCTGCGCCGGGGACCTATGTCCACGACAGGTGACCGCGACCGGGTCCGCACCCTCGCCGTGCGCGGGCTGCAGGTCCGGGTCTCCGAACGCGCGGGACGCGGGTTCCTCGCGGACGCGCCGCCGCTGCTGCTTTGCAACGGCATCGGAGCCAGCCTCGAAGCGTTGCAGCCGCTGGTGGACGCTCTCCACGAGGATCGCGGGGTGATTCGCTTCGACGTACCCGGCGTCGGTGGCTCGCCAGTCCCGCCGTTTCCCTACATTCTCGCAACGCTGGCTCCCTGGGTGTCGGCGATGGTCGCGAAGCTCGGCCACCGGGAGTTCGACGTGCTGGGTCTCTCGTGGGGAGGCGGCCTCGCCCAGCAGCTCTCGGTGCAATGCCGACGGCGGGTACGACGTCTGGTCCTGGTGGCCACCGGGACCGGTTCTTTGATGGTGCCGGCGCACCCGAGCGTGCTCGCCAAGATGATGACCCCCCGGCGACACCGAGACCCGGCATACGCCCAGAGCATCGCTCCCGAGATCTATGGCGGAAGCATGCGGACCGCACCCGAGATCGGTGCACGGCTGCTCCACGCGGCGACCCGAGCCGGGCCCCGGCGCGGCTACTACTACCAGCTCGCGGCGGCCACTGGCTGGTCCAGCCTGCCCTTCCTGCCGTTGGTCCGGCAGCCGACTCTTCTTCTCGCGGGCGACGACGACCCGATCATCCCGCTGGTCAACTCCAGACTCATGGCGCGGCTCATTCCCGATGCCCGCTTGCACGTCTACGCCGGTGGTCATCTGGGCGTTCTCACCGAGAGCGACCAGCTCGTCCCGATCATCGAGCGGTTCCTCTCCGAGGATCCTCGATGAACGCCAACCTTTCCCCGTGAGATCTACCGGCCAGACCTCCCTGGCCCCGACGATTCGGAGTGACATGGACCTGACCGATTCCCCCGAGTCCGACTTCCTCGGTTTCGAGCTGCTGCTCGACGACGACGACCGCGAGCTGCTCACCCGGGTGCGCACACACATGGCCGCCGTGGTCGAGCCGGTGATCAACGACTACTGGACCCGCGCCGAGTTCCCGCACGAGCTGTTGCCCGGCCTAGCCGAGCTCGGAATCGCCGGGCTGCAGTACGACAGCCCCGGTTGTCCGGGACGCAGCAGCCTGTTTGACGGCATGGTCGCGATGGAGCTGGCGCGCATCGACCCCTCCATCGCTACCTTCTTCGGCGTCCACGGAGGCCTGGCCATGGGGTCGGTGCACCTGTGCGGCTCCGAAGAGCAGAGACAGCGCTGGCTACCGGCGATGGCCAGGATGGAGTTGATCGGCGCCTTTGGGCTGACCGAGCCCGAGCAGGGGTCCGGGATCGCTGGAGGGTTGGCAACGAGCGCGCGACGCGACGGCGACACTTGGGTGCTCGACGGCGAGAAGAAGTGGATCGGCAACGCCTCCTTTGCCGACCTGGCGATCATCTGGGCGCGTGACACCGAGGATGGCGAAGTCAAGGGATTCGTCGTGGAGAAGGACACGGAGGGCATGACGTTCGAGCTGCAACGCGACAAGATCGCGCTGCGCGTCGTACAGAACGCCACTGTTCGACTAGACGGTGTCCGGGTTCCCGAGAGCAACCGGCTCGCCGAGGCGCACTCGTTCGCCGACACCGCGCGGGTGCTGCGGCTGACCCGTGCGAGTGTGGCCTGGATGGCCACCGGATGCGGACGTGGCGCCTACGAGCATGCACTGCGATACACCGGCCAACGCGAGCAGTTCGGCCGACCCATCGCCGGGTTCCAGCTCGTGCAGGACCTGCTGGTCCGGATGCTGAGCAACGTCACCGCGTCGACCGCGATCTGCGCGCGGGTCTCGCAGCTCCAGGATGCCGGTCGGCTGCGCGACGAGCATGCCTCGTTGGCCAAGGCCTTCAGCACGGTGCGCATGCGGGAGACCGTCGGCTTGGCCCGCGAGGTCCTCGGTGGCAACGGCATCCTGCTCGAGCATCACGTTGGACGGTTCGTCGCCGATGCGGAGGCGATCTACTCCTACGAGGGGACCCGTGAGGTCAACACCTTGATCGTGGGGCGCGCCATCACCGGCATCGGTGCCTTCGTCTGAGCGACTCACGAGACGCCGGCTTGCCAAGGTAGATCGAGGTCACCAGCCGCTGGGGAGCGGCCGCCCTTCGTGGAAGCCGGCTGCTGACTGGACGCCGACGACCGCACGGTTCCAGAGCTCCTCGAGCGAACGAGCACCAGCATAGGTGCATGCGGACCGCACTCCCGCGAAGATCTGGTCGATCAGGTCCTCGACCCCGGGGCGTTCGGGATCGAGGTACATCCGGCTGGAGGAGATGCCCTCCTCGTAGAGGCTCTTGCGCGCCCGGTCGAACGTGCTCTCGGCACCCGTCCGGTTCGCGACTGCACGCGCCGAGGCCATGCCGAAGCTCTCCTTGTAGGCCGCGCCCTGCGCGTCGTAATGCAGATCTCCCGGCGACTCATAGGTCCCGGCGAACCAGGACCCGACCATGACGGCCGAGGCGCCAGCGGCCAGCGCCAGCGCAACGTCCCGCGGATGGCGTACGCCGCCGTCTGCCCAGACATGCTTGCCGAGCTCCCGGGCCGCCTCGGCGCACTCGAGCACGGCAGAGAACTGCGGGCGTCCCACGCCGGTCATCATCCTGGTCGTGCACATCGCACCAGGACCGACACCGACCTTGACGATGTCGGCGCCCGCTTCGACCAGCTCACGGACACCCTCAGCCGAGACCACGTTGCCCGCCACGACAGGAACCGACGGGCTCAGCGAGCGCACCGCATTCAACGCGTCGAGCATCCTGCCCTGGTGCCCGTGGGCGGTATCGACGACGAGGGTGTCGACACCGGTCGCCAGCACCGCTGCCGCCTTGGCCGCGACATCGCCGTTGACGCCGATCGCCGCACCGATCCGCAGCCTGTTCGCGTGGTCCACGGCCGGTATGTAGAGAGCTGACCGCAGTGCTGCGGTGCGGGTCATCACGCCGCACAGCCTGCCCTCGCCGTCGATGACCGGAGCAAGCCGGCGCCGGGCGTCCTCCAGAGCCTCGAACGCGGCGCGCGGGTCAACAGTGTCGGGCAGTGTCACCATCTTCGTGCTCATCACCTGATGCGCCTGCGTGAACCGGTCAACTCCGAGACAGTCGTCCTCGGTGACCACGCCGACCGGCTTTCCGCTCTCTACAACGAAGGCCGCGCGGTGGGACCGTTTCGGCAGCAGGTCGAGCGCGTCGCTGACCGTCTGCCACGGGTCGAGGGTGATGGGCGTCTCGAAGACGAGGTGCCGTGACTTCACCCACGACACCACTTCCTCGACGACGGCTAGCGGGATGTCTTGTGGGATCACCGTGATGCCGCCGCGGCGCGCCACGGTCTCGGCCATCCGACGTCCAGAGATCGCGGTCATGTTCGCGACGACCAGCGGGATCGTGGTACCCGTGCCGTCACTCGTGGCCAGGTCGACGTCGTAGCGGGAGGCGACGTCGGAGCGGTGCGGGACTAGGAAGACGTCGTCGTAGGTCAGGTCGTAGGGAGGTCGGTTCTCATGAAGGAAGCGCACGAGAACGAGATTCTACCCCCGCGACCTGTCATCGGGAGCCGAGACCGGGGCCAGCGCCACCCGATAGGGTGATTCTGGCCCCGCCGTCTGTGGAGGCAGAGGAGCTTTCCGGCCTAGGTGCCGGACGTTTCTCCTGGCCAGCGTTGGCTCTCCCTGGTCGCAGTATCGGTCAGTCGAGGTTAGTTGAGCGACTGGGCCGCAGCGACCGCGTCGACGAGCCCGTGCCCCTTGTCGAACGAGGTCGTCCCGCCGGCGGTCGACTCGTACGGCGCGCCGTACGAGTACTTGTGGGCGGTCAGCTTGATGGCGTCCTCGATCTCGGTGGGAGTTGCGGTGGGCTTCGCCTGGGCCAACTGCGCCACGACTCCGGCAATGTGCGGGGCCGCCATCGACGTACCACTGATCGTGTTGAAAGTGCCGATGTCGAGGGGTCCCGGACCGTTCTTCGGATCCAGGCCGGTGCTGCAGATGCTCAGATAGGGTCGGCAGGCCGAGGTGATCGTGTCGCCTGGGGCGGAGACGTCCGGGTAGGTGGACAGGTCGCCGTTCTCGCCGCGCGAGGAGAACCCGGAGAGCTCGCCCTCCCGGGTGCCGGACTCGAGGTCGTTGTAGGAAGCGACCGAGAGCACGCCTCCGGTGGGGTCCATGCCGGGCGGGTTGGACAGGCTTTCGGATCCGTCGCCACCGTCGTTGCCGTTCGCCCACACGGTGAGGACGCCTTCGGCGGCCAGTGCCCGCTGGAGCTTCACGGTGGCAGACTCAGGGTCGAACTCGCCACCGCCCATGGGTCCGTAGGAGTTGTTGGTGACCTTGATCGGTGGGCACTCGGCAGCCGAGACACCCTCGCCACAGGGAGCCTCGTGGTTCTCGAGAACCCAGTTGAGCGCTGCGTCGGCGCCCACAATGAACAGGACGGCGCCGGTGGACAGCGAAACGACCTTCGCGCCTGGCGCGGCGCCGTGCAACTCCTCACCGGAGTTCAGAGTCGTGGGACGTCCCGCGACGATGCCAGCCACATGTGTGCCGTGCCCGCCCGCGGCGAGCGTGTCTGTGTCGACGTTGTTGGGAAGCTCCTGCACCCGGCAGAGGGACTCGGTGAGGTCGCAGAGAACCTTCTGGTTGCTGACGACCGCGGATGACCCGTCGGCCTCGGTGAGGTACGGGTGGGTGGGATCGACGCCGGAGTCGATGACACCGACGCTGACACCTGCCCCCGACAGGTTCGTGCCATCCGCACCCTGCAGGGTGCGGTACGCCTCGTCGCCCCTCGTCGCGGTGTTCGAGGTCTCCTGGCTGAACTCGATAGGCGTGTTGCCCTCGACGTAGGTGACGCCAGGCGTTGCGCGCGCCTCACTGATCTGGTCCGTGGTGCCTCTCGCCACAACCACGGCGATCTTGTCGAAGCTGGTCAGCTTGGCCATCCCGGAATCGGAGACCGCGGTGTTGGCCGCTGCGAGGTCACTACCATGCACCAGGACCGTGGCCTTCTCCGCAGCGCCCATCCCGGTGAGCTCGTCTGCGAGGCCTGGGGCGACCCGGGCCGGCGTACCGGAGGCGGTGGTTGCCGCGTTGGCGGGCAATGCCAGGGCGGCGGTGGCCGCGAGGGCGGCGGCGGCGGCGAGGGCTGCTACGCCCTTTCCCAGTGAACGGCCCGGTGAAGTTGCCAGGGAAAGACTCAGTGAACTACGCGCGGTACGGCGCATACAGGCTCCTTTGCTCGTTCTTTGTCAACGACCTCGGCAGGGAAAGGTCACGTCCGGGCGTGCCCGGTGCCTGCCGTAGTGTTGCCGGCGTGAGCACCGCGGACATCCCTGCCGGTGACCCAGATCACATCGCCGACCGGTTGGTCGACCGGTTCTCCTCGGTCGTGGGGCGGCAGCCGGTGGGGTGCTTCATGGCGCCAGGGCGGGTCAACCTGATCGGCGAGCACGTCGACTACAACAACGGCAAGTGCCTGCCGATGGCGCTGCCCCATGCGACGTACGCCGCGCTCGCTCCCCGCGACGACGACGAGGTGCGGATCGTCAGCCTGCAGCAGGAGGAGCCGTGGCGCGGCCGGATCGACGCGCTCGGCCCGGGCGAGGTCGACGGCTGGGCCACCTACGTGGCGGGGGTCGTGTGGGCACTGCAGCAGGAGGGCGCGGACCTCCCCGGCCTCGACATCGTCGTGGACAGCCGGGTGCCGGTGGGCGCCGGTCTGTCGAGCTCGGCGGCGTTGGAGTGCTCCGTGGCGTTGGGGCTCTGCGCCGTTGCTGGTCTCAGTGTCGACCAGGACGTACGACGACGCCTCGTCTCCGCGTGCATGCGCGCCGAGACCGAGGTTGCCCGAGCCCCCACCGGAGGGATGGACCAGACGATCGCGATGTTCGGCGAGGCCGGGCAGGCACTCCTCCTGGACTGCGGGGACTGGTCGACCGAACAGGTGCCGTGGGACCCCGCTGCCCGCGACCTCGAGCTTCTCGTGGTCGACACGAGAGCAGAACACTCGCTGATCGACGGCGGCTACGAGTCACGTCGCGCCGACTGCGAGGAGGCGGCCCGGATTCTCGGGGTCGAGTCGCTGCGCGAGGTGAACGAGCCGGAGCAGGCGCTCGCTGCACTCGACGACGACCGGATCCGGCGGCGGGCTCGGCACGTGCTCACCGAGATGGCACGTGTCGAGGAAGCCGTGGGCCAGCTTCGGAACTCGGACTACACCGGGCTCGGTCAGAGCTTCGCGGCTTCACACCGGTCGCTGCGCGACGACTTCGAGGTGTCCTGCCCGGAGCTGGACGTGGTGGTGGAGACCGCGCACGAGCAGGGCGCTCTCGGTGCCAGGATGACCGGCGGTGGCTTCGGAGGTTCGGCGATCGCTTTGCTTGCGCAGGATGGCGTCGCCCAGGCGAGCAGCGCGATCAGGGCCGCCTTCGCCACGAACGGCTGGACGGCCCCCGGCTTCCTGCTCGCCCCGCCTAGCGAAGGTGCACGGCAGGTCAGGTAGCCGCGACTCCACCGATCCGACCCTCACGGAACGCATCGACGAACAACCCGTGGTCCCTGCGCGTGGTAAGCGCGTATCCGAGCGCGAACTCGACGATGTCGTCGGTGAACTCGCGTCGTCGGCCCTCGAGCGCGTCAGCGATCGCGCTCTCGACCTGGAAGTCCACGAGATCCTGTTCGCTGTCTTCGTCGGAGGCGCAGTGCACCTTGGCGGTGGCCCGCCCCAACATCTCGACCACCTTCGACATATCGGCTGGCTCATTGATATTGGACCAGTCGAGGTCGGCTTCGTAGGGTGAGATCTCTGAGACGACGTAACCGACACCGTCGATGCTGCTGTACCCCAGCATCGGGTCGGTGTGCACCTGCAGCGCCCGCTGGCTGACCACGGTCCGGTGTCCCTCGTGCTCGAAGTAGCGCTCGACCTGGACGTTGTCCGCGAAGCGGCTCAGCGCCGGGACGTTCGCTTGCTTCATCGAGAGCACGACGTCGTTGTCCAACGCCTGGGAGTACCCCTCGACGAGGAAGTTGTACGCCGGGAGCCCGGCACTACCGATACCGAAGCCGGTCTTCCCGATCACGTCGCGGACGTCGTAGAACAGCTCACTGTCGACCTTCTTGGACTCGGGAATCGTCTCGAGGTACGACTCGAACGCCAGCATCACCGTCCTGCGCTCGTCGCGCCCGAGGCGACGAACTGTGGCGTCCTTCCGGAACACGCGCACGTGGTCGTCGATCCGGGTCATCTTGTCGAGCATGGCCGACCTGTTGTAGCCGCGAGCCTCCAGCAGTACGTCGAGGATCGGGCCGCTGGTGTTCTCGAGATGCAGTGCGAAGTCGTCGTCCTCGACGTCGTCGTTCAAATAGTGGTTGACCTGGCTGAGGTACGCGCGAACGTACTTCGCGATGAGCTTTCGCACGTCGTCCTCCGGCAGCGCCTTCTGCCATCCCATCAGAGCGAGGCTGGCTGCGAATCGACGCAGATCCCAGGAGAAGGAGCCGATGTAGGCCTCGTCGAAGTCGTTGATGTCGAAGACCAGCCGGCCGCCGGAGTTCATGTAGGTGCCGAAGTTCTCCACGTGCAGATCCCCGTGTATCCAGATCCGGTTGGTGCGGTCCTCGGACCACGGGTCGCGCATCTTGGTGACGTCCGCGTAGTAGAGGCACGCGGCGCCCCGGAAGAAGGCGAACGGGTCGGCGGCCATCTTTCGGTACTTCACCCGGAACGCCTTCGGGTCGGCCAGCATCGGCTCGTCGAAGGCCTCCTCGAGGACGTCGACGATCACTTCCCTTCGAACAGGGGTCTTGGCCACAGACCAATGCTAGAGGTTGATCGCCTCGACGATCTCATGCGTGATCGCGGAGAATGACGACGCCCAGATGAAGTAGCCGACGAACCCGGCCAGGATGCTGCGTGGAATCCTCATGACATCGAGCGTGGTCAACGTGGTGAACGGCCCGGTGAACACGAGATGGACACCGGCAGGTCTCTTGGCGACGGTCTCCTCTTAGCGGCGATTTTCACGCAGCGAGTTCGACCCTAGTTTCAGGCGAACTGGTAGCTGAGTTGTCGGTTGCCCCACCAGGGGACGGCGACGGTGGGGAGGTCGGCTTGGCGTAGCACGGGTGAGTAGG